>Ga0157375_10001545_pt1 | contig 19803 bp, 19 predicted proteins | sample M35metaG_FD_115311 | JGI IMG/M metagenome (GOLD analysis project Ga0157375, IMG submission 115311) | Miscanthus rhizosphere microbial communities from Kellogg Biological Station, Michigan, USA - M3-5 metaG | ecosystem: Host-associated > Plants > Roots > Rhizosphere > Soil | place: USA: Michigan... | reverse complement strand
TCCAGGCCGGCACTGCCCCACTCGTAGTCGCCGGCAGCGGAGACGTTTCCCTGCAACTCGCCGCGTGCCGCCAGGTGCATCTGCTCCGCGCTGCCGGCTTCGACGTCGATGTCCTTGAACAGCAGAGCTGCTGTGGAACCTGTTACCGATGCCGTCCCAGCAAAAGGCCCGAGTGACGGCAACTTTGCGCCAGCCAGCGCGACAAGTTCGGCGACATCGGGCGCCTTCGCGCGCAATGCGAGATTGAACGCGCCGAGCGTACGCGGACCATCGATAGTTCCATGCACGCCGATACTGGCCTCGCCGATGTTGCAGTCCAGATCCACGGGATAAGCCGGGGCATTTGCGATCAGCGCCGCAAGTGGGCCCACGGTGCCTGCCGCTGTGACTTTTTTCGCATCCATCGCGCCCTCGGCTCGCACGCGCATCGGCTGTGATGCAGACGAGGCAGTCACGTCGAAAGCGGCGAGACGCAGCGACCGCGTCTTGCCGGAAACGCCGTCACGATAATTCAACGACAACGCTCGCGACGTGAGTTCGTCGAGTTCAGTGGTGTCGAGCCACGCTGGCGCGCGTGCTCCAGCAGCAGCCGTCGGAGCCAGCACCCAGTTGCTGTTACCGTCGGCATCGGTCTCGATCAACACGCTCGCATCCGTCAGCGCGATTTGTCTGACGTGCAGCCGATGCGACAACAGGGCCACAACGTCGATCTGAACGTCCATGCGCCCGGCCTGCGCCAGCCACGGCTGCGAACCCCAGGCCGCGTTGGCGAAACGCACCTGTCGGAGCGTGATAGCCGGAAGCGGCAGCAGAGATACTCCAACCTCGCCGATGCTCAATTCACGGCCGGTATCGGCCTTTACCGTTTCAGCCAGATTCGCGATCAGACGCGGGACAAATACATGTGCGGCGAGGCCAATCGCAGCAGCTGCCGCGATGAACACGAGGCCTGCCGCCAGTGCCAGCCGCTTGATGCGCAAGGATCAGCTCCGACAATACGAGGAATGACGTGTGCCCGGCCGATGACCAAAAAGTTTGTCAACTTTCAGAAAAGCGCAACCGTCCGATACACATGACATTCGGCCGACTGGAGCATAGGCACCCGCACAGGCGCGTGGTAATTGGACCTTGGGGTCACCTGCGTGTCTGCCTGAACGAGACCCGGTCCTGCCGGTAAACAATGAACGGAATCGACTCGTTCGAGCGTCGCTTCGGATCCTTGCTGATCGATGCAACGCGGGAAAGCGCCCGCAACGAAGTCTCAGTAACTTCACAGCGACATGAGCAGCACGAGAAAGGCGCTCTGACATCGTCATTTGTTCGGCAAAGTGAACGAACTGTATACCTTTCAGTAATAGGGACCCGTATAAACTGATTTTCAACTCCCTTCTTCTTCGTTCGCGCCAGTCCCGTATCTGGATGTGAGGAGATGCGCTCATGACCGCTCTCGCCGCTTCGACGCGCAGCGCCTTTGCCGAAGCGCTGGAGTGGAAAGAGCGCCTGCATGACGGCAGCGTCGTCCGCATCCGTTCGATCCGTCCCGGCGACGCCAAGCGCGAGCACGCGTTCCTGGCACGTCTGTCACCAGAAGATCGCGCATATCGCTTCATCGCCCTGATCAGAGCGCCCGACAAACGCGTCGCGCGCGACCTGACCTGCACCGATCCTGCGTGCGAGGTCGCGCTCGTAGCGCTGGCTGGCGGCGGTGACCGCGAGACGGAGATCGGCGCCGCACAGTACTGCACGAGCAAGGACGGCAAACGCTGCGACTGCGCCGTAGCTGTCGATGGCGAATGGCAACGCCGCGGCGTCGGCCGCCTGCTGATGTGGCATCTGATCGACATCGCGCGTGCGCGCGGCATCCGACACATGTATGCGGTCGATCCGGTGCGCTGCGCCGGCGCGCATCATCTCGCCGAGCGCCTCGGATTTCATTGCCGGCCTGATCCGGAAGATCCGGTCGTCACGACATTCGAGCTGACCCTGCGCTGAGCGTCCCCGTCATTGTTTTTCATGGGCGCCGCCCGGCGGAGCATCGGGCATTGAATGCAGGTAGCTGTAGAGCGCGGCAATCTCCGCATCGGTCAGCAGCGACACTTCCTCGCGCGCTACAGCTCCCATGGTCTTGACCTCCCTGCCGCCCAGCGCAACGCCCGTTCGCAGCAGCTGCGTAAACGCTTCCGCCGGGTAAGCGGCAACGACCCGCAATGTCGGACTGCTGAAACTTGGATTGGAATCGCCAAGAAGGTCCGTGCCGTGGCAGTGGGCGCATATGGTTCGCGCCAGGTAACGGCCGAACGCGGGTTCCTCGCCGGCGACCTCCGGCGGGGGAACGGTTTCGGCAATGAGCTGGCCTTCGGTCTTGAACTTGCCGGTGGCGACGCCGATGCGCCCAAGCGGTCCGAGCGAAATTGAAGGGCCAGGGCCGGGACGTTCGGGCACGCTCTTCAGAAACGCAAGGATACGCCCGAGGTCTTCGTCCGTCAGTCCGGCGAATGCCCGTGACGGCATCACGAAGACACTGTGTCCGTCCGGCCTGATGCCGGCGCGGATGATCGCGGCGAGTTCTGCATCGCTGTAAGTGCGAACCGCTGCGGTCAGATTGGGTGCGACCAGACGCGCGATCAGTGGCTCGTCGAACAGGACCTCTCCCTCGCCCTCCTTGCCGTGGCATCCGCCGAAGCAACCGCGGACCACGGCCAATCGCCGACCCTCTGCAATCGACGCGGCATCGGTCGGTATCGACAGCGCGACTCGCGGAACTTCGTACACGTGCCGCATCACGCGTTCGGAAAGTACGTAGACGATGCCGTAGGCGATACAAGCCAGGCCCGCCAGAGTTGCCAAAGTCACGCCGATCCAGCGCAGCACACGCTTCATCACCTGCCCCCCATGGTGTCCGCGCGAGTGTGATCGTCACTTGGGTCGAACGCAAACGATTCGATTCCACGGCTGAGCCTCGGAATGACCAGGCCGCGAACCGGGCTCAAGAGCGGTTCTACTGCCTGACTAAACCTGCCGCACTAAAAAGTGTACTCTGACGCCTGCTTTCGCAAGAATCGGCGCGCTTTCGCAATCGCCTCGAGAGGACCCATGTCCATTCGCCATTTGTGCTTTCGCCCTTTTGCCACGGCCTCGACCCGGTTTGCAACGGCTCGACGGTACATCTTCGGCCTGTTGCTATGCACGGTGCTCGGATGCCAGGCGCTTTGGGCATCGCCGCGCAAGATCGACGATTACCATTGGGATCAGGTCGACCGCATCGTCGCGATCGGCGACCTGCATGGCGACTACGGAAGCTACCTGAAGGTGCTCGAGGGCGCAGGGATCATCAATGCGCGCGGCCAGTGGATCGGCGGAGAGACGCACCTCGTGCAACTTGGTGACATTCCGGATCGCGGCGACGACTCGGTCAAGATCATCGCACACCTGAAAAAGCTGGTCGCCGAGGCGCCGAAGAAGGGCGGCATGGTGCACACGCTGCTCGGCAACCACGAGGCGATGAATACATTGGGCGATCTGCGCTACGTCTCTGCGGGCGACTTCGCCGCGCTCGCCGGCCGCGACTCGAAGCAATTGCGCGACCGCTACTATGAGAATGTGCTGGCCGACATCAAGGCACGCGAGCCGGAACGATTTGCGTCGCTGCCCGACGATTTCCGCGAGACATGGAACGCCAGCCATCCGCTCGGCTGGGTCGAACACCAGCGCGGCTGGAATCCGAAATGGAATCCGAAGGGCGAGTACTACGAGTGGGCGCTGCAGGACAAGGTGGCGATCCAGATCAACGACCTCGTCTTCCTCCACGGCGGCATCAGTGGCGCTTATTGCCAGAACAGCCTGGCCTCGCTGACCGAGAAGGCACGCGCTGCGTTGAGCCAGAGCGACCCGGCGGCGCCAAGCGTGATCACCGACGACAATGGCCCGCTCTGGTACCGCGGCCTGGCCGGCGTCGAACCGGTTGCGGCGCCGGAAACGGTACAGGCAATCCTAGAACGCCTTGGCGCGCGCCATATCGTGATTGCGCACACGCCGACACACGGCGCCATCTGGCCGCGCTACTCCGGACAGGTGATCCAGGTCGACACCGGCATGAGCGCCGTCTATGGCGGTCATGTCGCCTGGCTGGAAGAGACCAAAGACGGGCTCTATGCCGGCTATCCGTCAGGCAGGATCCGTTTGCCTTCCGACGATGCGGGACGCGTCGACTACCTGAAACAGGTCATTGCCCTGCAACCGCAAAATGCCGGTCTGCAGGCGCAACTGTCGGCCTTGGAGCACGCGGCGCACGGCGGCGACGGCGACACGAACAAGCCGACGGAAAACTCGCAGGGTGGAGCGGCCCCCGCGAACGCGCCGGCAGCGCTGCCTATTTGCGGCATTTCGCCGTAATGTCGCCGGCGAACCTCTTGTCGTCGCGCAGGACTTCGAACCCTTTCGTCAGATAGTCGCCCGCCCACTCCCTCGACCGCGTGTCGAAACGAGTTTCCGAGCGCGCAAGTTCCATTATCTGCGGTTCGAGGCGCAGGATGTCGCGGCGCGCAGCCTCGAGCGTTGCGTTGTTGGCGCAGAAACCCCGGAACACGCGTATGCGGTTGCTGCTGGTGTGCAGGACCGGATTGGGCTCGGCATAGTGGGCATCGACCAGGCCCGACGAGTCGAAGTCGTAGGGCACGGCGAACACCTTCGATTGCGCGTTCTCAGCGATCAACACGGCGTTGTGGCAACAGTGCTCCTTGGTGGGGCCGTTGAGCACGGCGAAGTCCGTGTTGCCGATCAGGTACTCGAACAGGGCTAGCCGGCTGCTCTCCAGCGGCTCCAAATGCTCCAGCTGCACTGCCGGCACGTCGAGCTTCTCGAGATGGTTGCGCTTGGCCATCGCGGAATCGTCCTCGAGCAGAAAGCCGACATGCGGCCCATCGGACGAGTGGTCGGCACTGTCGACGTAGGTGACCGACAACGCACGCACCTTGAAGCTGCGCTCCGTTACCAGGTTGTAGATGTGGTACGCCAGCATCTCCTTGACGACATACTGCGTCCAACGATCACCGCTGTCGCAATGCGTCGAGAGCTTGAGCGACTTGTTCCCGCGAAACGGCGTACCCTCGACGGCCGCCTTTTCGAAGATCAGCTTGATCGGGGGAAGCTTGCACACCTTCAGCCGGTTGTGCCCGCGCGCCTCGACCGCCACCGGCACGGAGTGCTTCGCTCCGGATTCATCGACGTATTCGAGCGTTCCCGGATAGGGCTTCTTCGCGTTCTTGCTATGCATGAATTCCTGCCAAGGCGCGGTAAGCGTCGTGACCAGGGTGGCGTCAGTCGCAAAGAGCTTTGCCGATTTTCCCGGATCGCCGCCCGCCGCCGCGGCGCAGGCGTTTGCCAGCCAGAACGCCGGATGCACGGCGAAAAGCGCGACAAGCATTCCGAGGATCGTCGCCTTTTTATATTTGTGTATTGCCTGCATGCATGCGGCTCCGTCGACCATCAGGGCTGAGGTGAAACGGCTGGTTCAATCATCATCGTCGTCCTTGGCGGACGGACTCTCCGCCCCGTGCTTGCGAAGTTTCTTTTCCGCTTTCTTCCTGGCCAAGTAGTCCGACTCGAGGCCGTCGCCGAAGTAGTGGACGTAGAGTGTCGAATAGGTGAAGAAAACCGTCAGCACGGCGGCGATCTCCAGAGCGCGGATGCCTGCCGCGATGCCGGTGCCGATCGCCACCAGGATGAACAGGGCGTCGAACGTATCCTGCAATGCACGCCGGAATTGCACCCCGGCAACGATGCCCGCCAGGCTGAAGGCGAGCGCCAGGCTGTGCTGGACGACGAGCACGAGGGCGGCAACGATGCCAGGCAGAATCAGCACGGTCTCGTCGAGCGAATGATCGTGGGCACTGGATCGATGAATGCCCTTGTGCACCCACGAGATCGGCAGCATCAGCAACCAGGTCCCGATCAGAATGATGATCAGCTGACGCCCGGAGCCGAGGCGGTCGAGTGCATGTCCGACCGAGGGGATGCTGTCGGCGGCGCCCGTTTCGGCAGGACTCACGGGCAGCTGCTGGCCCTTGCCTGCAGCTACTTCCCCTGCCTCGACCAGTTTCTTGACGCCACCAATCGGAAGATGATGAATGAAGCCCGGAAACATGGCGGCGGACAGCGTCAGGCAGGCCGCAAGAGCTACGTGGTAGATGAGGAGACGGCGAAACAGGCGAAAGCCGTGGCGGCGATGCTCGCTCCAGCCGTCAGAATGCCCTGCCGAAGGCATTGGGTCTCGTTCTGGCAAAGATTCCAACACGGCACCTCCCCAGCTCACCGCAACAGTGTCAGCTTGTACTCAGGTTACGGATAGCGCAAGGGAAATTACAGCACGTACGAATCGACCGGAATCCACCCTTGGTCGACGTCGGAGTGGACGTCGACCGCTGCGCTGCACGACAAGCAGCCGCTCCGATGCGCAAGTTGCGCGCGGATGAAGTATTCGACCCCGGCCTGGAAGCCACCGACGCTCTGGCAGACCGAAGCGCTCGAGTCGCTGCGGAACGTCTGCAGAAATGCGGCCCGACTGCCCTGCGGCGCCGTCAGGACATTGCTGAAAGGCCAGGGAAAGGACGCAATGCCCGAAGCACCGGCATACTTCCATGCCGATTGGCCGGGAGTGGGAGCATCTGTGCGCGGACCGTCGATGTGCCGAGCGTCGCCATCGCAGTGAGCAGCAAGCCCGCGGTTGGAAGGCAAGCCGCGCAAATCCAAGCGCGGCAAAGACCGTTCGGACAGGCCGTCATGACCATTCTCCCCAGTGATACCCGCGGCCAGGGTAGAACTGCCCGCGATCGCCAAGTGTCATGACGAGTACCCGATCCGGGCGTCAGGGGAATCCGTCTGCATGCCTGACGACGACGATTCCAGCCGTGAAATCCGGAAGCATGACCTGGCCTCCTTATTCGAAACCGGTCACGCCCTCGCCCGCTTCGATTGCATCAGCGCAACGATGTGCAGCATCACGAACAAGGGCACCATGAAAGCCGGAACCAGCACGAGCGGCAACTGCCCCATCGGCCCGATCGTAGGCGGAACATTCGTGGTGATGGTCATTGCGCAGATGGTAGCCGTCGTGAAGGCAGTGACGAAGTCGAGAATGCCCAGCGCATTCCACAATCTGAATCCGGAAGTCGCGGCAGCGTCCGGGTTCTTGCTCAACGCTATGATCCACCATGGCGCGGCGAGCCCGATCGCCATGTCGCCAAGTCCCGCCGGCCACGCAAACAACCCCGGCAATACGTGATTCGCGTATAGCGCTATAAACCCGAAACCGGCATAGCGCCAAGCCTGCATGGCGACGATCAGGCGCGTGTCGAGCGCCAGCAGGAATTCGCGAAATGCCTGCGATACGCGCATCGCGATTGCAAACACGATCAGCGGCACCACGGCGCCGGCGAACACCGGCAGCGGCGGCTGGCCAGGCGCACCGATGAAGACGCCACTGGCGCCCGCGATCAGCACGATACCCAGCCATACGGCGAGCGTCGCCTTTACGGTTTGTCCGACCATCGGTCTCGGACTGCTTCCAAATAGCGTTGCGGCTTGTGAAGCTGAATGGGTCATGGCATATCTCCGTCACTTGCACTTTGCAAGTGTGTAGACGCTACGCTACCATTGATACTTGTGATATGCAAGTGACAAGAGATGAAGTCGACAATCCATGCAACAGACGCCGCCCTGCCGCGCCGATCCGCCTGCGCGGTAGCTAACACGCTCGACCGCGTGGGCGACAAATGGTCCCTGTTGCTGGTGCGCGACATGTTGGCTGGCAAGACGACCTTCGGGCACTTCCTGGAATCACCAGAAGGTATCCCGACAAATATCCTCGCCGATCGGCTCAAACGACTGGAACGATTCGGGATCATCACGCGAGCGGCCTACCAGGAGCACCCTGTCCGCTATGCCTACTCGTTGACTGCCGAGGGGAAGCAGCTCGGCCGCGTGCTGCGCGCGCTGGCCGATTGGGGCCTGGAAAACATTGCCGGCACGAAAAAAGAACTGGTACCGGGTTCATTTGTCAGGTAATCCTGTTGCGCTGAATTCAGCAGCGCGCCGGCATTCTCCAAGATGATCGGCATGGGACCGTGCTCTGAACTCTTCGTGCGACACGTGCTCACTGGGGAATAGGAGGCAACAATGACAGCGAAGATCCAACCCTGCCTGTGGTTCAACATGAACGCCGAAGAGGCGGCGCATTTCTATGCCGCCACTTTCCCGAACAGTCGAATCGATGGGGTCCATCGCGCTCCGGGGGACTATCCCGCCGGCAAGAAAGGCAACGTGTTGACAGTCGAGATGACGATTCTCGGAATGCCCTACCTGCTCTTGAACGGCGGCCCCGCATTCAAGTTCAACGAAGCGGTAAGCTTCCAGGTTGCGACGGAAGACCAGGAAGAGACCGACCGATATTGGAAGGCGATCATTCATGATGGCGGCGGAGAGGAAAGTGCCTGCGGCTGGTGCAAGGACCGCTTCGGTTTATCCTGGCAGATCACGCCGAAGCGCTTGATGCAGCTGCTGGCCGAAGGTGGCGAAACGGCGAGCCGTGCATTCAACGCGATGATGGAAATGAGGAAGATCGACATCGCCGCGCTCGATCGTGCGGTCGAGGGCATCAAGAAGTGAGCCTGGAGTCGTGCGAGGTATTACTTTCTCGCACACTCAAGTTCAGTGGGTAAACACCGCTTCGCATGGCACAGGCGCCGGGTTCATTTCGGGGAGAAAATGAGTTCATGCCGGATCTGAGCAACAGGACAAAAGCACTCTGACCATGTCGTAGCAACATTTTGCCGCCTCTTTTGCCGGAACCGCGGTCTTCCCGACCTGACCGCTGCGACGATGCGAATTCTGTAGAGCACCTGCAAGCTTCTGCGAGCGGACGAATCGATGACTGCGAGCGCGGACCGGAACGAACGCCAGATCTCGCGCAGCTCCACCGTGATCGCGGCACTGTCGACGATCGTCGAGTGGTACGACTTCACTCTGTATCTCTACTTCGCCACCGTGCTGTCGCGGGTTTTTTTCGGCGGCGGCAAACTCTCGCTGCTCGCGACATTGGCCGGGTTCGCCATCTCCTATTGCATGCGTCCGCTGGGCGCGATCGTGTTCGGAATCGTGGGCGACCGCTTCGGCCGCCGCCACACGCTGCTGCTCTCGATGGCGTCGATGACCGCCGCCATGTTCGCAACCGCGATGCTGCCGGCCTGGGATCGCATTGGATCTGCGGCAGGCGCGCTGCTGCTCCTGCTGCGCTGTGTAATGGCGTTCTCGGTCGGTGGCGAGTACACCGGAGTCGTTGCGTATCTGCTCGAAGGCGCGCACGCGAGCCGCCGCGGCCTGATCACGTCGCTGGCTTCCGCAGCGAGCGAAGTTGGCGCACTGCTGGCAGTCGCGGTGGCGGCGTTGACGGTCGCTTCGCTGAGCAGCGCGGACCTCGTTGCCTGGGGCTGGCGCGTTCCATTCTTCGTGGGCGCCGCCCTTGCCGGCAGCATCTGGATCGCGCGCTCGATGATGCAGGAGTCGCCGGAGTTCGAAAGACAGGTGGCACAGGGAACCGTTCCGGCTTTTCCGATTCGCCACACGCTCGTCCATCATCGCAGCGCCTTGCTGCGGTCGTTTGCCATCTCGGCTCTCGGATCGATCACCTACTATGTCGGCATCGCATACGTTCCCGCCTTCCTGAGTTCGACCGGGACACTGGGAGAAGCCGAGTCGCTGTCGCTGTCGACCATTGCAGCACTTGCCGTTATTCTCGTCACGCCGCTTGTTGGCGCCTTGTCCGATCGCGTCGGGCGCAAGCCGGTACTTGCCTGGCTGGCCGCCCTGAGCATCGTCCTTCCGCTGGCGATGTTCGCGTCGATGGCCGGCGGATCGCGCGGGCAGATCGTGCTGGGCGCGGTGGTGTTGGCCTGTATCGCAGGCGGCGTGAGCGCCGTCGGCGCGCCAGCGACCGCCGAGCAGTTTCCGGGCGAGGGCCGCCTCAGCGGCTTGGCGCTGGGCGCGACGGTTGCCACCGCCATCTTCGGCGGCCTGACGCCGTTCCTGGCCGAGTTGCTTGTGAAGGCTACTGGATGGGCCGCGCTGCCAGGCGGGATGATTGCTCTTGTCGCCCTTGTAGTCCTGCCGGTATTGCTGACGATGCCGGAGACCAATCCGACCATTCGCTAAATAATCCCGAGCAAGCCGCCAGTTTTGGTTGTGTGAGCCGCTCAAAATAGCTTAAGCGCAACACCTTCCTGCCTCTGTTGCCTATTTTCCCTGCCTGCGGGCTCAGGTGGCAGGGCATTCGCCGGCGAGCCACTTGGGCTCGTCTTCTCCTTCGGCATCCGGCCGTGGAAATGCCGTCTTGAAGGTGAATGCCTGCGGTGTCGGCCCGTCCTCGCGCAGCCTTTGCAGCCTTTCAATCGCTTCGCCAACTGTTGGCGTATGACCGCGCTTAACCCACCAGAGGACGAGGAATGGCTGATCCATGCGCTCGAACCATTCGCGACGACGGCGCATGAGCTCGACATGCGCCGAGCGGTAGACATATTGCGTCAGCGCTTCGAGGCCCTCCCACACCGACATGTTTACGAGCATGTTCTCGTCGTCAAACGGCCGGATGGCAGTGGCGTCGCCCTCGTCTGTCTGCAGGCGCCACACGAAGCCCGAGGACTGCTCGGCGATCGAGTTTATGCGATCAAGGTTGGCCTTGAAGTCGGCCATGACCGGGGAGTCCATCGGGCCCTTGATGACACCGATGTTCAGCTGTGCGAGATGGTAAGAGGACACTGATATCCCTTCGGTCAGTCGAGGTGGGTGCTTCCCTCCAAGGGAGTACCCGACCCTGTTTCAGACAGCGCCGGAATGCGTATGCAGGCTGGCGTTGTATTCGTCGTGGGTGCGCACCACCGGCAGGGCGAACATCAGGACGAGATAGATCAGCACCGGTATGCCGCCGCTGAATACGGAGACGATGACGAAAATCGACCGCACCCACTCGACGGCAATGCCGGAGTAGGCCGCCAGACCCTGACAAACGCCGAAGATCCATTTGCCTTCTTCGATCCGGCAAAGGCGGCGAGGACGACCAAATTGCCCGGCGTCTGCGGCATCGCCGTTGCCGGTGTTCACGGCACCGATCTCCTCCAGCACTACCTCTACTTCCCTGCGGCTGACGACGCGATTCTCCGAGCGCAGCGACTGCGCGAGTTTCTCGCCGATGGATTGCTCGAGATCGCGAATCACCTCTTCGTGATCCGGATCGCGTTTCAGGCGCGCTCGAGCGCGCTCGAGGTACGACTGCAGCACCGTGTAGGCGCCTTCCTCGAGCTGGAACGTCCTCGAGTGCCCGCTCAGGCTCACTTGAATCACTGTTTGCATGATGGTTTACCCAACTCGTCGATGAGGCTCGTGAGGGATTTCCAGTACTCGCGAAACTCCGCCAGTTGCTTGCGGCCCGTCGCCGCGAGTTTGTAGTACTTGCGCGGAGGGCCCGTGTCGGATTCCTGCCACTCGTAATCCAACAGCTGCTCCCGACGCATCTTGCTCAACAGCGGATACAAGGTGCCTTCCTGAGTCGCGAAATCGGTTTTGCTCAGGCGCTGCATCATTTCCGCAACGTATACGCGACCGGATGAAACGATCCCAAGAATCAGGAATTCCAACAGGCCCTTGCGCAACGTACTGAATTTTTCGGAATCCATACAGAAGTCAGCTACCTTTGTATAACAAGGTAGCTGGAGATGAGTCCAATGTCAAGCGGCGCAGGATTCAACCACACGTAAGCGAGTCTGTCCGCTTCGGACACCCAATCTCCGCGCGACGTTCCAAGAAAGGATTGCAAGCGCGCACGCGCCAACGATCTGGCCAGAACGAAGCGTGCAAGTGCTCGCCGACGGCGACGGCACCCGCCGACCGCTTTTTCGACTCGTGCCCATGCCGAAGCGCTGGCGGCGCAGTGAGAGTGTCTTGCCTCGCGCAAGGAATTCGCGCAGGCGCGTGCCGCGCTGCAGTCGGCGCTGTCGGACCTGGAGCGCGTGCGCGGTGCCGATCACTGGATGACGCTGCCGGTGCGACAGGCGTTGCGAGCATTGCCCAAGACGTAAGCAGCGGCGTGCCGGCGATTGCACCGATACGGTGAGTGCACCAAGTGCCATCGGCTGATCTCGAGTCTTGCGTCGCAACTCATATGTGCATGCCTCATCCGCGCGCAGCTCGCGGCGTTGGATTGCAACATCCGTGTAAGATTCGCAACTGCCGTCCGTGGCAGCGCCGAGGGATTCGATGAAGTTGAGCATCAAGGCAGCAATGTTCCTGAGCGCAGGCGCGCTCAATCTGGGCACGGCGCCCGCCGTAGCCGAACCGGTTGTCATTCGCGAATACGATGCGCTCGCGCTGGCGCCGGCCGGTGATCGCATCGCCGACGTCGAGGCGCTCGATCCGGGCAACCTGCCGGAGGAAGCTCACGGCGCCGTCGTCATGCGTGCCGCCGGCGGCAAGCTGATCGCACAGTACGATCCATGCAAGACCTGCAAGTACAGCGACACGGCGTGGTCGCCGAACGGCAAGCTGCTCGCGTTCGTTGCCGCGGATTCGGCCGCCGGCAAGGCGACGTTGTACGTCGTCGAGAATGGGACACTACGCGAAGCCTCGAGCATCGTTGGCGTCGCCAATACCGTGCGCTGGTCGCCGGACGGCACACGTATTGCGTTGCTGATGACCCCGGGTGCGCACAAGAAGACCGGCGCCGTCGAGGCCGGCGCGGCCCAGGTCGGCGAGATTGGCGTTGCCGAGGACGAGCAACGCATTGCGGTCGTTGCGGCGAGTGGCGGCGAGCCAAGGCTCGTGTCGCCGGCCGATACATACATCTACGAGTTCGACTGGACGCCGGACGGCAAGGGCTTTGCCGCTACTGGCGCAAAGGGCAACGGCGACAACAACTGGTGGATCGCGACGCTCGACTACGTCGACGCCGAGACCGGAGCCCTGCGCGTCGTTGCCGCGCCGAAGATGCAGATGACCCTGCCGCGTGTTTCGCGCGACGGCAAGACCGTCGCCTTCATCGGCGGACTCATGAGCGACTGGGGCTCGATCGGCGGCGACGTGTACGCCGTTCCGATCGAGGGCGGAACGCCGGCGAACCTGACGCCCGACTTCAAGGGCACGTATTGCGGCATCGCCTGGCGCGGAACGGATCTGATCACGTCGGCGCTGATCGACGACCATTATGCCGTCGTCACACTTGATCCGGCGACGCGCGTCACGCGCACGCTGTGGTCGGCAAAGACCGGTGCGAAGGCACAGCAGTTCGACGGTGCGATCGCTTTCAGCGCCGACGGCTCCGTCGCCGCGACGATCAGCGAGGATTTCACGCACGCGCCGGAAATCGCCGCCGGCCGCTTGCCGAAGCTCGCGCCTGTCACCCGCGAAAATGCCGGCCTTGCGGCGAACGTCGCCGCACAAAGCGTGCATTGGGCCAATGAAGGCTTCAACGTGCAGGGCTGGCTGCTCGGACCGAAGCAGGTTTCCGGCAAAGGCAAGCATCCGCTGGTCGTCATCGTGCACGGCGGTCCGAGCTCCGCCATGACACCGCGCTACGTCGCCGCCGGCGCCCAGCACGGCACGCGCTTCGATTTCATCCACGACCTGATCACGCGCGGCTACTACATCTTCTACGCCAACCCGCGCGGCAGTTATGGCCAGGGGGCAGCGTTCACGCGCGCGAACATCCGCGATTTCGGCCGCGGCGATCTGCGCGACATCCTCACCGGAGTCGATGCGGTCGAGAAGATCGCGCCGGTCGACGATGCGCGCCTGGGCATCTACGGACACTCCTACGGTGGCTGGATGACGATGTGGGCGAACACGCAGACGCGGCGTTTCAAGGCCGCCGTGGCCGGCGCCGGCATCGCGAACTGGACCAGCTACTACGGCCAGAATGGCATCGATCAGTGGATGATTCCGTTCTTCGGTGCATCGGTCTACGACGATGCGACCGAGTATCGCGCAGCATCACCGATCGAGTTCATCAAGCAGGCGAAGACGCCGACGCTGATCTACGTCGGCGAACGCGACGTCGAATGCCCCGCCGCCCAATCGCTCGAATACTGGCATGGGCTCAAGGCGCTCGGCGTGCCAACCCAGCTCGTCATCTATGAAGGCGAAGGTCACCACTTCCGCAAGCCGGCGAATCTGGAGAACCTGCGCGGACGCATCGTGGGCTGGTTCGAGCAGTATTTGAACCTGGCGTCACCGCCAGCGTGACCGCACAGGCCGCCTCGCCCGTCGGCCGCCCTTCAGCTGCATGGTGCTACGATTCCCGCACAGGGCCAGACTGCGGGAGACGGCAATGGATCAGATCAGCGAGCTGAAAAGGTCCGAAAAGAAGCAGAAGGAGGCATTGTTCTCAGCCTTGGTGCTCATCGAGGAACTCATCGCCGAGATGAACCTGGAGCCGACGAAGGCCAATCGCTTCAAGGAGAAGATTCGCGGGCTCCTGTTGTTGATGAGGTAGATCGCAAGCGCCAACGTCACGCCTTTTGCAGAAGTACCACATCCTGCCCCAATCTTGCCGGCGAATACTCGATCACCCGAAGACTTTTTGCAAAAACCTGGCGCACATAGTTCTGTGGATGGAATGCCGCGCACATGTTGCTACCGGCCATCCTGGAATGGCGCACGACCAGTTGGCCGCCATCGAACGACGACTGCTCGTCGGGAGTCATCGACGTCCGAAAGGCGTCGCCGTGCAGTGTGATGAACAGATATCCTCCCGGCGCGGTAATCCGAGTGAGCTCGCTGATCCAGGCGAGTTGCAGCTCCGCCGACAAGTGCGTGAAGACCGAAAATGCGTAGACCAGATCGAATGAGCCTCCTTGATAGTCAAGAGGCGGGGCCAGGCGATTGATAGCGAACTTCGCAAAGGGCAAATTGCGACGACACCAATCGATCGAGTCTCGATTGTAGTCCGTACCGTGAAGTGCGACTCGATCTCGGACGGAGTGCCATTGCCGCATCACTCGTCCACATCCACATCCGAAATCGAGGATGGCTTTCATCTGGCCAACATCGGAGCCGTTCGCAGCGAGTACCTCGCGAATGGTTCGCGCTACTTCCTCGCCTCCAAGAAGGAATGATGATGCATCGGCGTGTCCACCGACCAGCACAATCAACTTTGCCGGAGGCACAGGCAAGCCATCGCTGGCATGCAACGGTTCCGATCGTCGTCGATTGGCCAATTCGAGTGACTTGACGAATTCTTGAAGACGAAATGCCACCCCTAATAAGCCCAGCCTTTGCACAATCCACTTCGCGGCCTTTCGTAATTTCTCTCGCATTTGTCAATCGAACTCTCTTCAGAAGAAGGAAAAGCCTTCGCTCTTCATGATCGGTACTCCCGCCGATATCGTACAAGGCGTGACGTATCTTGTATAAAGTAATCCACACGAGCCGATCCGTGGGAGCGTTCGATGAAGATCATTTTCATTTGCGCGATCGCATTGTGGGCCGTTTTCAGCGGAACTGCTGTGTGTGGAGAGGTACCGGGCTATGTGGCCAGGGCAATCGCCAATCCCGCGCGCAGCAAAGCCGAGCGCGATGCCGACATGCATCGCGTTCCCGCCCAGACGATCGCGTTCGCCGGCGTCGCGCCGGGAATGGTAGTCGGCGAATTGCTTCCCTTTTACGGGTACTTCACGCGTCTGTTGAGCGATGTCGTCGGGCCCAAGGGCAAGATATACGGTATTGAAAACTTCAACTGGTCGAATACCGCGTTCGACAAGAAACTCACCGGCCAGCGCCGAAACGTGTTCCTGCAACGAACGAAGTGGGGCGAATTCGATCTTCCGGAAAAAATCGACCTGTTCTGGATCACGCAGAATTATCATGATCTGCATGTCGCCGAATATGGCCATGTCGACATAGCGGCGTTCAATCGCCGCGTGTTCGATGCGCTCAAGCCCGGCGGTATCTATCTCGTCGTTGATCAAGCGGCGAACCCGGGGGCGACCGAGGACCAGATCTCGGCCCTTCACCGCATCGACAAAGCGCAGGTGATCAGCGAAGTGACGGCGGCCGGATTTACCCTTGTCGGCGAATCCGATGCCTTGCGCCAACCAAGAGATGATCACACACGGAGCATCTTCGATGCGACCATCAGGGGTCATACCGACCAGTTCATGCTGAAGTTCCAGAGGCCCTGATGAAAGCGTGCCGTACGCCGCTACATGCACGAGGTGGAGCAAGCAAAACGCACTGCACCGGCGGACCCGCGACTTCCGCCAGTGCACGCCTGGGCTCGACCAATCCAGGAAATGTGTCCACGGCTGTCCACTGCCGTGATTTCCTACGGCGATCACCGTCAGAGTGAATGGAACGCAGCGAAAAGTGGGCTGAGGCAATGGTTAGACTAGATTACCTTCATCCCCTCCTCCGCCCCAGCGCCCGATCGATCGCAGGCAGTGCCAAGCTCGTCATGATTGCGTAGCCGGCAGCGGATGGGTGCACGCCATCGGCCGCAAAGACAGCATCCATGCCGCCCTGCGCATTGGTCAGCCGCGAGTGGAAATCGACATAGGTTGCGCCGGACGACTGCGCGTAGTGCTCGATCCAGGCATTCACGGCGCGCACTCTGGCTGCCGGTTGCAATCCCGGTCGCCACGGATAATCGCTGGCCGGCAGCAGCGATCCCAGCACGACGGGAATCTGATTGGCTTTCGCAAGCTCGACCATCGAGCGCAGGTTGTCCTCGATCATCCTCAACGTGGTCGCGCCGGTATTGCCGGCAATGTCGTTTGTGCCGGCGAGAATCACGACAACGGCAGGATGGATGCTGATGACGTCCTGACGAAATCGCAGCAACATTTGTGCCGTCGTCTGACCTGAAATGCCGCGATTGATGTATTCCCTGTCTGCTGACGGCGGAATGCGCGAATGGATGATCCAGTCTTTCGTGATCCAATCCTCCGTGATCGAATCCCCAAGGAAAACGATCCGCGGCACGGCCGCCGGACTTTGCGCCAGCCGCTCATCGTCGGCGCGGTAGTGGGCGAGCTGGGCGAAGTCCGCCAGGCGCGCCTGCAAGGCCGCTATCTCCTCCGCAGAAAGCGATGTGGGCGGCGCAGTGAATAGGGGATCGGTGCCCAACGCTTCTGCAGCCGACCCATGTCCGGCACTTATCAACGACGACATCAACACCACCATCAGGCCAACAAACAATCTCAAGACGGCATCTCCTGAAATGGGGTCGGGTTCATTTTTCAATGCCGAAAAATGAACCCGACCCCATTTTTTGAAGCTAGAAGATTTCCTGCAGGCTCTTCGCCTGCGGCAGCAGCAGTCGGGCGCCGTCGTCGGTGATCAGCATTTCATCTTCCGTGCGGATACCGAATTCTCCGACGATGTAGATGCCGGGTTCATTGCTGAACATGTTGCCGGGCGCCAGCGGACGCGTGTTGCCGCCGACCAGGTAATACCACTCGTGGCCGTCCATGCCGATGCCATGACCGAGCCGATGGGTGAAGTACTTGTAGCCCGGACCGTAGCCGTGGTCGGCGATGTAGGCGCGCGCGGCGGCGTCGACTTTTTCCGCCGGTACGCCCGGCTTGGCGGTTTTCAGCGCCGCGTCCTGGGCGCCGCGGACGATCTCCCAGACGCTCTTCATTTTGGCGCTGGGTTCACCGAATGCCATTGTGCGGGTGATGTCGGAACCATAGCCTTCGACTTGGCAACCGCCGTCGATCAGCACGTTGTCGCCCGCCTTGAGCAGCACTTCCCGGGTCAATCCGTGCGGATAGGCCGAGGCTTCGCCGAACAACACGAGTGCGTCGCCACTGACGCCGAACTCGCCGTAAAGCCCGGAAATGATCGCGCCGAGCTCCTTTTCGCTCATGCCTTCGCGCAACTGCTTCTGCGCCTGGCGATAGACCTGCGCGGTGATGTCGTTGGCCACCTGCATCAGTTCGATTTCGTGCGCCGACTTGACGCTGCGACAACCGGCAGTGACCGGCTTGGCGCTGCGCAGGGTCAGCGTCGGCAAGCGCTGCTGCAGCTGTTCGATTGCGTAGTAGCGGGTCGTCTCCTCGAGCCCGAGCGTGGCGCCGAGCAAGCCGTGGTCCTGCATGCCCTGGCGAATCCGTTCGATCGGTTTCTCGTGCTCTTCCCACGTATAAATCTTGACGTCGCCGAGCTTCTCGCGCGAGCGCCCTTCCTCGAACTTGGGCGAGACGAAGAACGGCTCGCCGCGCTGCGGCAGCACCATCGCGAACAGGCGTTCGCTCAGCCACCACGACAGTCCTGTGTAGTACTTGAGTGCCGTCCCGCCCTCGACGAAAATCGCGTCGATCGCGTTTTCCTTCATGTAGCGGCGCGCCTGTTCGCGGCGCGCCTCGAATTCGCCGGCGCCTATCGGACGGATGCGCTCGCGCATCGTCTTGATCGTGTCGGCGTCGAAGTGGCCGCTCGTAGCCTCGGCGGGCTTCTGAGCGAAGGTCTGGCCGGCGCCGAGCGCGGACAGGGCGACGGTGGAACCGGCGGTGGTGAAGAAGCGGCGTCTGTCCATGGAAGGTCCTGATTGTCTGGAAGATCGTTTTAGGCGGGCAAGTATCTCGGAAAATGACGACGCTTGCTGATCCGCGGGCCAATTGACATTGAAAGCGAACTCTGACCCTGTCTTCCTCACGGAGTCAGAGTGACCTTGCGCCAACGAGGCGTGCTGCCTCCCCTGTCTTACGTCGCTGTATTGCCAGATAAAGCAACTAGCGCTGGAATCGATTGAACCAGGCGGCGATCCGCTGCTGCAACTCCTGCCCTGCGGGGGAGCCGCCGAAACTGTGCGACAGCCCCTCAATGACAACGTACTGAAAGCGATCGGCCGCACCGATCGTGGCGTAGCGCGAGGTCATCGAATCTTTGAATCTGCTCAGATCCTCGGCTGTGATGGTCTTGTCTTCGTCACCCGTGATCGTGAGCAACGCCGGAGGCTGAAGGTCCGTGGCGATGTCGGCTGCGCGATCGGCAATGTCCGAACGCTTGGCGAGTTTCCTGCTCGCATCAGTCCACACGTATGGAAGGCCGGTTGCGCGCTCGAAAGCGTGGACAGAGGCGGACAATCCGGTGGATGGATTCAAAACGACCGCAGCGCTCACTTTCACCTTGTGCTCGGCCAGCGAGATGAGAGCTGCCGTCCCGCCTGCTGAAAATCCAAAAAGGCCGATTTTTTCCCCGGCCTTCATGCAGCCATGTCGTTCAAGCGCAAGGACAACTGAAGGCAGTTCGTCTACCGCACCCCATACGACGGGCTCGAATACCAGCAGGGCGACGTCCTTCTTTTGCCGGCGGACAAGGTCGTCCGTTCCGCCGGCAGGGGCACGTTTTCCAAACAGCGGAAGCCCCAGATAGACCTTGATCGCGGGGACTTCGTCGAGCGGAAATCGGGACATCAGTTCCGACTCGCTCGCCGGCGGACCAAATCCGTGCCAGAGGACGATAGGTGGCATCGACACGTGAGGTGGGATTCGAAGCGTGGCCGGCACGTTTCCCAGACTGGCGGCCACCGTGCGCACGTCGTGTGTGTTGACTACGCATTCGTTCTGCAGCGTGGATGCGGATTCGATCGACGCCGCTAGTGCCTGCGGCTGGAATGCATAGAGAATTTGAACCAGTCCGATAACGACGAATTGCCGCAGTTTCCACGCAATGTTCATTTGGCCCCGCTTCCTAACGCCAACTTCGATTCTGGAACACAAATCTTGCGCCAATCTCGTGAAAAGTTGCGCGGACAGGTTGCGC
>Ga0157375_10001541_pt1 | contig 19842 bp, 21 predicted proteins | sample M35metaG_FD_115311 | JGI IMG/M metagenome (GOLD analysis project Ga0157375, IMG submission 115311) | Miscanthus rhizosphere microbial communities from Kellogg Biological Station, Michigan, USA - M3-5 metaG | ecosystem: Host-associated > Plants > Roots > Rhizosphere > Soil | place: USA: Michigan... | reverse complement strand
TGCTGGTCGAGGTCGTCGAGCGTGAAGCGTCGCAGGCGCAGGCGCTGGGTCACGGGCAGGTCGTCGCGGTCGTTCATGGCGTCATCGGTTCGCGCGCTGCGGCACATGCGCACACTGTAACGGCGTTTGGCCCATTCATCATCTCCATTGCGCACCTCACCACCCGCGACGTCACCACGAAAGCGCCGACTTGTTACCATCGCCGGCGAGCCCGACGTGAAGCCTGCCGCATGACCGACACCGAGACGCCAACGACCAGCCAGGATGCGCCGGCACGACCCGGATTTGCGTTCCTAACCTGCTGGCAGGCGGTAACGCCGCACGATGCGGATTCCGTGCGCAACTTCTGGCGCGGCGAAGGCGCGCTCGACGATGACTCCGCGATCGACAAGCGACTGGCGCAGGTCGTCATGTGCGCGCGTGCTCCCGGCGGCGAAGTGGCCGGCGTCAGTACGGCGATCGCCTTGCTGCAACCGCGCTTCGGCCAGCCGATGTATTACTACCGCGCGTTCGTCGGCAGGAAATGGCGCACGACCGCGCTGGTGCGCGAATTGATGAACCGTTCGAACGACGTGCTCGAAGCGCATGCGCGCGAACGCGGCTTTCCATGCATCGGCGTGCTGCTGGAGCTCGAAAACGCGGGTTTCTATCGCGCGCTGCGCAAGCCGGTCTGGTGGAATCCGCGGTTCTACTACGTCGGCAAGAGCGAGCGCGGACTCGAGGTGCGTGCGTACTACTTCGATGGCGCGCGTCTGAAGAGCGCGGAAGAAATCAGGAACCTGCACATGCCATCGCACGCCTGAGTCATTTTCGCGATCACGCCTCCCCCGCTGGATCGGCAAGGGTCGCCAGCTGCGAGGCCTCGACAAACGCCAGCGAATCGGAATTCACGCAGAAGCGCAGCCGCGTCGGCGCGGGGCCATCCGGAAACACATGGCCGAGATGCGCGTCGCAGCGCGCGCACAGGATCTCGGTCCGGACCATCCCGTAACTGCGATCGACATGGTTGGCGACATTTTCCGCCGCGATCGGCTGGAAAAAACTCGGCCAGCCGGTACCGGAATGGAATTTCGAATCCGACCGGAACAGCGGCAGCCCACAGCAGACGCACGCGTACACGCCATCCATGTGGTTGTCGAGCAAGGTGCCGCAAAACGGCGCCTCCGTACCCTTTCCGCGCGCGATGCGGTATTGCTCGGGCGTGAGCTGCTCCTGCCATTCCGCGTCGGACTTCACCACCCGCGCCGATTCAACCGGCCCGACCAGTTGCCCATGGCGATTGAAGACCTTGACCTGCATCGGTGTCGTTCCTCGATGATTGCGAAGCCCAAAGAATGATCGACGCGGCGTTATCCGCGGATGATGAAGGCCAGGCGATCAGCCCGAGGACAGATCCCGGAACACCAGGCTGCAGCAGGTCGTCGCGCCTTCGGCTTTCTGCAGCTCGGACAGGTCGACCGCAGTCACGGCGATTCCGGAGTCCGCCATCAGCTGCTGCGTGCGCGGGAAGCAGGCCGGATACACCACGCCGGCACCGACGCGCAACGCATTCGCCGCATGCGGTTCGCCCGGATCGATCTCGATCAGGCGATAGCCGGCGAACGCGGCACGATCGACCCATTCGGGCTGGATCAGCAAGGTGTCCTCGGCGACCTGCGTGACTGCGGACTTCAGGTGCAGGCAATCGCGCGTTGGCACGCCCTGAACCGTATAGCCGAACTCCGATAGCAGCTCCGCAAGCTGGGCGATGCCATCGGCATTGCTGCGTGCGGACTGGCCGACATAGATGCGCCGACCGATGCGCAGTACATCGCCGCCGTCGATCGTTGCGGGCGATCCGATCTTGCGCAACGCGCGAAATTCCGAAAGTGCTTCGGCAACGGATTCGCCTTCACCGCGTCGCGATGCGGCGCCGGGCCGCGTCATGATCGCGACCTCGTCGAACACCAGCGCGACATCCTCGACGAACACCGCATCGGGCATCGCATCCTGCGCCGGCAATGCGATCACCTTGCAACCCAGCGATTCCAGCGCCTGCCGGTACGCATGGTGCTGCGCCGCGGCGCGTGCGATGTCGATCGCGTCGCGCTCGACGAACGACAGCTGGCAGTCGGAAAGGCTCGCGCTCACGTCGCGGGTAATTGCAATCATCATGGCATGCACCTCATTCGGATATTCCCGGCCCATCGGCGTGGCCGATGGGCGTTCGTCAGGCCGCGAGCCATTGGCTCGCAGACGGCCCTCCTCACCCCATGTAATCGCGCTTGCCGATCGCGACGCCGTTATGCCGAAGCAGCGCGTAGGCGGTGGTGACGTGGAAGAAGAATTGCGGCAGGCCATAGGTCAACAGGTAGCTCTGGCCGGTGAAAGTACGTTCCCGCGGCGTGCCGGGGCGGGTGACGATCACGCGCTCCTCGCTGTCTGCGAACAACGACGGGTCGATGCCACCGACGAATGCGACCGTCCTCGCGACCAGCGCGCGCAACTCCTCGAAGCTCTGCTCCTTGTCTTCATAGGTCGGAACGTCCACGCCAGCGAGTCGCGCGGACACGCCCTTGGCGAAATCGCAAGCGATCTGCACCTGCCGCGTGAACGTGTACATGTCGGGAAACAGCCGCGCCTGCAGCAACGCGTTCGGGTCAATCTTCTTCTCGGCCACGTGGCCAGCGGCCTTGGCGAGGATGTTGTCGAGCCCGCCGAGCATTTGCTCGAACACGGGAACGGATGCGGCATGCATGCTGATCATCAAGGATTCCTCTCGGTATGGCTAGCTATGGTATCGCGGGAATCGCCGGCGGCTTCACTGCGATTTCCGCAGGCGAAATACACCTCGTACCACCAGCCGAGACCCGCGCCGGAATGGTACCGAGGGTACCAAGCCACGAACGTCGCGTCAGCCTGGAAGCGCCCAACGCGCAAGAATCCGGTAATCCTTGCGCCCGGCCAGACTGTGCACCAGGACGAACTCGCGCACCGTCCACTCGATCGGTTCGATGGCCGCAGGTTCAACCATGCCGCCGTGACTGTAAGACAGCGTGATGTGCGGCGTGAAGCTCTCCTCGGGGGCGACGTCGAGGTCAAATCGCAAGAGTCCGCTGCGCAGCGCCTGCCGCAGCGCATGCACCGGCATGACCCTGTCAGCGCAGCGCAAAACGACCGGGGGTTTGCGGTCGTGGAAACTCGCCATGTACTCGAGAGTCATCACGAACGCGGGCACCTCGACCGTCATCGCCGCGGCCATCGCGCGATCGACCACGTCCTGCAGCAGCTGCGCGTGATCGCCGAGGAAATTCAGTGTCATGTGATAGCGCGACGGATCGATCCAGCGCCCACCTACCCGGCCTTGCGACCGCAGGTCTTCAGCCACCCGCGCGATCGCACGGCGCGCTGTTTCGTCCGGGAACAACGCAAAGAACAACCGGTGAACGCGGACGGGCGCGTCGGTCTTGGCACCGGATCGCAACGGCTGCTTCAGCTTCGCTTCGGGCTGCTGGCGACCGATCGTCATGCGGACATCATGCCGCAGGCATTCGTCCGCTCGCGCGTGAAGTTGTGCCACGGGCTGGATGCCGTCAACGCGCGCGCGTGAAACGTGGCCAGAGCAGGATCAGGATCGCGACAAACGACGGCAGCAGGATCGCCTGCGCGTGCAACGCATCCAGTGGCTTCACGGCTGCCGCAAGCGGCCCGACGCCCTGCACGCCCGCATAGGACAGCATCACCACGAGCAGTTCGAACGGCCTGGGATTGCGGCAGGCGAGGCCAATCGCCAACCCGCCCAGTGCAACGCCGATCGCGGTCGCGAACAACGCCAACGCAGCGACTGCATCGGTGAACGCGAGCCGAAGCAGTGCCGGACCCACCGCGAGCACCGCAAGCAACAACGCGACACCGATCCGCGAGATCAGCAACCGCCGCGTCGCGCCCCGCGCAACAAACACCAGCGCACCCGTGCCAGTGTCGCGTTCGCGCAGGATCGCGCGCGCGAACACGTCCACGCTCACCAGCAACGCGCCGATCGCGGCAATGCCGAGTGCTTCGCGATCGCCCGCGATCTGCGCGATGCCGAAGCCGATCATCGCTAGCCACCACCATGCGCGGCGCTGGCGCAGGACCAGTTTCAGTTCGGCCGCTAGCAGCATGCCCGTCGCGAAGGATTCGATCGGACGCAACATTGGATCGAGCAGGCGCAGCTTGCTGCCGGGATTGGCGCCGCGCTCGCCGCTGCTGGCGGCGCGTGTGCGCGCGGCGGCCCAATCCAGCGTGGGGGCGAGCGCCGCCACGCCCAACATCGAAACCGCAACCCACACGGCGCGGCCCCCGAGGTCGACCATGCGCAGGTTCCAGTGCGTCCATGCGAACATGATGGCCTTGCCCTTGAATTCGCTCATGCCGATGCTGATGCCGGTTGGCTTGATCCCCGGCGCTGCGAGCGACAAGGGCGAGGACAAGTCGCGCATCGCGAGTGCCAATCCGTTCGGATCGCTGAGCCAGGTGTGGTGGGTCCACTGCGCCGCGCCCGGCTCGACGAGCCCGATGGAGGCCACCGAACAGAACGTCCAGACGAAGAAGTACAGCACGTTGCCGCCGGTGCGGCGCAGCGGCGGCAGCAGGTCGAAGAGGATCGCGAAGAACGCGGTCACCGCCAGCGCCGGCAGCGCGAGCACGAAGACGGGCTTGGTCAGTTCGATGAGATCGAACGCGCGATCCTCGCCGCGCACGCCCTGCGCCACCGCACCCACGACCAGACCGACCAGCATGATCAGCGTGAAGACCGCCATGTGGCTCGCCCACTTCGCGACCAGGTAGCCGCCGCGCGTCATCGGCGTTGCGACCAGCAGTTGCCATACGCGCGTGTCGAAATCGCGCACCAGCGTGCCGCGCACGAGGTAGAAGCCGATCAACGACAACATCGTCGAGTACATCAGGCCGAGCACCATGCCGACCCACGCGCTCGAGTAGAGGCCACGCACGTTGTCGCCGAAGCCGACGGTCTGGTAGTGCGCGTCCGACGGCGGGAAGCACCACCATGTCGCGAGGCCGACCAATGCCAGCACGACCCAGAACCGCGTCGACCGGCTGCGCTCGCGCAGGTCGGCGACGAGGATCGCCCCGAAGCGGCGCAGGGATTCGTTCACGCGCGATCCAATGCCGCCGCGACGCGATTCATGGCGACCCGATCCGACGCAGCGCGACCCTGCGCGACGGGATCCGTCGCCGTGCGCGCGCCTTCGCGCGCGAGTAGCCAGAGGTAGGCATCCTCGAGATCCGGTGCGCAGGCCTGCGCATCGTGCGACGGCGCCGTCGCCCCGACCACACGCAGGCGAACGCCATCGGGGCGGCGCAGTGACGCGCTGATCGTGAACTTCGTGCGCGCATCGGCCACCCGCGATTCGGGCACCAGCCATTCCCAGACATGGCCATTGGCTTGCGCGACCAGCGGCTCGGGCGCGCCGTTGAAAAGCAGGCGCCCCTTCGCCATCACCGCGAGCGCCGTGGCGCTGGCCTCGACGTCCGACACGATGTGGGTGGACAGGATGACCAGGCGTTCCCCGGCCAGGTCGGTGATCAGGTGCCGGAAGCGCAGGCGTTCCTCCGGATCGAGGCCGACCGTCGGCTCATCCACGATCAGCAGCTTCGGATCGTTGAGCAGCGCCTGCGCGATGCCGACGCGCTGGCGCATGCCGCCGGAAAAATCGCCGAGCCGGCGGTTCCCGGCGTCGGCCAGTCCGACCAGGCCGAGGCAATCGTCGATGCGCGACTTCGCGCGCGCCGAAGGCAGTCCCTTCACGGCCGCGAGGTAGCCGAGGAACTCGCGCGCGCTCAGCGCTTCATATACGCCGAAGTCCTGCGGCAGGTAACCCAGTTCGATGCGCAATGCATCCGGATTGCGCGCGATATCCTCGCCATTCCAGAGCACGCGACCACTACTTGGCTTCGACAAGGTCGCGAGGATGCGCATCAGCGTGGACTTGCCCGCGCCGTTCGGACCGAGCAGGCCGAGGATGCCGGGACCCATGCGCAGGTCGATTCCCGCCACCGCTTCGTGGTGGTTGGGGTAACGGTAGTGGACCGATTCGACGGTCAGTTCGCAAGCCATCGTGTCCCCATGAGTGGTCGCCAGCGAAAAGCGGCGTCGTTGGCAGTATGTCGCGGTGTCGGTGCCCTGCCCCGTGTCGTTGGGGAGGGTGACTTTCGGCGCACGCGGTGGTGGCGATGGTGACGGTCGCGACTCCGTCCCCTGCAACTTGTCGCTGGTCGCCTCGCGAGGCCCGCAATCGGCATACTGCGCGCCATGCTCACCCACGCGATCCAACCATGACGGACGCGAAGACCCTGTCCGAATCCGCGCAATCGGTCGTGCCATGCGCGGATCTCGAGGCCGCGATCGCGCTGTACGTGGAACAACGCGGCTTCCGGCTCGACATGATCATACCCGCCGATGCACCGCGCGTCGCCCTGGTTTCGCGCGATGGCATCAGGTTGCGGCTGGAAGTTTCCACCGACCACGAAGCGGTGGCCGAAGCGCAACCGAGCCCGGCGGGATTCGTGTTGCGGCGTACCGGCGACCACGACGCGTGGCCCGTAGGCCGCGCGGGAATGCAGTACCGCGACCTGATCCCCGGGCGGCTCGGCGGACGCATGATCGCTTCGCACATCCGGATTCCCGATGGCGGTCCGGTGCCCGACTACGTGCACTACCACATGGTCGGCTTCCAGATGATCCATTGCCGGCGCGGCTGGGTGCGCGTGGTGTACGAAGACCAGGGACCGGCGTTCGTGATGCATGCCGGCGATTGCGTGCTGCAACCGCCCACGATCCGCCATCGCGTGCTCGAATCGTCGCCGGGACTCGAAGTCATCGAGGTGGGCAGCCCCGCCGAACACGAGACCTGGCGCGATCACGAACTCGCGCTCCCGACGCCGCATCGGCATCCGCAACGCAGCTTCGGCGGACAGCGTTTCGTCCATCACATCGCCGCGGAAGCCGCTTGGCAGCATGCGGGGGATGCGGGATTCGAGTTTCGCGATACCGGCATTGCAGCAGCGACGGACGGAATCGCGAGCGTGCGCGTATTGCGCGCGCTGGCAAACACAACCGCGGCACCGGTGCGCGCAGCACGACGAAACCACGGCAGCGACGTCGTCTTCCTTTTCGTCCTCGAAGGCCAACTGCAATTGAGCATCGATGCGCGCGGCACGCACGCACTGCGGGCCGATGATGCGTGCGCGGTTCCCGCCGGCGCGGATTACGCGATTGAAGCACTCGCGCCTTGCGAAGTGCTGGAAGTTTCCATGAACTTCGCTGCATCGTGAGCGTGAACAGCGTGCTGCCGGAATTGAAGGACTTGCAGCGCCTCCGTCCGATCCATCAGCGCAATTGACTGTCCTTGCTTCCGCGACGGTTGTAGCCGCTCGCGACGGCATCCTCGCGGTCGCGCGCTTCCTGGCACGGCACGCACAGGCGCACGCCGGGAACGGCCTTGCGCCGCGCTTCCGGAATCGCGGTGCCGCATTCCTCGCAACGTTTCAGGCTCGGGCCTTTCGGCAGCTTGCTGCGGACGCGCTTGATGCCGTCCTTGACGGTCGCGTCGATCTGGTCCTGCACGGCGCCGTCGCCTGCCCAACCTGTGGCCATGGCCTTCCCTCCAAGATTCGAACCATTTGCGGGAAAGCATAACTCCACCAACCGACATCGCACGCGACGAAGACGCACTGGCCCGAGCCGAGGGAGCCCTCATCCAATCACTACGGCCGGTCTTGTTTAGCTGTGGTTCCAAACTCTGAACCGCGCTGGTGGTTATCCGGTCCCAATCCCCCCATGCAATTGCGGATGCGCTATTACTGTGCCGACTTCAATCCATCCATGCGGCACATGACAAGGATCCCATCATGAAATTGCGCGCGATCAACCCGTCGTCCTCTTCGTCCTCTTTCAAACGCACCTTGCTGGCGCGCGCAGCAGTCGCCCTGATGGCCGCATCCGCATTCACCATCGCGCCGCATGCCGAAGCGCGGGTCTTCATCTCCGTCAACCTCGCGCCGCCGCTGCTTCCGGTCTACGAACAGCCGCCGCTTCCGGGACCAGGCTATCTGTGGACGCCTGGTTATTGGGCGTATGCAGATGGCGGCTATTACTGGGTGCCGGGCACATGGGTGCGAGCCCCGTACCGCGGCGCGTTGTGGACACCCGGTTACTGGGGTTGGGGCGGCGGCGGCGCGTATGTCTTCCATGGCGGCTATTGGGGCCTCCACGTCGGTTACTACGGCGGCATCAACTATGGTTACGGCTACACCGGCAACGGTTACTACGGCGGCTACTGGAACCGCGGCGGTTTCTACTACAACCGGGCGGTCAATCGTCTCGACGGCGTGCGCATCACCAATGTCTACAACAGGACGGTGATCAACAATACCGTCGTCAACCGTTACAGCTTCAGCGGTCCGGGCGGCATCAACCGGCCGCCCACCAGGCAGGAACTCGCCTTCGCACACGAGAGGCACATGGGCCCGGTCGGCGCGCAAGTCCAGCAACGCGTGCTGGCGAGCCGCACCGAATCGTTGCGCGCGTCGGTCAACCATGGCAATCCGCCGATCCCGGCGACCCCGCGTGCCGGCGAATTCACGCAGAAGGGCGCGGTAGCCGCCAATGCGATGAGCCATGGCAACAAGGCGGAATCGAAGCAGGCGGGCAAGGACAAGGAGTCGACGCACGGCACTTCGACCACCAATCATGGCCAGCGCGCGAACTCCATGGCCAAAGGACATTCCACGCGGCTATCGCACGAACCCAACGCGCATGCATCGGCCCAGGGCAAGCGCAGCGAAGACAAGCATGAAACGATGGCGCGGCACTCGGATGGCCCACGCCAGAATGGCCGCACGCGCGCGCAGGCGCCACGCCAGGACCGCGGCAACGGGAACGACCGCAAGCGCGGTCATTGATAGCAATTCGATAGCATGATCCAAAGAGAGACCGTCGCCTTGCCGCGACGGTCTCTTTTTATTTCTGCAACGACACTGTCGTTTCAGCGACCCCTTGCGGTCACGTGGAAGTCACCTTGTGCGCCTAGCTTGTGCCGCACCGTTCGCGCCTGCAGTTGCATCGATGCGCGTTCGGACCGGAACAACAACGAGGAGCACGACCACCATGAAGAAAATTGCAGCCCTGAGCCTGCTCGCGCTCGCGATCGCCGGCAGCGCATTCGCCGCCGAAGGCCCGATCCCGCACGGCGTACCGCACCTGAACCACGTGTACGTGATCGTTATGGAGAACCACGGCTACAGCCAGATCCTCAACAATCCGAACGCCCGCTTCATCAACCAATTCGCGAGGACGGCGCATCTCGCGACCAACTATTTCGCCATAGCGCATCCGAGCTTGACCAACTACCTCGAGATCGTTGGCGGCTCAAACTTCGGCATCCATACCGACAACTATCCCGACTGGCACAACGGCGCGTGTACCACCAACCTCGCGTCCGCAATCCCGGCGACCGACAATCCGTCGAGCCCGAACATCTGCCCGATCGCCGGCGTCGGCACCGATGCCGCAACACCCGCGATCGACACCACCAACGAGACGCAGGGCCCACCAGGCACCATCAACATCGACGGCGTGCAATCGATCCCGGCCGCCACCGATATCGTTGGCAAGACGATCGCGGACCAGCTCGCCACGCGCGGCCTCCGCTGGAAGACCTATCAGGAAGGACTGCCGCAGAATGGCGCCAACCGCGTCAACTACAGCGACGGCTTCTACGACAACAACACCGACTTCACCAAGATCGTGCCCACTCTTAATCCGCCGTTGACCTCCGCCGGCATCGTCGCGTTGTACGCGGCCAAGCACAATCCGTTCGTGTACTTCCGCAGCCAGCAGGGAACCGCAGGCTACGCCAACATGGTCGATTTCGACGGACCACAGGGTCTGTATGCCGATCTTCAACGTCCGGCCACCGAGCAGCCGAGCTTCTCGTTCATCGCCCCGAACCAATGCAACGACCAGCACGGCCGCAGCAACGCGGGTCCGTTCTGCAACTACGATCCGAGCGACGATGGCTCGCAGTCGGGCTTGAACCCCGCGCTGATCGCCCGCGGCGATGCCACGGTGCAGAAGCTTGTCAACGCGATCCACCAGTCGCCGAGCTGGCACTCTGGCAACAATGCGATCGTGGTCGTGTGGGACGAGAACGACTACAGCACCGCGCCGAACACCAACAAGGTGATGTTGATCGTCGACACGAACTACGGCGCCGGCGGGAAGCGAAGCACGGTTTCCTACAACCATTTTTCCCTGCTGAAAACGCTGGAGGCCGGCTTTGGCCTGCCCTGCCTCAACCACGCCTGCGACAGCAACGTCAACGTGATGAGCGACCTGTTCGCCACGAACTGAGCGACTATTCGATATTCATCATGCTGCTGCGCGAAACGCGCATCGACGCGGCCGATGCGATGGCCGAAGCCGTGCGGTCGAAGATCGCGGACGTGCCGTACGATCCGATCGGGTACGTCAGCGCGAACTTCGGCGTCGCCTAATGGGACCATGCCGAGGACGCGCGCGCGCTGATCGCCCGCGCCGACAAGGCCTTGCACGTTACCAAGGAGACCGGCCGCAACCGGGTCGTGTGCGCGGAAAGTCCGGGAACGCCGGATTAACGATCTTTAAGGTTGCCGCAAGCAGGGGATGAGCGGAGTCGGCGCAGGTTGGACGCGTCGTGGCATCGATGGATCCCACGATCTTCCCTTCCCTCAGGAGTTCGACCGATGAAAGCCCCTCTCCTTCTTGCTGCCAGCCTCACGCTTGCCTTCGCGACGACTGCGTTTGCACAGGACGCCGCCCCGGCTGCACCGGCCTCTCCCGCGGATGCCTCGGCTCCCGCTGACGCCGCCAAGCCGGCCACGGCCAAGCACCACGCCAAGAAGCATCACGCCGCGAAGCACCACGGCCATGTCGCCGGCGATCCCGCCGTCATCGATCATTCCGGCGACAAGATGATCGTCACGCCGACCGAAAGCAAAATCACCCTTCCGGCATCGGGCGGCAACTGAGCCCGCGAGCGCCGATAGGCCTCGCTGCTCCAATCCACGGGGAGGCAGTCCGGAAAGATTGCCTCCCTCGTCCGGCTTCACTCGAATTCGAAGTCCAACCGCGGCCCGATCGCGGCAAGGCCTTGCCCGCGAAGGTAGTCCACGCCGAGGCCGCCGAAGCGCGCCATCTCGCTCGCGTCTTCCACGCCATCCACGATGAGTTGCCGGCCCGTTGCGCGCCAGGGAGCAAGGAGCTCGCGAAACGTCTCCGCCGGCAGTGCGTCCACCAATGGAAGCTGCAAGCGAAGGATATCCACCGGCAAGCCGGACCACGCCGACAATCGATCCAGCCCTGCCGATCGATGGGAAAGACCGACGCGGACGCCAAGCTCGCGCAACTTCATCAGGCGTTCTTCAAACCCAGGTTCATCGAGCTTCTGGTGGGTATCCAACTCCAGGATCAACCCGTTCGCCAGCTGGCTACGGCGGCCCAGTTCCGCTTCCAACCAGCGCCATGGCACCCCTTCCAGCGTGGCCAGTTCAACCGGGACCAACAACCTGGTATCGAATCCGCGCGCACGCTCCTGTTCCAGCGCCTCGAACGCGCCGAACAGGCACAGCCGATCGATCATGACCATCGCGCCCGACTCGCGCGCGATTTGGAGGTACTCGCGCCGATAGACGCCGCCCAGCGGTGCGCGATAGTCCCGCAGCTTCGCATGCACCGAATACAGGCCCGCCGCGGCCGCATTCAGCGGCAGCACCGGCTGGAACTCGATCATGACGTTTTCGCCAGCCTTCGCTTCCTGCAACCATTCGCGGATGATCAGGACCCGTTCGGCGGGAATCGGTTCGTACGCGCGCGTGAGCACTCCTTCGTGGCGATTGCCGCCATGGCGAAAGGCAATGGCCTGCGCCGCATGCGCCGAGGCAAACCAGCGGTCGGCGCCATTCGCCGCGCCGTCCCGCGGCGGAAGCGCCACGCCCACCGAGACGGTCAGGCTTTCCGGTTCGCCGGCCACGAGGAATGGTTCGCCCGCCACGCTCGCGCAGATGCGCCTGGCGAGATCCTCCACCTTTTCGATGCCATCGCGACGGACCAGGACGCCAAATCCAAGCTCCAGCCAGATCGTGTACGCGTCGTCCTTGTTCAACGCACCTGCAAATCGCTCGGCGATGCGCTCCTCGAGCGCGAAGGTCTGCATCCCGTCGAGACGCGCGGCCAGTTCCGATACGTTGTCGATGCGAATCGCCACCAGCACGCAGCAACGAGTTTCGGGAGCGCGGATCACGGCCGCCAGATGGGAAAGGAAATCGCCCCTGCGCACCATGCCGCCATCGAGGTCGAAGCGGGATTGCGCATTCGCATCGGGCTTGCGAAGCGCGGCGACCACGTCCTGCAATTCGCTCGCCATCGCATCCGGATCCGGGAACTTGCCCGTGCCTGGCCAGGGAGAAACAACCAGCGATTTCTCCGGCCTGCGCGCTACCGCTTCGGCCAAATCGTCGGGCCCCTCGCAGATCGTCACCGACCAATCATCCCTCAGCCACGGGTCCCGCCAGTCGCAAGGGAGCGACGCTCCAGGCGAGACCATCAGGACCGTTGGGATGTCGGATCCCTGTGGCAACCGACCGCGACGATTGCCATCGGTTCCATCCGGGGTGGCTTCATGTTCCATGCGTGGCATCGTCTGGTCGGTTCTAGCCAGAGTGTGCAGCGCCCGCGCGCGACGGGCAACGACCGCGCGAACTCCATGGCCATCGCCTGGAGTGGAGGTTCGGTCCTTTCGTATCAAAGCGTCGCGCCCAATGTCGAGGTTGGCAGCGAAGCGCCACCCTCATATGTCCGCTGCGCCTTCCAGGTAGAAGACGCAACTTCCCTCCAGTTCGACGCGATCTCCTACCAGCCGGCAGATGACTTCGCCGCCGCGCCGCGAGGCCTGCCATGCGCGGAACGTGGTCTTGCCGAGTCGTTTCGCCCAGTACGGAGCCAGCATGCAGTGGGCAGCGCCGGTCACGGGATCTTCGGGTACGCCCTTGGCGGGGGCGAAGTAGCGACTGATGAAATCGTAGCCCCCCGCATCCAGCGCGATGTCGCCTGGCGCCGTCACGATGACTCCGGGGCGATCCATGCGCGCGATTGCGGGGATGTCGGGCACGAGCGTGCGCAAGGCCTGCGCGTTTTCCAGCACGGCCATGTAATTGAACGCATTCACGAAGACTACGATCGGCTCGACGCCCAGCGCTGCGGCGAAGCCGTGCGGCATCGCGATCGGCTCCGACGGACGCGCCGGGAAATCCATCGCGTAGCGGCATCCGGACCGCTTGACCATCAGCGGTCCGCTCGCCGACTGGAAGACCACCTCGTTGCGTCCTGGTTCCAGCCTCTCCATCACCACCGCCGCGCTCGCCAGCGTTGCATGGCCACACAGCGGCACCTCGACGCCCGGCGTGAACCAGCGCAGGCGATAGCCATCGCCATCGTGTACCAGGAACGCGGTCTCGGCGAGGTTGTTTTCGGCGGCAATGGCTTGCAGCACGGCGTCATCCGGGAAGCGATCCAGCACCATGACCGCGGCGGGATTCCCCGCGAAACGCCGCGTGGTGAAGGCGTCGACTTGGAAGATCGGCACGCGCATGGAAACCTCCCGCAAGATGGCCATCCGGATTCGTAATCAGGATCGGAGGGGGATTGAAATCGACAAGCACGGAAACGGATCACGATTGGTCCGAGCTGGCTTGCAGATACGTTAACGCCGCACGAGAACCTTTGCGAGGGCCGGCTACGGAGCCCACCAGCCCGTGCCGTCGCCGCTCACAGCGGCGGCCGTTCCCATCCATGCGCCGGCCCTTTGCCAAGACTGGACCGATTGCCGCAAGATCGGACAACGCACCCCAGGAGATCAACATGGCATCGGACGTTCCCCCCGCACGCTACAGCCTGACCGCGCGCTGGTTCCACTGGTCTGCATTTGCATTCGTCGCGCTGGCCTACCTGCTGGTCAACCTGGTCGACGTCCCGGCGCGCGGGAGCGCGGCACGCTCGCTCATCCTGCAGGGACACTTCGTCGCAGGTCTCGTCGTGCTGGCATTGGTCCTGCCGCGACTGCTGCACCGATGGCGCAATGCGCCGCCACCGATCGTGCCGCCGATCGCCCCATGGGAAGCGGTCCTTTCGCGTTGCACGCACATCGCGCTGTATGCATTCCTGGTCGTGCAGCCGCTGCTCGGCTTGCTGACCGTGTTCGCGGGCGGCCATGGCGTCACCATTCCATTCACCAGCCTGCAGATTCCATCGCCGATGGTCGCCGATCGCGCGCTCAGCCATCAGTTGGAGGATATCCATGGAACCATCGGGACGATTTTCTACTATGTCATCGGCTTGCATATCCTCGCCGCGCTTTGGCATCACTTCGTTCGCCACGACGATACCCTCCGGCGGATGACTTGAACGGCAGCAGGCATCGACCCGCCAACGGATAAGCTGCATGCCGATGGATTCCGAACGTCGCCAGTTCCTGGTTTCCGGAAGTGCGATCGCGGGCCTCGCGATGATGCCCCGGCTGTTGCTTGCGGCGACCATGGAGTCGGGGCCGACGGCACATTGGGCGCGGTATCGCGATGCCATCGTGATCGATTCCTGCGGTTCGCCGAGCCGCAATTCCCCGGATGTCCACCTGCTCGATGCGGCGGAGCTCGCCGACATCCGCGCATCGGGGGTGACCGCCGTGAATTTGACCGTCGGCGCCGTTGGCAGCTACGCGAACGACTACGACCAGACCGTGCGGAACATCGCGCACTGGGACAGCGAGATCACCGCGCACCCCAACGCGCTGGTCAAGATCACCCGCGGCGCGCAACTCGCGGAAGCCAAACGCAATGGACGCCTTGGAATCTTCTACGGCTTCCAGGACACGACGATGTACGGCGAGAACCTCGACCGTTTCGAGCTGTTCCACGATTGCGGCGTGCGCATCGTGCAGCTCACCTACAACCGCCGCAACCTGATGGGCGATGGTTGCCTCGAACCGGGCAACGCGGGGCTGAGCAAGCTCGGTCGCGAAATGATCGCGCGGATGAACGGGCGCGGCATGCTCGTGGACCTGAGCCATTGCGGGCAGCGCACGACGCGCGAAGGCATCGAAGCCTCGAAACGGCCGGTCGCGATCACCCACTCGGGCTGCGCGGCGCTCGCCGACATGCCCCGCAACAAGCGCGACGAGGAACTGCGCCTGCTGGCCGATCGCGGCGGCGTGATCGGCATCTACGTCATGCCGTACCTGCGCACGTCCGGACAGGTGACGGCCGATGACGTGATCCGGCACATCGAACATGCGCTGAAGGTCTGCGGCGAGGACCACGTCGGCATCGGCACCGACGGCACGATCCCGGCGGTCGACGTCACGCCGGAGTTCAGGAAACAATTCGCCGACGAAATCGCCGATCGGCAGAAGCGCGGTATTTCCGCCCCCGGCGAGCGCGCGGTTTCGTACACGTTCGCGCCCGACCTCAACGAGCCATTGCGCTTCGAGCGCATCGCATGGCTGCTGTCGCGGCGCGGCCATAGGGATGGACGCATCGAGAAAGTCCTTGGCGGTAATTTCGCGCGCTTGTTCGACGAGGTCATTGCCTGACCTGTCGTTCGCATTGATTCCAGGCCAGAATCGACTGAAGTTGGGAAAGAGGATCGACATGGGCACCACGACCAACGCATCATCCGGCGTAGTGCCGGCGATCCTCTGGGGAGGGTTGGTTGCCGGAACGATCGACATCGGCGCCGCCGCGACGATCTCCCAGCTCAGTCCAATCAAGATCATGAAGATCGTGGCTGGCGGCTTGCTCGGGAGATCAGCTTTTGAGGGCGATGCCTCCATCGCGACGATTGGGATGCTTCTGCAGTGGGGAATGTCGATCCTGATCGCGGCGATCTTCGTGGTGGCGGCGCGTCGCCTGCCCGGCCTGCTTCGCGCGTGGGTCGCGAGCGGCGTCACTTACGGCGTCGTGACCTACTTCGTGATGAACTACGTGGTAGTGCCTTTGTCGGCGCTCGGCAATGGGTCATTCCCGCGGTTTCATCTCGCGCAATTTTCCGAAAACATGCTCGCCATGATCCTGTTCGGCCTGATCGTGGCTTATTTCGCACGGTACTGCCTCGAGCGCGCGGGATCCGCCTAGCGCCGGATGCCAAGGCCGGTCGTTGCTGTCGCCGCGTAGCCTGAAACGGTCAGGCGATGCTTTCTTCGCTGCTACTGGTCCCTGGCCGCTTCTTCGCGTCCCTGCTGGCGGATGATCGCTTCCTGGCGCGCATCCTCGATCGACAGCATCACAGCGCGCACGTCGGCCTTGCGCTCGTCGAACACGAAATGGCCGGTCAACACGGAGTCAGGCCGCAGCTCGCCCTTCTCGTACAGCGCCCACATCTCTTCTCCGTAGTGGGTGTTTGCGAGCTCGGGCGCGAACCGGCCGAGGCTGTCGCGCAGGTTGTGCACGTCGCGCAGCAGCATCGCGCGCGCGGCGTTGTTGCCGGAAGCGCTGACGACCTGCGGGAAGTCGATCATCACCGGCCCCTCCGCCGCGACCAGCACGTTGTACTCGGACAGGTCGCCGTGGATCAGCCCGAGGCAGAGCATGCGCACCACGTCGGCGATCAGGTCGTGGTGGTACCAGCGCGCGAGTTCGGGGATGAGGTCGACTTCGCCGAGGCGCGGCGCGCTATGGCCGTGTTCGTCGCAAACCAGGTCCATCAGCAGCACGCCGTGGAAATAACCGTGCGGCTGCGGCACGCGAACGCCGGCATCGGCGAGCTTGTAGAGCGCGTCGACTTCGGTGTTCTTCCACGCGGTTTCCTGTTCCTTGCGACCGAACTTCGTCGCCTTGCCGATCGCGCGCGCCTGCCGGCTGCCGCGCACCTTGCGGCCTTCCTGGTATTGCACGCGCGCCTGGAGACTGCGCTGCGCGAGGTCCTTGTAGACCTTGGCGCAGCGGATCTGGTCGCCCGTTCGCACGACGTAGACCGCGGCTTCCTTGCCGCTCTTGAGCGGCCGCAGCACTGCATCGATCAGGCCATCGTCGATGAGCGGTTGCAGGCCCTTGGGTACTTTCATCGGAACGGATGCTTCTTTGGCTGGTGCGTCATTGAATCGGGTCATTGGCCTTGAGGACGCCCATTGTCCCCTATTGACGCCACCGGCAACGTCCCGGGCGATTCTTCGTCGTGGATCGGAACGACTTGCGGCGGCTTGCGCTCCTGCGCATGATGCCGCTATGCAGGCCATGGTCAGGGGACCTATCGAAGCCGGGGCTGCGTTGGGGAAGGACTCGCATATCTCGTTCGCCACGGAGAATGAACATGCCAAATCACAGCATTTCGATGCAGCTGCTCAAGGAAGGCCAGACCGAGCCGGAACTCGTTTACGTCAATGCGGTCACCGGCAAGTGGAAATCGCCTGGGGACGGCTGGCTCGGTCCGCAGGCCGGGGTCTTCACGCAACTTCCGGATGGACTGCACCTGATGGATCCCGCGAACAAGGAAGAGCTGGCATTTTGCTGGGGACTCTCCCTGGACAAGTGCTTCACCCTCGAACAGGGAACCTCGACGTACCGGTTCAGCGGCGGGGCCGGGAACTGGCAGATCCTCGGGGTTTTCTAAGCGACGGACCAAGGATGCCGAACGATGATGCGGCCAGCGCGCTCGCGATCGACGATCGTGGGCGCGCGGATGCCGAGGATCATCTCGGGGCCCGCCACTCCGAAGTGCTGCGGCAAGGCCCCTTCGCTCGATCGCGAATGCGCACGTCCGTTGGTTAGAGGGGCGCGCCGGCGGGTGCAGGAGCCGCGGTGGACACCGACTCGATGTGGCTCAACACCATGTGGAAATACACCGAAGCGTCCTCGGTCTTGCCGTTCGCGAAGCGGATCTGGTAGGGCTGTCCGGTCTCCGATGAACGCGATGCGAGGCCTTCGATGAAATCATTGGCCGTGTGGATGCGGCTGCCGGCAAAGCGACGCTTCATGCGCAGATGGGCCGCCGCGGCCTTTCCGTCGTGCGCACTGCCGTTGCGAATGAACTGCGCGTCCGATACCTCGACGCTGTGAATCAGCGCATCGATCTTCTGGTCCTCGGTCAACGGCACCGCGAATGCGGCCGTGCAGAAGAACATCGCGAAAAAAAACATCCAGCGCAGGCGACGTAGCAGGATCATGATGGAACCTCATTGGGGGATGGCAGGTTCCATTGTGGGGACGACGGCATTAAATCAATCTTTCCATATCCATGCTTCATGAACGTGAACATCCGAATCGTTCATGAAGCAGCGAATGACGGTCGCCAGCCGAGTGCGTATTGCGCACTCACTTCACGATGATCGTCCCCACCATGTGCGGATGGATCGAACAGAAATAGGTGTAGGTGCCGGGCTTCGCGAACACCGAGGCGTAACTGTCGTCGGTATCGAGTGCCTGCGACGCGGGGAATTGCCCGCCGGCGCTGACCACGAGATGCGGCTCGTCATCGCGGTTGATCCACACGACCTTGCTACCGGCGGCAACGGTCAGTGTCGCGGGCTCGAACGCGAAATTCCTGATCGTGATGGCGGACTTCAGCGTCGCGACCACGTGCGAGGTCGTGCTGGCCGGCACCGTCCTCGCGCCTTCGGACCCGAGTGCGGGCGTGGCCGCATGCGATGCACCGCAGATGAGTACTGCCATTGTCGCCAAGAGCATCGTCGCGATCCACGACGTCCCGGGCACCGACGCGCGGCGTGCGCTGCATGGAGCCATCGTGTCGTCCGTTGATTGGACCATGATGCTGGGAAGCCGGATGCGGTCCATCAGCCGAGCGCCTCCTCGGTGATTGCCAGGTCCTGCCTGCCGCGCAAGTGCTGCACGCTGCGCACGCCGAGGTAACTGGCCAGTGACCTGCCAGCCAGGTCCTTCATCGGCCCAGGGCCCGGGCCCGTTCCCGGAGAGGGTTGCGGATACGCGGTGGAACGCGCTGTGTGGAAGGTGATGTTGCCTTCGACCTTCTGCTGGATCTGGTGGATGTGTCCATTGAGAATCGTGACCGAACCGAAGCGCCTGAGGAGCTCCATCGCCTGCGCGCTGTCGTCGGTGCCCCAGCCCCATTGCTGGTACAGGTTCCACAGCGGCATGTGCGCGAACACCACGATCGGCGTGCTCGCCGCGAGGCTGGCGAGATCCTGTTTCAACCATGCAAGCTGGTCCGCGCCAAGACGGCCCAGTCCACCAGCCTGCAGGTTGAGCACGTTGACCAGCGCGACGAAGTGCGCGCCGCCATGGTCGTAGCTGTACCAGCCCGCATTGCCAACGCCGAAGCGGCGAAAGAATTCCTTGCCGTTGTCGACGATCACGTCGTGTTCGCCCGGAACGTACAGGACCTGTTTCGCCTTGGCGCCCTTCATCACTTGAGACAGCGTATCGAATTGCTCGGGTTTGGACAGGTGGGTGAGGTCGCCCGTATGGATGATGAAATCGGGCGCACTTCGTTGCGCGTTGATCTTGCCGATCGCCTGCTGCAATGTCGCGACCGGATCCGGATTGGGATCCTTGCCGAAGCCGATGTGGCTGTCGCTGATCTGCACGAAGCGGAGGCCACCCGTCCCCATTTGGCCGTGCGCGGCCTGCTCGATCGGCAGGCCCTTCAGTACTCCGCTCGCCATCGTCCACATCGCCCCGGTGCCGGCCCAAGCCATGCACTGCAGGAACCCGCGCCGATCCACTCCCCCGTCCTCATTCTTCGCCACGACCACCTCCCTGTTACGGGCGCAGAAAGTCCGCGCCCCAGACCAGCCT
>Ga0157375_10001538_pt1 | contig 19849 bp, 20 predicted proteins | sample M35metaG_FD_115311 | JGI IMG/M metagenome (GOLD analysis project Ga0157375, IMG submission 115311) | Miscanthus rhizosphere microbial communities from Kellogg Biological Station, Michigan, USA - M3-5 metaG | ecosystem: Host-associated > Plants > Roots > Rhizosphere > Soil | place: USA: Michigan... | reverse complement strand
CGCGCCAGCTACTTCGAGCAGTACCCCGGCGTCTGGCGCCACGGCGACTGGATCGAAATCACCTCGCGCGGTACCGCCGTCATCTACGGCCGCTCCGACTCGACGATCAACCGCTCCGGCATCCGCATGGGGACGAGCGAGATCTACCGCGCCGTGCTCGGCATCGACGCCATCGTCGACGCCCTGGTCGTCGACATCCCCCGCCCCGGCACCGAGGGCTGGATGCCGCTCTTCGTCGTGCTCCGCGAGGGCGCCGAGCTGGACGACGAGCTGCGCCGCGAGATCGCCCGCCGTGTGCGCGGGAACTGCTCGCCGCGCCACGTCCCCGACGAGGTCTTCGCGATCGCCGAGGTGCCGCGCACGCTCAGCGGCAAGGCGCTGGAGGTGCCGGTCAAGCGGATCCTGATGGGCACGCCCGCCGAGCAGGCGGCCAGCCGCGACTCGCTCGCCAACCCCGCGGCACTCGACTGGTTCGTCGAGCTGGCCGCGGCGCTCTGACCCGCGCCGCTCACGATCTACACAGAAAATGTGTAGAATCTACATATATGGTTTCAGTGAAATCCGCATATGGATTTTCGGAGTCGAAAGGAGCAGCATGGGCAAGCACCGACTGAATATCGAGTTGAGCGAGGACGCCTACGAGCGCCTCAAACAGAGAGCCGGCGACGACCTCACCATGGTCGACGTGGTCCGCCAGGCATTGAACCTCGACTCTCTCGTGCGCGACACCCAGACCAAGGGCGGCAAGGTTCTGATCCAGGAGAACGACGAGGCAATTCCAGCCCCGCTGATCGACATTCGCTGAATCGTGCCCGATCCACAGAGCCTGCCGGATTCCTTCTCAGCGACAGAGGTCAGTGAAGAGGTTTCCCTGCCCACGTCCTTCCCGAGCGAGGGGGTCAAGCAGGGAGGCCGCTTCCAGATCTACAACGAACTCTCCAAGCTCACCGCCCGGGCTGCCGTCGGCGCACTGGCGGCGGTCGGATTCATCGTGTTGCTCATGGTCGCGAAGGGGACGGCCAGCGATGAAATCAAAAACGTGCTGGAGTCGCTGCAGCCGTTCGTCCTGCCTCTGGTCGGGGCGCTCGCGGGCTACGCCATCGCATCGAGCGACGGCGGCAACGGCGGATCTGAATAAACGCGCGCCCGGACTACGCGGGCGTCACAGGGTTGCGACGCTCGGCGAAGCGCCGGTCCTTGCTCGCCGCCATCGCGAAGCGACGGATGAGCTCCGCGCGCAGGTCCTCGGGCTGCACCACGGCGTCGACGACCATCTCAGAGGCGAGGTGGAGGATGTCGATGTCGGCCGCGTACTCCGCGCGTTTGCGGGCGACGAACTCGGCCCGCTCGGCCTCGCCGGAGATGGCCTGGATCTGGTTGTAGAAGACGGCGTTGATCGCCGCCTCGGGGCCCATCACGGCGATCGAGGCGCTCGGCAGGGCGATGCAGCAGTCGGGCTCGAAGGCCGGGCCGGCCATCGCGTAGAGGCCGGCCCCGTAGGCCTTGCGGATGATGACGCTGAGCTTCGGCACGGTCGCCTCGGAGACGGCGCTGATCATCTTCGCCCCGTGGCGGATGATCCCCTGGCGCTCGACCGCGGCGCCGATCATGAAGCCGGGCACGTCGGCGAGGAAGAGCAGCGGCACGTTGAAGGCGTTGCAGGTCTGGATGAAGCGGGCCGCCTTGTCGGCCGAGTCGACGAAGAGCACGCCGCCCTTCTGGCGCGGCTGGTTGGCGACGACGCCGACGACGCGGCCGTCGAGCCGCCCGTAGCCGACGATCAGCTCTTTCGCCCAGCGTCTGTGGACTTCGAGGAAGGAGTCGGCGTCGAGCAGCACCTCGAGCACCTCGCGCATGTCGAAGGGCTGGTTCTCGTCGGCCGGGACGATCTCCTCGATCGCCGCGCTCGAAGCCGGCGCGACCGGATCGCCGGCCGGCGGCAGCTCCCGCCAGCCGCCCGGCATGTAGGAGAGGTAACGCCGGGCGAGGTCGATCGCCTCCTCGTCGCTCTTGACCAGGAAGTGGCCGCAGCCGGAGACGCCCGTGTGCATCTTCGCGCCGCCCATCTCCTCCAGGGTCACCTTCTCGCCGATCACCATCTCGGCCATCCGCGGTGAGCCCAGGTACATCGAGGCGTTGCCCTCGCACATGATCACGACGTCGCAGAAGGCGGGGATGTAGGCGCCGCCGGCGGCGCTCGGACCGAAGAGCAGGCAGACCTGCGGCACCTGACCGGAGAGACGCACCTCGTTGTGGAAGATGCGGCCGGCGCCGCGCCGCCCCGGGAACATCTGGACCTGGTCGGTTATCCGCGCCCCGGCCGAATCGACGAGGTAGACCATCGGGACCTGCAGCGAGAGCGCCCGTTCCTGGATGCGAAGGATCTTCTCCACCGTCTTCGGCCCCCACGAGCCCGCCTTCACGGTCGGGTCGTTTGCCATCAGGGCGACGCGGCGGCCGTCGATCGTGGCCAGGCCGGTGACGACCCCGTCGGCGCCCAGCCCCTCCTCGTTCCAGTTGGCGAGCAGCGCCTCCTCGGCGAAGGAGCCCGCGTCCACCAACCGCTCGACCCGCTCGCGCACCGGCAGCTTGCCCTGCTCGGCGGTCTTCTCGTGGTGGCGCCGCGGCCCGCCGGCCAGCGCCGCCTCCAGTGCCTTGGCGAAATCGGTCACGGGCGAGAGCCTATTCGGCTGCCTGGCCGGCGAGCCAGACGACCGGGCCCGCGGTCAGCACGTGGGCGCCGAGCGGCCGTCCGAGAACCTCCTGCGCCGCCCGCGCGGCCCCGATCAGCCGCGGCAGGTCGATCCCGGTCTCGATCCCCATCTCGTGCAGCATCGAGACGACGTCCTCGGTCGCGACGTTGCCGGTCGCGCCGGGAGGCACCGGGCAGCCGCCGAGCTCGCCGAAGCTCGACTCGAAGGAATCGACTCCCTGCTCGAGCGCGGCGAGGACGTTGGCGAGGCCCTGGCCGCGCGTGTTGTGGAAGTGCGCGGTCAGCTCGGCGTCATCGAGCCGCTCGCGCGCTGCCGCGAAGAACTCGCCGACCTGCACCGGGTTGGCCATCCCGGTCGTGTCGCCGAAGCCGATCTCTTCGCAGCCCGCGGCGGCGAGCCGCTCGGCTATCGCGAAGACGCGCTCGGGCGCGACCTCGCCCTCATAGGGGCAGCCGAAGGAGGTCGAGATCACCCCCTCGCAGCGCAGCCCCGCCGCGCGCGCGGTCGCCAGCGTCCGCTCCAGCCCGGCGAGCGACTCCTCGACCGAGCGGTTGACGTTCTTGCGGTTGTGCGTCTCCGATGCGGAGACGAAGACGTTGATCTCGTCGAAGCGCTCGCGCAGCCCCAGCGCCCGCTCCAGCCCGCGCTCGTTGGGGATCAGGACCGAGAAGGAGACGCCGTCGCGGCGCTGCACCGCGGCCAGCACCTCCTCGGTGTCGGAGAGCTGCGGGATCACGTCGGGTCGCACGAACGAGGTCACCTCGAGCCGCTTCAGCCCGCTCGCCGAGAGCAGGTCGATCAACCGCACCTTCTCGGCGGTGGGAATCGTCTCCGGCTCGTTCTGGAAGCCGTCGCGAGGCCCGACCTCGCGGATCCGCACGCTCTTCGGCAGCGCAGTCATGGCCAGAGATTAGGCGCATCGGACTTTGACCACCCCCTGGTGGGGTGAAAGTCGGATGCGTGCTCAGACCATGCCGAGGCCACCGCTGACGCCCAGGGTCTCGCCCGTGACGTAGGTGGAGTCGTCCGAAGCCAGGAAGGCGGCCGCCGCGGCGACCTCGTCGGGCTGGCCGAGGCGCTTCATCTGCGTCCCCTCCTTCATGTTCTCGATCAGCTTGGCGCCGATCTCGCCGAACTCAGTGGCGCCCATCAGCAGTGGCGTCTCGATCGGCCCCGGGGCGATCGAGTTGGCGGTGATCCCATAGCGGGCGTTCTCGCGGGCGATCGCCTTCATGAAGGCGACGATGCCGCCCTTTGCCGCCGAGTAGACGGCCGAGCCCTTGGACCCCACCCGGCCCGCCTCCGAGGAGATGCTGACGATGCGCCCGTAGCCGGCCTCCTGCATGCCGGGCAGCGCGGCGTGGGTGCAGTTGAGGACGCCGCCGAGGTTGACCGCGAGCACCTTCTGCCACTGCTCGGGCGTCGTGTAGGTGAAGAAGCCGAACTCGTCGGTGCCGGCGTTGTTGACGAGGACGTCGAGGGCGCCGGTCCTCTCTACCGCCGACCGCGCCGACTCGAGGTCGGTCACGTCGAGCGCCAGGGCATGGCCGTTGACCTCGCCGGCGATCCGCTCGGCGCCCTCGCTGTCGATGTCACCGACCCAGACCTCGGCTCCCTCGGCGGCGAGCCGCGCGGCGATCGCGGCGCCGATCCCGCTGCCGCCACCGGTGACCAGCGCCTTTCGTCCCTCCAGCCTCATAGGCGCGTGAGCATAGACTGGCGCGCCTGTGAGTGGATCGGAACCGATACCGATAGTCGGCGGCACCGGCGCCCTCGGCGCCGGCCTGGCGCTGCGCTGGGCGATCGCGGGTAGGCCGATCGTGCTGGGCTCGCGCTCGGCCGAGCGGGCCGAGGAGGCGGCGGCGAAGCTGCGCGAGGCGGTACCCGGGGCCGAGGTCGAGGGGCTGCTCAACGAGGAGGCCGCGAAACGCGCCGAGGTCGTCTTCCTCACCGTCCCCTTCCGTGCCCAGTCGGAGAACCTGAACAACCTGCGCGAGGCGCTGCGGCCCGGCCAGATCCTGGTCGACTGCACGGTGCCGCTCGCCGCCGCGGTGAGCGGCAAGGCGACCCGGACCCTGGGCGTCTGGCAGGGCTCGGCGGCGCAGCAGGCCCAGGAGATGGCGCCGGACGGCGTCACGGTGGTCGCGGCGCTGCACACCGTCGGCGCACCCAGCCTCGGCAACCCCGAGGCCGAGCTGGACGAGGACGTGCCGGTCTGCGGCGACCGCAAGGCCGACAAGGCGCGGGTCGCACGGCTGATCGAGCTGATCCCGGGCCTTCGGGCGGTCAACGCCGGCCCGCTGGAGACGGCGCGGATCGTCGAGCAGCTGACCCCGCTGCTGATCTCGGTCAACGTCCGTTACAAGACCCACGCCGGGATCAAGCTGACCGGTCTCCCGGAGGGAGACCACTGGGCGTGAGGCGGAGCGGGCCACGATGAGGGTCGCGCTGCTCGCCGGCGGCACCGGGGGCGCCAAGCTCGGCGCCGGGATGCAGGAGGAGATCGGCGCCGATCTGGCGGTGATCGCCAACACCGCCGACGACGTCGAGGTGCTCGGCGTCCACGTCTCCCCCGATCCCGACCTGGTCACCTACTGGCTCAGCGGCGAAATCGATGCCGAGCGCGGCTGGGGGATCCGGGACGACAGCTTCACCGTCTTCGAGCGGCTCTCGCGGCTGGGGGCGCCGGACTGGTTCAGCCTCTCCGACCGCGACCTCGCCGCCTGCCTCTACCGGCGCCAGTTCATCGACGACGGTGGGCGGCAAACCGACGCGCAGGCGCAGATCACCCGCGGGCTCGGGGTCGAGGCGCGGGTGCTGCCGATGAGCGACGCGCCGGTCCGAACCAGGGTGCTGACGGAAGCCGGCTGGCGGGGCCTGCAGGAGTACCTGATCCTCGACGGCGGCGCCGCCGAGGTGCAGGGCGTCGAGCTGGAGGGCATCGCCGAGGCGGAGCCGACCCCCGAGGCGCTGGCGGCGCTGGAGGAAGCCGAGGCGATCGTGATCGGGCCGTCGAATCCCGTGATCAGCATCGGGCCGATCCTCGCCGTGCCCGGCATGCGCGAGGCGATCGCCGCGTCAAGCGCCCCGGTCGTCGCCGTCAGCCCCTTCGTCGCCGGCGCCGTCGTCAAGGGGCCGACCGAGCGCTTCATGGCGGCGCTGGGCCGTCCCTCGACCGCCGCGGGAGTCGCCTCGCTCTACGCCGGCCTGGTCGACGCGATGGTCGTCGACGGGGACGATCCCGACCCCCCTCCGGGAGAGATCCCGACGCTGGCCGCACCGACGCTGATGGACGGCGCCGCCGGCCGCGCCCGCCTGGCCCGGATAGTGCTGGACTACGCGGCCGAGCTCGCCGAAAGGTGAGGGCGACCGCGATATTGCCGGTGAAGCGCTTCGCCGGGGCGAAGCGGCGCCTTGCCGCGGGGATCGAGGGCGAACGGCGCGAGGCATTGGTCGCGGCCATGCTCGAGGACACCCTGGACGCGATTGCCGAAGCCCGCTCGATCGAGCGGACGATCGTCGTCAGCGGCGACCCGCAAGCGCAGGAGATCGTCGCAGCGAGCACCGCCGAGGTCCTCCCCGACCCCGCCGACGAGGGTCACGTGATCGCCGCGCTGGCGGGAATCGCAAGGGCGGAAGCGGATCGCGCCGAGTGCGTCGTGCTGCTCCCGGGGGACTGCCCGCTGCTCGACCCCAGGGAGCTCGACAGCCTGCTGACCGGATTGCCGGCGCGCTTCGTCGCCGTCGTCCCCGACCGCCACGGAACCGGGACCAACGCCCTCGCCCTGGCACCGCCCGGCGCGATCCGGCCGGACTTCGGCGAGGGAAGCTGCGCCCGCCATGCCGCCGCCGCGGGCGAGGCCGGTGTGCCGTACGCGATCGAGGAGCTGCCCTCCCTCGGCCTCGACCTCGACACTCCGGCCGACCTGGTGGCGCTGACCCGCGTCCTCGACGAAGGCGGCGCGAGCCGCGCCAGGCGGACGGCAAAGGCGCTCGGGATATGAGCGGTGAGCTGCGCGTCACCCCCGTGCCCGACCTGCCCGAGTTCACCGAAGGGATGTCGATCGGGACGGAGATCGCCGCTCACGCCGACCTTGCCGACGGCGACGTCGTCGTCGTCTCGCAGAAGATCGTCTCCAAGGCGGAGGGGCGAATCAGGCGTCTCTCCTCTGCGATCCCCGGCGCCGAGGCCAGACGACTCGCCGCGGCGCTCGGCAAGGAGCCGGCGCTGGTCGAGCTGATCCTCGGCGAGAGCCGCGAGGTGCTGCGGGCCGAGCGCGGCGTACTGATTACCGAGACGCACCACGGCTTCGTCTGCGCCAACGCCGGCATCGACACTTCCAACCTGCCGGAGCCGGACACGGTCTCGCTGCTGCCCGAGGACCCGGACGCCTCGGCGCGCCGTATCAGGGCCGAGATAGTGGGGAAGCCGGGGGTAGGGGCCGGCGGACGAACAGATGGAGTGTCCGCCGGCCGCTACCCCCGGCTTCCAGCCATCGCGGTCGTGATTTCCGACAGCTTCGGCCGCGCCTGGCGACTTGGCCAGGTCGAGGCGGCAATCGGGTGCGCGGGACTCACCCCGCTGGATGATTGGCGCGGCCGCGCCGACACGTCCGGCCGAGAGCTGGAGGCAACCCTGATCGCGATAGCCGACGAGGCCGCGAGCGCCGCCGACCTGGTCCGCAACAAGGCAAGCCGCGTCCCTGTAGCAATCGTCCGCGGCCTCGCAAGCTACGTCACGCCGGAGGACGGTCCCGGCGCAGCAGCTGTGCGCCGTCCTCGGAACGAAGACCTCTTCCGCTGACGTCCGGTCCATTCCGGTAGGGCCGGAACGTCTTGTACTTTTTCGGTGTCGGCTCTCGGGCGCCAGCCCAACCGCACCACATCGAAAAAGTTAAGTGGTGGCCCTACCGGAATGGACCGTCCGCCCGGGACGGACCGCTTGCAACGCGCAACACAGCAGCCCCTTTGAGGGCTCCCGTGCGAATCGAGTCGATCGCCTCGTTGGCCGCCTCCAGCGGGTGGACCTCGACCTCCGTTTTCACCGGCACCCGCGGCGCCAGCGCCAAGAACTCCTCGCCGTCGCGGCGCGTCAGGTTGGCGACCGAGCCCAGGGTTCGCTCGCCCCATAGCCGCGCGTAGGGGAAGGACGGGATGTCGCTCATGTGGATGCCGGCGCTGACGATCCGCGCGCCCTTGGCGCTGACCCGCAGCGCCTCGGTCATCAGCGAGCCCACCGGGGCGAAGACGACCGCCCCGTCGAGCTCCTCGGGCGGCGCCTCGCCCGATGCCCCCGCCCACTCGGCGCCGAGGCCGCGGGCGAACTCCCGCCCCTCCTCGTCGTCCTCGCGGGTGAAGACGAAGACGCGCCGGCCCTGGTGCACGGCGAGCTGGCAGAGGATGTGGGCGGAGGCGCCGAAGCCGTAGAAGCCGATCCGCTCCGCGTCTCCGACCAGGCGCAGCGCCCGGTATCCGATCAGCCCCGCGCAGAGCAGCGGCGCCGCCTGCTCATCCGGATAGGCGGCCGGGACCGGGAAGCAGAAGCGCTCGTCGGCGACCGCCAGCTCGGCGTAACCGCCGTCGAGGTCATAGCCGGTGAAGCGGGCGCGGTCGCAGAGGTTCTCGCGACCGCCGGCGCAGTAGCGGCAGGTTCCGTCGGTCCAGCCGAGCCAGGGCACCCCGACCCGCTCGCCGCGGGCGAAGCGCTCTGCCCCCTTCCCCGCACCGGCCACCGTGCCCACGATCTGGTGACCGGGCACGAGCGGCAGCTTCGGCTCGGTCAGCTCGCCGTCGACGATGTGCAGGTCGGTGCGGCAGACCCCACAGGCCGCCACCGAGAGCAGCACCTGACCGGGGCCGGGCTCCGGCTCGGGCAGCTCGGCGAGCCGTAGGGGCTGGCGCTGCCGGTCCAGGACCATCGCCCGCACGGCCGGCCTAGCCCGTGAGCGCCGGCTCGCTCGGCGGGTGTGTCTCGACGATCTCATACAGCGTCGTGCGCTGAGCGGGGACGCGGCCGGCGGCGCGCGCCGCGTCGATCAGCTGCGCGGGTTCCAGCCGCACGCCGTGCTGGGAACCCGCCATGCGGGAGATGTTCTCCTCCATCAGCGTGCCGCCGAGGTCGTTGACCCCCCAGCGCAGCGCCTCGGTCGCCGCGTCGAGGCCCATCTTCACCCAGCTCGCCTGCAGGTTGGGAATCGTCCGCCCCAGCGCCAGCCGGAAGGCAGCGGTGTGCTTGAGGTTCTCCTCGGCCGAGATCTCCTCGATGCCGTGGGTGCGGCCGAGCATCGTGTTGAAGGGGATGAAGCTGAGCGGCACGAACTCGGTGATCCCGCCGGTCCGCTCCTGCAGCGCCCGCACGACCCGCATGTGGCGGGCCAGCTCGCGCGGCTCCTCGATGTGGCCGAACATCACGGTCGAGGTCGAGCGCAGCCCGGCGCGGTGGGACGCTTCGACGATCTCGACCCAGCGGTCCACCGGCAGCTTGTTGGGGGAGATCCGCTGGCGAACCCCGTCGTCGAGCACCTCGGCGGCGGTGCCCGGCGTGGAGCCCAGCCCGCACTCGAGCAGGTACTCGAAGACCTCGCCGGGCCGCCTGCCCGAGCGCTCGCACATGTAGTGGACCTCCATCGGCGAGTAGGCGTGCAGATGCAGGTGCGGCGCCACGTCCTTGGCCAGGCGCAACCATCTGCCGTACTCCTCCAGGGTCAGGTCGGGATGGATCCCGCCCTGCATGCAGATCTCGGTGGCGCCGAAATCGACCGCCTCCCGGATCCGCGCCGCGAAGTCCTCCTCGGAGACCTCGTAGGCGTCGGGCGAGCGCTTCCCCTGCCCGAACCCGCAGAAGGCGCAGCCGACGACGCAGATGTTGGTGAAGTTGATGTTGCGGTTGACGACGAAGGTGGCCAGATCCCCCGCAAGCTCCTCACGCAGCTCGTCAGCAGCCGCCCGCATCTCCTCGATCACCTCGGGCCGGGTCTCGGCAAACAGCGCGGTCAGCTCGTCCTCCGTCAGCTCGACCCCGTCGCGCCCCTTCTCGATCGCGCGCGGAGCCAGCTTCGCATCGATCTGCTCGTCATTGCGACGCCCCGACCCTTTGCGAGGAATGAAGCTCCAGTACTTCAGCTTGATCACGTCAAGCACCCCCTGCTCCATCCACTCGGAATCCATGTACTGGGGATAGACGCACAGTCTCTCCGTCAGCGCATAGCCCTTGGGAGCAAGACTCTTGCGCACCTCATGGGGACTCGGAAAGGCGTGCTCAGGAGAGATGTGGTCCCCGTTAGCCGACAGCCCACCCAGATCCGTCGCTCCTGCCTCAACAAGCTCAGCCCACGCGTCCGACAAGTTGGGAGGCACCTGGATCCCCACATCCGGCATCAGCCGTTTGCATTCGCGGATCAATCGCTCGATATCCCCAACGCCAACGGGGCTCGCCCACTCCGGCAGGGAGGACGGGGGTGTCCCTCCGCGCAGCGGCGTCCTGTTTTCCGCACCAGCGGCGCCCGCGGACGAAGATCCGACGTCCCTGGCGGAAAACCCAGCAAGCGGAGGGACACCCCCGTCCTTCCCCCACCGCTCGCGCGACGCAGCATCGGCGATCTCGGCGACCTCTTGCCCGTAGTAGCGGGGGTGCGGAACGAAGTTCTGGAGGATCACCTCCTGGATGTGCCCGTACTCGGCGTGGAGCGCAGCCAGAGCTTCAAGCGATTCGACTTGCTCGTCCTCTGTCTCCCCGATCCCAACCAGAATCCCGCTGGTAAAGGGGATCTTGAGCGCGCCGGCGGCCTCAATCGTTGCCAACCGTTGCGCTGGGTGCTTCGTGGGAGAGCCAGCGTGAACCGTCTCCATGAGCCTCTCGGAGGTCGACTCGAGCATCAGACCCTGGGAAGCGGTCACCTCGCGCAGGCGCCCTAGATCCTCACGGCCGAGCACGCCGATGTTCGTGTGAGGCAGGATGCCGCGCTCTAGGGCGCGCTCGCAGGCCCAGACGACATAGGAGGTGAAGTCGGGGTGGCCCCAGCGGGCCAGTTTGTCGGCGACCACCGGATTGACCTCGGGCCGCTCGCCGGTGAGGACCAATAGCTCCTTGGCGTTGCGGCGCTCGGCCGCATCCAGGCGAGCTTCGACCTCCTCGGGAGAGTAGATGTGCGCCTTGTGGGTCGCGAAGGCGCAGTACTTGCAGTAGCACTGGCAGGTGCGGGACAGGGAGAGCGTGTAGTTCCTCGAGAAGGTGACCCGGCGCACAGGCTCAAGCTACCGCAGGCATGCCGCCGCCGGGCCGTACGGCCCGGCGGCGGCGCGACTAGAGAAGGCCGGCGCTCAGGCGGTGGAGCCGGCGCCTGGCTTCGGCGCGGCGGGCGCCTTGACGCGCTCGGGCGGTTCGGTCGGCGCGGGGCCGCCGGGCTCGAGCACGAGCCTGTAGACGATCGCGGCGAGCAGCGAACCGACGATCGGGCCGGCCAGGTAGGGCCAGACGCCGCCCCACTCGTTGCCGACCAGGGCGGGGCCGAACCAGCGGGCAGGGTTGAAGGAGCCGCCGGTCAGCGGGCCGCCGACCATGACGATGAAGCCGAGGGTGGTGCCGATCGCCAGCGGCGCCCAGTCCTTGACGCTCTTTTTCGAATAGACCGCGGCGAGGATGACGAGGACGAGGCAGAAGGTCCCGATCGCCTCGACGATCGAGCCCCGGAAGTTGCTGCCGAGCAGCGGGCTGACCGTGGCGGCGCCGTAGTGCGTGGCCCGACCCTCGTCGAGCAGCAGGCCCTTGGCGAGCAGCGCCCCGAGCACGCCGCCGGAAAGCTGGGCGAGCATGTAGATGACCGCGTCGACCGGCGAGATCCTTTTGATCACGGTTGCGGCGAGCGTCACGGCCGGGTTGAAATGGCCGCCGCTGGCGACGCCGAACATCACGATCAGTCCGAACAGCAGGAACGCGTGGACGAGGCCGATGACCGCGAAGTCCGTTCCGAACTGAGGCTGCTGGCCGGTGGCCAGGAACAGAATGACCACGCTGCAGATGAAGAACACCAACAGGAAAGTGCCGATCAGCTCAGCGAGATATGCAGAAAGTCCTCGTTGCTGCACTGGTTATGCCTCCTCTAGGTCCCGTATCCCTGACACTCGGTTTCGGGGCGGGAGTGTATCCGGATTGAAGTTTGAATAGTTTTCTCTGTCGAATGAGACGGGCTGTCGCGCTGCTGGCGGCCGTCCTGCTGCTCGCCGGCGCGGCCGGCTGCGGCGGGAACGGCGCGGAACCGGGCGCGCCGAAAGGCGTGACGCTCGTGCTCGATTTCGTGCCCAACGCCGTCCACTCGGGCATCTACGCGGCGCGGCGCCAGGGCTACTACGGCGAGCGGGGAATCGACCTGACGATCCGCCAGCCCGGCGAATCGACCGATGCGCCGAAGCTGCTCGAGGCGGGGCGCGCCGACTTCGCCATCCTCGACATCCACGACCTGGGCATCGCCCGCGAGCGCGGCCTCGCCGTGGTCGGTGCGATGCCGATCGTCCAGCGTCCCCTCGCCGCGGTGATCGCCCGCGGCCAGGGCCCGGTGCACCGGCCGCGCGAGCTCGAAGGCCACACGGTCGGCGTCACCGGCCTGCCCTCCGACGAAGCGGTGGTCGACTCCGAGGTGTCGGCCGACGGCGGCGATCCCGCCCGCGTGGACCGGGTGACGATCGGCTTCAACGCGGTCGCCTCGCTGGCCGCCGGCAGGGTGGACGCGGCCACGGGCTTCTGGAACGCGGAGGGCGTGGAGCTGCAGCGCCAGGGCGTCCCGGTGCGGATCTTCAAGGTGAACCGCTACGGCGCACCGCCCTACCCGGAGCTGATCCTGACCGCGTCCCAGCGCACGATCGACAGCGACCCCGAGCTGGTCGACTCGATGGTCGCGGCGACCACGCGCGGCTATGAATTCGTCTCCGACCAGCCCGCGAAGGGGCTCGACGACCTGCTCGCCGAAGTGCCGAGCCTCGATCGCGGCGACCAGGCGGCGCAGCTGCGCGCGCTGTTGCCCGACCTGCACCCCGCTCCGTTCGATCGGGGCGTGCTGCGCGAATGGGCGGCCTGGGATCTCGAACACGGGCTGCTCGAACGGCCGCTTGACGTGAATGAGGCTTTTCGGCTGAAGCCGTAGCGGGGTCGGGGAGTCGGGGGTGCCGGTCCGGGCGCTGCCTTTTTCGCCTTGGAGCTCGCCTCTCTTGCCGAGCGGTTTGTGCGAAAAAGAGACCGCCGCGCCCGGACCGGCACCCCCGACTCCCCTTCCAGGGACGGCTAGGACGCGGAGAGCAGCTGATCTACGAGCTGCGGGAGTTCTCGAGCCATTCGGGAGCGTGGGACCGCCAGGTCGATGCCCGCGGCTTCTGCTGCTTGCTTGGTCTCGACGTTGACGTGGGAGTAGTAGCCGAGGACGGGAACGTCCAGCTTCGCGAAAGCTTCCGCATCTTCGGCGTCAAGGTCCGCTACGACGAGCTCGGCGTCATCGAGGGAAGCTCCAGTCAACGTGGGCGAGAGCGTTACGTCGTGGCCCGCCGCACCGAGCATTGCTTCGACCTTGCTGCCCAGCAGCAGGTCGGATGCGACGGCGACGATCCGGGCCACCAAGTCACCGTTTAGATCGACCGGCGCTGGCGGAACTCTTCGCGGACGCTCTCCGGACGACCCCACATCTGCACGACCTCGGAGCGGCCCTCGCGAACCTCGCGCACCTGCATCTCTCCGGCGACGCCATCCGAATCCAGCTTCTCCAGCACCCCCATCACGCTCTCGGCGGCAGCCGCGTGACCAAAGCTGTGCGCAACCAGCAATCGCCAGTGCCAGTCGGCTTCCGAGTAGGGCTGGGCATTGACCTGGCTCAGCGCCACAGCGGTATCGACGTACTGGCTCTCGTCCTCGATCCGCAGATCAAGCTCGAGGTCCGTCCAGTCCGAAGGCATCGAAGCCAGCACCTGCTCGAAGTCACCAGCCAAGCTCACGAAGAAAGAGCGTATCTGGGAAGGGGAGCCGGGGGTGCCCGTCTGCGCGCGGCGGTCTCTTTTTCGCACAGACCGCTCGGCGAGAGAGGCGAGCTCCGAGGCGAAAAAGGCAGCGCGCAGACGGGCACCCCCGGCTCCCCCACCACGCTACGCATCAAAGAAACAGGTCGGCGATCAGGAAGACGTTGAGGCCGATGATCAGCGCGGCGATCGCCCCGGCGAGCGCCGTCAGCCAACCCGGATTGGCCAGCGAGCCCATCACGTCGCGGCGCCGGGCGATGACCAGCAGCGGCACCAGGGCGAAGGGGATGCCGAAGGAGAGGACGACCTGGCTGAGGACGAGGGCATCGGTCGGGTTGGCGCCGATCGCGAGCACGATCAGGGCCGGGGTGAGAGTGATCGCGCGTCGCAGGTAGAGCGGGATCGTGCGCTGGACGAAGCCTTGCATCACGACCTGCCCGGCCATCGTGCCGACCGAGGAGGAGGCGAAGCCGGAGGCGAGCAGGGCAATCCCGAAGATCGTTGCGGCGTTGCCGGAGACCAGCGTCTTCAGCCCGTCGAAGGCCCCTTCGATCGAGTCGATGCCGGTCAGGCCGCTGCTGTGGAAGAGCGCGGCGGCGACGATCATCATCGAGAGGTTGACCATGCCGGCGAGCGAGAGGGCGATCACCACGTCGACCTTCTCGAAGCCGAGGATGCGCTTTTTCTCGGCCTCGTCGCGGCCGACGATCCGCTTCTGGGTCAGCGCCGAGTGCAGGTAGATCACGTGCGGCATCACGGTCGCGCCGACGATCCCGGTCGCGAGGAGAAGGCTCTCGGCGCCGGAGAAGCCGGGCAGGACGAGGTGCCTGGCGACTTCGCCGGCGGCCGGCCTGGCGTGGAAGAGCTCGACCACGAAGGAGGCGACGACGACGCCGACCAGCGCGGTTATGCCCGCCTCCAGGCGGCGGAACCCCCGCTGCTGGAGGGCGAGGATCGCGAAGGCGCCGGCGCCCGCGATCAGCCCGGCGGGGAAGAGCGGGATGCCGAAGAGCAGGTTGAGGCCGAGCGCGGCGCCGACGACCTCGGCGATGTCGCAGGCCATCGCGACCAGCTCGGCCTGCAGCCAGAGGCCGATGCGGGCGCGCGGAAAGCAGCGGCGGCAGAGCTCGGCGAGGTTTTCGCCGGTGGCGATCCCCAGCTTCGCCGACTGGGTCTGGACCAGCATCGCAATCAGGTTCGCCGCCAGCACGACCCAGAGCAGCAGGTAGCCGAACTTGGCGCCGCCGGCGATGTTGGTGGCGAAGTTGCCGGGGTCGATGTAGGCGACGGCGGCGACGAAGGCGGGGCCGAGAAACGGCCAGATCCGGCTCGCGCCGCGGCTGTGGCCGTCGAGCGAGCGGCGCGCCGCCGCCGCGACCGCCGCCTCGCCGGGAAGGACGTCCTCGACCGTCGCCTCGCTGTGCCGATGCTCGTCGGCGGGCGCCTCCAGGGTCGCCTGCGGGGACGGCTTCACCGCTCGTCCGCGTCGCCGACCGGCAGTCGTAGATCAGGTCCGGGGATCGGCGTGCCGTGCGGATCGTGACTGGGCTCGCCCAGCTTGGCCGCGATCAACGCCTCGAGCTCCTCGGAGATGTGGTGCTCGAGCACCTCGGCCTCGGCGTGGACCATGTCGTCCGGCATCCCCAGCGCCGCGGAGAGGTAGGCCTCGATCAGGCGGTGGTGGCGGATCACCTCGAGCGCGACCCTCTCCCCCGCCGGGGTCAGAGTCACCCCGCGGTAGGGCAGGTAATCGACCAGGCCCAGGTCGCCGAGCTTCTTCAGCATCGAGGTCGCGGTGGCCGGGGCGACGGCGAGCCGCTCGGCGACCTCGCCGTTGAGAACCGGGCCGGGCCGGTTCCGCGAAAGGGTGTAGATCGCCTTCGCGTAGTCCTCGATCGCCTCGGAAGGTTTAGGCATGTCTAAATTATTTTGGCACATCTAAAACACCGTTGGTGGGGCGACGGGGATGGCCCCTCTCGAGCAACAGCCGTGGAGGCGTGCGGGGGGCGACGGGGATGGCCCCTCCCGAGCAACAGCCGTGGAGGCTCGGGAGGGGCCATCCCCGTCGCCCGTCACGGCGGCTTCCTAGAATTCGAGAGGTGACCGACGCGATTGCCGTTGAGCTTGATGCTCAGTACCGCCAGCTGCGGGAGGAGTGTGGGTTGCTGGATCGATCCGAGCGCGGCAAGTTGATCGTCAGCGGATCCGAGGCGGCCGAGTATCTGCAGGGGCAGCTGACCAACGACGTCGAGGCGCTTTCCCCTGGCGAGGGGCAGTATGCGGCGCTGCTCGACCGCAAGGGCCACATGCAGGCCGACATGCGGGTGCTGCGCACCTCGCCCGAGGAGGTCTGGATCGACACCGAGCCGGAGGGGCTCGAGGCCGCCCGGCGCCATCTCGAGATGTACAAGATCGGTCGTGAGGTGACCGTGGTCGACGTCAGCGCCGAGCGCGCGGTCCTGTCTCTGGTCGGTCCGCGCAGCGTCGAGATCGCGGGCACGGCGGCGTTGCCGGAGGACGCATGCGACGCGGCGAGGGTCGGCGGAGTCGCCTGCCTTGCCGTCGGCACGGCGGCCGGCATCGACCTGATCGCCAAGTCCGCCGAGGCCGCCGCGCTGCGCGAGGCCCTGTCCGACGCGGGCGCGGTCGAAGTCGGCCCCGAAGCCGCCGAGATCATGCGGGTCGAAGCCGGCGTCCCCCGCTTCGGCGCCGAGATGAGCGCCGAGACGATGCCCGCCGAGGCCGGCATCGTCGAGCGCGCCGTCAGCTTCACCAAGGGCTGCTACATCGGCCAGGAGCCGGTCGCCCGCCTGCACTACAAGGGCCGCCCCAACCGCCGGCTGCGCGGCCTCGAGCTCAGCGCCCCGGCCGCCGCCGGCGCGAGCCTGCGGCTGGGCGAGAAGGAGGTCGGCCGGATCGGCAGCGCCTGCGTCTCCCCCGCCCGCGGCCCGATCGCGCTGGCGATCGTCCGTCGCGAGGCGGAGCCGGGCGCCGAGCTGGCCGTAGGTGAAGATGGCGTTACGGCTCGCGTCGTCGACCTGCCGTTCGGCTAGATTCCGCTCGATGGGGAGTAGACGGTCGATTCCACCCGCCGGTGGGGCGCGTTTGTTGTCTATAGGACAACTAAGTCGCCCCGCGACCGCGTTCGCATGTGCGCTTGGCGCGATCGCCCTGCTCGGCGCCGGCTGCGGCGCCTCCGAACACTCCAACGAACCGCGCCCACAACCGCCGACCCGGGTCAGCGTCGCGATCAGCGAAGGCGCGGTCACCGTGCAGCCGCCGCGGATCGCGGTCGGCCCCGAACCGACCCAGCAGATACCGCAGAACCAGCACGCGGGACAGCCCCGAGTCAAATCCAAGGCGCCGCTCAACGTCGTCTTCGTCGCCGCCAACCTGACCGAAGTCGACTCCCGGCTCGAGGTCCACGGCGCCAAGAGCTTCAGCTCCGAACCGCTCTACGCGAATGCCGGCGTGACCATGCAGACGATCCTGCCGACCGGCGTATACCGCGTCAGCGCCGCCGACATCCCTGCCGCCAAGCCGGCGAAGCTCGTAGTCGGCCCGTACCGCACGTCTTCCGAGAACGACCTGCTGCTGCCCTGACGGCGCGTCTATCTGTCTGTCAGCTAGAATACCTCGTACGGAGGGTCGAAGCAGACAGGCGTGCTGCGCACGGTTGACAACCGTTGCGTCCCGCTCGACCAGCGGGATCCGGTTCGAGTCCGGTGCCCTCCGCAGATGCTCTGGTCGGTGCGGGTGTCGGTTGCTGACGCGGTCCATCGTGGTAGTCTCACGGTGGTTGTCAACCGTGTGCGGGGTGGTTCCCGCTCTTGCAGCACCGACCCGCTCCGGCGGGTCGTCTGTTTTTCGGGGCGGAAATTCCGCGGAAGTCCCGGCGTCGTAGCGTCTGCCCCGTTCGTCACGATCGTCGGGTGACCGTCGTCCTGGCCATAGCCGTCGTGCTGCTCGCCGCGGGGCTGCTCTACGCGCTGCTCTCCCGCCCGCGCCAGGAGCCGATGGAGCAGCCCGACGTCGGCCCGGCCGTCAAGGAGGCCGTCGCCGAAGCGATCCCCGGCTTCCTGCAGGCCAACGACGAGGCTCGCAAGGTCGACGTGAAGGCGGCCGAGGCGACGCTCGACAAGCGCCAGGCGGAGATCAAGGCGCTGGCCGAGCGGATCGCCAAGGGCCAGGAGAAGATCGAGAAGGAGGTGCAGCGCCGCGGCGAGACCGACCTGCAGACCAGGACCCTGCTCGAGCAGATGGGACAGACGGTCGGCAACCTCAACTCCGAGACCGCGGGCCTGAAGAAGGCTCTGCGCCAGCCGCAGACGCGTGGGCAGTGGGGCGAGCTGCAGTTGCGCCGCTGCGTCGAGATCGCCGGCATGACCGAACACGTCGACTTCGAGCTGCAGGAGACGATCCACACCGAAGACGGCCGGCTGCGGCCCGACGCCCGCTTCCTGCTGCCGGAGGGGCGCAGCTTCGTCGCCGACTCGAAGGTCCCGCTCGACGCCTTCCTCGACGCCCAGGAGGCCGAGGTCGACGCGGAGCGGATCGTGCAGCTCGACCGCCACGCGCGCCAGGCGCGCGAGCACGTCCGCAGCCTCAGCTCCAAGGACTACCAGGGTCAGTTCAAGGCGGGCGAGATGCCCGACCTGGTGATCTGCTTCATCCCCAACGAGCCGGCGATGCACGCCGCCTTCGCCGCCGACCCGACGCTCTTCGACTACGCGCTCGAGCGCAACGTGCTCGTTGTCAGCCCGACCTCGCTGATCGGCCTGCTGCGCACGATGGAGCTCGGCTGGCGGCAGGAGCGGATGGTCGCCGAGGCGGCTGAGATCGCCGAGGCGGCGGGCACGATGCACGCCCGCTTCACCAAGTTCCTGACCGACTTCAACACGGTCGGCAAACGGCTCGGCTCGGCGACCGGCGCCTACAACTCCGCGGTCGCCTCGATGGAGGGCAGGCTGCTGCCGCAGCTGCGCAAGGTCGAGGAGCTCGGCGTCGCCCCCGGCAAGGAGATCGAACCGCCCGAACCGACCGAGATCACGGTGCGGGAGATCACGGCCCCGGAGTTGCGCGAGGCCGACACCCCCGTGCTTGACTAGGATTCGCCGCCCGTCCCAAACGAATCCGCGGAGGAGCCAGTTGGCCGTCGATACGAGCGCAGTCGCAAAGTTGGATGTAGAGCCCGGAACGCTGCCGGAGACGATGGCCGCGTGGGTGATCCGCCAGGAGCGCGAGGGCGAGCCCACCGACGCCTTCCAGCTCGAGCAGATCGAGGTCCCCGAGCCCGGCGCCTTCGAGGTGATCGTACGGGTGATGGCCGCGGGAGTGAACTTCAACAACGTCTGGGCGGCGCTGGGCAAGCCGGTCTCGGTCTTCGGCTACGGCGACCATCCCGAGTACGGCCACCACATCGGCGGCTCCGACGCTTCGGGGATCGTCTGGAAGGTCGGCGAGGGCGTCACCCGCTGGAAGCCGGGCGACGAGGTCGTCGTCCACTGCAACCAGGCCTCCTACGAGGACGTCGAGGTGCACGGGCTCGACCCGCTCGCCGCGCCGAGCCAGCGGATCTGGGGCTACGAGACGACCTGGGGCTCCTTCGCCCAGTTCACCAAGGTGCAGGCGCAGCAGCTCCTCCCCCGCCCCCAGAACCTCTCCTGGGCCGACTCCTCCGCCTATGGGCTCACCTACTTCACCGCCTACCGGATGCTGATCGACCAGTGCAAGCTGCAGCCCGGCCACAACGTGCTGATCTGGGGCGCCGCCGGCGGGCTCGGCGTCTTCGCCGTGCAGCTCTGCAAGGCCGCGGGGGCCAACGCGGTCGGCGTCGTCTCCTCCGACGAGAAGGGCGAGCTGATCAAGGAGCTGGGCGCGGTCGGCTACATCAACAGGGGTGAGTTCGCGGCGATGATGCGCACGCCGGAGAACCTCGCCGACGAGGCGGCCGACAAGGAGCGCTTCAAGGCCTCGCGCGGCTTCGCCAAGCGGGTCAAGGAGATCCTCGGCGACGCCCCCGACATCGTCTTCGAGCACGTCGGCCAGGCGACCTTCCCGACCTCGGTCTTCGTCGTCAAGCCGTTCGGCAAAGTCGTCATCTGCGGCGCCACCTCGGGCTTCCAGCTCGACTTCGACGT
>Ga0157375_10001535_pt1 | contig 19883 bp, 22 predicted proteins | sample M35metaG_FD_115311 | JGI IMG/M metagenome (GOLD analysis project Ga0157375, IMG submission 115311) | Miscanthus rhizosphere microbial communities from Kellogg Biological Station, Michigan, USA - M3-5 metaG | ecosystem: Host-associated > Plants > Roots > Rhizosphere > Soil | place: USA: Michigan... | reverse complement strand
TCGTGAAGCTGGTCGACCGCGTCGCCTACATCAACCACGACATCGACGACGCCCTGCGCGCCGGGATCCTGCGCCAGGAGGACCTGCCGGCGGCGGAGATCGAGCTGCTCGGCCCGACCGGCTCGCTGCGGATCGACACCCTCGTCCGCGACATCGTCGAGCGCTCCGAGGCCAGCGGCGACATCGCCCAGAGCGAGCAGATCGGCGCCGCGATGCTGCGCCTGCGCAAGTTCATGTTCGACCGCGTCTACCTCGGCCCCGACACCGCCCGCGAGCACGAGAAGGTCGAGCGCACGATGCGCGGCCTCTTCGACCACTATCTGGCCCACCCCGACGAGGTCCCCGGCCGCGACCCCGAGGCCAGCGCGTGGCAGCGCGTCGCCGACTACATCGCCGGCATGACCGACCGCTTCTGCATCGCCAAGTTCGCCGAGCTGACGATCCCCGAGGAGGCGCGCTTCTAGTGGCGCTGATCTCCCCCGAGAGCCTGGAGCGGCTGAAGCAGACGGCGGACATCGTCGAGGTCGTCTCCGCCCACACCGACCTGCGCCGCCAGGGCGCCCGCTGGGTCGGCCTCTGCCCCTTCCACGACGAGCGCACGCCGTCGTTCTCGGTCGACGCCCAGGAGAAGCTCTACCACTGCTTCGGCTGCGGGGTCGGCGGCGACGTGATCAAGTTCGTCGAAGAGAAGGACGGGCTCGGGTTCGCCGAGGCGGTGGAGCTGCTGGCCGACCGCTACGGGGTCGAGCTGGAGCGCGAGCAGGAGGACCCGCGGGCGGAGGCCAGGCGCCAGCAGCGGCGCCGGCTCGAGCAGCTGCTGGAGCGCACCGCGGTCTTCTACGCCAGCTACCTCTGGGACTCGCCGGAGGCCGAGAAGGCGCGCGAGTACCTGGCGCGGCGCGGCCTCAACGAGGAGGTCCTGCGCGGCTTCGGCGTCGGCTACGCGCCCAGCGCCTGGGACAAGATCCTGATCCGCGGCCAGCGGGCCGGCTTCAGCGTCGCCGAGCTGGCCCAGGTCGGCCTGGTGCAGAAGAACCGCGACGGGCGCGAGTACGACCGCTTCCGCTCCCGGATCATGTTCCCGATCCGCGACCGCCGCGGCCGCACCCTCGGCTTCGGCGGGCGGGCGATGCGCTCCGAGCAGGGCGCCAAGTACGTCAACACCGCCGAGACCGACTTCTTCCACAAGAGCCAGCTGCTCTACGGGGTCGACCGCGCCAAGACGGCGATTGCGAAGGCGACGCGGGCGGTCGTCGTCGAGGGCTACACCGACGTCCTGGCGCTGCACCAGGCCGGGGTCGAGGAGACGGTGGCGGTGATGGGCACGGCGATCACCGGCGAGCAGGTGGCGACGCTCTCGGGGATGGTCGACGAGGTGGTGCTGGCGCTCGACGCCGACTCGGCCGGGCAGGAGGCGATGCTGCGGGCCCAGCGGGTCGCGGCGGGGCGCAAGATGCGGCTGCGGGTGGCGACGATGCCGGCCGGGGAGGACCCGGCGGAGATGGTCGCCGCGCCGGGCGGGGCCGAGCGCTTCCAGGCCCTGGTCGAGGCCGCCGTCGAGCTCAACGCCTTCCAGGTCGGGCTGGTGCTCGACCGCACCGACGTCGCCTCGCCGGCCGAGCGCGACCGGGCCCTGGGCGAGGTCGCCCCGGTGCTGGCGGCGATGGGGGAGACCGCCAGCCGCGACGACCTCGTGCGCCAGGTGGCGGAGCGGCTCGACCTCGAGCCGGCGATGGTGATGGGCCGCGTCGTCTCGGCGCAGCCGCTCAGCGGCGGCTCCGAGCAGGCGCCGGCGCCAGGGCGCGGGGGGGACGGCCGCCGGGCCCCGGCCCAGCCCCGGGCCGCCGAGCTGACCTCGCGCGAGCGCCGCGAGCGGGCGCTGCTGGCGATGTGCGTCGCCCTGCCGGAGGAGGGCCGGGGGTACCTGGAGCGCCTGACCGACGCCCACCTCTCGCCGAGCGGCGAGCGCGCCGCCACCTGGCTGCGCGAGCATCCCGAGGAACCGGCCTCGAACCTGCCCCAGGACCCCGAGCTCGCGGGCCTGATCACCGAGCTGGTGATGCTCGCCCACGACCAGCCGGCCTCGCACGAGTCGATGGAGCTGAACTTCCTCCAGCTCGACCAGCGCCGGCTGGAGGGCGAGATCACCGCCGCCGGCGAGCGCGGCGACTACGAGCGGCGGGCGGCGCTCAGCCGCGAACGCGCGGCCCTGGTCGAACGGATCGCCCACGCCCAGCAGGTCGGAAGCTGATCCCGATTCCGAGTCGGTAAATTCCGAGCGGTCCGGAGCGGCTTCCGGATCTTCCGTTCCGGGGTAGCTCAATCGGTAGAGCACTCGACTGTTAATCGAGTTGTTGTGGGTTCGAGTCCCACCCCCGGAGCTTCCTCAGCTCGGCCGGGAACTCCTCCGCGCCAGCTCCTCGACCAGCTCGGCGCCGCACATCGCCCCGTCATGCTCGCGACCCCAGGCGGCGATCTCCCCGGCCCGGGCGGCAAACGCCGGCTCCTCCAGCAGGCGCCGCGCGGCCCAGCGCAGCGGTGCCGGCTGGCACAGTCGCCAGGGCAGGGAGAGGCCGGCGCCGGCCCAGGCGACCCGCATCGCGGTCTCGCTCATGTCGCCGGTGATCGGGCAGATCAGGACCGGGGTGCCGGCGCCGAGGGCGCGGGCGACGGTGCCGTGGCCGCCGTGGGAGACGACCAGCGAAGCGGCCGGCATCAGCTGGCTGTAGCTGAGCCAGTCGACCAGCACGGCGTTGGCGGGGAGCTCGATCGGGCGCTGGGGGACGACCCGGTTGGTGGTCGCGACCACCCGCACCGGCTCGTCGGCGAGCGCCTGCAGGGCGGTGCGCACCAGGTGGTTGCCGGAGTCGTGGGCGGTGCTGGGAGCGACCAGGACCAGCGGCCGGTCCCCGGGCGGCAGCTCGATCTCCGGGTGCGGCACCTCGAAGATCATCGGCCCCGTCACCCGGACCCCCGCCGGCCACTGGCGGGGGTACTCCAGCTGCGGGTAGGTGGCGACCAGCGCCAGGTCGGGGCTGATGCCGCCGTGGAAGCGCTCGACCGGGGCCAGGCCGAGGCGCTCGCGCTGCAGGTTGAGGTCGCGGCGCCCGTGCTCGAGGCCGACGTCGAGCGCCCGCTGCCCGGTGCGCCAGAGGGCCCGGCCCAGCGGCGTCCGGGGGCGCCGCAGACCGATCGCGAAGAAGGGCAGGCCCGGCTCCACCACCGGGTAGATGTGGGGGATCAGGGTCGCCAGCGGCACGCCCGCGCGCTCGGCCGCGAGGGCCGGGGCGAGGGTGAGGATGTCGCTGACGGCGACGTGCGGGCGCAGATCCTCCAGCAGCGGCAGCAGCGCCCGCGCCGCCTCGGCCGCGTGCTGACCGTCGGCGCTGTCGGGTTCTGGCGGGGGGAACATCCGGTATTCCTCGGCCGCGGCGAAGCCGAGCCCGGCTCCCTCGACCGCCGCCCGCCGCTCCTCCCAGGTCTCGACCACCACCTCGTGGCCGCGCTCGCGCAGCGCCCGCCCCAGGGCGATCGCCGGAAACGCGTGGCCGGCGTCGCCGAAGGCGGCGACGAGGACGCGCAGGGGCTCGGCGCCGCGCTCCATCGCCGCCGCCCGCTCGCTAGGGGGTATCGAGGCCCTCGCCGGGACGCGTGAAGACGATCTCCGGCACATGGCAGTTGGGGGAGGTGTGGAGCAGGAAGCGGACCGCCTCGCCGAGGTCGGCAGCTTGGATCATCTGCTCGCCCGGCACCTGGCCCTTGGCGAACTCGGTCATCGGCGTGTCGACGAAGCCCGGCGCCAGCGCCGTGCACTGGATGCCGGCACCGCCGGCCTCGCGGTGGGTCGACTGGGTGAAGTTGATGACGGCGGCCTTGGTCGCGGCGTAGATCGAGAGCCAGGCCTGGCCGCCTTTGCCGGCGATCGAGGCGGTGTTGACGATCAGCGCCTTGCCGTGCTCGGCGCCGGCCTCGCGCAGCAGCGGCAGCCCCTCGCGGGTGCCGAGGATCAGCGCCCGCAGGTTGACGGCGAGCTGCATGTCGAGGTGTTTGGTCTGGATCTCCTCCATCGGCGACCCGATCCCGACCCCGGCGTTGTTGACCAGGGCGTCGAGGCGTCCGTAGGCCTCCTTGTGGGCGGCGAAGGCGGCGAGGACGTCCTCCTCCTCGGTCATGTTGGCGGCGACGGTCTGGACCTCGAAGCCCTCGCTGCGCAGCCCCTCCGCGGCCTCCTCGAGCTTCTCCGGACGGCGCGCGGAGACGGTCAGCGCGTAGCCCTCCTCGGCCAGGGTGCGGGCGATCGCCAGCCCGATCCCACTCGAGGCTCCGGTCACCAGTGCTGCTCGCTCCGCCATCTCTCTCCTCCTGTTTCGACGCCGCCGCGCACCCTATCGGCCGCGCTGGGGAGGGCGTTGGGGCAGACCGGTTCGATCTTCCGTCTCAATAAGATGCCGCCGATGCGCGCCGCCCCTCGCCTTGCCTGCGCTTCCGCCTGCCTGCTTGCCATCGCCGTGCCGGCGAGCGGCTGCGGCGGCGACTCGGGCTCGACCGACTCGACCGCGACCGCCGCCACCGTGGCGGCGAGCCGGCCGGCCCCGCCCGAGAGCGCGTTTCCGAGCGCCGAGGGCAGGAGCCTGCGCCAGGTCCTGAAGGTGGGGGAGGGCCCAGCCGAAGTCAGGTTCGAACCCGCCGCGATGGTCTTCTACAAAGGCCGCAACCGCTACCCGTTCGGCGTCGTCGAGCACGACGGCACCCCGGTCGGGGACGCGGAAGTGGCCCTCTACCTGGCCAAGGCGCCGAGGCCGAAGCCGGGATCCAAATCGAAGTCCGGCAACAAGGGCCAGCTCGCGAAGGCCGAAGCGCAGGCGCTCGACGAGCCCGCCATCGGCCCCTTTCCGGCCGCGATCGAAACGCTGGCGACCAAGCCCGCCTTTCGCGCCAAGACCACCGCCGAGGACCCGGATTCGGCGACCGTCGTCTACTCCGCCCAGATCGACTTCCCCAGCGACGGCGAATGGCGGATCGCGGCGCTGGTCAGGGAAGACGGCGAGATCAAGGGCAAACCGCTGCCGAGCGCCCGGGTCGGCGAGTTCAGCAGCATCCCGCGGCCGGGCCAACCGGCCCCGCGGATCCACACCCCGACCGCCGCCGACGTCGGCGGCGATCTGTCGCGGATCACGACCCGGATTCCGCCGGACACCCAGAACGAAGTCGACTATGCCGACGCGCTGGGCCAAGAACCGGTAATGCTCTTGTTTGCGACCCCCCAGTTCTGCCAGAGTCGCGTCTGCGGCCCAGTCGTCGACGTGGCCGAGCAGGTCAAGCAGGAATACGGAGATAAGGCGGCCTTCATCCACATGGAGATCTACAACGACAACGACCCCGGCAAGTCGGTGCGGCCGCAGGTGCGGGCGTTCAACCTGCCCAGCGAGCCCTGGCTTTTCGCGATCGATCGGGAGGGCCGCGTCAGCTCCGCGATCGAGGGCGCGGTCGGGGTTGAAGGTATGACCGCGGCGGTGAAGAAAGCGGTGGCCGAATGAGCGAGAAGAAAGACAAGAAAGAGAAAGCGAAAGAGCCGACGGCGGAGGAGATCGCCGCCCGGGAAGAGCTCCGCGCCACCTTCGCCGAGGAGGCGCGCCGCCGCTGCGACGTGATCGCCGCCGGCCTCGCCACCGAGACGACCGATTTCGAGACGATGCGGGCCGAAGCCCACGCGCTCCGCGGCACCGCCGGCGTCGTCGGCCTCCGCCGCCTCGCCGAGCTGGCCGGGCTGATGGAGTCCGACCTGGCGGAAGCGAAGACCACCGGGGTCATCCGCGGCGGCCGCGCGCACCAGATCGCCGACGCCGCCAAGGCCCTCGCCGAGGGCGCCGCCGCCGCCGCCAAGGGCGAAGAAGAGCCCCCGGACGTCGGCCGCTCGCTCGCCCAGCTCTTCAGCGCCTAGAGCCCTCATCCCGCGCTACGCTCGGCCCTTCCGGGGCGGTAGCTCAGCTGGTTAGAGCAGCGGACTCATAATCCGTCGGTCGAAGGTTCGAGTCCTTCCCGCCCCACTTCGCGACGGTAGGTCCCCTCGCAGCCGAGGGTCAGCTTCCAGGCCGGGCCGATGGCGAAGGTCCTGCCGTTCGTCTGGGCTACGTAGCCGGCGGCACCGCGGTCGAGCCGGCCCGCGCGCAGCTGCTTGGCGACCATCGTGTAGTTCGAGAACCAGGGGACCTCGGCCGTGCGCACGATCGGCCAGTCGGCCGAGCCTGCCATCGCCTCGACCGCCTGCTCCGCGGCGGCCTGGTCGCCGGCCGCCCGGGCGGCGATCCAGCTTTCGACCCAGCCGCAGGCGACCGCGTTGCCGACCTTGACGGCGAGCGAGGACTGGTCGGAGATCGAGTCTTCGCCCTGCAGCGCGGCGGCGTCGAAGCCCGGGGGCAGCGGGATGCCGCGCAGCATCTGGTCCACGGCCTCCGACCGTGCTTCCGGGCGCACCGTGCTCGGCGGCATCGCGCCGAGCCAGGTCTCGACGTCGACCGGCCGCAGCGAGTGCAGGATCTCGTCGTAGGCGCTCCTGCCGCCGAGCAGGCCGCGGACCTCGATGAAGACGCTGCCCTGCGGCGAGAGCATCGTCGCGTATTCGCCGCGACCGTAGTCGACGGTGGTCGTTCGCTGTCCGAGCAGGACTCCGTGTTCCGGGGTGCTGACGGAGGCGCGGTCGCGCAGGTACTGCCCGTACTGCCGCGCGGGGTACCAGTGGACGTCCAGGCGACGACCGCCGTCGCTGAAGGTCAGTTCGCCGCTGTCGGGTTCAAATTCGTCGGCGCGGACGATCTTCCAGCCTGGCGCCGTGACGAGCAGGCGGGGGTTTTCTTCCGCCACCCGGATCGCCGCGGCGGCGAACTCGGGGCGACCGCCTCCGGCGCCACCGGGCCAGCCGCCGATCACGAACAGCGCGGCGACGGCGGCGACGGCGGCGAGCCCGAGGCCGAGCGTGGCCCGGCGGCGCCTCTCCCTGCCCCCGCCGCGCCCAACGGCGCCTCGCCGGCGATCCCCACCCGGCCGCAGGGCGGCACGATCCCCCGCCGGCACGGGCTGCGACGGCACGCGCCCGAGCGCCACGGACCGCGCCAGGGCCCGGTCGAGGTCCGCCTGTCCGATTCCCGCCTCCAGCTCGGCGGCCGAGGCGGGGTTGGCCGCTGCCATCGCGGCGAGCGGATCGATGTTCTGGCGCTTGCGACTCAACTTGCCTCCTCGGCGGGGTCGGACGCCCGGGTCGGGCGCTCAAGTGGTGAATGTCCGCTCGCCTCGAGATGTTTCGCAAGTCGGCGGCGCGCCCGGTGCAGGCGCACGCGGAACGCCGCCGCCGAGCAGCCGAGGACGCTTGCGGCCTCGCGCGTGTCGAGGCCGTCCCAGGCGACCAGGCGCAGGACCTCGCGTTCCCCCTCGCTCAGGCGCTGGAAGGCGCGGGAGAAGGCGTCCCGGCGGTGCAGGGCGTCGACCGGCCCCGGGGCGTCCGCGCGCGCACCCGCCTCGTGCTCGAGTCGGTCGCTCAGCCGCTGCCGGCGCTTGCCCGAGCGCCGTTGATTCGCGACGACCCGCAGTGCTATTCCGTAAAGCCAGGGCAGCGGCTCCGCGGGGATGAGGCCCCGCCGCTGCCAGACGACGGCGAAGGTCTCCGCGGCGGCGTCCTCGGCGGTCGCCCGGTCCGGCAGGCGGCGGACGGCGAAGGCGAGAACCGCCGCGTAGTGGTCGCGGAAGCAGCTCTCGAAGCGGAAATCGGCGTCCGCGACGGCTCGGCCTCGATCGTCGGTGGGGGGCATCTGTGGATAGATGTCCCCCACCATGGCGGTTGTTACAGCGGCGCTCAGCCGGTCCCGGCGTCTGCCTGCCGCTCGGACGCCCGCACCTGCTCCCATGCTGCGACGACGCCCCTTTCCCTCTTCTTCCCGAAGGCGAGGCTGACCGACTGCCAGAGACTGAAGAGGCCGAGCCCGGCGACGACCGAGGTCTGCCAGCACTCGTGACCGATCGGCGCCGCGGCCCACGCGGAGGCGAAGGCGACGGTCAGCGCGAGGTAGGCGAACCCGATCCCGCGGGCCAACCCGGCGGACCCGTCGAGATGGTCGACGAAGGCGGCGTAGCGCCGTTGATAGCGCAGGCCGCGAACCTCGGGCTCGATGAAGAGCCTGATGTAGGTGCCGCCGCTCAGCACTCCGTTGGACGCGCGAATCGTCAGTCGCTCGGCGACCAGGACGATGATCGCCGCCAGGGCGACCAGGAAGCAGACCTGGGTGGCCGAACGCCCCTGCGGCGAGCGCATCAGCAGCCCCAGGATCACACCACAGGCGGCGAGGGCGAAGCCGAGGAACGCGAGCCGCTGGCGCTGATCCTGGCGGATGCCCTCGCGGACGAATTCGTACTCGGCCAGGTGGGCGGCGATATCCACCTCACTTGTGTGCAGTTCGCTCAAAGACCGATCTTTTCACTTCGCCTGGATTCGAGCCTGAGGTGAATCGCCTTGACACTGGTGTGTTGCAGGGCGATGCTGCGCCGGGTGAGCATCCGGGAACGCATCGTCGGCCCCTGCTACCACAGGGACGCGGCTACGAAGGAGTTCGCGATCGATGGCGACGACTTTCTCGAGCGCCTGCTCCTGTTCGAGTGCTGCACCCTCGAATCCCCGGCGCTGCTGGAGCTGCCCTCGCTCGTCGATCTGCTCGGCTACAAGGGGGTCGTCGAGCTCCTCGAGTCGAACTCCTTCTACCTGCATCACCACCGGATGCTGCCGGGCAGCTTCGAACGCGAGTCGCCCGGCGGGGAGGGCTGGCGCGTTCGTTACTCGTTCGACGACGGCGCCCCGACGACCGAGCCGATGACCTACCGGATCTACGGGGCGGTCGAAGGCAAACCGAACGAAGAGCTCGATCGCGCCGAGATCGGCGCGACGCTGCCGCTCGATCGCGAGCGTGCAGAGAGCCTGCTCGACGCGATCGAACCCCGCCTCGTCCGGATCCCCAGCAACTTCGGCAACCAGGCGACCGCGCAGACGAGCTTGGAGGTCGGCCGCGACTCGGGGGCGCTGCGGCGCTCGCTGGCGCGCGAACTCTCGCGTCGCCTGAAGGCGGACGTCGCCCCCAACGATCTCGAGCTCGGGGTGCGCCTCGACCCCGACGGAGACATTCGTCCCGGCGACCCGACGATCAGGGTGGAGTCGAACCTGACGACGCGATTCGGGCTCTCCGAGGACGCCGCCCACCGCCTGGTCGGGAGCAGCCTGCTCGCCCTCGGCAGGCTGAACGGGCGCATCGAGACGATGGAGCTGTGCTCGGGTGTCTCGGGGATGGAGCCCGGGGAGGAGGAGTTCATGTCGTCGAAGCTCGAGTTCCTCGCCCGCGAGGTCAGCCCCGAGGTGCAGCACGAGAACTTCGAGCGGCTGCTGACGCTCCTCGACCTGCCGAGGCTCGGCGCCGCGGTGCGCGACGGCACCCTGGACAGCCGCAGGTTCCTGAAGGTGAGGAACTCGGACGAGTGCCGGGAATTCCGCCGGTGGCTGCGGGACCTCGACGAGGTCGGCGACGAGGAGATCGTGGAACGGGTGACCAGCCTGAGGGCGAGGCTGGGAGTGAAGCTGCAAAGTGGGCCGGGACGCTTCGCCCGGTTCATCCTCACCTCGGGCATCGGCGCGATTCCGGTCGTCGGCCAGATCGCCGGCTTCGCGGCCGGCGGCCTCGACACCTTCCTGATCGACAAGCTGCTCCCCTCCAGCGGTCCGGCCGTCTTTCTCAACCGCTCCTACCCCTCGATGTTCGCCGCTTCCTGAGCCCGAGCCGTCGGCCCCCGGGCACCCATGGGCTAAGGTCGTCGCGGCGCAGCGCCGCTGCGCCAAGACAATTGAGAGGCGGTCCCTTGGATCCGGTCGGATATGAGCTTTGCACTCCAGAAGGCGACAAGGGCGGTGGCGTTCGCGCCACTCGCGGCTTCGAGGTCGGTGAGACGGTGATGGTGGGGACGCTCGAGGGCGAGGTCGCCCGCAACGACTCCCACGCCACCCAGGTCAGCCTCACCAAGTGGGCCCGACACGGCGGTCTCGGCCCCAAGGTCAACCACTCCTGCAGCCCCAACTGCGGCGTCGAGCTGAACGAGACGGGAGCCTGCGACTTCGTCGCCCGGCGCTCGATCGCCGACGGCGAGGAGATCACCTTCGACTACGCGATGCGCAACTACGCGATCGAGCATTTCCCCGGCGGCTGCCTCTGCGGGGCCGGCAACTGCCGCGGCTCGGTGACCGGCTGGAAGGACCTGCCGGCCGAGCGCAAGGCCGACTACGAGGGGCTGGTCGCGCCCTACCTGCTGGAGATCGACCGCGAGCTGGCGGGCGCGGTCGCCTGAGCGCCGCTACTTGAACTGAAAGCTGGTCAGGTCCTGGCCGAAGGTGGGGTTGAAGACGACCTTGTCGAGGTCGATCGCGTCGGAGACGAAGGTGGCGACGGCGAGCGTGCCGTAGGGCGCCCAGGGCGCCTCTTCCATGAAGCTCCTGTCGAGCTGGGCGTACTCGTTTTCCTGCTTGGGGCCGAGCTGCTCGGTCCCAAGCCGCTTGATCTCGGCGGTCAGGTCCGGGTCGTCGATCTGGGCCCAGTTGGTGTTGTTGGTGGGCTGGATGCTTTCGGCCGAGAGCAGGGGCTGGAAGAAGTCGTTGGGGTGGGGGTAGTCCTCGAACCAGTTGGTCCAGCCGGTGTCCAGGTCCGGCGTCGAGGTGTTGCCCATCAGCGTGAAGTAGGTGTCGGAGTTGACGATTTTCAGCTTCGTGTCGAAACCCAGCTCCTTGAGCACGCCCTCGTAGTATTCGCCGGCTTCGTCGTTCGGGCTTTCGGTGTCGGTCCAGACCGTGACGTCGCGGTCCGAGGGTTTGGCTTCGGCGATCAGCGCCTTCGCCTTGGCGAGGTCGTGGGGGTAGAGCTCGAGCTTCCCGTAGCCGGGCATTCCCGGCGGCAGGATCTGCTGGGTGCCGACCAGGGCGCCGGCGTAGATCCGTTCCAGGGCTTCGGGGTCGATCGCGTAGTTGACCGCCTGCCGCACCCTGAGGTCGTCGAACGGCGGCTGTTTCGTGTTCATCCAGAAGTAGTAGGTGTTGATCTGCGGCTCGACCCGGAACTGGGTGCCCTCGTACTTGCTCTTCACGGCGGCGTAGCGGTCGGCCGGCGGCGGGTTCTCCATCCAGTCGTAGCGCCGCTGTTCGACGTCGTTCACCTGGGTCGAGGGGTTGCGGACCACCGTCACCTCGATCTTGTCGACGTGGCCGCTGGGCAGCTCCGGCATCAGCTTCGCGTTGTTCTTGAGCCACTCGGGGTTGCGCTCGTATTCCCAGCCGCGTCCGGGCTGGGATTTGACGATCGCGTAGGGGCCGGTCGCCGGCGGCGGGTCGGCCGAGAGGTCTTCGGCGGGCGTGTCCGGGGGCAGCGGCGCCACGAACATCAGGCCCAGCTCGTTGGTCATCGTGCCCCGTGGCTTGGTCAGGTCGATGACGATTTCGCCGCTCTTGTCGTCGGTTTTGATCCCCGGGATGCCACCCTGCTTGGTCCGCTGGAAGCGTTCGGCGCCGACGATGTCGGTGTAGAAGGGGGAGCCGCCGGAGTTGAGCTCGAACATCCGTTCCACCGCGTGGGTGAAGTCCGAGGCCCGGACCGGCGTGCCGTCGGAGTATTTGAGGCCCTGGCGCAGGAAGAGGGTGTAGGTCCTGCCGCCGTCGCTGACCTTCGGCAGCGCTTTGGCCAGGCCCGGGACGACCTTGCTGCCCGCCTCGCCGTCGGCGTGGGCGTAGGTCAGCAGCGGGATGTAGGTGTCGTAGAGCGCCGAGTAGCTTTCGGTGTCGTAGGAGAGCGCCGGGTCGAGGTAGTCGGGGAAGGAGGCGTAGGTCACCCGCAGCGTCCCGCCCTCCCTGCCGCTCGAGCCGCTGCCGCAGGCGGCGAGGGCGATGGCGAGCATGACCAGGGCGGCGGCGAGGGCAGATGCTCTGGCCGGCTTCGAAAGCACCCTCGCCTATTCGGCAGCGGCGACGGAATCGTTAGCGATGGGACGAAGGTTCGAGCGGGGCGTCCGGCATGGACAGGGCCGGGGGCATCCGATATCTTTGCTCGCCAGTATGGAGATATTGAGTGATCGAATCTTCTCCGTAGAACGGAGCGGAAGAGGGAGGTGGGGGCGGTGAGCGTGCTGCCGAAGGAGATCGCCGAGGACTGGTACGTCGAGGCCTTTGCCGACACGGCCGACATGGCCTGGACCGATCGCACCGAGAGCGAAGTCGACCGGGTGATGAAGATGCTGCGCCCGCAGGGCGACGAGCGCGTCCTCGACCTCGCCTGCGGCGCCGGGCGGCACTCGCTGGAGCTGCGGCGGCGCGGCTTCGAGGTGGTCGGCGGCGACATCTCGCCGGAGCTGCTGGAGATCGCCAGGCGCGACGCCGCCGAGCAGGGGCTCGAGGTCGAGTTCGCCGAGGCGGACCTGCGCGAGCTCAGCTTCGAGGCCGAGTTCGACATCGTCCTCAGCCTCAACGACGGCGCGATCGGCTACTTCGAGACCGAAGCGGAGAACCTGCGCTCCTTCGACGTGATCTCACGGGCGCTCAAGCCCGGCGGCCGCCACCTGGCGCAGCTGCCGAACGTGCTCTACGCGCAGGAGCACCTGCCGCAGAAATCGTGGATCTCCGGCGAGGCGATGATCGAACTGGTCGAGCACCGCTGGAACAAGCGCAACCGCTACATGGAAGGGGCGATGATCCCGGTGCGCTTCGGCGAGGTGCTGGACGAGCTGAAGCCGATCCAGTTCCGCCAGCGCCTCTACACGGTCGAGGAGCTGCGCCAGATCTACGACTCGGTCGGGATGTCCCTGGCCACCGTCTTCCACGGCAGCGGCAAGCCGCGCGAGCCCACCCACAAGCAGTTCGAGGTCTTCGTCGAGGCGCGCAAGGCCTGAGCCCCGGCGCCCGGCGCTCAGTGCCGCCTGCGCTTGTCCCGCAGCTCTTTGCTTTTCACCTTCGCGTCCTGGTAGGAGGACTCGACCAGCGCTTTGCCGCCGGACCAGCCGAAGACCCAGGAGACGAGGATGACGGCAAGGAGGACGTCCCAGGCGGAGACGATCAGCTGCTGGCCGATCGAGTAGGCGGTCGCGGTGGCGGCGTCGACCGAGCCCGAGAGCGCCGCCGAGTTCATCGCCTGGGTGACGCCGACGCCGCCGGGGGTGGCGGAGACGCTGTTGGAGATCGAGTTGGAGGCGGTGACGGTGGCGACGTTGTGGAAGCTGACCGGGATCCCGTAGGCGCCGAGGAAGACGGCGACGATCGCCAGCCGCGCGGCGTAGCTGCCGAAGACGGGCAGGAAGAGGTCGACGAGGGCGCGCCGCGGCGGCCGCAGCACGGCGCCGCCGCTGACCAGCTGCGCCCGCAGCTTCGCCAGGCGCTCCCAGAAGACCCGCGCCAGCAGCACCAGCAGGACGACGGCGCCGGCCGCGATCAGGACGACGAGGGCGGTGTGGTCGGCGAGGAAGCCGAGCTTGATCGAGAAGGAGCCGCTGACCGAGAGGAAGAGATACAGGTAGAGGGCAACGTTGAGGATCGTGAACGGGATCATCTCGACGATCAGGCCCGAGAAGACCATCGCGAAGGTGGCGCCGGCGAGCAGGGTGGTGAACATCAGCAGCATCACCCAGGTCCCGAGGTTGGCGGGCAGGAAGCCGTTGAGGGCGACCGCGACCGCGTAGCAGGCGAGGACCAGCCGGTAGGGAAAGCGGGCCCGGGGGAGGGCGGCGCGGAGGATCCCGAACCAGGCGAGCGCCGCCAGCGAGGTCTGAGCCGTCTCCAGGGCGACGCCGCTGAGGATCGCCCAGGGCGGGACGTCGCCGACCTTGCGGAAGAGGTCGCGGATCCAGTCGCCGGCGGGGACGCCCAGCAGGTCGAGGACGAAGATCGCCAGGACGACGCCACCGACCCAGGCCCCGATCCGGGCCAGGCGGCGCGAGAGCGATTGCGGTCGGTCGGTCACTGTGGCTAGGTTGGCTGCCGATGAAGACGTTCCTGCGCGCCGCCGCGCCGATCCTGCTCCTGGTCCTGCTCCTGCCCGCGGCGGCGGCCGCCTCCGGCCCACGGCTGCACCGCTGCGACCTCGGTCTGCGGCGCCCCTTCCGCTGTGGCCACGTCGCCGCCCCGATCCTCCGCGCCGAGCCCGCGCTCGGAACCACCAGGGTCGCCTTTGCCGTGCGCCCGCACTCGGACCGCGCCCGGCCCTCGCTGGGCACGATCGTGGCGATGGACGGCGGGCCCGGGTACGCCTCGACCGCGGCGCCGTTCTCGCGTTCGCTGGTCGCGGCGCTGGCGCCGCTGCTGCGCCGCCGCGACCTCGTCGTCTTCGACGCTCGCGGCACCGGCCGCTCCGACGTCGTCGACTGCCCGGGGCTGCAGAACGGCCTGGTCCAGGAAGCGATCGCCGTCGGCCAGTGCGCCAACCAGCTCGGGCCCCGCTACGCCGGCTACACCAGCGCCGAAACCGCAGCCGACCTCGAGGCGGTGCGCCGGGCGCTCGGCCTCGGTCGGATCACCCTCTACGGCGACTCCTACGGGACCTTCTTCGGCCAGGCCTACGCCGCCCGCTACCCGGGCTCCCTGCGCGCCCTCGTCCTCGACTCCGCCTATCCCGGCGACGACCCCTACTACCGCACCCTGCTGCCCGCCGGTCTCGACGGCCTCCGCATCGCCTGCCGCCACGCACCCGCCTGCTCCGGCGACCCGGTGGCGCGCTTCTCCCGCGTCGTCCGCCGCTTCCACGCCGCGCGCCGCTCGACCGAGGGCCTGATCGACTTCCTGCTTCAGGCCGGGACCCTGGCCCCGCGCTCCTACCTCAGCCTCGACGAAGGCGTCCGCCTCTACCTCGCCGGCGACCCTCGCCGCCTCGATCGCCTGATCGCCCCGGGCCCGGCCGGACACGGGCCGCTGGCCGAATTCTCATACGGCCTGGAGATCGCGGTCGAGTGCAACGACTACCCGCTGCTCTGGGATCCCCGGGCGGGGGTCGACGAGCGCATCCGTCAGCTCTCGGCCGCGGTGGGGAAGCTGCCGCGCGACTACTTCGCCCCCTTCGGTCGCAGCGAGTACCTGCTCTCCGCCGCCGCCCACCTGACCAGCTGCCTGACCTGGCCGGCGCCGCCGCCCGGAGGGCTGGAGCCGGCGATCCCCGCCGGTTGGCGGGCGCCGCGGACGTTCCCGACCCTGGTCCTGGCCGGCCAGGTCGACGACGTCACCTCGCTCGTCGAGGCGCGCCAGGTCGCGCGCCGCTTTCCCCGCTCACGCCTGTATGTGGTGCCGGACCGCGGCCACGTCTCGAGCCTCTACTTTCCCTTCCGCTCGCCGGCGGTGGGCGCGATCCGGCACTTCATAGCCGCGAGCTAGGGCAGGTACTTTTCCGCCTGCTTCTTGGCTTCTTCGATGCCCTTTTCGGCCTGGGCCTTGCCTTCTTCGATGCCCTTTTCAGCCTGCTTGGTGCCTTCTTCGATGCCCTTCTTGGCGCTGCCGTTGCCGTCTTCGATCTGCTTCTTGGCTTCTTCGAGGCCCTTCTGGGCTTCCTCGGTGCCTTCTTCGATGCCCTTTTCGGCCTTCTTGACGCCTTCTTCGACTTCCTGCTTGGCGGTGGCGGTGCTGTCGCTGCTGTCGGAGCTGCTGCCGCAACCCGACCAGACGGCGCCGCCGGCGACGATCGCGAGGATCGCGAGCAGTGCGCTCAGCGACCTGACCTTGCCGCGACCTGAGTTTCCTTCGTTCATCTGGTTCTCCCGGAGTGGATTCTGAGACCGCGTGACTCTACCGTTGGCCAGATGACGGAAGACCTCGGCGAGGCGGCTTTCGAGGGGCTGGTGGCCGATGCCATCGACGCCCTGCCGGAGCAGTTCCAGCTGCTGCTGGAAGACGTCGCCGTGGTCGTCTCCGATCTCGGCACCGAGCACCATGCCTACGGCATGTACTACGGCGACGGCGTCGCCCGGGGAGCCTTCGAGGACCGGATCGTCATCTACCGCGACACCCTGGAGCGGGACTTCGGCCACGACCGCGAGCTGCTGGCGCGGGAGGTGGAGCGCACCCTCCGCCACGAGCTCGCCCACCATCTCGGCTGGGACGAGGGCGGGGTCGGCGGCCTCGGCCTCTGAGCCGGGGCGCCCGGCGGGGGGAGCTCTTCAGCGGACCTTGCAGTCGCTGCCGAGCACGGTTTTGATCGTGCGCCCGTCGGCGAAGTGGAAGTCCCCGCGGGCGAGGTTGAAGACCGCGCCGGGGAAGCCTTCCGGGGCCGGGCAGCTGGCGCTGAGGTAGCTGCGCTGCTGGCCGCGGTAGTTGTAGGTGCGGAAGATCGTCAGGTCGATCGCCGAGACCGATCCGAGGCCGCCGGCCAGGGTCGGGATGCTGGCCGAGAGCAGCGCCCCGAAGTGCCCGTCGGGGCTCTGGGAGATCGTCAGCGGCAGGATGAAGGTCGCCTGGACCGGGGTTGCGATGTAGAGCTGCAGCAGCAGCGCCCGCTTGCCGGAGTACTTGCCGTTGAAGGCGAGCATCTGGCCGCCGGCCGGGATCGGCGGCAGGTTGGAGAAGGAGACGTCGGCCTTGAAGTGGCCGCGGCCGACGAGGGCGCCGCGGCAGTGGGCGAGGGCCGATTCGGTCGTCGTCGACTGCAGCTCCGCGCTGGTGCAGACCGGCAGCCCCACGGTGGAGAGGCGGCCGTTGCCGTTGAGGCTGACCGCGAGCCGGCGCAGGGCCGGGGTGCGGCTGCCGTCGGTGGTGGAGATCGCGCCCTCGACGTGGAGGGAGACCGGCGCCAGGCGGTTGCGGGGCAGTTCGTGCGGGCTGAGGCCGCCGTCGAAGCTGATCCGCAGATTTCCCTCCTGGCGGATCACCCGCTGGGCCAGCGCTGCGGCGGGCAGGGCGGCCAGAACCAGCAGGGCGAGGATCAGCAGGCGTCGGCGCATCTCAACCCAGTGTAGGCGCCGGCTGGCCGCGGATAGGGTTTAGCGCCGATGAAGACGGCCACGCGCTACCTGACCTTCGAGACCGCCGAGCGCCGGGAGCTGATCCGGATAACCGACGAGCTGCAGGCCGCGGTCGAGGAGGCCGGCATCGCCGAGGGGATGGTGCTGGCGGCGGCGATGCACATCACCGCCGGGATCTGGGTCAACGACGACGAGCCCGGCCTGCACGAGGACATGCTCGAGTGGCTCGACAAGGTCGCGCCGCCGAGCTGGGCCCCGCCGGCCAACGACGTCGCCCGCGAGCTGCTGCCGGAGGGCGGCGACTACCGCCATCACCGCGGCGGCGAGGACAACGGCGACGCCCATCTCAAGAACCTGCTCGTCCACCACCAGGCGATCGTCCCGGTCACCGCCGGCCACCTCGACCTCGGGCCCTGGCAGCAGGTCTTCTACTGCGAGTTCGACGGGCGCCGGCGCAAGCGGGTCGTGATCAAGGCGATGGGCGGGTAGCCGGACTGCCGCCCTTGCCGTCGTGGCGCCCGATCAGGTCGAGGGTGAGGAGCACCGCGGCCAGGGCGAAGATCGGGGTGAAGGCGATGTTCGACGCCGACTCCGCCAGCCAGGTGGAGAAGAGCGAGTCCCCGAGCAGATCGTGGACGCCGTGCTCGATCAGCTCGGCGACGACGTCGCCGAGGAGCTCGACCGGGGCGAGGACGAGGAAGACGACCCAGAAGTTGCCGCGCACCAGGCTGGCGCTGCGGCGCAGGGCGGCGACCACGCCGCGCCCCTCGATCTCGACCACCGGGCCGGCGAGGCCGAACCAGACGAAGACGAGGATCCCCGGGACGAAGAAGATCAGCAGGCCGACGATGACGAAGAGCACGTAGACGACGTCGACGAGGATCAGCCGCTTGTAGTCGAGGCGCCGCGCGACTTCGAGCGCGGACGGCGGCCTCTCGTCGTGGGGGTGGGTGAGGGAGACGGCGACGGCGCCGGAGTAGAAGACCTCGCCCAGCAGTCCGGACATCGTGATCAGCGCCGTCGCCGCCACCACCGCGAGCACGTGCAGGCCGCTGGCGAAGTCGATCGATTCGACGTCGGCGGTCGTCGTCAGGGCGTCGAGGAAGCCGACGGGGACGAAGACGGCGGCGGCGATCAGCAGCAGCGAGCCGGCCTTCGCCCTGTAGGTGAGGGCGATGCGGGCGTAGATCGAGCCGAGCCTGCGGGGCAGCGTCACGCTAGTTGCGCCTGCGCCCGGCCGGGCGCCGCCCGCGCGACTCGAGCTTGGACTGACTGGACTCCGAGGCGGGCACGCGCTTGAGGCTGCCCAGCTCCGGCACCAGCAGCTCTTCGGCGCAGCGCCGGTGCCAGTGGTGATGGTCTGTGCCCCCCAGCCGGCGCACGTACTGGACGATCGTGTGCTCGGAGCCCACCTCGATGTCGCCGTGGCAGCCCGGGCAGCGGTAGAGCTTGCGGGCGATGCCGCGGATCAGCCAGGTCTCGTCGCCCTCTTCGTTGACGCCGCGGAGGCTCCAGCGCGTGCTCGGCTGGCCGTCGAACTGGCCCATCTCATCGCCTCGACATCCAGGCGAACCCGGCGGCCATCGCCAGGTTGGCGGCGCCGGCCAGGCGCAGGCCGAGCTTGGCGCCGGGCCGGCTGACGGCCGGCGAGGAAGCCCAGAGGGCGTCGGTGGCGATCTCGGTCCCGCGCAGCCAGGCCAGCGACTGCCAGTCGGCCGCGCTGCCGCGGCGGTCGGCGACCGCGTGGGCGGCGGCGAAGGTGAGCCAGATCGGTCCGCAGCGCCGGAACAGGTGCTTGGCGTCCGGGGAGGGCTCGTCGTGGCCGAGCAGCTTCAGGGTCGCCGCCGGCGCCGCGATGGCAGCGCTGCCGAGCACCAGGTCGAAGGCGATCATGTTGCGATTGGTGAGGCGCAGCGCCTGGGCGAACGTCATCGCGCTGCCAATCCAACCAGATCGGCGGCCAATTACGCACAAGACTGTGACTTTGCAAGAAGGGAAAGTGTGAGGTCCGGCGAAATCGACCGCCGTGACCAAGACCGCGACGAAGTCCCCCCAGCTCAAGAGTCTTTCCGACTACATCCAGGAGCGTTTCGAGGAGTTCTCACGCTCCCAGAAAGACGTCGCCCGCTACATCGTCGACCACCTCGACGAGGCGGCGTTCCTCACCGCCGAGGAGCTGGCCCGGAGGGCGAGCACCTCGTCCTCGACGGTCGTGCGCTTCTCCCAGGCCCTCGGCTTCGAGGGCTACCCGGAGCTGCAGCAGTCCGCGATCGAGGAGTACCGGGCGACGATCGCCGGCGCCACCAACGGCAACGGCGGCGCCCTCTTCTCCTTCGACCACTCGGAGCTGGAGGGCTCGCTCAGCGCCGACTACGCCAACCTCGAGGAAACCGCGCGCAAGCTGACGCCTGAGCAGGTCGACGCCTCCGTCGCGGCGCTCGCCACCGCCCAGCGCATCGTCATCGTCGGCGTCGACCAGATGGCCTTCTTCGCCAGCTACCTGCGCCACACCTTGAGCCTGCTCGACATCCGCGCCGAGATCGTCGCCAGCACCGGCGGCGAGTCGCTCCAGCGCCTCGGCCGGATCGGCGAAGACACGCTCGTCATCACCCTCTCCGCCGGCCGCGCCCACCCGCTGCTGCTGCGGGCGATGAAGCTCGCGATGCACCGCCGGGCGCGCACCCTGGCGATCTCCGACGCCTCGATGTCGGAGGTGGGCGAGAACGCCGAACAGACCCTCTACTTCTCCTCCAACAGCCCCTCCTTCGCGCGCTCCAACACGGCGCTGATGGCGCTGGTCCAGGCGCTCGCCTACGGGCTGTACGCGCGCGACGAAGCTGCGCACAAAGACCGCATCCGCGCCTACAAACTGAAGTAGCGCAGATGTC
>Ga0157375_10001532_pt1 | contig 19891 bp, 47 predicted proteins | sample M35metaG_FD_115311 | JGI IMG/M metagenome (GOLD analysis project Ga0157375, IMG submission 115311) | Miscanthus rhizosphere microbial communities from Kellogg Biological Station, Michigan, USA - M3-5 metaG | ecosystem: Host-associated > Plants > Roots > Rhizosphere > Soil | place: USA: Michigan... | reverse complement strand
TATTTCCTTGGTATCGGTCACAGCATCCCGGAGATTGTGGTGGGTTCGCAGGCGGTTGTCGCCTATCTTGCTATCCCTGTTGGTGGTCTGGCTGTAGCTAACACGAAGTGACAGACCCCGAAGACGAGTACTACGTGCCCGAAGATCCCATGACGGATCTGTGGTGCGAGTCCTGCCAATGACCATATCCAAGTAGATATATCCGGCCCCGCCATGTGCGGGGCTTCTGCATTTAAAGGAGTCCCGCCATGTCCGAAATGACCTTCCAAGTGAAGATCACCGCCATCGGTGAGGTGCGGGACCAGGACGGCAACGTGCTCTCCTCAGGCCCCGTCGAGTTCGACCCAATCAACATGACCGCCGACGAGATTCGTGCGCTCACAGAAGGAGAAACGAAATGACTGTTGGATTCGTGGCGGCAACCGTCAACGGATGGCTTGACGGCACGTTCGCAACAGCAACGTGTTGGGCGAAGCTTCACACTGCTGACCCTGGTGCTGCCGGTACCACGGCTGCTGCTGTCGGGGATGCAACCCGCAAGCAGGCAACCATGGCGTCCGCGTCGGGTGGGTCGAAGGCTGCCAGCTCGTCGGTTGGTCCTTGGACGAATGGTGGCACGTCGGAAACGCTGACCCACATTTCACTGTGGACGGCATCTAGCGCTGGTTCGATCAACGCGACCGCTGCCCTGTCCGCATCTCAGGCGTGGGTGTCTACGAACACGTTCACCCTTACCGCACTCACTATCGCAATTACGCCCATCGCGGTGTAGGAAAGAAGATCTTCATGGCTGACGGAATCGCCTTCGACAAGGCTTCATATGTGAAGGGCGACACCATCACGGTGATCGTCACCGACTCGGGCCGTGCCGCAATTCCGGCTGGACCCGATACCCACGATCCGGCAACGTTCTCGACGCCCCTATCCAACGGTCAGATCGTAAACGGCACCGTCGACGTTGTCACTCCGGGTTCGCCTGCTGTCCCCGCGAAGTCGCCGGCGCCCGTGACTGCTACGGGTGGTCGAACGGTGGCGATCGTGGCTGGTTCGGATACTGGCACTGTCGCGAAGTACACCACTTCTGCCTGATGGCCACGGAGACGGTCACTGTCACGTACACGCGTGGGGGTGTCACCTTCACGGGTACGACGACGGTTGCTGATGCCGGGTTTCCGGTTGCGGGTGTTTTCGGTGGTCCGTCGAATACTGGCCCGACTGCTGGCGGTTTTCCGACACCGACGGTAGCGTACACAGGTCCGATGCGCATTCAGACGGCTGGAACGGTCATCAGCAACAAGATTCATCCCGGCTGGGATGGTTGTGACTGCTGACAATGTGACCATTCAGGGTTGCATCATTGAGGGTCCAACGGATGTGAACTCGGATCAGGCTGCCCTTGAAATTGATGGGTCTGGGGCGAAGATCGTGTACAACATCATCCGGGGTAAGTCGGCTACCACCTGGCAGAACAACGACCCGATCAGTGGTGTGAAACTGTACGGCGATAACAACACGTTTTCGTACAACAACTGCTACTACTTTGCCGGGGATGGTATCACCATTGATGGCGAAAACTTCCGTGGCATCGGCAACTGGGTACACGACTTTGTTCTCCGGTCGGGTGGTGTGCATTATGACGGGTTCCATTACCCGAAGCCGACAAAGGTGAAAACGAAACCTGCGCTCATTCAGGACAACCGGGTTGAAATGTGGATACCTGTTGGGGTGTCCGACTCGGGGATGACCACCGCTCTGGGCATCCCGGAGGAGACAGGGTCGGGTGCCCTGTTTGTGGTCAACCACAACCTGATCGCTGGTGGTGGGTACGCCATTGAGGGTGGTCATGCTGGGGCGACAATCAGCAACAACCTGTTTTGGACGAAGTTCTCACCGAACTGCGGCTACTACGGGGTGTCGTCCTCATCGTTCTCGTCCGGTGCGAAGTTCTCTGGCAACTCGTATACGGCTGACGGTGTGACCGCTTCCAGCCCGTACACGCCATAACTATTTGAGGGGGCGACGTGGCCGGACCAACAATTGCTGGCACTGTCCTCACCGCAACCTCGACCGGGTCAAACTCGACCACTGTCACCAGTTCCTCCTTCACCCCTACAACCGGCGAGATCATTGTCGCCAAAGGTGTGACCGAGGACTCTGGTGTGACCTACGGAACCCCCACCGCAACAGGTGGGGGTATCACGTGGACGAAACGTGTTGAGGCCGCATCCGCGAACGACACGTATGGTGTGATCTGGACGGGTACGGTCACCGCTGGCGGATCAGCGATTACTTGTTCGATGCCCATTTCGGGCGGGTCGGGTTGGCACTCGGCCACATGGACACGTTGGTCCGGTGCGCAGCTCGCAGCCACCCCGGCAACAAACAAAACCCAGTCCACGGGCGCCCCTTCCGCCTCGATCACCACCGTTGGCACGAACTCGGTTGTTGACTGGTGTGATGGTGACTGGGCGGCAATCGCACCGGGCACACCCTCGTACCGGTCGTCTGCGACTGAGGATTACAAGGTAACCCAGTCCACGAAGTACACCGCCTATTACGCACATCAGGCGGCAGCCACGGCGGGTGCTCAAACGTACGGGATTGTCACCCCGTCTGGGCAGACGTACACGCTTCTGGCCATCGAGATTCAGGCGGCTTCTGGTGGGTCGCTTACTGCGACTTCGACTCTTTCAGGGTCCGGGTCCACCACTGCGGCGGGTGTTGTTGGCGAATCGGCCACGTCAACCCTGACCGGTACCGGGTCCACAACCAGCACAGGTGTTGTGGGGGATGTTGCCTCGGCCAGCATTGCTGGGACTGGGGCTGTCACCGCTTCCGGTGCTGTGGGCATGGTCGCGACCGCATCCATATCTGGCGTGGGCGCAATCACTGCCACTCCTGGCCCGCTCGGCACCAATGCCAGCGCAGCCGTCAACGGTGCCGCTGCGATCACCTCCACCACCCTGTTCGGCGGCACAAGCACCGAAACCCTCACCGGTATTGGCACAGTCACCACCACACAGGTTCTCGGCAAAACGGCAACCTCAAGCATCACCGGTGTCGGCAGTATTACTGCATCCGGTGTGGTCGGTACGTCAACCACGTCAACCATCAACGGCGCCGGAACAATCACCGTCACCGGTTCTGTCGGTGCGGTCGGATCAGGCACAGCAACCGTTTCGGGTGCAGGATCTATCACAGCAACCGGTGTGGTCGGACTGTCCACCACGGCCACACGCAGCGGTACGGGGGCAATCACAGCATCACCCCAAACGGGGACCGCAACCGCGACTAGCATCAACGGTGTCGCCACCATCACCACGACCGGTGTTGTCGGCAAGCAGACCACCGCCAGCATTGCAGGTGCCGCAACAATCACTGTTGCAGGATCGGTTGTTGCGGGAGGAGCCTCAACCGTCACGGTTGGCGGTACGGGCAGTATCGTCGCATCCGGACGGGTCGGCCTCAGCACCACCGCAACAGTCGCGGGTGTTGGTCTGATCACCGCATTCAACGTACCCACCGGGCTACATGACATCACCCTCACAGCGGTACCGCTCGCCTACAGGTGGTCAGCCCAGGCGCTCACGTATCGCTGGGATGCTGCTGAACTCGCTGACAGGTGGACTACAGCCCCACTCCTCGACCGGTGGTCTGCTGCCGCCCTACCCCCACGTTGGACCGTAACCCCGGAGGACTCATGACCTACTCACCGATCTTCGTGTCCCTCGGAAAGAAACGGTACGTCGGCGGCACGATCACCGAGGACAACGGAAAAGACATCAGCGGCGCCACCTACACAATGGCGCTCGGTGCATCAGGTGAAACCCCACCCTCAACAGGATGGGTCACACCGTCAGTGAACATCGCGGGCGCCACAAGCGCATCCCGTGTGCTGAAACTGCTCATCGACAACACCACCCCGGTTGGCACGTATTGGGTGTGGGCGAATGTGGTCGATAACCCGGAGATTGAACCTGTAGTACTCCAAGGCCCAGTGCCTGTGCAGTAAAGAAAGCCCCTCACTTCGCTTCGGCGGGTGAGGGGCTTTTTCTGCGTCTCAGATGTCTTCGTGGTCTTCGAGGGGTGTCGTGCACCTCGAGCACATCTTCATGTTCCCGGCCCATACCCAATCGTGAAAGCCGACACGGCACAGCCACGCCAACCAGCGTGTGCGTGTTCCGGTCATGTCATCCAGCATAAGCCAGCATCGTTTGCCGCAGCACTTGCCCGACGATCACACCGGTTGCTGCGGACGGGTGGATTACGTCAGCGTTCGCACCAGGAACCCATGTACCGTTCGCAGCCCGCACGGAAGTCCACGGGTCGATGAACACCCAATGATGTTGTGCCGCCAACTGCTGCAACCAGTAGTTGAGTTGGTTCGTTTCAGCCGTCAACGTGTTCCTCGGGGCGACCGCTGACAGGATTTTCACACGCCCACCAGTACGCCCAAAAATGGCGGCAATCCTGTTCAGGGTTGAGGAGATGCTGAGGTGCTGTGACACATCATTCGTGCCAGCCATCACCACCATCACCTTCGCAGCAGTCGGTTTCGCGTGCGCCAACAGTTCAGGGGTTGCAGCACCGGCACGCATATACACACCCACATAGGTGAGGTTCCCTTCAGCAACAGCGTCACGCACCCACGACCATGTGATGGGCACATTGTTGTTGTCACGCAGAGCGGAGATGCTGTCGCCTTCGGAGGCGAACGTGACCGGTAGCGGGACGGGGGTGACGTTGATGTGCGGGGGAATGCGTGGAGGTTCCGACGCGGCCACAGGTGCAGGCGCCAACAGTGTGGATGCGAGACCGATCAGGGCGGCGATCACAGCAACCATGATCACAGCTGACACGCCTGCCAAACCGAACACGGTGTACCAGCCACGGTCCATCGGTTGCGGGTAATGTGTTGTACGGCTCATCATGACTTCCTTCATGGTGGGTTTAGCGGGACCGTCAGGGGCTAACTGGCGGTCCCGCGCTTTCTTGTGTTTACGGTACACCCGGTTGTCTACTGGGGTATCCGTGCGGGTACTGAATACCTTTTGGTAGTCAACGGGTGCGACTACCCATGTCACGTTTCCGGTACGGTTTCGTGACATCAGCGGGCCTCCAACTCGGTCACGGTTCCGTCAGAATCCACGGTGTACTCAATCACTACTCGGTAAACGCCGGCTGCTTCATCGGCCTCACGCCGCGTCCCGTAAAGACCGATGAAACTGCTGTCGTAGTAATCATCAACGACAACGTAAACGGTGTTATGAGCCATCAGCGGGCATCCTCAATCTGTTTGTGGTCGGTGACAACCCTAGACAGGGTGTGTGACAACGAATCAGCCATCCGCGTATGAGCATCCGGCAACAGGTGACCGTACACCTGCACGGTCGTTGTGATGTTCGCGTGCCCAACCCGTTGCTGAATGAACGGGAGCGGCACACCATCCGCGATCAACCAGGACACACCTGTGTGTCTGAGGTCGTGGATGCGCGGCGTTTGGTCGAGGCCCGATTTTCGGATGGCCCTCTCCCATGCGCCGGCGAAGGTGCGTGCTGGGATGCGGGTTCCGTCGTCGTTGTGGAACACAAGATCTTTCGCACGTCCGGGTTTGCCCAGCTCGGTGACGAGCGCCGGCCAGAGTGCAACGGTGCGGCGCCCTTTTTTCGATTTGGTGGTGCCGATTTGTGCGGGCCCGTCTGGGTTGCGTTTCCATGCTTTCATGATGCGGACGGTGGGTGGGTCTGTGTCACGGTTGATGTCACCCCACGTAAGAGCGAGCGCTTCGGACAGTCTGCATTGTGACCCGACGAGGAACGCTACAAGAGGCTTCCACCGGTCCGCAATGGCCTCGTACAGGGCGTTGTAGTCTGTCACGGACAGGAACACGGCTTCGTCGGTTAGGCCCGCAGATAGGCGTGTACGGTATGCCGGGTTGTCGAGTCGTAACCCGTTCTCCACAGCAGCCCGCAGAATGTTGGACAGTAGCCCGTGCCGGTTCTTCACCGTTTTCGCGGACACCGGTTCCCCTTTGTGTGGTCCGCGTGCAGCAACCTGTTGCTCTTGCCATGTCACCCATTTGCCGATTGCCGGTTTATCGATTTCGTCAATAGGGATGTCGCCGAGGACGGGGTTGAGTGACAAATGGAGGGTGCGTTGGTAGTCGGCGCGTGTGCCAGGTTCGATACCTGTGAGTAGGCCGCTGTCGGGGTCCAAGTAACGTTCCGCCCATTCAGCGAACGTGACAGTGGGTCCGGTGCGGTGTGCTTGCCGTTGCAACCATGCGCGCGCTTCCTTCCCACCGATCACCGCCTCTTTCTCCGCAAACTTCTCGGCAGCAATAAGGTCTTTGAACGTTTCTTTCCGCGACTTGCCGTCGATGCGGAAATGGACGGTGTGGGTGACAGAATTGTCCTTATTCGTCCGCGACGAGATACTAGCCATCGACTGGCTCCCAGTCCGAGTAAAGAATCCGGCGCTTTTCGAACGTGACCACTGACGGGTGAAGCCGATATCCGACGAACTTGACGAGCCCCAGCGCATCCTCATAGTCCGTGAACGTCCGACTATCACGGGGGCCGTCATACTCGCCCTTGGACCGCGGATAGGTCACGCGATACACCCAACCGGGCGTAGTCATCAGCGCGCCTCCCCAACGTGAATCCAGAAGTCATAAGTGCGCTTCTCGAACAGTTGGCCCCGCTTCTCGACCACCGTCCCCTTGCGGAAGAAGATGGCAGGTATCTTTGGGTAGCTGATGCGCTCGCCCCGTTCGATGATTCTCATGCTAAGTTGCCTCCGCTTCTGTCGAGCGGGCCGGGTACGCACCATGTACTCCCAATGCTCGCGGGACATCAGCGAGCCGCCCTCCGGTTGTGGGGATAGACGAAGTGCTTCCGTCGCCACTCGTTATCTTTGAATAGTCGGTACGGGATGCCGGGAGGCGGCGCCCAAGTCGGAGTCTTGCGCCACCAGATCAACGCTGTTGCAACCTTCCGAGCGCGACGCGCGGTGCGGGCATTCATCCGCGGGCCTCCCCTTCTGCTTCTTGTTCCGCTCCCAAAGCTTGCCGTAGGTCCTCGGCCCTCGAGAGGGGCTCGCGGTCCGTGTAGTACCAAGGCCGAATCTTCACCCACAGTGACGGGGCGCGGGCGGGCCTCATCGCTTCACCGGACCATTGACAACGGCGTCTAGGTGGTAGGCGCTCCCGCCCATTTCGTGCGCGACTCCCTTTGCGATCTGGGCGACGATCCGTTCATCGACATGGACGCCCCACGCGATGAGGTTGCCAACTCGTCTTGATACCGCATCGGCGCCTGACGCGGCGCCGTCCCTGAACTCCTGGGTTGCGATGCCCATCAGCGTTCACCGGCGCGAATCATTGACGCGTAGTTGCGGAGGCAGCGCATCCACGCTCGGTGCTCTTTCCAGTCGTCGTCGTCCATGACGTAGGCGTGATGGGCCATGCTTCGCTCCTGCTCTGCGGCGAAGCCATCAATAGCCGACGCGCGCACCTCGCGGTCATGCTCGGCTAGCTCGTCTTCGTTGAGTTCGCATTTGAAACAACCGGGCACAACCTCGGTGTGCAGATGATCCATCAGGACGCCGCCGCCCCGAGGATCGCACCCGCGATGAGGAACCCCGGAATGAACAGCCAGAGAGGTCCGTACTCGCCCCACCACAGCATGGCGAAGTATATGGCAACGCCGAGTAAGCCGACGAAAACGAATAGTCCTACCGCGACCAGCATTCCAATGAGTGCGCCGCCGAACCTGTCCATGATTCATCCTAAACGGTAGTCACGTTGCCATGAGTGTTCCCACAGCGGGTTTTCACCGTCTCGATACCCCTGAATCCCTTATGTTTACTGGGGTGTTGAAGAGCCGGCCACGGGACTCGAACCCGTAACCAAAAGTGTAGCACAGATACCTGTTTGGGTAGGTAAACACTGGGATCGGAGGGGTCAGCCACCCATATAGTTGGTCTACCCATGTGTGACAACTGGCTACACGTATGTGCAGGCGAAAACAGGCTCCCCGTTGCCATGGCAACAGCTTCTACGAATGTTCCCCATGGTTCGCGGTTGCCTCAGCCACACGCCGATGCACCTCAGCGGCCAACTTCAAAGTGGACAGCGACTTCAACGCGCCGTCCAAGTTCAGATCCTTCACAAGATCAGCCCTGAGCCAGCCGGCAGCAACCATCGCCTGGATCGGGTCAGCCTGATACGCCAACGCCAACGCGATCACAGCCTCCGGTGACGCCCCATCCTTCATCCAACGGAGGGCGGTGGTGTGGGAGTGCCCGATGCGCTCGCCAACCTCACGTGAGCTGGCACCCTCCGTGACTTTGTGCACCCATTTTTCCCATTCAGACATTTCCTCACCTTTGCTGGAACGTGTGACAATCCACAGACTGCCCCAAAAGAGGGTACGTCACAACCCCATACGGGTAACTGACAGACCTTCATGTGGTGCACCGAGCGTTCCACCCGGTAGCGATACCACCCTGCATGTCATACGTTGCCCGTAACTTCAAAGCATTCGGGCACTGAAGGAACCAGGGGTTGGGGAAGCCACTATGGAAGACATTACTGTCGCAGACATTTACGAACACTGCATGAGGGTCGGCGTTGACCCGTTCGTAATGTTAGGACGCGTAGTTACCGGACTTGAAGATCCGTTCAATCTCTTCAACATCGAGCGGAACACCAATGGCCTGCATGATGAGGCGCAGGTCGCTTAGAGAGATTGTTCTCTCGCCTCGGTAGTAATGGCGGAACGTGTTGACATGGATCCCGGCACGTTCCGCCGTTTCGTCTTGTCCCATCTTCTTTTGCGCAATAGCCGCACGAATGTACGCCGATACGGCTCGGTCAAAGTCGGTTACTGGTCGGGATGCCACGCGTAGAAACCTACCTTATATAGGTAGCCGGACCAAGCAATTGGTAGCCGGGCTAGCAAAAAATCAGTACCAGTACGGATATCGGTATCAGTGTTGACACCTACACGTATGTGTGGTTAAGTTACATGTATGGATACCAACGAAGCAGTTACCGAAACCGAATCGGGTGATCAGCCCTCGGTTGCCACAGTCTTCTATTGTGCATCACTGCTTCGCGTAAGCCCCTCTGGGCTGCTCGGTTGGGTACAGGCCCACTCATGAGCGTTGAGCCTTGGGTTGACACCAAAACCGTTGCCGAACACACCGGCAAAAGCGTGTTCACCGTCCGCAACCGCGCCAAGGCCGGCGAATGGCCAGGCGTGAAGTCCGGACGTGACTGGATCTTCCAACTGTCGAAGATCGACGCGGCCATTGAGGCGGGCGCCGTCAACCTGTATGCACAGTCGCCTCAGTCGAGAGCTAAACGGCGAGCCACCTAACTCCCTCTAACTGCGGTCCCCACATCGCTTGTCAAGCCGGGTTCGTTACCCGGGGGGACCACTTTGCCTTCGGGCAATCACAACTGAACAAGTACTTCGCGCAACCGTCCCCGTAGTCCGGGACTAGAGCCTCCGAAAACCAGACGCCCAGTGAACACCCAAACGGTGTGAGACAAGAGGGGCAAGCGGATCGGATACCCACAGGCCGCGGTTGCAGCAGCGGGGACAACTACATACGGAGAGAGTGCAGTCGAGTCGCGGGCGTCGTGGTGGGCGTAGCCGTTTTCCTGCATCTGATTTTGGTTCCTGATGGACCGTGTATTTAGCGGCAGGCCGTAAGGGGCTGTGCAGGTTCGAATCCTGCTGTCGCACGGAGGTAATCAAATGCAATGGGTAATCGGCTCAGCGCTTTACGTGATCGCAGTTGGCGGCATCTGGTGGCTGTCGTTTCGAGCAGGACAGAAAGGGTGGCCAATCAAAATGAGCGAGAGTACGCAACATAACACCACGCACTCGTGCGCCTGCGGTGATGTTCATCTGCCCCCGAACGCTGAAGCGGGAGTGACTAGTGGACGAGAGTAAATGGCGCATCAAGAAGGCTTACGCGATTTGGCACCCGCGCCCTTACTGGTGCGTTCTCCCTCCTGGCGCATACGACTCACCCACGCAAGGCAGAGAGTTCGACACGTGGGCGGACGCTATCGGATACGTAGAATCGTCGGCCTCGCGATGAGAGGGCGCGTTTGGTTCACGTACACGGTCCGGTCGGGATCGATGACGCGGAGCAGGACCTATTACGGCTTCCGCCGTTGGCGCATGTGGCGTTTCCCCGGCGTGGGTTCGTTCGCCGACCTAGACGAGGCCACAGATGCTCTGAGGAAACGGGAGGCAATCAAATGGTGAGCAAGCGGCCTACCGAGGACTTTGTTGTTGGCGAGTTCTACTATCGCGGTTTTGACGGCTTCGAAGAGTCAGTGACTTTGGTCAAGTGTCAGCGATGCGCATCACTGATTCCTCGGGATGATGTCATAACCCATTGGCGAGCGCTGCACCCCGACTATGAAACGACCGACGTTCCGCCCGAAGTCGCAACTTTTGAGGACGTGCGCCATTCAGCGCAGGAGTTGCGGTCGCTAATCGCACAGTCAAAGTTGGGGCCGAACGTCCGGGCAAAGATGGAAGCCGCTTGGGACGAGGGCTTCAATGCCTGTGCCGATGACGACCCGGAGAATCCCTACAGGCTCTAACTTGCAGCATCACCGGGGCTTTGTCTGCTTCGCCCGGTGAATGCCTGCCACCGGTCAGTCCCCCCGGAGCAAGAAAACGGGACATACCCCTACTAGTCAGGAACGGATACGGGACAGAGCGGCCTTAGCCCCGCTCGATGAGACCGCCTCTCCATTCCTGCGGAGTGCTGCAGCGGTGGGTTCGACTCCCACTAGGGGCACCACGCAGGGTTGCGGCTGCGATAACACCGCACCTCGGGTCGGAAGCACCGCGAAAGCGGCGGGCATGTTGTGACGAGGTTCGAATCCTCCCCGATCCACAAGCAAGCACACATAGAGAGGAACAGACCATGAATGGTTTCGAAGCAGGCGACACCGACCGTGACGCCTACACCAACACGGTTGAGCAGAAGGATGCGGCACGGGTCATTGTTGACGCGTTCCTCGGCGCCGACCCACTCAAAGGTGAAGTGCTCGCAATGATCTTCGGAGAATCCTGATGGTCGAGTTCGAGTGGGGCATCAAAACGCTCGTTGAGGATGACGGGGTTCAGTCGTGGCTTTACACGCCGCGTGATTCCGCAGCAGAGGCCAGGCGCGCACTCGAAAGCAGCCGCCTCAACTATCCGTGGCCTGACGAGATCCAGTTGGTTCGGCGCGCGGTCGGCCCATGGGAGGACATGTCATGACTGGCGGTTGGATTCCGGGTCAGTCGCGGTTTACGGCTGAGTGGGGTGAGTTGTGTCGGTGGTTGCATTCAATCCGCCGCGAAGAACACGCCTCGTGCACCATCGAGGTTGGCGACAACACCATCTTCTACATCCACCAATGTGGCTATCCCACGGTGCCGTACCCGGTGAAGTCATGACCGAGCGTTGGTTACCCATCCCCGGCTACGAAGGCCACTACGAAGTCAGCGACCAGGGGCGCGTGAAGTCATTCAAGCGCGGCGGCGAGCGGATAATGCGCGACGCGGCCAAGTACGCGGGCTACCGAACGGTTTGCCTGACGCTTGATCACGGCAGGCGCACACATCAAGTCCACTCCCTTGTGCTTCGCGCATTCGTGGGCGCTCCGCCGGCGCGCTACGTCGGCTGTCACAACAACGGTGACCCAGCCGACAACCGACTCGAGAACCTGCGGTGGGACACGCAGGCAAGCAACGTGGCGGACACGCTGGCGCACGGCAAACACAACATGGCTAGCAAGACCCATTGCCCGTCCGGCCACCCCTATGACGAGTCGAACGTCTATCACCGGGGCAACAGGCGAGTTTGTCGAACATGCGCGAGGGCGGCATCGCTCGCACGCTACTACCGAGTCAAGGAGAGGGCGGCATGAGCACCGAGGAAGCAATTTCGGGTGTTGAGCAGGTCGGACATTCGAACGCGATGGGGTCGGAGGAATGGCGTAAGGACGCGATCCACCGTATCGAAACGGGTGTGGTGACTACTCCTACACATGAACAGGTTTATGTGCAGCGACCGTCACGCCGTCACAGCGGTTGGGTTGGAACCGTGGTTGGGGTGGGACTCCTGGGACTCATCGTGTTGCAAATCATCCTTGGAGGCTCCTGATGGACCCGATGGACACCATCTACAACATCGTCGGATGGACCGAAACACCGGTCCACGAGCACGAGTTCTACGCAGTCCAGTTCTCATACGCGGGCTGGGTCGAATGCGCCTGCGGATACAAACCGCCCTATGAGGAATGGAGCAAACTCTGATGTCTCATTTCGCACGCGAGTACCCGGACGATTTCGAGCAGCGCGAGTCGGATCTCACTGACCTGCACATCCAAGACCGCATCGACACAATCAACGACCGCTACTGGGCGGCACAAGAGGAAGGTGAAGATGGATGAACGACGCAGACACGATTCGGGCGGCTCGCGACATGCTGATCGTTCTGCGCGAGTCAGCCTTCGGTGGTCGGTGGGACGCGTACCACTCCGGTATCGCGCAGGGCGAGTCGATCGCCTACATCAGCGCTAACGATGGCAGCGATGAGGATTACCGTCGTCCAACCGCTGACTTAATCGCCACCCTCCACGGCACCATCGACGCGCAGATAGCGCTCTTTGAGTCGGCGCTGTGGCTCATGAAGGGCGACTCGCTCGCGTACACCCATGCAGCGGTCTACGGAACGACCGAACTCGCCAAAGCAATTCTTGGGGGCACAACATGACTGCTTCAACTCGCTGGAAACTGACCGCCATCCTGCTCCTCGCAGTGGCGGTCCTCTTATTCCTAATCGCCTATAACGCGACGACATGGAACACGGATGGTGTCATGGTTCTCGCACTCATGTTCGGGCTGGGTGGCGTGTTCGCATCCTTCAAATGCGACTAATGGGATACCTCGACCGCATTCTGGATGACGGCACCAATCGGGAGTCGTGGAAGGCCGCGAGGTATCCGGTCATCGGCGCCTCGGACGCGAAGATCCTGGCCAAACCCGAATCGGTGGACCTGTACCTGAAAGCCAAGTTGGCGCGTGACGTGTTCACCGGGAACGTGTTCACGGAGAACGGGTACCGGTGGGAGCCGCTGATTCTTGGGTGGGCTGGGTATGACCACAATGTGGCCCTGTTCCATGCACCGGATGAGGTTGGGTTCGCAGCCACACCAGACGGCATTCGCGAGACGACATGGGGAGACGTAACGCACCCCATCGCTCTCGCTGAGGTGAAGGTCAAACACGTCGAACCGGCGAAGCGCACCAAAGGCCCGAACTTGGGTGAATGGCGGCAGCTCGCATGGCAGTTCCGAGTCTTTCCCGAGGCCGAGTACATCGACTGGCTCTGGGGGGACGTGGATAAGAACGGCAACGGCGAAGACCTCATTGACGATGAACCACAGTTCATTCGCGTGTGGCCAGATGACCCCAAAATCGTGGAACTCCAAGCCCATTTGGAACCTATCGCAACCGACCTTCTGAGCCGCCTCCGGGCGGCTCTCGCATTCGAGAAAGAGCTTTCACTCTCATGACGACGACTGACCTTGAGCTTCCCGTTTCGGTTAACCCGCAAACATGGAACGCCGACACCACAGCAATGCTCGAATTCGCCGGCCTCACATGGAAAAACGGAGACAAACGCGAATACGCCCCAGCCGGTGTCACAGCAGGGTTCATCAACGCCTGCAACCGAACAGGGTTAGACCCGACGACGAAACAGATTTACGCCGCACAAATGTCCGGCAAATGGACTGTCCTCATCGGCATCGACGGAATGCGAACCGTCGCCCAGAGGTCACACCAGTACGAAGGCCAAACCCCGATTCAGTGGACCGCAGACGGGGTGACATGGGTTGACGCCTGGTTACCTTCAGACCCCACTGCGAAGCCTCTGGCGGCCCGTGTAGGCGTTTACAGGACCGGGTTCAGGGAACCGCTCATGCAAGTTGTTACGTGGGCTGAGTTCGGCATGGACTCACGGTTCAAAGGCGACAACTGGGGCAAACGGCCCGCCCACATGTTGGGCATCCGCGCCGAATCACACGCCCTCCGCCGCGCATTCCCAAACGACCTCTCCGGACTGTACACGGCAGAAGACTTCGACCCCGACGACGAAGCAATGGTCATCGAACCATCCGAAGACTGGGAAACCCTCATCGAACAGGCCGAAACAAAAGACCAGCTCGTGGACTACGTCAACCGGGCACGTGAAGTCAACGAACTCACCGATGCCGTCCGCACCAAAGCACTCGTCAAACACGGCGAATTCAACCGTGCCAACGAAGCCTTCACCGGCGACCCCACCAAAATGACCGCCGAAGAAGCGGCAGAACTAGAAGGAGCATGACCATGTACACAACCCTCAACGGCGACATCGGAACCGAACGCGAGATCAAAGAAGTAGAACCCGTCGAGATCCCCTCAACCGTCCCCGCCGAGCCTGTCCCGGCCTGATGTCATGCCCGACTTTGCCGAAGAGTTCGACAGTCGCGGATTCCACTTAGGTGTGTTCCGTGGCGTCCGATCATTCCAAATGGACGAGGACGGCTGGTTGACCGGGATGGTGTACCGGCAACGGTGGACCAACGAAGTCAACGAAGCCGAATGCCGCAGATCCACCACATGGGTTCACGGATACGTCAAAGGCATACCTACGACCATTCCGGCTGAAACGTTGCCGCCCGAACATGGCATGTCAGTTTGCCGTCACGGTTTCTACGCGTACGGGGACGAGTCCAGGGATTACCACCAAACCGGGTTCGTGTCCGGCGTCATCTATGGGTGGGGCAAAGAGGTCATGATCGGTACTCGCGGGTTCCGGTGTATGCGAGCACGTATCGCCGCCCTGTGCATGTCGGAGGTGAAGTTGGCGCAACGTTCCCGTGTCGAGTTGGTGCATGAACGCTATTTCAACATCCCGTTTTACGACACGTTCGAGGCGATGGTTGCCGATTACCCGCCGGATTGGCCGGGCCAGAACGAGGGAGAAGCAGCATGAGCGATGTAACCGAACTCATTGCACGTGCGAACCGTGTAGTCGAACGCGTTGGGGTTCGACAGTCCACAATGCTGATCGCAGAGTTGGCGGATGCTCTTGAGGAGTTGGACCGGGAGAACACTGCACTCGCCGCAACCCTGAAAACGGTCAACGACGAGAACGGTGCGCTGAAACACCACCTTGACTATGACGAGGTTGTCTTTGGCGACGATGACGATTCTCCCGCCGTCTATGCCAAGCGCTGGGTCGGCCCATGGGTTGAGGTGACCTCGTGACCATCTACATTGTGTTCCTCATCCTCTTCGCAACAGGCAACGCATGGTTCGCCGGCACACGACGCGGCTGGTGGGAAGTCAACGGGGTGCTTGCGGTACTCACTGCGGGTCTTGCTGTCCTCCTGGTGCTCCGATGAGCTGGGACGGGTCTGGTCCGCGCATCCCGAAACGGTTTGAACAAACGTTCCGGTTCGACTGGACCACACCACCGCTATCCCTGAACAAGCGGATGCACCGCATGCAGGAAGCCGGGATCGTCAAAGAGTTGCGGACGCTCATGCACGCCAAAGCCCGCAACATTCCCGACCTCGAGCGGTGTCAAGTCGAACTTGTCTGGTACGTCAACGACCGACGGCGCCGCGACGACGAAAACCCGGTCACCACACTCAAAGCATTGTGCGACGGACTCGTGGACGCCGAAGTGGTACCTGACGACACCAACCAGTACATGGTCAAACTCATGCCCCGCATCGTGTGGATCGACAAAAAGCAGGATGTCGCCCACATGGAACTCACTATCAAGGAAATCCCATGACTAGCGCATACGAAGAAGCGTGGCGTGACAAAGCCGCGTGCCTCACCGTCGACCCCGAAGTTTTCTTCCCGACCGCCGAGTGGATGGCACCCAAAGCTCGCGAAGTTTGTGCCCGTTGTCGGGTAGTTGAGCAATGTCTCACCACCGCCATCGTCAACGACGAACGGCACGGGATCTGGGCGGGCATGGACCGCACCGAACGCAACGCAGCACGACGCAAAAGGAAGGCCAACGCATGAAAACCGCAGGCAAACCCTACGTGTTCACCCTCACCAACAGTCGCGGGCAACACTCGGCATTCCACTACGCCACCTATGCGGAAGCCCACTCACGGGCACGGGTCAACGGTCACGCACCCGTCTACTACATCAACCCCAACGGCACACGACTCCTGGTCGAACACATTGAGGGTCAGGAACAGTGGACCGCTGAGGACGCCGCCGATGACATGGACCGCGAGTGGGCGAGGGCAAGCGCATGATGTGCAAACGCTGCGGCATCGACATCGACTATTCGGGTCTGTGCGACGACTGTGTTGAAGTCACAGGGGTACCGAAAGCCATCCACACGTACACCGAACCGAAATCGCACCGTGGATATGTGGTGCGGTCCAGTCGTTACGCCGGCCAACGCATCCCCAACCGTGACGAACTCATGGAACAGGTGCGCCTCCTGAACTCGCACGGGTACTCAGCAAACGAGATCGCCCTACAGGTGGGTGTGACTACCCGGACGGTCACCCGGTGGCGACTCGCCATGGGTATCCGGTCACAGATCAAACCAGCCGACTCGTTCAGCCATGTGAGGGATCAGGACGCAGCACGCGCCTACCTTGCAGAGGTTGCGCGGGGACTCTCGAAGTACAACCGATGACTACCCCGAAGGCACTGCTCAAGGCGCTCGAGGCTCGTGACGGGATGGTGTCAGCGTGGACCGGCCAATGGTCAGACACGCTCGTGCCGCAGCATCGACAGGGAGGCATGGGCGGTCGGAAGGGGAAGCATCGGCTCAGCAACGTTGTGTGGCTCGAATCGCTGACGAACGGGCTGATCACGTCCGACCCGGAATGGCAGGCCGAAGCTAAACGACGCGGCATCGCCATCTCGCTGCACGACGACCCCACGTTGGTGCCAATCGACCACGCGGTCCACGGCCTGGTGCTGCTCGCGGATGACGGCACGTGGGAGCCGTTGAACGGTCCCGAAACGCTCGAGTGGCATGAGCTGGCGAGATTCACAACATGAAAGAGGTGACATGACGAAAGACGATCGACTGTTCGCCCCGTTCCCCATCGAAATGGACGAACACCCCAAGATCATCGGACTGTCAGATGCCGCCTTCCGCGCCATCTTCGAAGCCACTTTCTACTCACGTCGCATGTTGTCGGACGGGTTTTTGGATGAACGTGTGGTGGTCAGGAGGTGGGGTCAGCAGGTGGCCGACGAGCTATCCAGCAACGACCCCGAACGGCCCTCTTGGATACGTGTTGATCATGGTTGGCGCATTCACGACTTCGAGAAGCATCATCCGTTGAAGGCGGAGATTGACGCTAAAAGGGCTGATGTGAAGGAGAAACGGTCGGCGGCTGGTCGCAACGGTGCAGCAAAGCGATGGCAAACGGATAGCAAAACGGTAGCAAACGATAGCTCAGAGACAGAGACAGAGAAACTCTCTTCTACGAAGAGAGTTAGCCGCGCTACGCGCATCCCCGAACCCTTCATCGTCACAAAGCAGATGAGGGAATGGGCTGCTGCCGATGTGCCGGGGCTGAACGTGGATGCCGTCACAAGGCAGTTTGTGGATTACTGGCGTGCCAGCTCGTCTAAGACGGCGGTCAAGAAGGACTGGCTTGCTGCGTGGCGGTACTGGTTGCGGAAGGACAGTACAGATGCGAGGCCGGCGAAGTTGACCCCTGAGCAGCGTGCCCGTCAAACGTTGGCGCTCGCATCGAATTTGAGGGAGTTGGAATGACGCGCGATGAAGTGGTGAAGGTTCTGGCCCGTGTGCAGATGGATGACAACCGGCAGGTGGACAGGGTTGTTGTTGAGTCGTGGGTGGAGGAGATCGGTGATCTTGAGTTTGGTGATGCGATTGAGGCGGTGGTGATGCATCGGAGGGAGACGACGGCCTGGTTGATGGCTGCTCATGTTCGGGAGAATGTGCGCCGTGTCAAAGCGGCTCAGGCACGCGATGACCGGGTGAACAACCCGCGGCAGATTGACCGGCCCGTGATCACCCTCGACCGGGAGGCGTTCGACCGTGAAACCGAGTATTGGATCGATTACTGGCGGAAGGTGAAGGCCGGTGGAGCTTCCGTCTGATACGGCGTTTGCAGTGTTTTTGGCGATGGTCAGTGAGGGTGATTTGTCGCCGTATGAGTTGGCTTTGTTCCGGCATTACCGGTTTGAGAGATTGAAAGAGAGCGCGTGATGGCAAAGGTAGAACTCGAAAAGGTGTCCGTTGTGAGCGTCCATACTCGCGGGCACGGTGTGACAGTCAAGGAAGCCGACCGGACGCAGGGTGATCGGACGTTCAAGGGCGACCGTTGGGCGCTGTGGTTCAAGGAGCCTACTGGGCTTTCGCTGGGCGATGTGATCAGTGTGACCGGGTTCCTGGGCGCGAAGGTTGGTGACCCGTGGAAGGGCGATGACGGGACCGAACGGATTTCGGTTGAGCTGAGCATCAACAGTCCGAAGTTGGATGGGTTCCCGGCGAAGGGTGAACCGGAACCTGAGTGGACTGATTTCGTCGCCTCTGACCGTATTGAGCCGTTCTGATGTGTGCCGCCTGTGATTTTCCGTGTTGTCATCCGGTTGATACGCATGTTGAGCCTGAGCCGGTTCGTCTGATCGTGAAGGAGAGCGGGATCTCATGACTACCAGAACGTTTGAGGTCGAGGTGGATTCGGAGTGGGCTGATGATTTTCGGGCTGCTTTGGATTGGTCGCAGGGTGTTGTCGGCGTTGTGGAGGTTGAGGCGTGAAGCCCTATTACGAAGACGATCTGGTCACCCTGTATCACGGCGACTGCCTCGAGGTGACCGAGTGGCTTGCCGCTGATGTGCTCGTGACCGACCCGCCTTACGGGATGAGCTACGTGTCGGGATGGACAAAAGATCGTGCAGACAGGCCGATCCGGGGCGACGGCGGCACCACCGCGCGGGATCGAATGCTCAAGCGCTGGGGAGATCGACCTGCAATCGTGTTTGGGACTTGGCGCGTGCCGAAGCCCGAAGGCGTGAAGCAAACGGGGATATGGGACAAAGGTGACGACCCAGGCATGGGTGATCTATCAATGTTGCTCCGGGCGAATAAGCCGCCCGTGAACAATCGCCCCGACCACCCAACGCCCAAACCGACCGGATTGATGGAAATTCTCATCGAGAAATGCCCTCCCGGCATGGTTGCGGACCCGTTTGCGGGATCGGGGGCGACGCTCATCGCGGCACGCAACCTGGGGCGGCGTGTTATCGGCGTCGAGATCGAGGAACGCTACTGCGAAATGATCGTGTCCCGCTTGGCGCAGCAAGCATTTGACTTTGAAGGGTTGAGCGCATGAACGCGAAAGAGAAGGCGTTGCAGGAATTCCGCGAATCACGCAGGGGTGCGATCAGCGTGAACCCGTACACCGTGTTCGTCCAAGGCGGGGAAGCGTGCGAACGCGCGAACGCAACAGTCATGCCAGAGCGTTGGCACCCCGCGACTGACGAGGTTCGTTCTTCTGGTTGGTCAGGTGTGCGCTGATGTCTGATTTTGATTGTTGTTTGCCGCGTCAGGGTGGTGTGTCGGATTATGCGGGCACCACAAACGACCCAGTACAAGCGGAGGTGCGCAGGTTGGATGAGGAGTCGTTCACGCCAACGTCAAAGTATCGGGGCGCCCTCGCGAAGATCGCTGAACTGCAGCAGGCGCTCTATGACTGCTACGTCGCGGTTGGCGAGGACACGGATGGTGACGACGCGGAGCAGATGGCGCGTTCGTGGAAGCCGTACCCGCGTCTCGTTGTGGAGGCCGTTCG
>Ga0157375_10001530_pt1 | contig 19892 bp, 15 predicted proteins | sample M35metaG_FD_115311 | JGI IMG/M metagenome (GOLD analysis project Ga0157375, IMG submission 115311) | Miscanthus rhizosphere microbial communities from Kellogg Biological Station, Michigan, USA - M3-5 metaG | ecosystem: Host-associated > Plants > Roots > Rhizosphere > Soil | place: USA: Michigan... | reverse complement strand
TATCGATGTTTGGGAGCATGCTTACTATCTAAAATATCAAAACCGCCGTCCTGATTACCTGGCAGCAATTTGGAACGTAGTAAACTGGAACCACGTGTCTGAATTATATACTAAAGCTATCGGTTAATTCCTGGCATTAAGATAAATCGAACGGCAGGATGATTATTCTGCCGTTTTTTGTTCACACTAATTTTACCCCGATGAAAGCAGTAGTACTGGAAGCCGCGGATAAGCCGCTCACATATAAGGAAGTTGATACGCCAACATTGGCAAGCGATGAAGTTTTAGTGCAAATAAAAGCAGCCGCCCTTAACCGCCGCGATTACTGGATCACCATTGGTAAATATGCCGGAATAAAATACCCGTCCATCTTAGGTTCTGATGGTTCAGGTATAGTTGCACAGGTTGGTGACGGGGTGGACAAATCATGGTTGAACAAGGAAGTGATCATTAACCCTTGCCACAACTGGGGGTCGCATGCAGAATATCAGAATCGCGATTTCACCATACTCGGCCTTCCTGAAAACGGCACTTTTGCCGAATATGTGAAAGTAAAGGCCGAATATCTATATCACAAACCTGCGCATCTGAACTGGGAGCAAGCTGCGGCACTCCCATTGGCGGGATTAACTACATACCGGGCTTTATTCACCAAAGGGCGGGCGAAGAAAGGCGACACCGTATTAATAACAGGCATTGGCGGAGGGACGGGTACCTTTGCCCTGCAATGGGCCCTGGCGGCAGGCTGCAAGGTTTTTGTCACTTCAGGATCAGGTGAAAAAATACAACGGGCAAAAGAAATGGGGGCATCTGCGGGGGTTTGCTATAAGGCTCAGGATTGGGCGCAGGAGCTACAGCACTTCTCCGGTGGATTTGATGTTATCATTGATAGTGCTTTGGGTAATGGATTTGAGAAACTGCTCGATTTAAGTAAGCCTGGAGGACGTATCGTATTTTTTGGAGGAACCGCAGGAAACGTCCCGCCGCTGAATGGCCGCAAAATATTCTGGAAACAGTTGCAGATATTGGGTACTACTATGGGTTCACCGGATGATTTTCAGGGGATGATCGACCTGGTGAATAAGTATAAGATCGAGCCCGTTATTGATGAAATATTTCCGTTGGAAAATGCGCAACGAGCTGTTGATAAGATGGAAAACTCTTCCCAGTTTGGCAAACTGGTGCTGCGGGTTTAATTTATATTTCCATCACTTCCTTTTTCTTCCTGGTCTTCATCCGTTTGGGGACGAATTCTAGTATCTCGTTTTTTAAAGCCTCGATCATACGGCGTTTCAGGAAGTTCTTCTGAATAACAATGCTTACCTCGCGTGCTGGTTCCGGTGACTTAAAATAGCGTACTTTATCCAGTTGTTTATCATTTAGCTCGGCCAATGCCAATTCAGGTAATATAGTAGCACCATTATTTTGATCTACCATTCGCTTAAGCGTCTCAACACTACCAGTATTATACTCAAAATGAAGGAAGCCTTTGGTTGCCCTGCGTCGCTGACAGATATTCAAAACCTGTTCGCGCATGCAATGCCCCTCATTAAGTACCCATATTTCCTCCATATCAATATCCTCTGGGCTGATGTTTTTCTTTTTTGAGAGTTTGCTATTCCTGGAAACGTAGGCAACAAAATTCTCATAAAACACCGGTATCTCTGTTAAAGCCGATTCGTGGAGCGGAGTAGATAGTATGCCGCAATCCAACGTTCCTAATTTAAGTTGCTGTATAATTTCTTCCGTGGTCTGCTCCCATACAATTAGCTTTACCTGTGGATACTTTTGAATAAAACCAGTTATGATCTTAGGCAGAATATAAGGGGAGACCGTAGGAATGATGCCTACTTTCAATTCTCCGGACAACTCCTTTTGCCGGTCGGTTATGATTTCTCTTATCTTTTCGCTCTCGGCCAATAAAACCCTGGCTTGCTCAATAATTTCCACACCTATTTCTGTAGGACTTACAGGCTGCTTACTGCGATCAAAAATCTTCACACCAAGTGTGTCCTCCAGCTTCTGTACTTGCATGCTTAGGGTGGGCTGTGTTATAAAGCACTTTTCGGCGGCTACCACAAAGCTGCGATAAGTATCAACAGCAACAATATATTCAAGTTGGGTAATGGTCATATGAGCTAGTTTGAGAGTCAGGAACCAAGATTCAAGAGCTAAGAATAAGCTTCCAGACTTGAACCTTGACACTTAGTTCCTAACGCTATTTAATGTATAGAGTAAATCTATTCAAAAATAACAAAATGATTGATTTTTTCTATTATTTGTGAATTGTAAGTGGTAAGTAGTAATGATACTGTAATCGCATATTGGCTGAAACCGTATCATAAAAGTAAAGGTCAATAACGCTTTGTTATTGACCTCCTTATAATACATTATCATATTCACTACTCACTATTCCACCGTCACCGATTTAGCCAAATTTCTCGGTTGATCTACATTACAGCCACGCATTACTGCTATATGATATGATATCAATTGCAATGGTATGGTTGCCAGGAGTGGAACAAAAGCCTCCTCTGTCTGTGGTATTTCGATCACATAATCAGCCATAGCTTTCACGTCAATATCACCTTCTGTAACAATTGCGATCACTTGTCCTCCGCGTGCTTTAACCTCTTGTATGTTACTGATTACTTTCTCATAAGATGAATGTTTTGTAGCGATGAATACCACCGGCATTTCCTCGTCTATCAATGCGATAGGGCCGTGCTTCATTTCAGCGGCCGGATAGCCTTCAGCGTGTATGTACGAAATCTCTTTGAGCTTTAATGCGCCTTCGAGCGCCACCGGGAACGAACTTCCGCGGCCCAGGAAAAGGCAATTCCGTGAATCCTTAAATTTTTCGGCAATTTTTTGCACGTGATCGTTTAATGCCAAAGCTTTCTCAACCAACTCCGGTATTTCATTCAGCTCTGTCAGCAATTCTACAAGTTTGCTTTGGGTAATTGTACCTCTTTGCTGCGCTATGTAGAAAGCGATTAACGTGAGCACAGTCACCTGTGCGGTAAATGCTTTGGTTGACGCCACCCCAATTTCGGGGCCGGCGTGCGTATATACACCAGCGTGGGTAACGCGCGGAATAGATGCGCCGACCACATTACAAACACCAAAAATTGTTGCCCCTTTTTCTTTAGCCAGCTCAATAGCAGCCATAGTATCGGCAGTCTCTCCCGACTGCGAAATAGCGATTACCAGGTCTTTTTCGGTAATAATCGGATTTCTGTATCTGAATTCGGAGGCATATTCTACCTCAACCGGTACCCGGGCATACTCTTCAATCAGATATTCTCCTACCAAACCCGCATGCCACGAAGTGCCACAGGCTACAATGATAATTCGGTCGACATTCTTGAGCTTTTCAGTGTATTCTTTTATGCCACCCAACTGCACTTTCCCGGTTTTTGGATAAATACGGCCCCTCATACAATCCTTTATGGAACGAGGCTGTTCGTAGATCTCTTTCAGCATAAAGTGGTCATACCCCCCTTTTTCCAGCATTTCCAGTTTCAAATCAAGCTCATGGATATAGGGGGTCTGCACGGTATTGTCGATATTTTTTATGAGCAGGTCGTTACGGCGTATGTAGGCGATCTCATTGTCATTCAGGTAGATTACATTCTTAGTGTATTCTACTATCGGCGTGGCGTCTGATGCGATAAAATATTCTCCTTCGCCGACACCAATCACCAATGGGCTGCCTTTACGTGCTGCAATTAGTTGATCAGGTTCATCTGAACTCATAATTACAATAGCATAAGCCCCAATCACTTTGTTTAATGCCACCCGCACTGCCTCGCGAAGATCAAGCCCGGTTTCTTTCTGAATATCTTCGACGAGGTGTATTAGTACTTCAGTGTCTGTGTCACTTAAAAAGACATGACCTTTTGCCAGCAGTGCTTCTTTAATAACAGCGTAATTTTCGATTATTCCATTATGTATAATTGTAAGTTTTCGATCGCCGGAAGAATGCGGGTGAGAGTTGCGGTCGCTCGGTGCGCCATGTGTAGCCCACCTTGTATGGCCCATACCGATTGTACCATGCAGATTAACACCTTTCGCAAATTCTTCAAGATCGCTAACCTTGCCGGCCTTTTTATAAACTTTAATATCTTTATCAATCAGCGCTATGCCTGCACTGTCATATCCCCGGTATTCTAAACGATGTAACCCCTTGATTACTATAGGATAAGCATCTCTATAGCCAATATAACCAACAATACCACACATAAGTAGAAGTTTTTAAATTTAAAAAGAAACAAAAATAATCAGCTATCTGATATAATCAACACCAATAGCCAATATAAGTTGCCTTAAATAAAAAAAGGCCTCCGAGAGGCCTTTTTTTATTTATTTACTTTGGTGTAAATAATATTTAACTTAATTCTGTTGGGTGAGTTTTTATCACTGCCTACCGCTATTAATCTACTTGCTGTTTGTGTAGTAGGACTAGTTTCTATGGTGGTTTTACTTGCGGTATCAACCGGGGCCAGGAAAGTTCCGTAATCCTTTACCGTGCCATCTATCAGGTCCTGAATATAGCCGGTTATAACAAAGTGATAGGCATTGCCTTTACTTGTTTTTGCATAGTAGCCACCGAATACAGCCGGGCTCATATAGCGGCTGTCCCGCGTATTTGCATCCTCCAGTTCTGTTATTTGATGTGCTATATCGTATTTATACATTGTTATTTTCGGCAATGGGGTCAAATAGTTTGGTATAGTTGATCCGGGACTTGGCGTAATAACCAATTCTGCCCGGTTTACGACAATTTTTCCGAGCGCAGCAGTAAGATTTTTAAGATAGGGAAATTTGATCCTGACCTTCGTGCCTGCCATGCCTTGAAGATATATCAAATTTCTTGAGCTGGTAGTGTCCGAAAACTCCGTTTTAAGTGTTTGCGAGGACGTGTTCTTTATCTGAGACGCATGGGTGGTGATTGGAAGGGTAACCATCGATGTATCTATTGTAGTACCATTTGTTGTATGGTAATATACATTCAACGAATCAGACGAGCTAAACATAAACGTACCACCCGGCCCGCTGGAACCTGCTTTATCTATTGTAAGATACAGGCCCTTGACACTATTCAGGAAAACGGTGTTCGAAGCTAACTGTGCACTCGGGGCGTTAAATAAAATACTGTTTATAAAATCCGGATTAACACGTACTCTTAGTTCAGGAACAATCTTTTTGGTTGAATCGGGCTTGCCGGTAATAATAGCAGCTACCTTAGTACTGTCATGAGTATGAGCGAGAAATGATTGTGTCCCGAGAATACTTCCTTGTGTGCCCCAGCTATCCGTATTAAAATAGGCTGTGTTTCTCACGCGACTTGCCAACTGATATACATTGACTTTATATTGCGATGTCGTTGAATCTCCATAGAATCCATCAGCGTAAGGCATTACCAAAACGGCCGAATCGACTTTTATCTGGCCGGTAGGTAGTGAATATGCAGCTTGGCCAGGCAAATTTAGCGCCAGGGCAACGTTTGATTCAACGGTACCAAAAACAGGGTCGTTAAAATAACCGAAAGGTATTTTGGTAAGACCGGACGTGGCTATCGAATCCTTTGACAACAGGTTGCCGATATCAGGCAGGGTATTAACGACTATTGTACATGTGTCGATCAGTGACCCATTGAGTTGCGTAGACGAATCTATACTCAACCCAATCGTATCCTTGTTTTTGCAACTATTCAAAATAAAAAGACTTATTAACAGGGTCAATAAGTCTAATCGGAAAAATTTCATATATGATCTCAAAACTTATGCAACATGTACCAATTCTTCATTGGTAATTTCGTCGTAAAAATTGTAATAATTTTCGAAATCTGAAGTGGAATTAAACTCTAAAACCGATTTATTGCTGTTTTTAACATTATTTAACACTTCATCGTCGATGTTTTCGCTGCCCAAAACTACTCCGTCAGAATAATGAATGGCGCCTGCATACAACGCTGAATTGGTACCAGGTTTATAAACCTCGGTGTGCTGCTCGGTCATATCGGCCATAACCGCTTTGTTAGTAAAATCAGGATTCATCTGACCGTTAAAATCATTCTCATAAATGGAATAAACCACTTTTGAGTTTTTAAAGGTTGGATCATCCTTGTAGGTAGTTTTTAAATAAGCAGGTACCAATGAGCTCATCCAGCCATGACAGTGAATGATATCAGGCGCCCAGCCTAATTTTTTTACCGTTTCTAATGCACCCTTGCAAAAGAAAATTGTTCTCTCATCATTGTCAGCATAAAATTTCCCATCCTTATCAGTAAACACGTGCTTACGCTGAAAATATTCTTCGTTATCTAAAAAATATACCTGCATACGCGCTGCCGGGATAGATGCAACTTTGATGATCAAAGGATTATCATTATCGTTAATAATGATATTCATACCCGATAAACGGATCACCTCATGAAGCCTGTTCCTGCGCTCATTAATATTTCCGAAACGTGGCATCAGGATACGTATTTCGTAACCTTTTTCCTGCATTGCCTGTGGCAGCTGGCGCGTTATTTCAGAAATTTTAGAGAGTTCGAGGAAAGGTGACATTTCATGTGTAATGAACAGAAGCTTAGATTTACCCATCTCTAATCAGTATTAAAATTATGTAAAGAAGTTCAAAAATTTGAGTCTGCAAATATAAGCATTATCTTATGAATTATCAATCTATTATGCAAGTAAGTTTTGGTTATTTTTAATCAATTGCACAACTTTGCCCGATTTTACTAACTCCCGGCCAATTGAAGATTTTCACTACTAAGGAAAAATTATCCAAATATCTGGATGAATTGCGTACTGATGGCAAAAGCATCGGTTTTGTACCCACTATGGGCGCTTTACATCAGGGGCACCTATCGTTGCTGGCTCTGGCTGAGGAACGGGCTGACATAACCATTTGCAGTATTTTTGTAAATCCTACGCAGTTTAATGATCCGAAAGACCTGGAAAAATATCCCCGTCCTATTGAATCGGATATTCAAAAACTGGAGCTGGCTGGATGCGATGTTTTGTTTAACCCGGAAGTAAGCGAAATGTATGCCGCCAATGAGCAATGGCATTTAGACCTGGGTGAACTGGAACATTTACTTGAAGGAAAATTTCGCCCCGGACACTACCAGGGGGTTACGCAAGTGGTTTTTAAGCTGTTCGATATTGTTAAGCCGGATGTAGCATTTTTTGGACAGAAGGATTATCAGCAGTTTTTGGTAATACAAAAGATGGTCGACTTGCTACATCTCGCGGTAAAACTGGTAATGTGCCCTATTTTACGAGAAGCAGACGGCCTGGCCATGAGTTCAAGAAATATTCATTTATCATCTGATGACAGGCAGCATGCACTTATTTTGTCAAAAACGCTCAACTGGTTAAAAATTAATTTTAAACCCAGTGAGACATCTTCTTTAACAAAGCAATGCGAGAGCCTGATTAATGCTGAGCCTGGAGTGCAATTGGAGTACTTTGAAATTGCCGATGGCGGGAATCTGCATAATGCCGATCACAACAGCAAACAAATTGTGGCGCTGGTTGCTGCTAACGTAGGTAACACGCGATTGATAGATAATATGATCATTAGAGATTAGTTAGTTAAAGATTAGAGATTAGGTGCATTGGCGGTTAAAGGCGTCATCCTAATGCAACTAATCTCTAATCACTAATCTCTAATTAACTAAAACACTAACTTTGCATCATGACTATAGAGGTATTAAAATCCAAGCTACACCGCTGCAAGGTAACTCAGGCCGAGTTGAACTATGTGGGCAGCATAACGATAGACGAGGATTTGATGGATGCGGCTAATATTATAGCCAATGAGAAAGTACAGATTGTGAATAATAATAACGGAGCCCGCTTTGAGACCTATGTAATAAAAGGCGAACGCGGAACGGGGACAATTTGTCTTAACGGGGCGACTGCGCGGCTGGCTCAGGTTGGCGACATCGTAATCATCATGTCATATGCCTATATGGAAATGGATGAGGCACGTAATTATAAACCGATACTGGTATTCCCTGACGCGGACAATAAACTGATAAAATAAAGTTTCTATCTCGATGCGGGATACGCTGCCAAACCAAGTACTACTTGAACGCTGACATCAACCTTAATCGCCTTGCGCATTTTATAAGTCATCCGTACCCTTATCTGCGACTCACGAACCAGCTCATCAAGCATATGCGAGTTGTCAATGTCAAGTACCACATCATTACCCACATTGGCCCCTATATCGCTGCGCGATGCTACCATGATTTCATCCTGCCCATCATCTTTTGAAAGATAAATCCTCACTTCGGCGATGTTTCCCAGGTTGAAATCAGCAGGCTCGGTTGACATCAGTTTAGCAGATACGATGCGCACCATAGTGATCCGGTCGCCATTCTTCTTTCTGAAGTTCTGATCAAAACTGGTCGCCATGCTGATTGCCGAACTCTCACTTCCGGATTTAGACGAAGCGGGCACAACTAACGTAGCCGTATACGGAAAAGAGGATTTGACAATAGATTGATACATGGCACAGCTACTGAGTACCATACATAACACTATTAAATTTATCAGGTGTTTCTTTGAGAAATGCATGACGGGTGGATCATAAAAGCAATTTAATAAATTTTATCCTCATTACCATGATTTATTCAAATTACAAGGCAACCATATTAAAGTTTTTTTTTGCTGAAAATTGCCAAATATTTGCCATGAAAAGCGAACTAAAACTCATCGAAATATTGGGTGTTAAAGCTATCCACAACAGTTAAATACTATTTTAAAATAATCAAAAAAAAATACTTTGCAAACTCTATCTTTGCATCCCGACACTGAAGCCGGGATTTCCACTTTCAGTGCATAGTTTTCAAGTCCTTTGTCAATAGTTCACAACCCATAATGGGAAGACTCACGACTCGGGACCCAATACTTAAGATTCAAAAAAAGACTATGCCCAAAGATACTTCCATCAAATCCGTTTTAATTATTGGTTCAGGCCCTATTATTATTGGCCAGGCGTGTGAATTTGACTATGCCGGATCACAGGCGGCGCTTTCATTGAAAGATGAAGGCATTACCGTATCAATTATCAATAGCAATCCTGCTACCATCATGACGGATAATGTTATTGGCGACCATGTTTACCTGTTGCCTTTAACCTGCGAAAGCATTGAAAAAATATTAATCGAACAAAAAATAGATGCCGTACTGCCTACTATGGGCGGCCAAACCGCGCTGAACTTATGCATTGAGGCTGACGAACGGGGATTGTGGGAAAAATATGGTGTCAGAATTGTAGGTGTAGATATTGCGGCCATAGAAAAAACTGAAAACCGCGAGGCCTTCCGCCAATTAATGGTTGATATAGGTGTGGGCGTGGCTAAATCAAAAATTGCCAACTCATTTTTGGAAGGTAAGGAAGCAGCCCAGGATATTGGCTTCCCTCTAGTGATACGCCCAAGCTACACGCTGGGTGGCAAGGGGGCAGGATTTGTACATAAAAAAGAAGAATTTGATGCCGCATTAAGCCGCGGGCTGCAAGCATCGCCAACCCACGAGGTTTTGGTAGAGCAGGCAGTTTTAGGCTGGAAGGAATATGAGCTGGAGTTACTGCGGGATAACCGCGATAATGTGATCATCATTTGCTCTATTGAGAATTTTGACCCGATGGGTATCCATACCGGCGATTCGATCACTGTGGCACCCGCAATGACATTGAGTGACCGCTGTTACCAGGAAATGCGTAACCAGGCCATTAAAATGATGCGTGCCATAGGCAACTTCGCCGGAGGATGTAATGTACAGTTCTCGGTAAATCCCGCTGACGAGGAGATTATTGCTATCGAGATTAACCCACGTGTTTCACGCTCCTCGGCGCTGGCATCAAAAGCAACAGGTTATCCTATTGCCAAGATAGCTGCAAAGCTGGCTATCGGATATAATTTAGATGAGATAGAAAATCAGATCACTAAAACCACATCGGCCTATTTTGAGCCGACGCTGGATTACGTGATCGTAAAAATACCACGCTGGAACTTTGATAAGTTCAAAGGGGCCGACAGAAGATTGGGCCTGCAAATGAAATCGGTAGGTGAGGTGATGGGTATAGGCCGCAGCTTTATAGAAGCGTTGCAGAAAGCCTGCCAGAGTTTAGAAATTGGCCGTGCAGGCTTAGGGGCGGATGGTCGCCAGAGTCGCAACCTCGACGAGATCATGCACAGTCTTGAAAACCCAAGCTGGGACAGGCTATTCCACATCTACGATGCATTGAGCCTGGGCGTGCCGATTGAATCGGTAAGAAAAGCGACTAAGATAGACCGTTGGTTCCTGAACCAGATACAGGAAATAGTTAATCTTGAGGTTGAATTGCGTCGCTATACTTTAAATAACATCCCTGAGGAATTCTTGTACACGCTGAAGCAAAAAGGATTCTCGGATGTGCAGATTGCTCACATATTAGGTAATGTAAGTGAGGAAGATGTTTACCAGCGCCGCCAGCGCCTCGGTATCCGTCGTGTATATAAGATGGTTGACACCTGCGCGGCAGAGTTTCCGGCTAAAACGCCATATTATTACTCTACTTACGAGGGTGAGAACGAATCAATAGTATCCGATAAGAAAAAAATCATCGTTTTAGGCTCAGGCCCTAACCGGATAGGCCAGGGTATCGAGTTCGATTATAGCTGTGTGCATGGCTTGCTGGCTGCCAAAGAAGCAGGTTATGAAGCGATCATGATCAACTGTAATCCTGAAACGGTATCCACGGACTTTAACATGGCCGATAAACTTTACTTTGAGCCTGTATTTTGGGAGCATGTACGCGAGATCATCGACCTTGAACAACCTGAAGGGGTAATCGTTCAACTTGGTGGCCAAACGGCTCTGAAAATGGCTGAAAAGCTCGATGAGCATGGTATTAAGATTATTGGTACATCGTTTGACAATATGGACATTGCCGAAGATCGTGGCCGGTTCTCGGATTTATTGAAAGACCTGGATATCCCTTACCCTAAATATGGCGTAGCTGAGAATGCGGAAGAAGCTATTGAAGTGGCGCATAAAGTAGGCTACCCGGTATTGGTTCGCCCGAGCTATGTGTTGGGTGGACAGGGCATGAGCATCGTGATCAATGATGAGGATCTGGAAAAAGCAGTAGTTAGTCTGTTGCGTAACCTGCCGGGTAACCGCGTACTGATCGACCATTTCCTTGACCGCGCCGAAGAAGCCGAATCAGATTCAATCTGTGATGGTGATGATGTACATATTATCGGTTTGATGGAGCACATCGAACCTGCCGGTATCCACTCAGGCGACTCAAGCGCGGTATTACCACCGTTTAACCTGTCGGCCAATGTGATCAAGCAGATGGAAGATCACACTATCAAAATTGCAAAGGCATTAAACGTATGTGGATTGCTGAATATCCAGTTTGCGATAAAAGATGAAAAGGTATATGTGATCGAGGCTAATCCACGTGCCTCGCGTACCGTGCCATTCATCGCGAAAGCTTACGATGTGCCTTACATCAATATCGCTGCTAAAGTGATGCTTGGCGTAAATAAACTCAAAGACTTTATCATCGAGCGTAAACTATCGGGATATGCTATCAAAGAACCGGTGTTCTCATTTGATAAATTCCCTGAAGTGAACAAGGAGTTAGGCCCTGAGATGAAATCAACCGGCGAAGCTATACGCTTTATACCAAACCTGGAAGATCCATACTTCAGGCATCTGTATAAGGAAAAATCAATGTATTTGAGCAAGTAAATTCAGAATTGGCATAGAAAGTGTCTTATTGAAGACACAAGACGACATGAATAAGGAATTTATTAATTTAAAAAACGTTGATCTATTGGATATAAGCGACGTTTTAACAAAAGTTGAAAAATCTTTCAATATTAAACTAGATAACGAGGGCTTGGAAAAAGCTAATACGCTCAAAAGTCTTCGCGACCTGGTTATCAGCAAAATCACATTGGAGCAAGAGGATAATTGTACTACGCAACATACCTTTTATATGCTGCGTAATGCCATTGCAAATGTGAACGGCATCAATAAATGCGATATTTCAACCCACACCAAGTTATGTAATTTGTTTCCCAAAGAGGATCGCATGCAGACAATTTCAATGGTTGAGGACGAACTTGGCTTTAAGATCAATCTGCTCAGAACCAAAAAATGGATCATTGATATTTTTGCTTCTATACTTGTTTTGTCCGGCATCCTTTGCTTCTTTAACCTATTTGCCGGCGTGGCTGGGCTTTTGACATCGGCTATTGCGCTGAAACTTGCGGGGAAATTTGGGAAAGAAATGCATCTGAAAACCGTTGGCGATCTGGCATGTAAACTCTCTCGTGAAAATTATTTAAAAGTACGCCGTAATAACACCATCAACAAACAAGAGGTAGAACAAAAGTTGCGTGAACTATTAGTAAGTGACCTTGATCTGGAGCCCGTAATGATTACGGGGAGCGCAAATTTTTAATTCCGCTTTACTCGACCATCAATCCTGTCACTTCAATACTAAGCTGATTGGTAGTTTTATCGCCTGGTTGCTTTTTCCCGGCAAGGTGTTGCTGATCACTTAATGCTGACTGCTTTTGGGCCACGCCCTCAACAATAACTGTCTGCCCTTTTAAATCAGCGGGAATGTCGACATCATACTTTGCAAAATGCGCTGCAATCACGTTGCCATCCCCTGCATCTAATGTAAACCATCCGCCCTTTTCTTTAACCACATTCAATATTTTGCCCTTTATGGTTGTGCGCATACGCGCCCTGGCATCCATATAAGACGCCAGCTTATCAGCATTTACTATAACCGCGCCCGGTTTATTTCCGAATATTTTTCCATGTAAAGGTTTTTTATCCTGCGCAAATAGAAAGGAAGAAAATAATGACAGTGCGAGTAATAAATAGACCGCTTTCATCGTAATGGCTGTTATTGCTATAACATCCGGTTTTTTATTAGGTTTTATATCCGCAGTTATGGTTTGTTAATATATGTTAAATCAGTTTAGAAAGTAACTTTTTTGAATTACTATTGAAATCTGTTAGACATTAGGCTGATTTAAACTAAGTTTGCAGGAAATAGGAAAAATCGGAATCAATGCCTGGTGAAGAGGTTTCGATATATTAAAAACAAAAATTATTAAATGAAAACACCTCTACTAGCTATCATTTTTTTTATATCCGTTGTTTTTTTAAATACAGGTTGCAAAAAAACATCATCACCTGCTGTAAATAATCCTCCATCGCTTACCACCAATGATGTAATATTAGATGTAACATCGACTACGGCACAAAGTGGTGGCACTATAACTTCGATAGGTTCTTCGGCTCTTACCGAAAACGGCGTTTGTTATAGCAGCTCAAATCAAAAACCTACTATAAACGATACTAAGAAAGCTTCGGCCCTTATTTCCACTTCCTATTCGTTTACTACTAATTTGACCGGCTTAATCCCAAGTACAACTTATTATATAAGGGCTTATGCCACCAATGCATACGGAACAAGCTATGGAAGTATGATTTCATTCACCACCAGCTCAACATTATCATCTGTAACAGGCGAAGTCACTACATTTGCGGGCGGCGTTACCGGTGGTTATGGCGATGGGCTGGGTACAGCTGCCTTGTTCAGAAATCCGATGGGAATTGCCACTGATGCAAACGGAAATCTTTACGTTTCGGATTCGTTTAACAACAGAATCCGCAAAATTGCGCCGGATGGCACGGTTACTACCATCGCCGGCAATGGGAATGCCGGATACGATACTGCAGAGATGCCTGCCGCAGACGCGGAGTTTTATGGGCCGCAAGGTTTGGCTGTAGATGCACAGGGCAATATTTTTGTAGCCGACTTTGGCAATAACGTTATCCGTGAAATTACAACAGCAGGTATGGTAAAAACTGTAGCAGGAAATGGAACTGCTGGCTATGCAGACGGCGCTGCTCTTACCGCTGCCGAATTTAAAGGCCCTACAGCTGTTGCACTTGATCAGAGCGGAAATATATTTGTGGCAGACCGCGACAACAATATGATCCGCAAGATTACTTCAGCCGGAGTTGTTAGTACCGTTGCAGGAACCAAAACGCCAGGGTATGTAAATGGCACGGTGAATACAACCACCGGAACCTATGCCTCATTCAGGGACCCAAGCGGGTTGGTTGTGGACGCACAGGGCAATATTTTTGTGGCTGACATGGGTAATAGTGCAATCCGAAAGATTACGTCTGCAGGTGTAGTTACGACCATAGCGGGTGGGCCGGGTCAAACCACCTTATTAGGCGATCCAATAGGAATATCAATGGACTCACAAGGCAACTTCTTTATCACCGATGTGTCTGGCAGAATAATTGAATTGACCTCGGCCAAAGTGCTTTACGATTTGGCTGGTTCAGCAAATGTAGCAGGGTTTGCTGATGGCTCAGGTACAGCGGCCCGGTTTAGCGCCCCACAAGGGATTTGCATAACGCCCTCAGGCAGCATTTTTGTAGCGGATTTTAATAACAACCGTATAAGGAAAGTGGTTGTGGTTAGCAACAACTGATGTAAAAGGAAGTATAACAAAAAGCCCTGCAGAATATTTTTTTGCAGGGCTTTTTTATCCAAAGAGCATTATAAATACTTCTTCGATGCTGCCTACAGTTTTAATCTCAATTTTATAGCGGGACAAGTCGATTCGTTTTTTATCCTTTCCACCCGATGCAAGGTTATATTTGGAAATAAATATCTGTTCAAAGCCCAGTTTCTGTGCCTCGGCTATACGTTGTTCAATGCGATTCACAGCGCGCACTTCTCCTGATAATCCTAACTCGCCAGCAAAACAGGTTTTGAAAGGGATAGGCATATCCTCATGGGAGGAGATAATAGCCGCAGCAAGCCCAAGATCAATAGCCGGATCTTCTACCCTGATACCACCTGTAATATTCAGAAATACATCCTTCGCTCCTAATTTGAAGCCACAGCGCTTTTCCAATACTGCCAGCAGCATATTCATACGGCGTGTATCAAAGCCCGTAGCGGTGCGTTGCGGCGTTCCATAAGCCGATGTACTCACCAAAGCCTGCGTTTCAATCAACATGGGGCGCATACCTTCCAGCGTAGCGGAGATAGTTACCCCACTCAAAGGCTCATCCCGCTGTGAAAGCAAAATTTCGGACGGATTAGATACTTCTCGAAGACCTTCGCCCATCATTTCATAAATGCCCAATTCGGAAGCCGAGCCGAAACGGTTCTTCACTGCCCTTAAAATGCGGTAAACATGGTGCCTGTCGCCTTCAAACTGCAAAACGGTATCAACCATATGCTCCAGTATTTTTGGGCCCGCTATCATGCCGTCTTTAGTGATATGGCCAATCAGGAATACCGGTGTTGATGACTCCTTTGCAAAACGCAACAATTCGGCGGTACATTCCCGAACCTGCGACACACTTCCTGGCGTTGATTCAATATGTGAAGAATAAAGCGTTTGTATGGAATCTATCACCACCAGGTTGGGCTCCAGTTGCTCGATCTGCTTAAAGATATTTTGGGTGGAAGTCTCCGTTAGAATAAAACAACCGTTTCCGGCCTCCGACTTCTGAACTCCGGCTTCCGACTGCAATCGCTCTGCTCTCATCTTGATTTGTCGTTCACTTTCCTCCCCCGAAACATATAGCACTTTCAGGTTCGGCATGTTCAGTGCCAGTTGTAGCATTAAGGTTGATTTACCTATTCCCGGTTCACCGCCTATCAGTACCAGCGATCCTGCAACAATACCTCCGCCCAAAACGCGGTTAAATTCCTTATCAGGAGTGAGCATGCGTTGCTCTTCATCAAATGTGATCTCTGAAACCTGTACCGGTTTATTAGAGCGCTGTGTTGAGGTCGAATTACTTTTCCAGGTAGGAACAGCAACATTTACCTTTTCGATGATCTCCTCAACAAAAGTGTTCCACTGCTGGCATGACGGGCATTTGCCCAGCCATTTAGGAGATTCAAAGCCACAGCTCTGACAGAAATATGCAACTTTAGATTTAGCCATGTTTGGATGTGCAGATCTTTTTAACGTGCAGATATGCGGAGGTGCAAATGTGCAGATTAATTTATAAAAAGCTTAATAGATTTGCTAAAAATATTAGGATTTTAAGAACAAAAGCTGTGCAGAAAAATTTTACTGCTGTTCTAAAAAGATCGTCATCACCATGGGAAAAGATTCGGATGAGTTTGAAGTACCCGAATAGATATTATATGCAATCGGTTAACATACAAAAGCTTTGTATAACCAGAATTAACAGCTTTTCTTTTATTTCATTCGATGGGATCGGCTCTTTAGATCGATTGTCTCAAATCTCATATCTCAATACTCACATCTATTTTATACTTTTGCAAACTTTTATAAATACACGTTATGCTACGGACACATACCTGCGGAGAATTAAATATCAGCCATTTGGGCCAGCAAGTTACTTTATGCGGATGGGTGCAAAAATCACGCGACCTGGGTGCATTGACCTTTATTGATATGCGCGACCGCTATGGATTAACCCAATTGGTATTTAATGCGGATAGTGATGGTGCTTTACGTGATAAAAGCCGTTCGCTTGGCCGCGAATTTGTGATACAGGTAAGCGGCAAAGTAATAGAACGTGCGAGCAAGAATACAAGAATCTCCACCGGTGAGATAGAGATAGAGGTAGTGGAACTGCAAATACTGAATGGCGCCAAAATACCGCCATTTATGATCGAGGATGAAACCGACGGCGGCGAGGAACTACGTGCCAAATACCGCTACCTTGATCTGCGTCGTAATCCTATCCGTAATAACATGGTACTTCGTCATAAAATGGCGCAGGAAGTACGCAAATATCTGGATGGCCTGAACTTTATCGAGGTGGAAACTCCGGTACTGATCAAATCAACTCCGGAAGGTGCCCGCGACTTTGTAGTACCAAGCCGTATGAACCCCGGCGAGTTTTATGCCCTGCCGCAGTCGCCGCAAACCTTTAAGCAATTGCTAATGGTGAGCGGATTCGACCGTTATTTCCAGATTGTGAAATGTTTCAGGGACGAGGACCTGCGTGCCGACCGTCAGCCTGAGTTTACCCAGATAGACTGTGAGCTGTCTTTCATCACACAAGAAGACATATTGCAAATTTTTGAAGGCTTGACCCGTCACCTGTTCAAAACGGTGAAGAATATCCATTTGGATAAATTCCCGCGCATGCAATATGCTGATGCTATGCGTTTGTATGGTTCCGACAAACCGGATATCCGTTTCGGGATGCAGTTTGTTGAACTGAACGATATTGTAAAAGGCAAAGGCTTCGGCATATTTGATAATGCCGAGCTGGTAGTTGGCATCAATGCCAAAGGCTGCACAGGCTATACACGTAAGCAAATAGATGAACTGACCGAATGGCTGAAACGCCCGCAAATTGGTGCAACAGGTCTGATCTACTGTCGGTATAATACAGATGGTACTTTAAAATCATCAGTAGATAAATTCTATAGTGAAGACGAGCTGACCAACTGGGCCGCGGCTTTCGACGCAGAACAGGGCGACCTGATGCTGATCCTTGCCGGACAAACCGATAAGGTTCGCAAGCAACTGAACGAGCTTCGCCTGGAAATGGGTAATCAACTGGGCTTACGCAAAAAGGACGAATTCGCTACCCTATGGGTGCTTGACTTTCCGTTACTGGAATGGGATGAGGAAACCGGACGTTACCATGCCATGCACCACCCGTTCACCTCACCAAAACCGGAAGATATCCCATTACTGGATACCGATCCAAAAAATGTGCGCGCCAATGCATACGATCTGGTAATTAACGGTACCGAGATAGGCGGGGGCTCTATCCGTATCCACGACCGTGCTTTGCAGGCCCTGATGTTCAAGCATCTTGGCTTTACTAAGGAAGAGGCACAAAAACAATTCGGCTTCCTGATGGATGCGTTTGAATACGGAGCACCTCCGCATGGTGGTATCGCTTTCGGATTCGACCGTTTGTGCTCTATCTTCGCCGGATTGGATTCAATCCGTGATGTGATCGCTTTCCCTAAAAATAATTCAGGACGCGATATCATGATCGATTCGCCCTCAACCATTGCTGATGAGCAGTTGAATGAGTTGAAAATAAAGACTACTGTATAAATTATATTACCAAGGTTAAGCTGTAAAGGACGGATTGCTCAATTCGTCCTTTATTATTTATATTTATTCGGTAAACAAATTTTATCGGGATGAAGAAAATTTACGTCTTTTTACTTTCCCTGGTTTCCATCCAGGCGTTTGCACAGACTTTCGACCTGAAAAAAATAGCGGCTAAAAAGGCCGATTCTCTTTTTAATCAGACAGTAACCTGGCGTCGCGATTTTCATGAGCACCCGGAATTAGGTAATCACGAAGTCCGCACCTCAGGCATTATAGCGGATTATTTAAAGTCCCTCGGGCTGGAGGTAAAAACAAGTATTGCCACGACAGGCGTAGTGGGCGTATTAAAAGGAGGTAACCCCGGCCCTGTAGTGGCCCTGCGCGCCGATATGGACGCACTGCCTGTTACTGAACGCACGCCTATTCCGTTTGCCTCAAAGGTTACGTCTACCTATAACGGTCAGCCGGTGGGTGTAATGCATGCCTGCGGGCACGATTCGCACATGGCTATGCTGATGACTGCTGCGAAAATACTCACCTCCATGAAAAGCGAATTGCATGGCACAGTAAAGTTCATTTTTCAGCCTGCCGAAGAAGGTGTTCAGGCGGGTGAAACAGGCGGCGCCGAAGAAATGGTGAAAGAGGGTGTGCTGGAAAACCCCAAAGTAGATGTCATATTTGGTTTACATATATTTTCTTATATCCCGGTCGGAACACTCAGGTATCATTCGGGCGGCGTTATGGCTAGTGTGAATGACATGAAAATAGTGATAAAGGGTAAATCGGCCCATGGGGCTTATCCCTGGTTCAGCGTTGATCCTATCGTTACTTCGGCGCAGATCATCAACGACCTGCAAACTATTGTGAGCCGCAATGTGAATATTACTGAAAATCCCGCCGTGGTGACTATCGGGGCGATAAATGGCGGCACCAGGCACAATATCATCCCCGAAAAAGTAGAAATGGTAGGCACCCTGCGCGCATTGAGTAGTAGCGATGAGCAATTGCTGATAACCAGGGTGAAACAGATCGTCACTAAAATTGCAGAAGCCAATGGAGCCGAGGCTGAAATAAAGATACCTTATAGCGTTCATTACCCGGTTACTTATAATAACCCGGAACTAACGGCAAAAATGTTACCCGTTTTACAAGAAACTGCCGGGACATCAAACGCTATAGCCGGTCCTGCTGTTACCGGTGGAGAGGATTTTAGTTTTTACCAGGAAAAAGTGCCCGGACTTTTCGTGTTTCTGGGTGGCATGCCAAAAGGTGCAGACCCCAAAACTGTCGCGCCAAACCATACCCCCGATTTTTATATTGACGAAAGCGCTTTTCCGCTTGGAGTTAAAACACTCTGTAACTTAACTTTAGATTATATGGTTGCAAAACAGTAAAATTAATACCTTTGCCAATCAACCAACTATGAACAAGCAATATTTTACTTTTTTTATCTCATGCCTGATCTCTGTATTGATGATGCAAACAGCATACAGCAATAGTATTGTATCTCGTATTTATACCAAACCAGTTGCTGATTCTGCATCGAACCGGAATGAGGTTATTAGGATCATTAACAAAGTTATAAATGCTTCCAGTTCATTTGATGTTAATGCGGTTACCGATCTCTATACGCCCAATGCTGTGGTTGCCGATGAAGAACCACCTTTCTCCTGGAATGGTCCAACAGCCGGTGTGCAATGGATAAGCACTGTTGAAAAAACGTGTAAGGATTATAAGCTAAAGAATT
>Ga0157375_10001529_pt1 | contig 19893 bp, 16 predicted proteins | sample M35metaG_FD_115311 | JGI IMG/M metagenome (GOLD analysis project Ga0157375, IMG submission 115311) | Miscanthus rhizosphere microbial communities from Kellogg Biological Station, Michigan, USA - M3-5 metaG | ecosystem: Host-associated > Plants > Roots > Rhizosphere > Soil | place: USA: Michigan... | reverse complement strand
TCAAAAGCCTCCCCGAGAAGGAAAATATCCTCTTCAAGAGGCCAGGCACCTCTTGAGGAGGTGTTTTCTCCTCCCATGGATTGATATTTATCCTCTTTCAGAGGCTCCAAAAGCTCCAAGTGGGGCATTTTCTCCCACTTTTGAAGGCAAAATCGCCTCTGGCGAAGGCTCAAAAGCCGGCCCGAGAGGGAAAATATCCTCCCAAAGAGGCGAAAACACCTATTTAAGAGGCTTTTCTCTTACCATGGAAAGAGATTTCACCTTTTCGGTAGCCATTTTCCCTTGTCGTGGAGGCCGCCCGGGGGCTCGCCGGCAGCGTCTCTGGCTGCTCCGTGTAGAGTCTTTCCGTCCCTCTCCCGGCGTCGTCTTGCAGGGGAGAGGGAGACACGAAGTGCGACGCGCGTAGCGCCAGCGGCTCGCTGGCTGTACCGCCGCCGGCTCGGCGGCAGGCCTGGATGGCGAACTTCAGGCAATCGCCGCCTGTACCAGCGCCTGCTGCTGCTCCTCGTGACGATGGTGCGATCCCGTCGCCGGTGATGCGCTGATGGGACGTCCGACGTAGCGCAGCGCGAGCTTGCCGGCCAGCGATGCGAGGCGTTCGTGGAGAAACGGCCAGGCGCCCATGTTGCGCGGTTCGTCCTGGACCCAGACGATTTCGGTGGCGTTCGGGTGTTGCGCGATTGCGTCGGCGAGCATCTTCTGCGGGAACGGGTAGAACTGTTCGAGGCGGATCAGCGGGATATTCGCGTTCGCTTTTTCGCGGGCGGCGCGGAGGTCGTAGTAGACCTTGCCGCTGGTCAGGACGATGCGTTGCGCGGTTGCGGGATCGGATGCGGCGTCGATCAGCACCGGCTCGAAGCGGCCGTTGGTGAGCGCGTCGATCGGCGATGTCGCCTGCGGATGGCGGAGCAGCGACTTCGGCGTCATCACGATGAGCGGTTTGCGCGGATCGTTTTTCATCTGGCGGCGCAATGCGTGGAAGTGCTGGGCCGGCGTCGTTGGATACACGACCTGCATGTTCCCCTCGGCGCACAGTGTCAGGAAGCGTTCCAGGCGCGCGGACGAATGCTCCGGACCCTGCCCTTCGTAACCGTGCGGCAGGAGAAGAACGAGGCCGCTGTGCTGCCCCCACTTCTCCTCGGCGGATGAGATGAATTGATCGATGACGATCTGCGCGCCGTTGACGAAATCGCCGAACTGCGCTTCCCACAACACCAGCGCGCCGGGATCGGCGACCGAATAGCCGTACTCGAACCCGAGGACGCCGTATTCGCTGAGGAGCGAATCGTAGACAGCGAAGTCGATGTTCGCGTGCGGCTCGTCGCTGGTCTGCTCGCCGAGTGCGTTTTCGGCGATCGTCTTCGATTCCTTGGCCGGTTCGGCGCTCAGCGCGTTCAGCGGGACGTAGCCTTTGCCGGTCAGGTAGTCGAAGAGGATGGCGTGGCGCGACGAGAACGTGCCGCGGCCGGAATCCTGACCAGAGAGCCGCACGCGATAGCCGTCGGTCATCAGCGTTCCGAACGCCAGCATCTCCGCGAAGGCCCAGTCGATCGCGTCGCGACCCTCGGCCATCGCTTTTCGTTTGGCGATGATCGGTTTCAGTTTCGGATGGAGCGAGACGTCGTCCGGCACGGTCGTCAGCGCGTTGCTGACCAAATCGAGCTCGTTGCGCGGCACCGAGGTGTCGGGCGACGGCTGATTCTGAAAGCCGGTGAGCTCTTCGTCGGTCCAGAGCGCGCCGCGCTCGTTCGACGGCGGCGGCGTGTCGTCCTCGCGCGTGCGGTCGAACGCCTCCTGCAGCTTGCCCTGGAACTGATCGAGCCACGACTCCGCTTCCTTCGGATCGATGTCGCCTTTGCGCAGCAGCGTCTCGGTATAAATCTTTCGCACCGAGCGATGCTCCTTGATCGACTTGTACATTTTCGGCTGCGTAAGCGACGGCTCGTCGCCTTCGTTGTGGCCGTGGCGGCGGTAGCAGAGCATGTCGATGACGACGTCTTTGTGAAACTGCTGCCGGAAGTCATACGCGAGCTTGGCCGCGCGAATGCACGCCTCGGGATCGTCGCCGTTCACGTGGAAGATCGGCGCCTGCACCATCTTGGCGACGTCCGTCGCGTACATCGTTGAGCGCGCGGACTCCGGCCCGGTCGTGAAGCCGATCTGATTGTTGATGACGAGATGGATCGTGCCGCCGGTGCGGTAACCGGGGAGTTGCGAAAAGTTCAGCGTCTCCGCGACGACGCCCTGTCCGGCGAAGGCAGCATCGCCGTGAATGAGCACCGGCAGAACCCAGGCGCGCTTGTTGTCGCCGATGAGCTTCTGTTTCGCGCGGACCATGCCTTCGACAATCGGATCGACCGCTTCGAGATGGCTGGGATTCGAGGCCAGCGTCAGCTTCATATGCGAGCCGTCGGGCGTCTGGTGCGTTCCGTCCGCGCCGAGGTGGTACTTCACATCGCCGGAGCCTTGGGTTGTGTTCGGATCGACGTCGCCTTCGAATTCGTGGAAGATTTTTTCGTACGACTTGCCGAGGATGTTCGCGAGCACGTTGAGGCGTCCGCGATGGGCCATCCCGATTACCGCCTCGGCGACGCCATCCTGCGTGGCCTCGTTGAAGACGTAGTCGAGCATCGGGATGGTGGTCTCGGCGCCTTCGAGCGAGAAGCGTTTATGGCCGACGTACTTCGTGTGCAGAAACTTCTCGAACGACTCGGCGTCGTTGAGCTTCATCAGGATGCGGCGCTTAGTGGCCAGGTCGAGCGGCTGGTGATTGCGCGACGGCTCCATCCGGTCCTGCAGCCATTTCTTCTGCACCGTTTCGCTGATGTGCATGTACTCCGGGCCGATTTTTCCGCAGTACGTTTCGCGCAGCGTGTCGAGGATGTCGCGCAGCTTCGCGGTGAGCTTGCCGCACAAGCCGCCGCAGACGAATTCGCGGTCGAGATCCCAGATAGTGAGGCCGTAAAACGCGGGATCGAGCTCGGGATGCCGCTTAACTTCGTATTCGAGCGGATCGAGATCGGCGAGCAGATGGCCGCGCACGCGATAAGCGTTGATCATCTGAAGCACAGCCGCTTCGCGCGCGACTTTCTCGTCCTCGCTGGCATTGAGCCGATGACGATCGCGTCCCCAGACCGCGGGCTCGTACGGGATGCGCAGATCGCGATAGATCGCTTCGTAGAAACCGTCCGCGCCGAGGAGGAGTTCGTGGACGCGCGCGAGGAAGGCGCCCGATTCCGCGCCCTGGATGATGCGATGGTCGTACGTCGACGTCATCGTCATCACTTTGGAGATGCCGAGGTCAGCGAGGACGGAGGGGTCGGCGGCGGAGTACTCGGCGGGGTAGTCGATCTGGCCGGTGGCGATGATCGTCCCTTGCGACTGCATCAGGCGTGGCACCGAGGCGATGGTGCCGATGGTGCCGGGATTCGTGAGCGAGATCGTGGTGCCTTCGAAGTCGGAGATTTCGAGCGTGGAGTTGCGCGCCTTGCGCACGACTTCGTTGTAGGCCTTGAGGAATTGCGCGAAGTCCATCGTCTGCGAACGCTTGACGTTCGGGACGAGCAGCGAGCGTGAGCCGTCCTTGCGCTCGACGTCGATGGCGATGCCGAGGTTGACGTCCTCGCGGTCGATGCGCGCGGGTGTTGTGTCCTGCATCGCAAACGCTGCATTCATGCGCGGGAACTGTTTGATGGCGTTGACCAGCGCCCAGGCGATGATGTGCGTGAACGACGCTTTCGGCTGGCCGGTGAGCGTGAGGTGGTTGTTGACGACGCGCCGGTTTTCTTCGAGGACTTTGACGGGGATGTTGCGGATGGAGGTCGCCGTCGGGATGGTCAGCGAGATCTCCATGTTCTGGGCGATCTTGCCGGCCGCGCCGCGAAGCGGAACGGTGGTGTGGTCGGACGGAACGGGAGTGGGGCGAGGCGCGGGCGCCGGAGTTGGTTGCGGAGCTACCGTCTGCGCTACCGGCGCAACCACCGCCTGCGTGCCGCCGGCCGCGGCGACCGGTATCTCCGCCTCTTCTTCGAACTCTTCCTCGAAGCGCGGCTCGTAATCGTGAAAGAACTCCTGCCAGCTCGTGCTCACCGATTCGGGATTGGCGCGGTAGCGCTCGTAAAGCTCTTCGATGAATGCCGTGTTGGCGCCGTAGGTCTGCGTGACGGATGACATAGCGGGGTTCCTAACCGTTCGTTGCTACTCGGGATTTCGGAGGGACGAGGGAGGTGAGGCAGGGAGGTGAAGCAGGGACGAGGGATGACGGAGGTTTAAGCGCTCGTCCCTGTTTCATCCCCTCGTCCCTCGTCCCTGCTTCATCTCCCTGGTCCCTGCTTCATCTCCTGCCTCATCCCTCGCCATCCGCGGCCATCAGCGTATGCGACAGCGACGTCAGTCCCAGCCATCCAAATCCCGCGGCGAATCCGCCGAAGACGTCGGACGGGAAGTGGACGCCGAAGTAGACGCGCGAGAAGCCGACACTGAGGATGGTCAGCGTGGAGAGCGTGTGCACGACCGCCTGCGTGGCCACGGAGCGATGCTGCACGAAGTGGTGCGCAACGATCGGATACGTGGCCGCGGAGAGCAGCGAGTGGCCGCTCGGGAAGCTGTGCGAGTTCGGTAGCGTGATGCGGCGGGCGCGTTCGATGGGACGCTGGCGCTGGAAGATGTTTTTGAGCAGCGTGTTGATGGCCATCGCCCCGCCGGTGGAGACGACGACGGTCCAGGCATCCTCGCGCCGTCCCTGCTTCCACATCGTCAGCGCGGTGATGCCTGCGGCACTGCCGATGGCGATGTGCGAGCCGAGCTGCGTGATGGCGTCCATGGCCGCGTGCATCGGCGGATTGTCGATGCGGTGGACGGCGTCCATGATGATCTCGTCGTAGCGGTCGGCGCGGCCGGCCACGACCTGTTCGGCTTGCTTTTTAAAAAACCAGAAGGCGACGCCTGCCAGAGCCACGCTTCCGGTCGTGCCGATGGCCAGCGGCAGGAATCGCTGCCGCCGTTTCGGCTTTTTCTGAGGCTCTTTTTTCACGTCGCGGAGTCTACATCACGGGCCAGAGTCACAAAGCGTGCCGCCACGGTCGCGCCGCACGCTTTGCGATAGAAATCGAGGGCGTCGGTCCAGGGGATGATGGCGCGTTCGTAGCCGAGGCGGCGGAGGTCGGCCAGCGATGCCCGCAGAAGCGCCGCGCCAAGCCCGCGGCCGCGGTGCGCGCGCGCGACGCCGGTCGGACCGAAGAAGCCGAGGCCGCGATTGTTGGCTTCGTGCGCGGCGAAGCCGGCGATGTTGCCGTCCACTTCGACGTAGAAAAGGTTGTCGCCGGCGTTTGACGCTTCGAATCGCCAGATGCGGCCGAATTCTTTTTCGATGAAGGAGAGGAGGAGCTCACGGGTTTGCTGCGTGACGCGGATGACGTCCGGCGGGATTTCAGTCGGCAGGTTGTCCGCAACCAGGTTGTACGTATTCGCCGTCTCGCGATAGCCGCGTTTGGTGAAGAATTCGATCGTGGCCGTATCGGTCATCACCACGCCCGGCGTGAAGTAGTTCCCCGCTTCCGCGGCGACGATGCGCGCGCCGCGCGATTCGGCATCGCGAAGAAGCGCGCTGCCGACGCCGCGCCGCCGTTGACCGCGGTCGACGGCGAGGATGCGCAGCGATTTTCCGCACGTCACCGCCACGCCGGCGAAATCTTCGAAGACGCGGGCGACGGGATCGCCGCTCACTCCGGCGCCAAAACATTTCTCGGCAGCGACGATGCTGAGGTCGTAGGGCGCGTCGTTCGCGTTGGCGAGGAGTGCGACGATGCGCGGAAGATCAGCGCGCGTGGCGGTGCGGATCACGGCGAAGGATTACACCACGGCGCGGTTTCGTTGCGGCCTCGTATGAAGCGCGCTCTCGTCCTCCTCGTCCTCGTCGCGGCCGGCTGCCGCAAGCACGAAACCGCGGTTCCGGAGGTCGTCGGGACGCCGCCGCAGATGCCGGCGATGCAGATGTCGTCCTCGCCGCAGCCCGTGCCCGACCGCAACGCGCCCGTGCTCACCGCCGCGCAGCTTCGCAATCCCGCTGCCGCGACCGTGTACGCCGAGGCCGCGCAGATCACCGACCGGCTGTCGAAGATGTACTGCTACTGCCAGTGCCATGAAAACGAAGGGCACGTCAGCCTGCTGACCTGCTTCCAGACGAATCATGCCGAGGAGTGCGGGATCTGTTTGCGCGAAGCGGCGCAGGCGTATCAGGACTGGAAAGACGGCAAGCCGGTGCACGCGCCGCAGCATGCCGCCGATGTAGCCTACCATCGCGGATCGCCGCCGCCGAGTTTGCCGGAGTAGTCGGTCGTGCCCTCGAGCGAAAGGAGCGCTGGCGTCCTCGCCGGCTGGCTCGGCGCGCGTCTCGCCGCCGAACCGGCAACCCCTCAACTTTCGCTGGTAACACGACAACTGCGCAAGCCTCCCATTCGGCAGCGAGGACGCAGCCGAGCCAGCCGGCGAGACGCCAGCGCTCCGGCCGCGCAAACGCTGTTTAAGGCCATTCAGTAGTTAGTCCATCATCAGCCGCAGGTGCTCTTCCTCGTTCGGGTAGTAATACGAGACGGGATCGGCATTCGGTCCGTTATCCCCGAACAGTCGTCGCCTCCTCGGCGTCATGCGCCCGAGGACGTCCGCGGCGAGGCGCTCGTAATCGTAGGGACGCGACCATAGCTGGCCGTAGCGGAAGGTGATGCTCTTTCGGATCCGGCCGCTGTGGTTCGGGGCGACGGCGTGCCAGAGCGACCATGGAAAAAGAAGGACGTCGCCGACGCGGGCGCGGAGCTGGATGGCGCCGTCGGGCGTTTCGTTCGATTCGATGCGGTCGGGCGGAAGGGTCACGCGGTGGCTGCCGGGGACGAGCATGAAATTGCCGCTGTCGTCGTCGGAAAGGTCGGTGAGAAAAAACTGCGCCTTCATCTGCAGCACGGGATTGCCGCGGCGTGGGAGGAAATCGCCGAGCGTTGGGCCGCCGTCGGTATGCCACGTGACGAGCGGTTCGTGGCCGTTCCCCGAGGTGCGGACGAAAATCTCCGTGCCGAGGATCTGGAGCCAGGGACCGAGGAGGGCGAGGAGGATGGGGAAGATGGCGGGATGGTCGGCGAGCGGATCGAGCGCGTCGGTCTCTGACACGGCCTGGACGATCTTGAACGCGGCGGCCGATCCCTGCGACACGAAATCGCGGTCGGGTTTTGACGCCAGGACTGCGTCGACGGCGCCGAGGAGCGACGCCACTTCGCCGGGCGCGAGGGCCTGCTCGATGAGCAGGTAGCCGCGGCGGTCCCATTCCTTCCGCCGCGCGGCGGAGATCGAGCCGATGTTCTTCATGGGAAGCTCGCCATTATGCCGGAAAGCCGCATCGCCGTTGACGGCGGCACGCGCGGCAACCAGAATCGTGGCACCGCATGCGCCTGACCGAAGTGTTCACCCGCTGCGACGCGCTGGCGCCGCTGATCGAGAGCGCGTGCGCGACAGATGACGCGCAGTCATTCATCAGCAGCGTGCAGTCGATGCCGCCGAATGCGGCGCTGGCGCGCGTGGTGCGCGCGAGCGCGAATGACTTCGCGGACGCCGCGGGCATCGCACGTCCGGTGATGTCGGACGACGGCCCGATCGCGTTCGCCGGACAGCAGCCGTACGTCGATTACTACCCGGCCGTGCCGGTCAAGCTCGACGCGCTCGCGGCATGCGGCGGCGCGTCGTTCTACGCATTCGCCGATTACGCGCCGCTTGGATCCGATCCGTGGATGAGCCGCACGGAGTTGCCGTCTGTCGCTGCAGTCGACGGTGTGCTGCGGCTGGCATTCGTGCGGTCGTCGCGCGCGTGGGAAGGCCGCGATCTTCGTTTCGTGCCGCCGCCGGATTCGGCGCAGCTTCAACTCATTGAAGCGAAGCTCAAGGGGATGATCACCGACGCCGCGCGGCACGCGACGTTCGCAAAGAGCGACGCCTACGCGCACCTGCGTGAGCTGATGGCCGGATACGAAGAGGCGCGCACGCGCGCGCACTCCCTCGGCGCGTTCAGCGCGATCGCGTCCGCGCGTCTTTTTCAGCGTCTCGGTTTCACGTTACCGTTCGTTTCGCTCAGCGATCTCCTCGGGCGCGAGGAGCTGCTTCCCTTGATCGCCGATACGCTCGCGATCTTCATTCGCGAACGTGCCCTCATCGCCGAGGCGGTGGACGAAGCGATGGCGTTCGACGACCGAGGAGAGCTGCACTTCACGCGGAAAGAGTCCGATCACGTGCCGCTGGCGATCGCAGGCGCGGAGGACGGAATCCGCCGCGCGGTGCGGCTGGTGATGAAAGGCGACGATCATCTGCTCGTCGCCGGCGGCGAGACGTTCAATGCCGGACACGCCGATGCCGCATCGCTCGTTGCGTTGCTGCAGCAGCTTCGCGGGCGATGGTCGCTCGACGTTTTCGCGCCGCTGTTTCTTTTTCGCCTCGGTGTCGCCGGGATCGTCAACGGCCGCGGCTCGATTCGCTACTCGCTCGTCCTCGGCCACGTGATGCAGCGCCTCTTCGGCGAGCGGCATCCGCCGAATCTGCTGTGCAGCACGGCGCCGCCGCCGTCCGGTCCGCTGATCGAGGCGGTCTGCCACGCGCGCGGAGGATTGCTGCCGGCGCTTCGCGATTACGAACCGACGCTGATCGATCGTTTTCTCACGAGTAATGCGGCCACGATCCGCGAGGAGATTCGCGTGGCGTGGAGGAATGGCGCGGCATGAACGCGGTTCACGCGTATCCGCAGCCGTCGCTTGCGTCGCTGCGGCGGAAGCCGTCAACCGCGATGCGCGACGAGCTCGCATTCGCGTCGCAGCTGACGCGTTTTTCGCGCGACGCGCTCTATCTCGTTTTTTCCGCGTTCGGCGCGGCGCCGGGGACGCCGGTCTGGTGCCCGTCGTTTCACTGCGGCATGGAGGTACGCGCCGCTGCCGAGGCAGGATTCACGCCGCGGTTTTATCGCCTCAACGACGATCTGACGATCGACGAGCAGCACCTCGCGCAGTGTCTCGACGACGCGCCAGGGCCTGTGTTGCTGATCCACTACTTTGGATTCGCGCAGCCGGGCACAGAGCGGATTGCCGCGCTTTGCCGCGCAAAGGGAGCGGAACTGATCGAAGATTGCTCGCATGCGTTCTTGTCGCGTTGCAATGGCCGGCCGATCGGCGCCGTCGGTACCGCGGCGACGTTCAGTTTGTACAAGACGTTCGGCACGAGCGATGGCGGAGCGTTGCGTTTCGATCGCGCGTTGGAACCAGCGCGCCGGCCGCGCGTCGCCTGGAGCGCGCAATGGGGGAGCATTCGCCGCCGCTGGCGCGATCGTCCGCCGCTGGCGCGCGCCGAGGAGGTGATCGGGAGACGTTTTGAGCGCCGCAGCGCGACTGCCTGGCGGCGCATCTTCGAAGACCCGTGGCACGCGCCGCGCGGCATCTCGCAACTCTCGCTGGCGCTGATCGAACGATTCGATCCGGCGCAAATCGTGGCGCGCCGCCGCCGCAACTACGAGCGGCTCGATGCGATGCTGCGCGATGCGGCCGGCTATCGGCCGGTGGCCGCGTCGCTGCCCGAGGAGTGCTGTCCGTTGTATCTGCCGATTTTTATGAACAAACGTCACGATGCATTCGTGAAGCTGTTTGCCGTGCGCGTCGAGCCGTTCATCTTCGGTATGTTTCATCATCCCTTGATGCGGATCGATGCGTTCCCGGAGAGCCGGATCATGCGCGACGAGATCCTCTGCCTGCCCATCCACCAGGACCTCGGCGATGCCGACATCGATCGTGTCGCGAAGCTGGTGCGAGCCGTTTTATGACGCCGAGCATCGTATTCACCGTCGACACTGAGCCCGATGATCAATGGGCGCCACCGTTGCCCAACGGCACGCTTCCCCACTTCACCTTCGCGAACACACGCGGCCTCGGCGCGTTGCGCGATTTTTTTCGCGCGCGAAACGCGCCGGTGACGTGGATGACGTCGTACTCGATCGCCCGCGACGAGGAGAGCGCGCGCCTGCTGCGCGATTGTGCGCGCGACGGCGACGAGATCGCCGGCCACCTGCACGGATGGGAAACGCCGCCGTACGCGGAGTTCGATCGAACTGCCCGTCCGTTCATCGGCGAGTACGACGCCGACTTGCGCATGGCGAAGCATCGTTCGCTGCTGGCGGCACACGAGGATGCGTTCGGCACACGTCCAGTGAGTTACCGCGCCGGCCGATGGGGCGTCGACGCGATCGAGCTGCAGCACATCGAGGAGCTCGGCTACATGATCGACTCCAGCATTCCGCCAGGTATCGACTTCCGCGATCGCTTCGGTTTACGCGCGCCCGGCCCAGACTTCCGTTTGCATCTAGCCGCCGCGCCGCGCCCGCATCGCGTCGGAGGATTGTGGGAAGTTCCCGCGTCGATCGCGCCGATCGGCTTCCTCGGACGCGCAATCGGAATCGCGCGCATTGCCGCGCGGCGTAACGAGCGCTCCGGTCCTGCGCGCGCGTTGAGCAGCGTCCTCGCCGCGACGCGCGCGCAGGAGCTGATCTGGGTCCGCCCTCTCAAGCATCCGCGCGCGAAACTCGTCCGCGCCACGGAGGAGTTGATGCAACGCGGTGCACCAATCATCAATGTGATGTTTCATTCGTCCGAGGCGTTCGCAGGAACGAGTCCGCTTAGCCGCCGTCAGGAGGATGTGGAACGCCTCCACGGCGATCTTGACGCGATCCTCGCCGCAGCGCGCGCGCACGGCGCGGTAGCACGCACGCTGCGCGACGCGGTCGCGGAATTTGCGATGCCGCGATAGCGGCACAAGAGGGTAGCCAGGGGTGCGAGCGCTTTTGCGAGCACCCCTGGTAGCGCGATGGCGATAAGAGGTTGTGCCGCGTCAGCGGCACTGGATGGAGTGTCAATTCATTCTGGTGCCGCTGACGCGGCACAACTTCAAATCCACATCGCTTTCCAGGGGTGCTCGCAAAAAGCGCTCGCACCCCTGGCTACCCTCTTGTGCCGCTAACGCGGCAGGATTCGCACTTGCCGCGGCATCAACGCTCTCTCCTTCGCCACGCGCGGAGCGTGATTTCCGTGACCACGTTATCAAACGCCATTCCGCCCCAGCTTCCGGAGAATGATTTTCGCGGCGGGACGACGGCGGGATTCGGATTGGCTTCGAGGAACACGAAATCGCCGGAGGGGGTGAGTTTCAGGTCGAGGCGGCCGTAGTCGCGCAGTTCGAGCGCGGCGGCGGCGCGGCGGGAGAGCGTTTTCAGGTGCTGCCGCTGCGTTCGCGTCAGCGACGCCGGCTCCATGCGCACCGCCCAGCGCCGCCGGTACGCTTTGTCATGTTTGAGCTCCGCCGAGAAGATGGCCGGCCAGCCGGAGCCGTTGCGTCCGATGATCAACTCGCGGATGGACATGATCCGCTTCCCCAAGATCGTCACGAGCAACTCCCGCCCGGGTGCGTACTCCTCGGCAATCACCGATTCGACGCCGCCGCGGCGGAGCATCGCCGCGCGCCGGAGAAGGCTTTCGTTTGAACGAACGAGCGAGTTCTGGCTGATGCCGTCGGAGGCATCGCCGAAGCGCGGCTTGACGACGAGCGGGAAGGGGAGCGGCGATCGCGTGCGCGTGCCGACGACGAAGGATCGCGGCACGGCGAAGCCCGCATCTGAGGCGATCAGTTTGCTGATGACTTTGTCGCGGCAGAGCATCAACCCTTTCGGCCCCGAGCCGGTGTACGGGATGCCGTAAAGATCGAGCAGCGCGCAGATATGGCCGTCTTTGGTGCGGTCGCCTTCGACCCATTCGGTGAGATTGAAGATGACGTCCGGCCGTTCGCGCTCGATCGACTCCGCGAGCGCCGCAACACCGTCGTACGGTACGAACACCGTCCGCCTCGCCAGCCGCCGCAGCGCGCGGACGAGATGGATGTCGGCCTGCCCGTGGATCAGGGTGCGGCCGCCGCGCGCGAGATTGCCCGGGTCGACGAGCATGGCCACCGTCAGGCGTTTCATCTGTTCCGCGGCGGTCATTGCGCAGTGGGGAGTTCGGCCATGACGCCGCGATAGATCGTTTCGTAGCGATCGAAGACATGCGGCCACGAGTGCGGCGCGAGTTGCGACGCGAGAGTTTTACGCGCGTCGTCGTCGAGCGGAGCGGCCAGGCGCCGATCGATCGCGGCGGCGAGATCGTTCACGAAGCGCGCGACGTCGGATGCCACCGGCTCATCGGCGTTCGTTGTCTGCAGCGCAGGAACCAGTTCGACGAAACCGCGGTCGCGCCAATCCTGCGGGACCCAACTGGCGATGGTCGGCAGCGCGCTAACGACGGCAGGACAGCCAGCTGCGAGCGCTTCGAGCATCGTCAGCGGCAATCCTTCGAATAGCGACGGCAGGACGAAGACGTCGCTGACCTGCAGCAGCAGCGCGACCGCCTCCGGCGGCTGCGCGCCGGTGTGAATGACCAGCGGACCGGCAGCGGCCACCAGCTCGTCCATCGCGCGTCCCTGATCGCCGCTGCCTGTTGCGCCGAGGAGCACCAGGCGAAAGGGCGACGTAACGTTGGCGTGGCCGGAACGCTGGCGTCTCGCCGGCTGGCTCGGCGGCGTCCTCGCCGCCGAATGGGAAGCTTGCGCAGGCGTCGTGTTACTAGCGAAATTTGAGGGGTTGCCGGTTCGGCGGCGGGACGCCGCCGGGCCAGCCGGCGAGACGCCAGCGCTCCGTTCGACGCGCTCTCGCAGTTGCGAAACCGCCTTCAGCAGAAACGGGATCCCTTTCGGAACCGACGTGCGCCCGATGAACGTGATGAGCTTCTCATCACCGGGAAGTGCCATGCCGAAGCGCTCGCGCAACTCCGCGAGTACCGCGGCGCGCGGCCGCGTGCGCGGACGAAACAGCTCGTCGTCGAATCCTGCGCCGGTGATGGCGATCCGTTCCGGTGCGATGCCGAAGTGGTCGATCGTGTCGATGACCGATTGCGGCGTCAGCACGCAGACCTTGTCGGCGCGGCGCACGCCGGACAGCACGCGCGGAATGAGATGCGGCGCCTTCACCATCTGCCGCAGCTCGGCGTTGTGCGAGGTGACGACCAGCGGGATATCCGCAAATACGTCGCGGGCCAGCGAGGTCATGAGCCAGAGGTGATGCGCGTGAACGAGATCGGGACGAAACGCGTCGCGCGCGCGTTCCATCACGCAGCGCGAGGCGCGAAGGTATTGCTCGATCTGCGTCTCGGTCATGCGCGAGAAGACGGTGGTCGGATACGGCATGACGTCGCTGTTGCCAGGCAGCGGGAAGGGAGCGTCGTCGGACGGGAAGAGGATCGGCGAGACGTCGGCGTCGCGGAGCGGCGGCAGTTCCGCGGCCGAGGTTCCGGGCGGGCCGGCGACGACCACGTGCTGCGCGTAGCCGCGGCGCGTCGCTTCGCGAACCATCGCGCCGAGGAAGATGCCGCTGCCGGAGCGGCCGGCGCGCTGCGAAAGGATGTGCAGGATTCTCATGCGCGGCCCAGCGCCACCAGATTGCTGTGAAACATGATCATCTCGTCGTGATCGAGGACGCGAAGTCCGGTCGCGGCGATCAGCTCTTCCATCTTCTGGCGCGTCATGCGGGAGAAGCCGGGATTGTGGAGCGCGATGTCCTTCCGGATGTCGCCGTAGTGAACCACGGCCACGCCGCCCGGCCGCAGCACGCGCTCGATTTCGTGAAGATAACGCCCGATCACTTCCGGTTCGAGGTGGACGAAGACGTCGAAGGTGAAGACGAAGTCGACGCTGCCGGTGGCGATGCCGTTCATCTCCGCGCCGGAGGTTTGATACGTGGTCAGCCGGACGTCCGGGAAGCGCTGGCGGAGGTATGCGAACGACTCCGGGTTGTATTCGACGACGATGAGATGCGCGGCTTGCGCGAGGTACTGCGTCCATCGTCCACCGCCGCTGCCGATTTCGAGAACGGTCGATCCCGCGGTGAAGTACGGGTCGAGGAAACGCTGGCGAACTTCGATCAGCGGAACGAATGTCTCGGGATCGCCCCAGCGGTCGCCGAAATGGCGCTCGCCGTCGTCCGGCGAAAAGGTGGCGATCATCCCGCCCCACTTGCGGTTCCAGTCGAGGTCGGGCATCAGGCCACCCCCAGCGCGGCGCAAACGCGCGCGGCCAGCGCGGGCGGTTCGTGCGGTACGCGCGGCGCGGTGCCGTTCGCGGCCGCGTCGACTTTGACGAGCAGGAAGGAGGGTCCAGTCGCGGCCAGCAATGCATCGATGGCGATGTCGAGATCGCTGTCGTTATGAACTCGCCGCACATCGACGTAACCAGCGGCGAGCGCCAGCGCGTCGAGTGCAACCGTCGCCGTCGCGGAACGCTGAGCGCCGGTCGATCCATAGACCTCGTTGTCGAAGACGATGTGGAGAAAGTTCGGCGGACGGAGATCGCCGATCATCGCCAGCGTGCCGAGCGTCATCAGCAGATTGCCGTCGCCGTCGAAGACGACCACGCGCCGTTCCGGCCGCGCCAGCGCCAGCCCGAGGGCGATCGGCGACGCCAGACCCATCGAGCCGAGCATGTAGAAGTTTTCCGCGCGGTCGGATGCGGCGCACGCCTCCCGGCTGATCCAGCCGTTCGCGGCGACGACGAGCTCGTCGCTGAGTCGCGAAAGGACAGTGGCGATGGCGTCGGCGCGCTGCATCAGCACACCACTCCCGGCCTGCAGACGAGCGCGCACGGGAGCTGCTGCGCGTCGAGCGTTTGCGAGGCGCGCGCGACGTCGGACGCGAGCGACTCCGCCTCGGGAACGAAGAACGGCAGGCGCAACGCATCGAGCAGCGCCGGCGTGGCCGCGCCGAGGACTTCGTGCTCCGGCGAATCGGTGCCGTCGTGACCTCGCCAGCCGACGACGAGCAGCATCGGAATCCGATAAATCGCGGCGAGCGAGCCGAGCGCGTTCATCGCCAGCGCCAGTCCGGAGTTCTGCATGAAGACCACCGGCCGCCGTCCGCCGAGGTACGAGCCGGTGGCGATGCCGACGGCGACGTTTTCGGAGACGGCGGTGACGTAGCCGAGCTCCGGACGCGACGAAAACTCGGCCAGCAGCGGCTGGAACGTCGAGTCAGGAACGCCGGTGAAGAAATCGAAGCCGGCCTCGCGCAGCATCTCGATGAAGGCGCCGCTACGATTCAACGATTACCTCATCAATTACGTCAACCGGGACTTCGCCCAGCGCCGGCGTTTCGCTCTCGACGCCCTGCAACGCGAAGATCGTCTTCATCGGCCAGAGCTGCGATTCGACCGAGGCCGTGGAACCGCTGCGCAGGATCTCCGCGTAGATCTGTTCCATTGCTTTGAGGGCTCCGCGCATCCCCTGATTCGCGTAGATCACGACCTTGATTCCGAGCGCGGCGAGATTGTCGAGCGGAGTGTTGAAGTAGGTCGTCGGTACGGCCACGAGCGGCGTGGGACGGTCCCACTGCATCGCCACGTCCGCGATCTCGGCGGCGGTTTTCGCTTTGCTATGGATGAGCACCGCGTCCGCGCCTGCGTCGGAGTACGTCCGCGCCCGTCGCAGCGCTTCGTCGACGCCGCATCCGGCGATCAGCGCTTCGGTACGCGCGATGACGACGAAGTCGCGCGTCCGCTGCGCCTTCTTTCCCGCGACGAGCTTTTCCACGAACGCGTCGACCGGCGCCAGCTCCTGGCGGCCATCGACGAAGCTGTTCAACTTCGGGAACTGCTTGTCCTCGACGCAGACGCCCGCCACGCCGGCCGCTTCGAACTGCCGCACCGCGTGCGCGAACTGTAGCTCGTCGCCGTAGCCTGTGTCGCAGTCGACGACGACCGGGATGCGCACGATGTCGCACATCGAACGGGCCAGCGCGAGGTGCTCGGACATCGTGACGATGCTTGCGTCGGGAAGGGCGTAGGACGCGGCAATCTCGAAGCCGCTGGCCCAGACGCCGTCAAAGCCGGCGCGCTCGGCCATCTTCGCGCCGAGTGCGTTGTGGGCGCCGATGAGCCGGAGGATCTCCGGACGCGACAGGCGATGGCGCAGAGTGCTCGCTCCTTCAGACATGAAGCCCTCCCTCCCGCGGCGCGGGACCTCGTTTTCGATGACAGGTGGAAAATTGCTGGCGCATTTTATCGGGAAATCGGGACAGTGGCATCTTCGGACGAAAGGGCGGCCTAATTTCGCGCATTGGAGCGCGATCGCCTGCCCTGAGCGCACAGCGAAGAGCCCCCGAATCGCCGGCGAAGCCGGCGTAAGAACCGTAGCCCACGGTTTTCAACCGTGGGTTGGCAGATGCCGTTCGAAGTGGGAGCCCGTCTTGACGGGCGAGAGAAAGCTTTCTCTCGCGCGCTGAAGCGCGCTCACAAACCATGGCGCATTCGGGAACCCACGGGTGAAACCCGTGGGCTACGGTTCTTACGCCGGCTTCGCCGACGAAGCGGCATCCGTCGTTACCAGCGAATATTTGGGGTTTGACGGTTCGGCGGCGGGACGCGCGCCGGGCCAGCCGGCGGGACGCCAGCGTTCCGTTTGCTGCGGCCCGCATTTCGCAATACCGCCGGACATGAACGACGTCGTTCGTTGTCCTAACTGCGGACAGGCCAATCGCTTGCCGTCCGATCCGAGCAAAAAAGCCGTTTGCGGCAAGTGCAAAACGCCGCTGACGGGCGGGCCTCCAATCGAGCTGACGGACGCCAATTTCGCCGAATCGATCCGCAGCGGCGCCTTCCTGGTCGACTTCTGGGCGGCGTGGTGCGGGCCGTGCCGGATGATCGCGCCGGTGATCGAGGAGATGGCGGCCTCGCGTACCGATGTTCGCTTCGCCAAGCTGAACGTCGATCAGAATCCGAAGACCGCGCAGGCCTATCGCGCCATGAGCATTCCTCTGCTTGTGCTGTTCAAGGACGGCGTTGAAAAGGGCCGCGTGGTCGGTGCCGTTCCGCGCACCCAGATCGAAGCGGCCATCCGCCAATACCTCGGCTAGGACATCCGGTGGCCTTCTATCCCAGGGAACAGGGCAGCGACCGCGATCTCTACCTCTTCGCGAAAAAAGTCGGCGTGATCGTCGCCTTCGCGCTCGTGCTGCTCCTGCTCTGGGCCGTGCGCGAGGTGCTGATCCTGGTCTTCATCGCCGCCGTCCTGGCCGCGGGCATCTCGCCTGCGGTGCATCGCGTGCGCGTCCTCCACCGTTATCGATTTCGACGCAACATCAGCCGAGGGACGGCCGCGGTCATCGTCTACATCCCGTTCGTTCTGCTGGTGATCGTGCTGGCGGTGGTGATGGTGCCGCGCCTGATCGGCGAGACGCGCGAGCTCAACGCGCAGCTTCCGGCGCTGATCGAGCACAACCTCCTGACGCCGCTGCAGCGCTATTTCCCGATGGGCGCCGTCCGCGAGTATCTGAAGGACGGCGTGACGGTGCCGCGCGGTTACGTCTTCGGCTACGTGCGCGGCGCGGCGACGGTGATCGGCTCGTTCGTGGCCGTGCTGTTCATGGTCGTCTACATGCTCATCGACGCGCACCGGCTGCGGAACATGTTCCTGCTGCTCTATCCCGAAAACGTGCGCGGCGACCGGCGCGACACGATGAACCGCATGGCGCGCCGGATGAGCTCCTGGCTTTCGGCGCAACTGATCCTCTCCGGAATCATGGGCGTGGTGATGTTCGTGGCCATGCTGCTGCTGCGCATTCCGTACGCGCTGCCGCTGGCGCTCTTTGCGACGCTCGGCGAGATGGTGCCGGTGATCGGGCCGATCGTCGGCTTCACGCCGGCGCTGGCCATCGCCATTCTCCATTCGCGCTGGCAGTTCTGGTCGGTGCTGGTCATCGCGGTGGTGATGCAGAAGGTGGAGAATTTCGTGATCGCGCCGCGGGTGATGTCGCGGAAGGTTTCGATCTCGCCGCTGACCGCCTTCATCGCCTTCATGATCGGCGCCTCCCTCCTCGGCATCATCGGCGCCCTGATCGCGATCCCCGTCGCGGCGATCCTGCAGGTGGCGTTCGAGGAAATGTTCGTCGGCCGCCGCGAACGAAGGCAGGATGTGTTCCGGGCAGGAACGCTGACGAAGATGAGGAGGTAGTACCTGTTGTCGGTTGTCGGTTGTCTTGTTCTGACAACGCGCGAAGCGCCATAACGACACACGACCACAGACAACAGACAACAGACAACCGACAACACGTCCCGCAGCCCGCGTGTTAAAGTTCACTCCCTCCACACTTCATGGTGAAGCTGCCGACCGTCGATCAAATGATCTCGCTCGTGCGCAAGCCTGGTGCGCCGGCGTTTCCGGGCGCGCCGCGCGAGGCACGGCTGCGCGACGCGTTTGAGCACGCGCCGGTCGGTATCGCTCTCGCCTCGATGGACGGCGCGTGGCTGCAGTTCAACGAACGCTTTCGCGAAATCGCCGGCTACACGCGCGAACAGTTGAGCCGCTTGACGTTCACCGACCTCACCCATCCGGACGATGCCCGGCGCGAGACCGCCCTGATGCGCCGGATGCTCAGCGGCGACGCGGGCGGCTACCGCATCGAGAAGCGGATCATCGAGAAGAAGGGGAAGTACCGCGACGTCGAGGTGCTCTGCGCGATCGTCGGCGATGACGGCCCGCCGTTTCTCGTCTACATCCTCGACGAACGCGCGCGCACGGCGAACGGCCAGATCCGTCCGGCCGCGCAGGCGAACGAACAATTGCTGATGGCCGTCGTCGATCAACTCACCGACTTCGCCATCATCCGCACCGACGACAATGGCCTCATCGCCGGATGGAACGCCGGCGCGGAACGCATCCTCGGCTACACGCGCGAAGAGGTGATCGGGCGTCCGCGCCGGATGCTGTACCGCGATCACGAGCACTGGGGCGGCAAGTCGACCGCGCAGTTGCAGGAGGCGCGCGACTCGGGACGCATCGATCTCGAAGACTGGCGTGTCCGGAAAGACGGCCAGCATCTCTGGGTCCGCACCAGCCTCACCCCCGTGCGCATCAACGGCGCGATCAAAGGTTTCGTCGAAGTCATCCGCGCACCCGACGCGCGCGTCGAGACGGATGAGAAAACGAAACAGACGCTCGATGCCTTGCGCGCCGAGTTGCGCAAACGCCAGCAGACCGAGGAGGCGTTGAGGTCGGCGATCGATGAGCTGCGCGTCAATGGCGAGCAGACCATGGACGAGCTGAAGATCATGACCGACGCGCTGCGCAAAGAGCTGGAGCGGCGCAAGCGCGCCGAAGAAGAGCTGCGCGCGATTCACGAACGCGTGGCGAAAGCGGTAGTCCCGCCGAAGGCGCCGGCGGAGTCGGAGATCGTCTCGACGATCATGCCGCCGCAGCGGAAGTGGAAGCCGATCGGCGGCACGCCGGCGGAGCTGCTCGTCAAGCACGCGTCCAACCTGCGCACCGGCCGACTCGTCATCGCCAAAGGCAAGCACGAGAAAGAGCTTTTCATCGACAAGGGGAAGATCATCTCCTGCTCGTCCAACGATCCCTCGCGCTTCCTTGCGCAACGGCTCATCACCGTCGGCATGATCACGGAAGAGCAGCGGCAGAAGGCGCTCGACATCCAGCGCGAGACCCAACTCGCCCTCGGCCGCATCCTGATCATCCTCGGCGCGCTGACCGAGAACCAGCTTCACGACGCCATGCGCGAAAAAGCGGAGGACGAGATCCGCGAGCTGTCGACGTGGACCGACGCGAAGTACGTGTTCGTCGAAGAAGAAATCCCGACGCTGCAACTCGTGCCGCTGCGGATCGATGTCGCGGAGTTGATCGTGCACCAGCTCCAACACCGCGATGAGCCTCCCGTGGCGTTGGAGGCGATCGACGTCGCCGGCATCGTCAACGAAGCCGTCACCGATCTGGTCATCGACGACATCGCCTCGGCCGCCGACGAG
>Ga0157375_10001527_pt1 | contig 19899 bp, 22 predicted proteins | sample M35metaG_FD_115311 | JGI IMG/M metagenome (GOLD analysis project Ga0157375, IMG submission 115311) | Miscanthus rhizosphere microbial communities from Kellogg Biological Station, Michigan, USA - M3-5 metaG | ecosystem: Host-associated > Plants > Roots > Rhizosphere > Soil | place: USA: Michigan... | reverse complement strand
CCGCCGATCTCATTCCGCTCGTGACTGCGGTCACACTCTCGATTGCGCTTTGCGTGTTCCCTCTCATGGCCGCGGAAAAACGTTTAACCGCCCTTTCCGAAAGCCGCTAGAATCGCGGCGAACTACAAACTCGAAAACTGACAGGAGAAGCAATGAGCGACATTCCGTCCTACACGCCTCCGCCCCCGCCTCCGCCTCCGCCGGGTGGAAGTTACACGCCTCCTCCGCCTCCTCCGCCCGGCGGTGCGCCAAGCAGCGACCGCACCATCATGCTTGTCCTTTCGTACCTTGGCATCCTCGCTCTGATCCCGCTGCTGGTGAAGAAAGACGACAAGGAAGTCCAGTGGCACGCCAAGAACGGCCTCGGCCTGACCGTGGCGTGGATCCTTCTCTGGATCGTCATCGCCATCGTCGAGCACTTCATGCCGGCGATCGTCGGCTGCGGCATCGCGGTCGTTCACTGCGTTCTCGCACTCGGATTCCTCGCCGTGATCGTCCTGGCCATCATGAAGGCGCTCAAAGGCGAACGGATGCGCTTCCCTGTCATCAGCGACTTCGCCGACACCCACTAAAGGAGATCAACGATGGATACGCCTGGCGGTTCCTACACTCCACCACCACCGCCGCCCCCGACGGGCGGAACGCCTGCCGGTCCTGCCGGCGGCGACATTGTTTACCCGCAGCAGCCACCGAAAGATCCGGTGCTGATCGCCGTGCTTAATCTCGTCGTAGCCGGTTGCCTCGGCTACTTCATGATCGGCCAGAAGATGAAAGGCATCGTCGCCGTCATCGCCTGGGTTCTCGGGCTCTTCTTCACCTGCGGCACGGTCTCGGGACTGGTGTCGATCGTTGCGGCGATCGACGGCTATCTGCAGGCGATGCAGCTCAAGGCCAATGTGCCGGTTGCGCAGTGGACGTTCTTCAACGACCACAGGTAAATTTCAAGTTTGCATTTGACGCAAAAGGCGCCGCGACCGCGGCGCCTTTTTCTTTTCAATCAGAAAAAACTCTGTATCATCCTTTTCTCCGAGAAAACGTGCCCGAAAAGACCATCGCAGTCGCTCTCGTTCTTCCTGACCTCACCCGCAGCGTCGCCGAAGAACACCTCTCCGAACTGGAAAAACTGATCGAGACCGCCGGCGGCTCCGTCGTCGACCGCGTCTTCGCCAAACGGCCGCGTCCCGATCCCGCCACGTACGTCGGCAGCGGAAAAGCGGAGCAGCTCAAGTCGCTGGCTGCAAATGCCGGCGCCAAACTGATCGTCTTCGACGACGACCTTTCGCCCGCGCAGACGCGCAACCTCGAAAAGATCACCGAGGTCAAGGTCATCGATAGGAGCGGACTGATTCTCGATATTTTCGCGGGCCGCGCGCGCAGCCGCGAAGCGCGCACGCAGGTCGAACTGGCGCAGCTCGAATACATGCTCCCGCGCCTGACGCGCGCATGGACGCACCTAGAACGTCAGGCTGGCGGCATCGGAACGCGCGGCGTCGGCGAAACGCAGCTCGAGCTCGACCGCCGCATCATCCGCAACCGCATCGCGCGCTTGAAGGAAGATCTGACCAAGATCGAGCGGACGCGCGAAACGCAGCGCAAATCGCGCACCGCCGCGTACAGCGTCGCCCTGGTCGGCTACACGAATGCCGGCAAGTCGACGCTGTTCAATCGCCTCACCAGCGGCTCCGCCGAAGCGGCCGACAAACTCTTCGCCACGCTCGATGCAAAATCGGCCAAAGCCGTTTTCGACATGCCGCGCGAGACTGTCGTCATCGACACCGTCGGTTTCATCCGCAAACTCCCGCACCACCTCGTAGCCTCGTTCCGGTCGACGATGGAAGAAGCCGTTGCTGCCGATCTCGTGCTGCACGTGATCGACTCCAGTCATCCGCAGTTCGAAGACCAGCGCGCCGTCGGCGAAGACGTTCTGCGCGACCTCGGCGTGAAGCTGGATCGCGTCATCGAGGTCTACAACAAGGCCGACCGCACCGACGCCTTCGAGCTTCGTCGCAAGAACGCCGCGAGCGTTTCCGCGCTGACCGGCCGCAACATCGATCGCCTCATCGACATCATCCGCGACCGCGAGCTCGAAAACGGCGAAGTGCTGCATCTCGAGATCCCGCACAACGACGCGCGCGTCATCGCCAGGCTGCACGATCTCGCCGAAGTCTACGAACAGCGCGTCACCGATGGGGCCATGCTCATCACCGCCTGGATTCCGCGCGACGCGCTCCATCAATTCGAAGCGTACGCGGCAACAAGTCTCAAGCCCGCCAAGGTGAGCTGACGATCGCCGCATGTGATCGACGACACATTGCGACGTGAGTTCGCAAACGTCTCTCTTTGCGCCGCGTCCGTACTCTCACGATCGTGGATCGTCGACATCAACCCCAACTCGGTGAAGGCGCATATCATGGCCGCCGCAACCCATCGCCCATGAAAATCCGTCCCGCCGAGGCGCGCGACCGAGAGCGCATTCACGAGATCCTCGTCGCCACTGCCCATTTCACCGAGGAAGAAGTGCGGAACGCGATGGAGCTCGTCGACAAAGCGCACGACGAGCCTGAAAAGGGCGAGTACTTCATCCACGTTCTCGAAGAGCCGGATGGAGGTCCCGTGCAGGGTTACGTCTGTCACGGTCCCACGCCGCTCACCGACGGCGTCTTCGATCTCTACTGGATCGCTGTCGATCCCAAGAGGCAGGGACAGGGCATCGGCCAACTGCTGCTGCGTTTCGTCGAAAATGAAGTGCGCCGCAAGCGCGGACGCATGCTGCTCATCGAGACGTCGTCGAAGGAAAGCTACGCCTCGACGATGCGGTTCTATGAGCGCAGCGGGTACGATGAGATCTCGCGAATTAAGGATTTCTACCGGATCGAGGACGACAAAGTCGTCTATTGCAAGAAGCTGACGCCGAGCTGACATGAGCCCGAACCTGACCCTCTACGCTGCGCTCGCGCTGTATGCCGCCGGAACGGTGGTGGCGCTGGGCACGCTCTTCACGCGCGAGAAGCGCCCGCAGCACATCGCCCTCGGCATGATGATCGCCGGCTTTATCGCGCACACGGTCTGGATCGGAACCATCTGCGTCCGCACCGGTCATCCGCCGCTGACGAATCTCCCCGAGGCCGCCGGGTTCATGGCCTGGACAGTTTTCGCGGTCGAGCTGGCGCTCTTCATCCGCTACCGAGTACACGCCGCGTCGTTCTTCGTCTACCCGCTCGTGCTGATGCTGCTGACGCTTTCCGCCGTCGTGCACGAGCCGTTCATCAAGACGCCGGCAGGAATATCACGACTATTTATAACTCATATATTTTTAACAACAATTGGTGTAGCCGGACTTTTGATCGGACTTGCGTTCGGTGCCCTGGCCTGGGCGCAGGATCGCGCGTTGAAAACAAAACACCGCGGCGCGTTGTGGGACTGGATCCCCAGCCTCAACGTCTGCAAGACCGTCAGCTATCGTGCGCTGGCGATCGGATTCAGCGTCTACACCCTCGGCATCCTCGCCGGCATCCTCTGGTCGTATCGCACGACGGCGGGGCTGATGGACCTGCGCGTCAAGCAGATTGGCGCCGTCATCGCCTGGATCCTTTTCGCCATCGTGCTGCAGGCGTACATCAACGACACCTATCGCACGCGGCGCACCGCAGTCATCGGCGCCTGCGCGTTCGTGGCGATCATGGTCGCGATACTGGGGATTCACCATGTTTAGAGGCCAAATGTTGAATGTTGAATGTTCAATGTTGAATGTTGAATGGACGGGAGGCGCTTCGGCTCTCGTCGCCGTTTCATTCAACACTCAACATTCAACATTCAACATTCAACATTCGCTTTTGACTCATCCGGTCGCGCAGTCATCGGCGCCTGCGCGTGTTGAATGGACCGGAGGGGCTTCGGTTTCCGCCGCCGTTCCATTCAACACTCAACATTCAACATTCAACATTCAACATTCGTCTTCTACCGCAATGCAAACGCACACGACGCCGGAGTCGCCATGCCGCTGATCGTCGTCGGCGTGAACCACCGCACGGCCTCGGTGGACGTGCGCGAACGCCTCAGCGTCGCGCCGGCGCGGATGGCAGAGACGCTCGATGATCTTCGCGCGCTCGACGGCATCAACGGCGCGGCTGTCCTCTCGACCTGCAACCGCGTCGAAGCGATCGTCTCCGCATCCGCCGAGGACGTTATCGAGCCGATCGTCGATTGGCTGACGCAGCGCGCCGGAACGGCTCGCGCGGAGCTCGAAAAACACGTCTACATCCTTCGCCACGGCGACGTTCTCAAGCACCTCTTCCGCGTTGCCTCGGGACTCGACTCGATGATCGTCGGCGAGCCGCAGATCGCGGGGCAGGTTCGCGCGGCCTTCATCGCCAGCCGCGAGCGCGGCGCGCTCGACTCGCTGCTCTCGCAGGTTTTCGATCAGACCATGCGCGTCGCCAAACGCGTCCGCACGGATACAGGCATCGGTGAGCACGCGGTTTCCGTTCCGTACGCGGCCGTCGAGCTGGCCAAGAAAATCTTCGGCGATCTCCACGGCCTCCAGGTCCTGCTCCTCGGCGCGGGCGACATGGGCGAGCTGACTGCTGAACATCTGTCGGCGTTCGGGCTGGAGCAGATCTTCGTCGCCAACCGTTCGTACGATCGCGCCATCGAACTGGCCGAACGCTTTCACGGTCAGGCCGTGAAGTTCGAAGGTATCGAGCCGTATCTGGCCACGTGCGACATCGTCATCGCCTCCACCGCCGCTCCGCATTTCGTCGTCGAACCCGACCACGTGCACCGCGCGCTGGCCACGCGCCGCCGCCGCAATCTGTTCCTCATCGATCTCTCCGTGCCGCGCAACATAGATCCCGCCATCTCGAACATCGACGGCGCGTACCTCTACAACGTCGACGATCTGCAGCAGGTCGCCGACGCCAACCGCGAGCTGCGCATGCAGAAGGCGCACGAAGCCGAGGAGATCGTGGAGCGCGAGGTCGACGGTTTCCGCCGCCGCCTCGTCACACAGGACGCCGTCCCGACGATCGTCGAATTGCAGGGAAGGCTCGAAGACATCCGCACTCACGAACTGGAGAAGTGCCTGCGCAGGATGGGGCCGGTGAGCGCCGACCAGCGCGCCGCGGTCGAGCAGCTCTCGACGCAGCTCGTGAACAAGATCCTCCACTACCCGATCCTGCAGCTCAAGGAAGCCGAGGAGCCGGCCGAGCGCGAGACGCTGCGGAAAACCATCCGAAAGATTTTCGGCCTGCGATGACCTCGACCGTCCGCATCGGCACGCGCGGGAGCCAGCTCGCTCTCTGGCAGGCCAACGAGGTTTCAAAGCACCTCGCGGAACGCGGCTATCAAACGCAAATCGTTCCGTTCAAGACGACCGCCGACAAGCGCCAGGACGTTCCGCTTGCGTCGATCGGCGGCAAAGGTCTGTGGGTGAAGGAGCTGGAAGAAGCGCTGCTCCGGGCCGAGATCGACATGGCCGTGCACAGTCTCAAGGATGTGCCGTCGATCATCGGCGACGAATTCGTCCTGGCCGGCTTTCTCGAACGCGCCGATCCGCGCGACGCCTGGGTTCAGCTGAACGGAACGTCGATTGCGTCATTGCCATCGGGCGCCGTCGTCGGCACGAGCGCTCCGCGCCGCCGCGCGCAGCTTCGCGCGCTCTACCCGCACCTGCGCATCGACGACATCCGCGGCAACGTCGATACGCGCATCAACAAACTCCGCGCCGGCCTCTACGACGGCGCCATCCTCGCCGCCGCCGGCCTCCACCGCCTCGGCCGCGCCAGCGAGATCACGTCGTACTTTTCGACCGACGAGATGCTGCCCGCATGCGGACAGGGAATCGTCGCAATCGAAACGCTTCGCGATGCAGCGTCGGTCGCGTCATCGATCAATCACGCGCCCACCGCCCTCGCCGCGCATTGCGAACGCGGAGTCCTCCAAAAATTCGGAACGCTGCTCGACTGCTACTCCGCCTGCGCGGTTCACGCGACATTCGACGACGGCACAATCACGATCCGCGCGTTCTTCGGAGAGCTGGAGGGAGATCGATCGATTCGCGTAACACGGAGCGGGCGTGATGCGGATGCCGTCATCGATGATGTTTATCGCGAGCTCGTCGAAAAGGGTGCGATGAATCTGGTGGTGCAGTCATGATGTTTGCCGCGGAGCGGCTTCAGAGGGTAGCCAGGGGTGAGAGCGAAGCGAACACCCCTGGTAAGAAAGAGCGTCCCAATTCGTGCCGCGCTAGCGGCACAAGCAAGAGTCGCGCGATCCTTCTGGTGCCGCTGACGCGGCACAAATCCTTCCAACTCCCGGACCACCAGGGGTGCTCGCTTCGCTCGAACCCCTGGCTACCCTCTGAAGCCGCTCCGCGGCGGTGTGGCACAGACACTCCTGTCTGTGCTTTGGCGAATCGCGCTGGAGAGAATTCATGACCGGCAAAGTCTTCCTCATCGGCGCCGGTCCAGGCGATCCCGGCCTCCTGACGATGCGCGCCGCGGATCTCATCGCCCGCGCCGATTTCATCGCCATCGACGCTCTCGTCTCCGACGCCATCGCCGATCGCGCGCCGAAGACCGCCGAGGTCGTCTACGTCGGCAAGCGCGCATCGAAACACGCGCTGCCGCAGGACAAGATCAACCAGCTGTTGATCGACGAGGCGAAGAAAGGGAAGACAGTCGTCCGGCTCAAAGGCGGCGATCCCTTCGTCTTCGGACGCGGCGGCGAGGAAGCCGAGGAGCTGGCCGCGGCCGGCGTCGAATTCGAGATCGTGCCGGGCATCTCGTCAGCGCTCGCCGGTCCTGCCTACGCCGGCATCCCCGTCACGCATCGCTCGTACGCGACGTCGCTCACGCTCGTCACCGGCCACGAGGCCGACGCGTCGACCGGCATCAAGTGGGAAGCGCTGGCGCAACTCGACGGCACGATCGTTTTCCTGATGGGCTTCGGCAACCTCGCCACGATCGCGGAAAAGCTGACCGCAAACGGCGTCTCGCCCGATCGTCCGGTCGCGGTCATCTCGAAAGCGACGACCTCCGAGCAACGCACGGTTACAGGCACGCTTGCAACCATCGAAGGAAAAGTCGCGGAGGCGAACCTGCCCACACCCGCGCTGATCATCGTCGGCGAAGTCGTGAAGCTGCACGACGTCATCAACTGGTTCGAATCGAAGCCGCTCTTCGGCAAACGCATCGTCGTCACCCGCGCCCGCGAGCAGGCCTCAGAACTGAAGCGCCTGTTCGAAGAGTCCGGCGCGACGGTGATCCAGTTTCCGACCATCGAAATCGCGCCGCCGGAATCGTTCGCCTCGCTCGATGCCGCCGTCGACAAGCGGTTCAACTGGCTCGTCTTCACCTCGGTCAACGGCGTGACCGCCTACTTCGAGCGCCTGTTCGCAAAAGGACTGGATGTTCGCGCCCTGTCAGGAACGCACATCGCCTGCGTCGGCGAACCGACGGCGGCCGCACTGCGCGCGCGCGGAATCGCCCCCGACCTCGTACCCGACAAATTCATGTCCACCGCCCTGATCCCGCACTTCGACGCCGATCTTCACAGCGTTCGCATCGCCGTCATTCGCGCCGCCGAGGGGCGCGACGAGTTCATCGACGAGATGAGGAAACACGGTGCCGAGGTGCACCTCGCGGTCGCCTATCGAACCGTTCCCGTCGCATTGAATGCAGACGAGCTCCACGATATCGACGTCGTCACCTTCACCAGCGCGTCGACCGTCGACAACTTCTTCGCCTCCGCTCCTTCCATCGACGGCGCTCTGCTCGCCTCCATCGGCCCCACCACCAGCGACGCCCTCCGCAAACACGGACGCCAGCCGGATATCGAGGCTTCGACCGCCAGCATCCAGGCGCTTCACGATGCCGTTCACGCGGAGACGCGGAGACGCGGAGACGCGGAGAAACCCCGTAACCCCCTCCGCGTCCCCGCGGCTCCGCGTGAACAGCCTTCTTGAGTTGTGCATACGAATGTGCATATCATCAAGCCTGTGGCTTTTGAGTGGGACGAAGTCAAGGCAGGAGCCAATTACCGAAAACACGGCGTTCATTTTGCTGATGCGGTGAGCGCTTTCGACGACGATGCGGCGATCACGATTCGAGATGAGGATTCTGACGAAGAAGAGCGATTCGTCACCGTCGGCCGCGACGCCTTCGCGCGACTACTGGTTGTTGTGTACACGTGGCGTGGCGAGAACATCCGACTGATCTCGGCACGGACGGCGACTCGACGCGAAACGAAAGGATACGAAAACTGAAATGCGAAAAGAGTACGACTTCTCAAACGGCGTTCGCGGCGCGGTTGTGCAGCCCGATCCAGGCAAAGTCCGCATCACTATTCGGCTTGACGAGGATGTCATCGACTGGTTCCGCAAGCAGGTGAACGCGGCTGGCGGCGGCAACTACCAGACGCTGATCAACAAGGCCCTGCGGGAATACATCGGCACGCGCGCCGAGCCGCTGGAGAAGACTCTCCGGCGCGTCATTCGCGAGGAGTTGCGGAAGAAGGGCGCAGCGTAATCGCGCTGGGTTCAAGACACTCGAAAGGCGACTGAATGCGTAATCGTTTCGTATTAATGCGTAAACATTTCGCATGAATCCGTATTCTATTCGCATTCTTACGTACATAGTTCGCATACGTACGTTACTGATACGCATTCACACGTAATCATTTCGCACGATTGCGTTATCATTTCGCATTCATGCGTCCGGATTACGCATGAAGACAACCTCGGAGTGACATGAGCGAAGGGAACGTACGCATGAAGACGATCACTGATAAAGCTACGGATACCGGCGAGCTGGATCCGCGCATCCACCGAGCCATTGCGCAGATCGAGGGGGTGTATCAGATTCTTCCGGAGTTCGTCCCTACGCCGGCTGAAGGGCTCATCCCGATGCGAACTGCCGGGACGATTTCGAACGCCTTCCTCGCAGCGAGCGCCGCCATGGTCGAGGAGGATCCGTCCATGCAGGCGCCTACAGGTCTCGATCCCGCCAGGACTCGCGAGGTCATCCATCGCAATCTGCGGTTCGAGGCGGTCGCTGCCGCTGCCGAGACGCTGGCGCGGGACATTCGCTACAACATGCTTCGGGAGCGATGGGAAGTCGTGCAGCAGGCGTTGCAGGTGTACAGCCTGGCCAAGACCGCCATTCGCAACCCGCGCGGTGCGGGGCTCATTGCTCACGTCCGCGCCATGAAAGCAGCGCTCGGGCCGCGAGGGCGGCGGCGCAAACAGAAAGGCGCGGCTCCCGAGCCCGAGAAAGTAGATTAGTGGATTCGTAGATCAGTCGATTAGAGCTGACACGTTCGTCCTGGCACTAGTCCAGGACCCGGCGATCCGACTCACTGATCCACTAATCCACTGCTCTACGGAAAATAGCCGCGCGGCGCCCGCAACTGTTGGCCGGCGCTCGATCGCACTTCCAGCGCGTGCCATTGATCCGCGGCGGACGGATCGGAGTAGAAGGCGAGCTGGTATTGATTGCGGAGCTCCTGCGCCAGTTTCGCGTAAACGTCCGGCAGCTCCCGTTCGGCTTTGATGATGAAGTACGTCGCGCCGGTGTCGCGGGCGATGTTGGCCAGGCGGCGCGCTTCCACATAGCCGACGCCGAAGCGCATCCAGCGGGTCAGCTGCTTGTTTTTGATGATCGGGTAGATCGGCACGCCGGCGTAGCGGGCGTAGTGGACCAGGTGGTCGAGCTTGAAATGGCTGCCCTGGTCGACGCCGTCAGTGAGGATGACCAGCGCGTGGCGGCCGGGCTGCTTCTGGAGCTCGTACAGCATCTCGATGGCCGTGTCGTAGAGGTGCGTCTCGCCGGACGGTTTCACACGATCGACCGTCGCAGCAGCGGCGTTGAAATCGTTCGTGAATGGCGTAAGCCAGAACGTGCGCTGATTGAAGCCAACCACGGCGATGCGGTCCTGCGGACGAAGCAGGCGTTGCGCGAATTGACGCGCGGCAGTTTTCACGACCGGCAGTTCTTCGAGCATCGACTCGGAGTAGTCGATCAGCAGGATCACGTAGAGCGGCTGATCGGAAGCGGGAGTGAGCGCCTCGATTTTTCGCGGTGCGCCGTTGTCGAGCAGCGTCAGCTCGTTCGCGCGCGGGGCGCGATCGCCGCCGACGACGGAGAGCGGGATCTGCTGGACGGACACATCGACCTGCTCGCTCGGATTCGTGCCGAAGAAAAGGACGTCGTTCGCCTCGCTGCCGTCGGTCGCGTGCACGACCACGCGCGCGTAGACGGCGTTCGGAAACTTGGTCGCTTCGAATGCGGCGGTATACGGCGGCGCGGCCACGGTCGCGACCTTTTCTTCGCCGATGAAAAAATCGACGCCGCTGATTCCGAGCTGCTGCGGCTTGACGATGCTCGACTCCAGCACACCGCGGTTCGCATGCAGGCGCACGCGGAACGGCGGACGCGGATCGTTGACCACCATCTCGTCCTCGCCGGCCACGTTGCCCTGCGCGTCGTAGCCAACGGCGCGGATGCGCAGGCGGCGGACGTAGTCGCCGATTCTCACCGGCAGCACCATCATCCGGCCCGTGCCTTCCGAGTACTTCACGCCGTTGATGAAAAGCGCCACGCGCACGACCGGATCGGTCGTCGTCACCGGAACGGGCAGGTCGCCGTAGACGAGCGACGCCGGCTTCTGCGTGATCTGCACGCTCTGCGCGAATGCGCCGCCGGCGGTGACTAGGAAAAGGAGAGCGATCAGTCGTCGAATCACGACGCGATCAACGTGAAGTCGCCCTTCGACCTTCCGGGCTTGCCGGTCACCTGCTCCATCGTGCATTGGCGCGGCTTCTTTTCCGGCCGCCAGCGCAGGAACTTCGAGCCGTGGCGGAAGCGGCCCTGCGAGAAATAGTCGTATTCGACTTCGCAGACCAGCTCGGGCCGCACCGGCTCCCACTCCGCGCTCTTCTCGGTCGCCCAGCGCGACGGGCCGCCGGGCACGCGCACCTCGAACGGGTTCTCGCCGCGCAGCGCTTCGAGCTGTTTCGTCAGCGCGTCGCGCTCGGATTTCTTGATGCTCGAACTGTGGCCGATGTAGACGAGGCGTCCCTCGTCGTCGTACAGGCCGAGGAGGAGCGAACCGACGGAACGGGTTCCTTCGCCGTAGCGGAAACCGCCCACGACACAGTCCGCGGTCTTGAGGTGCTTGACCTTGACCATGCCTTCGCGATCGCCGGAGTGATACGGCTCGCCGAGGCGCTTGGCCATCACGCCATCGAGTCCGGCGCTGCCGAATTTGTTGAACCAGTCGTTCGCGACCTTGCGCTCCGTCGTCGCCGGCGAGAGCCGGATCAGCGATCCCTCGGGGACATTTTCGAAGAATCGTTCGAGCAGTTCGCGGCGTTCTTCGATCGGCTTGTCCGCGATCGCTTTCCCTTTCATCACCAGCAGATCGAAGCCGAAGTAGTACGCCGGAATCTCCGCGGCCAGCTTGCGGATGCGCGACTCCGCGGGATGGATGCGCTGCAGCAGATCATCGAACGACAGCCGTCCGCCGACGGGCACGACGATCTCGCCGTCGATGACGAAGTCCTTCATCTTCAGCTCGCGCATCGCTTCGACGACCTCGGGGAAATAGCGTCCGAGCGGCTGCCCGGCCTTCGATTGCACAACGACGTCATCGCCGCTCTTGAAAATGATGGCGCGGAACCCATCCCACTTCGGCTCGAACTGCCAGACGTCGCCGGACGGGATCTTGTCGACCCGCTTCGCCTCCATCGGCGGGTAGGGCGGCGTGATGGGGAGATCGAGCTTCGGGAAGCCGGCGGTGGTGATTTTCGGTACGGTCGTTTCTTGTGTGCGCTTTGTCATCCTGAGCCGCCGGAGGCACCGTAGCCGAAGGCGGAGTGCCGAAGGACGGCGAAGGATCTCAAGTTACGCGAGCTGCGCTGAAACCGGGTTTCAGCAAGTGCAGCGCATCTTGAGATCCTTCACCGTCCTGCGCGACTCCGCGCTTCGCGCTCCGTCGCTCCGGCGGCTCAGGATGACAAACGTTTCTTCTTCTTCTTCGCAGGCGCCGTAAACACCTTCATCAAATCGAACCTCTTCTTCCCCACCGCGACCGGCTTCCACAAATCCCCCACCTCGGCCACCCGTTCGCGGACGTTGTCGATGCGGAAATCCTTGATGTCGATCCCTTCTTCGATCTCTTCCCACGTCACCGGCGTCGAGACGCCGGCGAACGGGGTCGGGCGGACGGAGTAGATCGACGCAAGCGTGCGGCCCCAGGCGTTCTGGTTGTAGTCGACGAGCACGCGCGCGTAGGGGCGCTTCACCTTCCTGTACTCGGCGGTGATGATGTTCGGATGGCGCGCTTCCAGCTCGATCGCGATCGCCTTCGCGAACGTCCACACCTCTTTCTGCAGCGGTCCGTGCACGATCGGGATGTAGACGTGAATGCCCTTTGATCCGGTCGTCTTTGCGTAAACCGGCATGCCGAGGTGTTCGAGGATGTCGCGGACGCGCAGGGCCACTTCGCGGATCATTTTGAAATCGGCGCCCGGCCCGGGATCGAGATCGAAGTGGAGAAAGTCGGGGCGGTTGTAATCGTCGCAGCGCGCGTACCACGGGTTGAGATCGATGCAGCCGAGGTTGATGAGCCAGAGGAGCGAGGGGAGATCCTGCACGATCGGGAAGTTGACCATCTCCGAATGCATGATCGGACAGATCTCGATCCACTCCGGCCGCGGCTCGGGCGCGCGCTTCATGTAGAAAAAATCGCCCTCGGCGCCGTTCGGATAACGCTTCATGACCATGGCGCGGCCCGCCAGGTGCGGCAGAAGGTACGGTGAGATGTCGGCGTAGTACTGCAGCAGATCGCGCTTGGTGATCTTCAGATTTTTCCAGAAGAGCTTGGGGAGGTTGGTGAGCCGCACCTCGCGCGCGCCGAATTGCAGCGTGAGGTCGGTGGCGTCAGGATCGATGACGAGACGTTTTGCGGCGGCCACACCGCGAATTGTGCACAGACAAGAGTGTCTGTGCCACAGGACTCACCAACCCTCGGGGATTTTTCCGTCGCCGGTGGTGCGGTGCCGCGGCGCGTCGAGGGTGGTGCATTCGAGCTCGCGATTGGCGCGGACGGCGCGGAGCATCAGTCCGCCGCGCGACATGTCGCCGAGCCCCGCGAACGCCGCGGGGAAGCGCAGCCGGTGCTGAAAAACGGGCCAGAGGATGTCGACGTATTTGCCGCTGGCGACACTGCCGAGGAGGACGACCTGCGCGTCGGGCTCGAGTTTGCTGGCGAGCGCGCGGGCGTCGTCTTCGAGCGGCTTGCGATACGCGCGTTTGGCGACGTCGACCGGCGTGCGCGACATCACCTTCATCCGCTCCGGCGTGACGCGCCAGTCAGGCGGAACGAGTCCGAAGCCTGGCGCGATGATGTAGACGCCATGCTCGCCGGCCGCAGGCGACGGCTGCGCGAAGTGCATCGCGTATCCGATCTTGCCGCGAAAGTAGAGGGAGCTCATGAACGCGAACGCCATCGCGATCGGGACGCCCTCGGGCGACCGATACATCCGCGCCGCCTCGAAGTTCGCCTTCGGCGAGGTGAATTGTTTCGCGCGAATCCCGCCCGTGCTGGCGGGCGACAGAAGGAAGATTTTGGGTGGCACGAGGTGGGGAAACAGTGGGGAATGCTGCCGTCATCCCACTCTGTCATCCTGAACCGCCGGAGCCGCGTAGTGCGAAGCACGGAGCGGCGCAGGACGGTGAAGGATCTCAAGATGCGCAACTCCAGCTGAAACCCGCTGGGATTCAACGCAAGTTGGGAAGCTTGAGATCCTTCACCGTCCTCCGGCGTTCCGCGCTTCGCGCTCCAACGCCTCGGGCGGCTCAGGATGACAGGGCGTAAGCTACTCCCCCCATGCCACACATCCTGCTCTTCACCCTCGCCATCGCCACGATCAGCACGATCGTGATCGCGCCGGTGGCGCTGGCGCTGGCGGCGTGGTCGTGGCGGGCGGGGACGAAGGGGATGATCATCGACGCCATCGGCGCGCTGCCGCTGGTGCTGCCGCCGACGGCAGTCGGGTTCGTGATGCTGGAAATTCTGTCCCGGCGCAGTCCGGTCGGCGCGTTTCTGCAGCGCCTCGGAATCGAAATTCTGTTCACGCCGAAGGCAGTCGTGCTGGCGTGCGCGGTGATGTCGTTTCCGCTGATGTTCACTGCCTTTCGCGTGGCCGTCGAAACCTCGGACCGCCGCTACTTCGACGTCGCGCGCACGCTCGGCGTGACGCCGGTGCGCGCGTTTCTGCGCGTGACGCTGCCGCTGGCGTGGCGCGGTCTGCTGAGCGGGATGCTGATCGCGTTCTGCCGCGCGCTCGGCGAGTTCGGCGCCACGATCCTCATCGCGGGCAACATTCCCGGGCGCACGCAGACGGTGGCGCTGGCGATCTACGACCGCGTGCAGAACGGGAGCGATGCCGAGGCCGCGATCCTGGTCGCGTACGTGGTGGCGATGGCGTGGGTGCTTGTGATCATCAGCGGCGTTCTCATCGCGCAGCAGCGGAGACGGTTCGCGGCGTGATCGAGATCGACGTTCGCCTGCCGCTCGCGCCCTTCACGCTCAACGTTCGCTGTGAATTGAGCGCGAATGTGACAGCGCTCGTTGGCAGATCGGGATCGGGAAAAACGTCGCTGATCGAGTCGATCGCCGGCCTGCGCCGCGCGAAGGGACGGATCGTCATCGATGGCACCACGCTGCTCGACAGCGACCGAGGGATCGACCTGCCGCCGGAGCGGAGGAGCATCGGCTACGTGCCGCAGGACGCGGCGCTGTTTCCTCATCTGCGTGTCGCGGAGAACATCCGCTTCGGAGGCAAGGACCGCGACCGTTTCGATGCGCTCGTCGCCGCGCTGGAGTTGAAGCCGCTGCTCGATCGCGTTCCGGCGTCGCTCTCCGGCGGCGAACGGCAACGCGTCGCGCTCGCCCGCGCGCTGATGACGCAGCCTCGATTGCTGCTGCTCGACGAGCCGCTGGCGTCGATCGATCAGCCGCTTCGCGAGCGCATCCTTCTCTACCTCCGCCGCGTCCGCGACCTCGGCATCCCGATGATCTATGTCACGCACCAGCCGTTCGAGGCGCTCGCGCTCAGCAGCTGGTGCGTCGTTCTTCGCGACGGTGCGGTGGCCGCCGAGGGAGCGTCGCGCGTCGTGCTCGCCGATCCGGAAGTGGCGGGGAGCGTGGAGAACGTCTTCGAAGTCTCGCAGCCGCAACACGACCGCGACCTCGGCATCACGCGCGTGACGACGAGCGACGGACTGGCCCTCGTCCTTCCGTACGATCAGGTGGCCGAAGCGAGGTTTCCATTGGTGGTAAGGATCAGCGCGGACGACGTCGTCGTCTTCGGAGAACGTCCGACGTCGATCTCATCGCGCAACGTATTCGAAGGAACGGTGACGTCGCTGCGTGCAAGCGACGGTGTCGTCGATCTGACCGTGACGGCACCGGCGCCACTGAACGTGCGAATCACGCGCGCGGCGGCGGAGGACCTCGGCCTCAGCGAAGGTTCGCGGGTATGGCTGGCGCTTCGGAGTCGAGCGTTTCGAATCGTAGGGTGACAACCTGCCGCGGAGCGGCTTCAGAAGGTAGCGAGGGGTGAGAGCGAAGCGAACACCCCTCGAAAACGGAGGCGCACCACGATTCGTGCCGCGTCAGCGGCACCGGAAAAATGTGACACTCCATCCAGTGCCGCTGACGCGGCACAACTTCATTCTCGACTCTCGTACGAGGGGTGCGAGCGATGAAGCTGCTCGCACCCCTCGCTACCTTCTGGAAGCCGCTAACGCGGCGATGTGGCACCGGCGGTCTGTGCCACATTAGAATGCGCCCTATGCTGATCAAAGGGATGACGGAGCAGGAGATCCGGGTGTTGCAGGAGTTTCGGAGGCTGGCGGTGGAGTCGCTTGGGATCGCGGCCATCAAGGCCATCAGGCATCCTGCCGGCGGCGGCGAGGGGCCGGCGATCTCGCTTGTCGATAAGGGAATGCTGACCACGGACGCGGCGCGGGAGAACTTTTCGCTGACGGCGAAGGCGAAGGAGTTCCTCTCGTACGATCCGAAGCCAGAGTTCGAGGAGGCAGGCTCAGCCGCGGAAGAGGTCGTCGTTGCTGAATAAATTGCACATGAATCAGTGCAATCTATAACTCACTTAAATTCAGCGGTTTAGCTGCGTATCTCGCCGCGCCGGATACCCCTCGTGCGCGTAAACACCGTTGACTCAGGAACTTAGCTGTCGTAGCATGTGTCGCCGAGGATTGGAAATGAAAGATGGCGACAAAGCAAAAGCCAAAGCAGCCAAAGCCAAAACCTCAGGGAAAGAAGCCAGCAGCAAAAGCTCCGCAAAAAAAGGCGGCAAAGCCGTCCAAACCAGCAGCAAAAAAGAAAGCAGCGCCTCCTCCAAAACCGGCTCCGAAAAAAAAGGCGGCAGCGCCAAAAGCGGCAGCGCGAAAGCCGGCGCCAAAGCAGCCGGCTCCAAAAGCAACGGCAAAGCCGGCCGCGCCGAGCCCGAAACCATCTCCTTCACCAATCCAGCCATCGAAAGCGCCTTCAACCGCGCCGTCAAGAAGTATCCCAACGCCTTCCGCCGCCTCACCGACTGACGGCGCCGGAACGCGCTACCTCAGCGTCGCGGATCTGGTCGAACTGCATCGCGCGGTCAGCATCGAGTTCGGCGGCAATCAGGCGCATCCGGGCGTCGTCGAATCGCAGTTCGGTCTGCTCAACACCGTGCAGCGGCCTCAGGTCACCATGCTCGGCCGCGAGGCGTACTCGACGTTCCCCGACAAAGTGGCGGCCTTCCTCTTCGCGCTCCTCATCAACAGTCCGTTCAAAGGCGGCAACCGGCGCGTCGCGCTGGCGTCGCTGTTCGCGTTCTGCGAGCTGAACAACCGCACCGTCGATTCGCGCCTCCTCGATGAGAAGGCTGCCGAGAATCTTTTCAAGCGCGCGGCCGGTCATCGCGAGCTCGGCATCCCGCCGGAAAATGTTTTCCGCGAGATCCGCGAGACGATGACGCGCGCCATCATGCCGCTTTCGTAATGTCGGCACGGCTATTGATCTTCCTGCCCGATCAGGAGGACTCATGGCTACGAAAAAAAGCAGCAAATCAGCGAAGAAACCGGACGCGATCGCCCTTCTCAAGGAAGACCACAAGAAAGTGAAGGGGCTCCTCGGCGATCTCGAGAAGTCGTCGATGCGCGGCGGTCCGCGCGCGCAGAAGCTCGTCGAGCAGATCGACAAAGAGCTGACGATCCACACCACGATCGAGGAGGAGATCTTCTATCCCGCCTTTCGCGACGCCGTCAGCACCAAGGACGACAAGAAGATGTATTTCGAGGCGAAGGAAGAGCACCACGTCGTCAAGCTGGTCATGCCGGAAGTGAAAGAGGACGGCATGGCGGTCGAAGAATTCGCGGCGAAGTGCAAGGTGCTGAAGGAGCTCGTCGAACATCACGCCGACGAGGAAGAGAAGGAGATGTTCCCCGAGGCGCGCAAAGCGCTCAGCCGCGCCGAGCTGCAGGATCTCGGCGACCGGATGGCCACGCGCAAGAAGGAACTGGGCGCGTAAGTCGATCAACCGGCCGGCGGCGAAGCCGTCGTAAGAACCGTAGCCCCCGGTTTCAACCGGGGGTCAACGGATCAGGCCAAGCTTGTGAGCCCGTCTTGACGGGCGAAAGAAAGCTTTCTCTCGCGCGCTAAAGCGCGCTCCCAAATTCGCGGCGCATGCGATTCCCCCGGTTAAAACCGGGGGCTACGGTTCTTGCGCCGGCTACGCCGACGAACGGTTCGTCGCCGATTGGATCGCGATGTTGCGCAAACTACCGATTTTTCTCGCGCAGCTCGCGTTCGTGCATGGCCGCGTTGATGCGTCCGAGCAGGATGCGTGCGACGCGCAGATCGTGTCCGGCGTCGATGAGCAGGATGGTGATGTCGCCGCCAGCCCAGAGCAATCCGGCCAGCACCAGCAGTCGCGTCGCCTCGCCGAGGAGCGTCATGAACGCCGCGACGCCGCTGGTGACAACGCCTGTGACGACTTCGCCGATCAGCATGATCAGCAACAGCACCGCCAGGACTTTGAACAATCGCGCGATGTAGCGCAGCGCCACATACGGCTCGAGATCCTCGGTGCGCACTTCGTTCTCACGCGTGCGGTGTTCGTCGCCGCGCATCGGCGGCGCGCCGCACGCCGGACAGACCCGCGACGGATCGGGACGCGCCGCGCCGCATTCGGGGCACGTCGCTGTTGCTTTGCTTCCTGCTACTGCTTCGACCACGGTACCTCCAATCGAGTGGATCAGTAGATCAGTGGATTAGTCGATCAGTAGGTAGATTTCCTGATCCACTGATCACTGATCTACTGATCCACTACTTCACCCACTGCCCGTTCCGCGCCACCTTGCGCGATAGCCGCGCACGTCGATGTGCGTGAACGGGCCATGTCCGCAACATGCGGAATAAACGCCAACTCCGCCGACCAGCGACGGATTCTTTCTCTCCACTCGCTCCACGGCCGCCTGGATGACCTCGGCGTCCCGGACGTCGACGCGATGATCGCCGTTGAGGTCGTCCATCATTCCGTTGCCGTCGTTGTCGACGAACGTGTCCGAGGCATCGCCGTACATGTGCCGGCTCAGGTTCGCGCGGCCCTGCGTATTGCCGCCGCCGTGGTTGTACTCCGGCGTGCGGAAGCCGCTCATGATCTGGTAGTGGTGGACCGGATGGCCCATCGCCTCCAGCTCCTGGATGGTCAGCTCGAGCTTGTCCAGCAGTTTCGGATTCAGCAGCAGGTACTTCGGCCAGACGTTCGGCTGATCTTTCGTCAGGAAATCGCGCAGCTTGAAGTGCTCGGAGATGGGTGTGTCGGCGTTCTCGCGCGTTACCTCGATGAAGCCTGCCGGATTCGCGTACGCCGGCGTCTTCGGCGTTCCGCCGCTCTCGAATGGCCAGCTGCCGAGGAAGTAGGTGCCGATGTGGCCGGAACGTTTTTCGGAAAACGGGACGAGCGTGATGACGTTGAAGTTGTCGAGCTGGCGCATGGCCTGGTCGATCTGCACGGCCATCGTGTAGACGCCCGGTTGCTTGGGAGCGGTGAAGTCCGATGCGACTTTGTCGTCGCCTTCGGTCAGCACCGCTTTTGCGCCGCCCGGCGCTCCCGACGCGATCGGCGCGCCCGGCGTGACGGTGGTGAAGTAGACCTTCCCGCTGCGGCCGCGAAGCGGATTCAGGAAGCCGAGCATGGCGTCGTCGATATAGGCGGTGGTGGGCGCGTCCGGCTGAAAGATCTGCGTCGCGATCCGCGGCGCGGCGGGCGGAGGCGGGACTTTCACGCCGGCTTCCTTCGCCACGCGCTCCATCTCCCGCTGATCCTCGTACGCCGTGTGAATCGCGCCGATCCATCCGGTGACGTAGAGCAGCACGACGACCACGGCGATCCACGTGAAGATGTGCTCCTGCCGCTCGTTGAGACCTCGGAAAATGCGATGCCGCTTCCGCGCCCGCGGATAAAGGTGAGGCGACTCCGTCTCTGCCACGAGAGGGCAGGGTTCACGACGCATGCCGTTGGGGTGGGCGTGGGGCTTGGGGAGTGGGATGCGCTGTCATCCACGCTGTCATCCTGAGCCGCCCCTTCGGCTGCGCTCAGGGCAGGCTCCGGCGTTGGAGCGCGAAGCGCGGAACGCCGGAGGACGGTGAAGGATCACGGCGCGGCGTAGCCGCAACCAAAGCATCTTTCCAATCGAGAGTCCCTCTCCTCGCGTCTTCTTGCGGGGAGAGGGAGACACGAAGTGCGACGCGCGTAGCGCCAGCGGCTCGCTGGCTGTACCGCCGCCGGCTCGGCGGCAAACGTCATCGCGAGACCTGCCAGCGAGCCGCTGG
>Ga0157375_10001523_pt1 | contig 19953 bp, 21 predicted proteins | sample M35metaG_FD_115311 | JGI IMG/M metagenome (GOLD analysis project Ga0157375, IMG submission 115311) | Miscanthus rhizosphere microbial communities from Kellogg Biological Station, Michigan, USA - M3-5 metaG | ecosystem: Host-associated > Plants > Roots > Rhizosphere > Soil | place: USA: Michigan... | reverse complement strand
GTTTACACTGCCTCGTTGGGGGCCGGGCAGCGAGGGAATACGGCCCGTGTGATGCCGCCGGAGGTGGACTGGGAGAGGTGCGTGAGGTAGTCGTTGCGGCGCCTCGGGGTAATCCTGGACTGAGGTTCGAACGGCTGCTCGGGGTCATCGTCGGTTTTGTCAGTCCGGACCACATGAAGCGGATAGCCGGGGTGTTCTCCTCCGTACCGTCGGCAGGACCGGGCCCCTCGCTAGGCGCCCGGTAACGCGCCGGTTCCGAAGCGGCCGACGTGGGCCAGAATCCCCATGCCAAGGCCCTTCCGCTGTATTAAGGTGGGGGCTGACGGGGCCGCGCGGCCCGCCCCGTTGGCCGCCTGCTCCGGGGCAATTCGTCCCTTGCCGTTGGTCCAGCGTCATCAAGCGACGGCCGTCCGCCTCGTCAGGAAGGCCAGCCATGGTGCCATTTCCGGCTCTGGAGCAGCCGTTGAACCCGTTTCCCCGCTACGAAGCCATGCGGCACAGTGAACCCGTTTTCCAGGACCAGGAGACCGGGGTGTGGCACGTGTTCCGCTACGACGACGTTCAGCGTGTCTTGTCCGAGCACGCCACGTTTTCTTCCCGGATCGGCGGGGACAACCCCTCCGAAACGGGCCAGCTCTTCGCCGCCAGCCTGATCAACACCGACCCGCCCAGGCACCGCCAGTTGCGCTCCCTGGTGTCCCAGGCATTCACCCCACGTTCAGTGGAAGCGCTCGGCCCGCGGATCTCGGAACTCACCGACGAGTTGCTGGACCCGGTGGCCGGTGCCGGCGCCGCGGACCTGATCGACCAGCTGGCCTATCCGTTGCCGGTGATCGTGATCGCGGAGCTGATGGGCATCCCGGCCGCGGACCGGGACCGGTTCAAGCAGTGGTCCGACGTGATCGTGAGCCAGACCCGCCCGGGCGCGGACGAGACCGGGCACATGGCCGCGCACCGGGAAATGGCGGAGTACTTCACGGGCATGATCGAGCAGCGGCGCCGCCAGCCCGGCAATGACCTCATCAGCGCGCTCCTCGCCGCCGAGATCGACGGGCAGAAGCTCAGCGTCATCGAACTGCTCGGATTCTGCGCCCTCCTGCTCGTCGCCGGCAACGAGACCACCACCAACCTGATCGGCAATGCGGTGCTGTGCTTCACCGAAGCGCCGGGCACAGCGGAGCGCCTGATCGCCGAACCGGCCCTGCTCCCGCAGGCGATCGAAGAAGTGCTGCGGTACCGCTCCCCCGTGCAGTCCATGTACCGGATCTCCGCCGTCGACACGACCCTGCGAGGCCTGCCCATCCCGGCGGGGTCGCCGATCGTGGCCTGGATCGGCTCGGCGAACCGTGACGGGGAGCAGTTCCCGCACCCTGAGGTGTTCGACGTCGGACGCTCACCGAACCGCCACCTCGCCTTCGGGCAGGGCATCCACTTCTGCCTCGGCGCTCCCCTGGCCCGGCTCGAGGCCAGGATCGCGCTGCAGTCCGTGCTCTCCCGGTTGCCCCGGCTGGCCGTGGATCCCGAGGCGCAGCTGGAACGGATGGAAAGCACCATCGTTTACGGGGTGAAACAACTTCCCGTGTCCTGGCAGGCCGCCTGACGACGAGCACCGCGCCCTGCCCCCGGCCCTGCCCCTGCCCCGGCCCCGGCCCCGGCCTTAACAGACCCGTTGCCCTATCACTTTTGGCTGCCAAAAGGTCCAAATGACAGCCGTACATGATAGGGCAACGCGGGGAGGGCGGGAGTTAGCGCTAGTGGAACTAGCGCTTGAGCTGGGTCAGTTCCTGCAGGACCTCATCGGATGTGGTGATGATGCGGGCATTGGCCTGGAAGCCGCGCTGGGCAACGATCAGGTTGGTGAACTCCTGCGACAGGTCAACATTCGACATTTCCAGGGAGCCGCTGGTCAGGGTGCCGATGCCGGGGTCGCCCGCGGCACCGAGCTGCACGCCGCCGGAGTTGCCGGTTGCCACGTAGGAGGAGCCGCCGGCCTTCTCCAGGCCGCCCGGGTTGGTGAACTTGGCGAGGGCGATCTTGGCCAGAACCTGCTTGATGCCATTGCTGAACGACCCGATCAGGGAGCCGTCGCTGCCCAGCGAGTAAGACTCGAGCTTGCCGACGGCGGCACCGTTCTGGCCGCTGACGGCCAGCGAGCTCATGGTGGCGTAGCCGGAAACCTTGGAGACGTCGATCGTGATGCCGTTGACGGCGATCGGGGCACCAGCGTTCAGCTTCCCGTTGGTGAAGGTCAGGGAACCCGCGGTTGTTGCGCCGCCGTCGCCGGAAGCATCCCACCCGGCCCCCGTTTTGGTGAACGTCAGCGTCAGGCTGCTTTCCTTCCCGTTGGCGTCGTAGACATTGACGACACGGTCCAGTTTGGTGCCATTTGCGACGTCGCTGGGCAGGTTGCCGTCCAGCGTCACCGTGCCCGTTGCCTTGGCCACCATGGTGTTGGGGTTCAGCGTGATGTCGCCGATCGGAGAGCCAGCGTTGATGACGCCGTTGGTGGCGGTCCAGCCCTGCAGGATGCCGCCGTCGGGGCTCACCAGCTGGTTAGCCGCGTCCGGGCTGAATGCACCGGCGCGGGTGAACAGCTGGCTGCCGCCCTTGCTGGTGACGAAGAAGCCGTCACCGGAAATCATCATGTCGCTGGCGCGGCCGGTGCTCTGCGATGAGCCTTGGGAGAAGTTGGTGGTGACACCGGCCACCCGGACGCCCAGGCCAATCTGGGCGGGGTTGCTGCCGCCGGTCGCGGGCTGCGGGCCGGTGGCGCCCTGCTGCAGCTGGGACAGGGTGTCCTGGAATTGGGTGGAGGAGGCCTTGAAGCCGGCGGTGTTGACGTTGGCGATGTTGTTGCCGGTAACGTCCAGCATGGTCTGGTGGGCGCGAAGGCCCGAGATTCCGGAGTACAGCGAGCGGAGCATGGGAACTGCCTTTCTACGGGTGAAGAAACTGGTTAGGAAGCGGCCGGAGCAGTTAGCCCGGTGACGGAGTCGAGGGGAACGGCGAGGTCGCCGATCATGACGGACGGGACCGAGCCCGCATAGGAGACAGACTTGGCGATGCCGGCCCCGGAGGTGCCGTCCGCGAGGGTGTAGCCGACCGACTGGCCGATCAGCTGGGCCGCTGCCGTCCGCATCTGGAGGGAGAAGCCCTCCTTGCTGTTGGTGGTCAGCTCGGTCATTTTTTCCATCATGGAGAGCTGGAGCGTCTGGCTCATCATCTGGTTGGTGTCCATGGGCGCGCTCGGGTTCTGGTTCTTGAGCTGCGTCACGAGCAGCTGCATGAACACGTTGGCATCCATGCTCTGCGAGGGTGTCCGCACGGCGGATGCCGGGGAGGCCTCCCCCACCGCCGTTACCGGCTGGGATGCGATCGGCTGAATCGTCATAAGTCGCGTTCCTTCGTGTCAGACAAGAATGTCGAGGGTGGTTTGGAGGCCGTTCAATGTCCTGGCGGTGCGTAGGGCTTGATCATCGGCCAGCGCGTCCCAGCGGTGTCCGGGCCTTGGCTCGGACGCCCCGTTCCGGCCGCCGGGGCCGGAGCCGCCACCGCCGGGGTCACGGCCGGCGGCGAACTGGGCGGCGGAGCCAGCCCGGTCCTGGCCGGTGCCGTTGTGACCCCCGCTCAGTCCGGAGCCTCCCGGGCCGCTGTGATCTGACAGGCTGAGGCTGGCCCCGAATCCGGCGTCGCGCAGTTCCTTGCGGAGGTCAGGCAGGATGCCGCGGACCGCTTCACGTCCGGCATCGCCCGGGGCGAAGAGCTCAATCCGGACGCCCGCGGCGTCGATCTGGGCCCGGACCGTCAGCGGGCCGAGATCTTCCGGGCTGACCTTGAGCGTCATGACGTGCTGGCCGTGGGGAGCCCCCACGAGCGTGAAGAGCGGTTTGGCCAGCTGAGGCTGAAGCGGCGCCGCGGACTGAGGGGCCGGCTGGGACGCAGGCTGTGACACAAACTGGGGAACAGGCTGGGCTGCGGGCTGACTCACCGTTGCGGCCGTGGGCGGTTGGGCGGGTGTTACTGCCGGCGCAGGGCCCGTGTTGTCCGGAGCGGACGGTGTTTCTGCGGCCTTGCCTGCCGGCGCGGCGGCCGGGCCTGACAGGACGTCGGCGCGCGCCGGAGCGGCCGCGGGAGCCACGGCGCTGCCCACTGCGCTGGCGGCTGCGGCGGTCGTGGCTGTGGCGATCCGGGCTTGCCCGGACGCGGGCGGCGCGACGGCAGCGACGACGGCGGTTGCAGCGGTGGCGCCTGTCCCGTTGCCCGCGGGCGCGGAGGCCGCTGAGGCGGTGCCCGCTGGCGAAGCCTCATGCACAGAACCACGTCCACCACGTCCTGACTCGCTCATTGCTGCCGCTCCGGCCGGTGTTGTGGAGCCGGCGGGGGTCGCCTGCACGGTGGCGGCCGGAGCTGCACCGGCAGATGCAGCCGCGGGCGACCCGCCGGCCACCGGGGCGGGACCAGGAGCTGGAGTGGTCACCGCGGTGCCGGAGACCGATGAAACCGACGGAGAGGCCACAGCGGCGGTGGATGCGGCGGCCGGTGTAGAGACCTGGGCGGAGGCAGTGGCAGCTGCAGGGGCGGAAACCCGGGCGTTGACCGGCGGGCCGGCGGGCGCAACGGATCCGCCGGCAGCCACGGCAAACGGGACTGCGCCCAGGGTCTGTGCGGCCGCACCGGCGGGCGGGTTGCCCTCCCGCACGGTCCGGCCGGGGACGGACGCGGGCCTCTGCTGCAGCGTCGCGGACAATCCAGTGGCCGCGATGACTGGGCCCCGGGCGGCGGCGGCCGCCACCCCGGCGGGAACAACGGCGGGAACAACGGCCGGAAGAACGTCCGCGGTTACGGAGGCGGCGCCGGTCTGTCCCGGAGCAGGGGAACGATCGATACGATCCGACGCCGGCGCAAGGGCCAGCGCTGCCTGCCCGGGCTGCGCTGACGCACGCGCTTGGGCTGACGGCCCTGTTTGGGAAAGGGAGACGAACTGGGCAGACGAGAGCTGAGCCAGTGCGTATAGAACCGGGGCGACCTGGACCGGGGCGACCTGGACTGCGGCATTCTGCGCAGGACCAGGGCCGGCAGCCGAAGCGGCATCGGTTCCCGGAGCGGCCCAAGCAGCGGCGGCGTCGGCCGTCCTAGGAGCGGCGGCGGTGCCGGCCGGCGAAGCGAGATCCGCGCCGCCGTCGTGCTCCGGACGTTCCGGCGCCCCGTCGTCGGCCACCGGTACTTCAGTGGCGGTACCCGGCCCGGCAGCGCCGCCGTTGCCGGCTGCGCCCTGGACGTCGTTGAGGACGGCGTCGAAGGACGCGGCCTCCTGGTTCCCGTTGCCGGTCCTCGGCTCCGTACCCTGCCGGGCTGCCCGGGCCGGTGCGGCAGTTGCCGGCGCAGCCGCGAGATCCATCGATGCTGCGGCCTTCATGATGCCGTCCCTGCGGAAACGATGCGCCGGATGGAAGTCAGGTTGGACTGCTGCTCCCAGGCATCGCGGATCTGGATGGTCTTGCCGGGCACGGGAGCGTCGATCGCCTTGCCGTTGCCCAGGTAGATGGAAATGTGGTTGCCGCCGAAGCTCACCAGAAGGTCTCCGGGTTTCGCCTCGGCGAGGGAGGCCACCGGAGTGCCCTGGCGCATCTGGTCGCTCACCACGCGGGGAAGCTCCACACCGAGGTCTTTGAAGACCCGCTGGGTGAAGCCGGAGCAGTCCATGCCGGTGGCCGGATTGGTGCCGCCCCACACATAGGGGACACCGATGTACTTCTTTGCCACTGACACGACGTCGTTGCCCGTCGCGGCACCGCCGGTGTGCACGGTGCCCGTGGACTGGGCGCCGGTGAGCGCGGCGGTCCCGGCCGCCGCAGCGTTACCCAGTCCCAATGTGCCGCCGAGCCCCAGTGACGTGCCGAGGCCCAGGCTGTCCGTGAGGGAAGCGGCATCCGTCGCGCCGTTCCCGCCCAACGCCGCGGCAAGTGCCTGGGTGAACGTGCCGGAGTCGCCTGTGCCCGTCGCGGTCGCGAGCGAGGTCGCCGCCGCAGCCTTGGCGGCGCTTGTTTCCGTGGCCGCGGGCCGGCTCAGTTCCGCAATCATGGACTGGATGCCCTGCATCCGGCTGATCGCTTCGGTCATGCTCATGGCTTCACCTGCAGTTCGTCGCGGTGCCAGAGCGTCGAGGCGATCTCGTCCAGGGCGGATTGTTCGGCGCGCAGGTCCGCGGAGTTGACCTCGGCGTCGTGGCGGGCTTCCAGTTTTTCCAGCCCCACGGACCGTGTCCGGGCAGCGATGAACTCGGCGCGGGCCTTGGCCTCGTCAGCCTCGGCCAGGTGCGTGAGGTTCTGCAGGTCCGCGAGCATGCTGTGCGAGGACGAGCGGGCGGCGGCCACAGCGCGCAGGGACGCCGAGCTGGAGATGGGGTCATCCGTGGCCGCAAGCTCGCGGCGCGCGGCGGCCTCGCGGACCCGTACGGAGCTGGAACGTGAGCGCGCGCGGGCCAGCCCGGTCGCCGCCTGGTCCTGCTGGAGCTGGCGGAGGCGCAGGAGGCCAGCCAGAGAGAATTCGCGGTTCATGCTGCTGCTCCCAGGATCGAAGTGAGGTAGCCGAGCCGCTGCCAGGACTCGGAGTGGGCCGTGGATTCGTCCATCGGCTGCTGGAGGAAACCGCTGACGTCGTGCTCGTGGTTCAGCGCAGCGTCCACCAGCGGGTTGGTCCCGGTCTGGTACGCGCCGACGTCGATCAGGTCCTGCGCCGACTTGCGGGCCGCGAGGACCCGGCGAAGCGTGGCCGCAGACTCGAGATGGGGCCGGGAATTGACCTTGCTGGCCACCCGGGACACGGAGCCGAGCACGTCCACGGACGGGAAGTGTCCCGTGATGGCAAGCTTGCGGTCCAGGACCACGTGGCCGTCCAGGATGGACCGGGCGGCGTCGGCGATGGGCTCGTTGTGGTCGTCGCCGTCCACCAGCACGGTGTAGATGCCGGTGACAGAGCCGGTTTCGGCCGTGCCGGCGCGCTCCAGCAGCCGCGCCAGGATGGAAAAGGTCGACGGCGGGTAGCCGCGGGTGGCCGGGGGCTCGCCGGCCGAGAGGCCGATCTCGCGCTGGGCCATGGCGACGCGGGTGAGGGAGTCCATCATGAGGACCACATCCTGGCCCTGGTCACGGAAGGACTCGGCGATCCGGGTGGCGGTGAAGGCGGCGCGCATGCGCATGAGGGCTGGTTCGTCGGAGGTGGCGACCACCACCACTGAGCGCGCCAGGCCGGCGGCGCCGAGGTCGTCCTCGAGGAATTCGCGGACTTCGCGGCCGCGTTCGCCCACGAGGGCGATGACCGAGACCTCGGCGTCGGTACCCCGGGCGATCATGGAGAGCAGGGAGGATTTGCCGACGCCCGAGCCGGCAAACAGGCCCATGCGCTGCCCCCTGCCGAGCGTCGTCATGGTGTCCAGGACGCGCACGCCGGTCTGCAGCGCGGTGTCGATGCGGGCTCGTTTCATGGCGTTCGGTGCCTCGTTGTCGATCGGCACCCGCGCTCCGCTGAGCAGCGGGCCCTTGCCGTCGATCGGGCGTCCCAGGCCGTCAAGGACGCGGCCGAACAGGCCCCGCCCGGTGGGAACCAGCACTGGGCTGCCCTTGGCGCGGACGGGATCGCCGGCGGCCACGCCGGCCAGCCGGCCCAGCGGCATGCAGCGCACGGAGCCGTCCAGCGCGGCGACGACTTCGGCGTCAAGGCCGGGGTTCTCCCCCACGGTCACGAGGTCGCCCAGCGCGCAGTCCAGCCCTGACACTTCCAGGCCCAGCCCGATGACGGACGTGACGACGCCGACCCGTTGCGGGGCAGCCGCGGCCAGCGCGGCGGCATAGTCGGCACCCTTCGGGCGCCACTGGGCGATCATGCCTGGCCCCGGTAAGCGCCGCCGGGATATTCCCCCGGAGCTCCGGCGGCGAGGCCGCCGGAAGGATCGGCGTCGGCCTGCCCCAACGCCGCCTCGCCCAATAGTGCCGTGCGGGCACGCCCCAGGGCCGTGCGGAGGCTGGCATCGAACCACCCCTGCTGGTATTCGACCTTCGCGTCGCCTCGGCCCAGGGACGGGTCTGCGATGAGCGGCAGTCCGGCGGGCAGTTCCTGGCCTTCCCGGCTGAGGACATGGATGTCCGCCGGGTGCAGCCGGATGGCCAGCACCGTGGCGGAGTCGCTCCCGGAAAGGGCGCGGGCCAGGGCCGCGCGGGCGGTCCGGGTGCCTTCGGCCAATTCGTAGCCGAGGATGGCCTCGGCCAGTTCCAGCGCCGTGCGGGCCAGGATTTCTTCGGCGTCCTGAAGGGCCTGCACATTGCGGTGCGAAAAATCGGTCCGGGCGACGGCAAGGGCACGCACGGCACGGTCCAGGTCTTGTTGCCCGGCGGCCAGGGAGGCGGCCTGCTCGGCGGCCATCCGGTCCCGCCAGCGGCGCTGTTCCTTCGCGGCGGCACGCACCCCGGCGGCATAGCCGGCGGCGTGGCCCTCGGTGTAGCCGGCCTGGTCGGCGGCTGGGCCGCTTGCCCGCAGCGAGGGGAAGACGATCCGCGCCGGGGCAGGGGCAGCGCCGCTGTCAGTAGACATAGTCTTCCTCGTCCCCGCGCTGGATGGTGATCTGGCCTTCGGCCTCGAGCTCACGGATGGACCGGACGACGGCGGCGCGCGCCTCTTCGATCTGCGAGGCCCGCAGCGGCCCGAGGCCGGCGATCTCGGATTCGAGGATTTCCAGGTTGCGCCCTGAGACGTTGGTGGTGATGGTTTCCAGGACGGGCTCGGAGGCGCCCTTCATGGCCATCGCCAGGACGGCGGCGTCGAGTCCGCGCAGCACCAGTTGCACGTCGCGGCGTTCCAGTTTGACGATGTCGTCGAACGTGACCATTTGGGCCCGGATCTCCACGGCGAGGTCGGGGTCGAGCAGGTCCAGGCCGTCCAGCACGGAGCGTTCCGTGCCGGCGTCGGTCCGGTTGATGATCTCCAGCAGCGGCTGGATGCCGCCGACCACCTTGGAGGCCTGCTGGGACACAGCGGCGCCGCCGCGGAGTTTGAGGGTGTCGGCGACGATCCCGATCGCCTCGGGCGCGCCGGATCCCATGGTGGCGATGCTGAGGGCGACGTCCGCGCGCAGGGAGCCGGGCAGCCCGGACATCACGGCCGAGGCCTTGCGCGGGCTGAGGTGGGCGAGGACCAGGGCGATGGTCTGCGGCAGTTCGCCGTCGATCAGGGCCAGGACCTGCACGGGCTCGATGTCTTCGAGGAACTCAAAGGACTTGCCGGCCATGTTGACCGTGAGACGGTTCATGAGTCCGGCGGCCCGTTCCGAGCCAAAGGATGCCTCCAGCAGGCCCTCGGCGAGTTCCCGCCCGCCCCGCGCCTGGCGCGGACTGGTCAGCGCGGTCTGATGGAAATCCTTCATGATCTGCTCGGCGACGTCCGGGTCCACCTTGCGGAGCTTGACGATCTCCCCGGCAATTTCCTCCGCCTCGGTGTCCGTGAGCTGGGCCATGACCTTGGCGGCGTTCTCGGGGCTCATCTGCATCAGGACGACGGCGGCGCGCTGGGTGCCGGAGAGGAGCGTATCGGTCGGCTTCATACCGGTTGCCTGTCATCCATGAGGCTGCGCAGGTAATCGGCGGCCCGCTCCGGGTTGGCGGCGACCATGCTGTCGATCTCAAACCGGCGGCGCTCGGATTCCAGCTGCTCGATGCTCGGGCCGGGGAGCGGGGGCAGTGCGGTGATCGGGATCGCCGACGTCGCCGGCGCGGGAGGAAGGGCCACCACGGGCGGTGCCACGGGCATGATCTCCAGATCCAGGCGTTCGCCGAGGTCCACAGGCTCGCGCTTCTGGCGGCGCCTCAGGATGATCGTGACCACCAGGGCCAGGATCAGCAGGCCCAGCAGGATGCTGCCCGCGGTGACGATGGTGCCGAAGAATGCGGCCTGCTTTTCGGCTTCGGCGTTGGCCTTGGCATCGGCGAGCGCTTTGGCGGCGTCGTCGGCGGCGGCGGTGCTGAACGGCACAACCTCAACGGTGACAACGTCGCCGCGCGCGGTGTCGGCTCCGGCTGCGGAGGTGACGAGGTTCTTCAGCGAAGCGAGGTTCAGGCCGCCGGCGGCAGCCTGGCTGACGGCTACGGAGATGGTCTGCCGCTTGATGGCACCGGCCGGGATGACCCGGTCCTCGGTGACTTTGTTGACAGCATTGTTCTTGGTCGCGGTGGAGGAATCGAAGTTGCCGTTGCCACTTGTGTTGCCGGGCACAGCGATGTTGTCCGGGCCGAGGACGCCGGCGGCGCCTCCCCCGGTTCCTGTGTATTTCTCGGTCTTGGACGATTCACTGAGCGGCAGGGCGCCGGCGGTGTTGGAGAAGGTTTCGCTCTTCTGCTGTGCGGATTCGCCCGTCACATCGGCGGCGACGGCGACCGTGGAGTTCCCTGGGCCCACGACGCGGTCCATGACGGCCTTGACGGCGTCCGAAGTGCGCTGCTGGTAGTCGCTGGCCTGCTTGGTGGACGAACCTGCGGTCCCGCCGCCAACAGTGGAAAGCACGTTGCCCTGGGAATCGACCACGGAGACGTTGGCGGGTTTGAGGTTTTCGATGGCGGCAGAGGTGAGGTGGACGATCGCCTGCACGCGGTCACTGGACAGGGTGGCCCCGGCGTCGGTTTCGATAAACACCGAGGCGGTGGTGTCCGGGGTCTTGGACACAAACACCGTCTTTTCGGGGATAGCGAGCCGGACGGCGGCGGTTTTCACGCCGTCCATGGCGGAGATCGTACTGGCAAGTTCGCCCTCGAGGGCGCGTTTGTACGTCACGGACTGCTGGAACTCCGAGGACGTCACGCCCATCTTGTCCAGCAGGGAGTACCCGGTGGCGGCGGCAGTCGGCAGGCCCGCGGCTGCGGCCTTGAGGCGTTCGTCGTAGACCTTGTCCTGCGGTACCAGGATGGTGGATCCGCCGTCGCTGAGCTCGTACGGAACATTGTCCTTGCGGAGCTGTTCGACGATGCCGTTGGCGTCGGTGATCTGGAGGCCGGAAAACAGGGGGGTGAGCACCGGGCGCGTGAGCCAGGCGGACAAAGCCACAATGCCGACCACCAGCAGGGCAGCGCCAAGCACGGCCAAGGTGCGCTGGCCGGCGGTGAAGCTCTTCAGGCTCGCGCCGAAGCGCTGAAAGAAGGCGGTTATCTGCGGAGGCATCAGGCCTGCATCCTCATGATCTCGTTGAAGGCGTCAACGCCCTTGTTGCGCACGGTGGCCATGAGCTCGAGCGTCACCTGGGCGCGGGTAGCGGCCAGGGTGGCGGTGTGGATGTCGTCCAGGTTGCCGGTGACGGCGGAGACAGCCAGCTGGTTCGACGTCGACTGCAGCTGCTGGAGGTTATCCACCGCGCCGGTGAGGGACGTTGCAAAGGCGGAGCCGTCCGTGCCGGCAACCGGGGCCGCTCCTGTGTCTACGCCTGCGAGGTAACTTGTCGGCAGGACGCCTTGGACGGGGGCGATGGGGGCGACAGTCATTAGGAGCGTCCAATCTCAAGGGCGGCCATGTAAGTTTCGCGGGCGCGATCCACTACCTGTGCGTTGGCCTGGTAGCCGCGCTGGGCGATGATGAGCGCGCCCATCTGTTCGGCCATGTCAATGTCCGGGTACTTGACGTTGCCGTTGGCGTCCGCCAGCGGGTGATCCGGCTGGTAGACGATCCGGCCCGCGGCGTTTCCGAGCTGGGTGCTCTTGACGTACACGCCCGAGCCCTCCGAGCCTTCGGCGGCCTCGACGTACCGGGCCTGGAAGGCAGGGCCGGACGTGGCAGAGGCGTTGTTCATGTTGGCGAGGTTGTCCGAGACAGCATCGAGCCACTTGCGGTGGACGGTGAGGGCGGAGCCTGCAATGCCGATAGCGTCGAAAGTCATCAGCTGGTCCTCAGGGCGGAGCGAACGGCGGTGAATTCGGTGTTGACGGCGCGGGCGGCGAATTGGAAGCGCAGCACGGTGTCGATGTTGGACAGCGTTTCGGTGTCCAGGTTGACGTTGTTGCCGTTGAGCTGGGTGGGCTCCAGGGACTCTGCGGTGGTTGCCTGGACGCTGCCGTCCCCGGACTTCACCGACGCCGCGAGGGCGTCTTCAAAGCTGACGCGCTTCGCGTGGTAATTCGGCGTGTTGATGTTCGCGATGTTGTTCGCGATGGTGCGCTGGCGCAATGCCAGCCCGTCCATGGCACTGGCCAAGGCGGCGGAAGTCACGGATTCGAGCACAGAGTCCTGCCTGGGAAAGGTGGGGGTGGCCGATCCGTGGCCGGTAAGCGAGCGATCCGTGCTCTTACAGTGGTTATCGGCACTGGTCAGCGCCGCGTTAGGCGAAAATGCAACAGTTCTTTCGAAGTTTTGAGCTGAGGAGGTTTCAGCCGTTGACGTCCAGGTAGATGGCGGCCGACGACCCGCCCACACCGGGTACTGAGGACACCGCCTGGAGCTGGCGGGCCACGTCCATCCGGGCTTCATCGAGCCGGTGGGCAACGCGTTCCTGGGCTGCGGCCAGGGCGGCCGCGCGGCGCCGCGCGGCCGCCGGCAGCGGTCCGGGCCGGGTGGGCGGTGCCCAGCGTTCCACAGGCAGCGGCACCACGTGGTGAGGCGCTGCGGCGGACAGCGGGCCCAGCGGATCCTTCAAGGTACGTTCGGCGGCCTGCACCGCCATTTCGAGCACATCCAAGATAGCCGTCCAAGCCGCCAAGGCTGTGTCAGCGGCAGCGGATTCGGTCGGGGTTGCTGCGGTGTGGTTGATACCGGCTCCCCCAAGGCCGGTATCCGAATCAGCCCGCTCAGCCAAAACCTAGGCTCCCGCCACCTGTTCCTGGCTGGGCGTTCCAAGCCCCGGCTGCCGAGAAGGCGGTGGGCGCTGCGACGGGGAAGGCTGCTGCGTTTCCGCGACTGGGGGCGGCAGGCGCCGGGATGACTGCCGCTGCCTCGTGCCAGGCCTGGCGCAGGGGTTCCAACAGTTCTATGGCTTCACGGGTCAAAGCCGGGTCGCGCTGGATGTTGGCGTTGACCAGGGCCGTAAAGGCGTAGTTATAGAGGCCGATCAGCCCGTCGGCGCCATCCCAAGAATCAGTCTTCAGGGAGGAGACAAGCTCGGCAATGATGGCTTGGGCATGCAGGAGGTTTTCCGACGCGACGGGCCAGTTAGCTCCCTGCTGCGCTGTCTCCGCCCGGCCGAGGTCCAGGAGAAGGCGGTCGTAGAGCATGGTGAGCAGGCGCGCCGGCGGGGCCGAGAGGACGGAGTCTTCGAGGTACTGGTTGCGCTGGGCCGCGCCTCCAAACCCACCTGCGCCGTAACCATTCCCGTAGGCAGCGGCGGTCATGATGAACTACTTCCTGAGGAGAGGCCGGCGAGTTGAGAGGTGAGCCACGTCTTCTGGGCGTTCATGTTGCTGAGCGCCACTTCGAGGCCGGAGTAGGTGCGCTCGAGCGTTGCTTTCCGGGAGGCGAGACGGGTGTCCCAGTCGCCGATCCGATCGGCAAGGTCACGGACCTCTGACTGCTGACCGGTGATGGTGGTGGTCAGCGTGCCGTTGTACTTGTCCGACGCCGTGGTGGCCGCGGTGGCGATGCGTCCGGCGATCTCCTGCACCTTGGCCGCAGTGCCCGCGGGGTCGGCGGCGAGGGCGGCGGCAAACTTGGTGGCGTCGAATTCCATGGTGCCGGTCTTAGTGATGCTGATGCCAATTTCCGATGGCGATCGCGGCGGGGTCCCGACCGGCAGGGACGCGGCGGAGAGAATGCTTTGGTTCACCGAACGCACGGTGCTGTCGCCGGCGAAGACCCCGGCGGTCGTCGTGGTGCCGGTGCTGGTGGTTGTTGTGCTCACCGCGGTCTTGCTCGCCACGAGGGCGAAAATGCCATTGACCCCGTCGACCAGATCAGAGGCAACTTTGGTTATCCCTGCGTCGTCGCGGCCCACGGTGAGCGTCGCGGGTGCGGGCGTCACCTCTTTGGCTGTCACGGACACGCCAGGGAGGAGATCGGTGAACGTGTTCGTGGGCGACTTCACGGTTTGGGCCGCGGTTGTGCCCGGCCAGAGGGCGATTTCAGCGTCCTGGGCCGTCTTGACGTCCGTGAAGGGCGTGCCGGCGTCCGAAATGGTAAAGGCACCGGCTGCGCCGGACTTCGTGGCCGAGAACTGGAGCCGGAATTCCCCGCCTCCAACTGAGACTTTACTGGCCGTCACGCCTGCTCCGGCCGCATTGACGGAGTTCACGACGTCGTCCAGTGAGCTGGTCAGCGGGGTAATGGTGTACGTCTGGCCGCCGCTGTTGATGGTCATGGTGGTGTAGGGCCAGCCCACTACCTTGTCGGTGACTGTGACCTGGGTCTGGGCCAGCTTGGTCACCTGGAAGTCGAGGGCGCCCGCTTTGGCGGTGGCCGTGGTGGTGGCTACGACCTTATCGCTACTGGTTGTCGCGGAGTACAGGTCCAAGGCGCCAGGCTTTGCAGCGGCCGTGGCCTGCGTCGCGAGGGCCGCTACCTTGGTGTTGAGCCCTTGGAGGGCCGAGACCATCGACTGGACGTCGTAGGACTTGTTCTTGAGCAGGGTCTGCGGCAGGGCTTCGGCCTGCATGATGGAGCTAATGAGCGCGGTGGTATCGAGTCCGCTGGCCAATCCGTCGAGTGAGATCCCCATGGCTACCTCTCCCTGCTATCAAGAACTGTCTCGGAATACTGTTTTCGGAATTGCTGATCCTGCACGTAAGGGCCGGACGATGATTTTGCCATCGTCCGGCCCTTCCGCAGTGTATTGATCGGGATTGTGTCTTCGTCCGATCAGGGTGGCAGTCTCATTTCTGGACTACCGGACGGCCGGAACCGGTTTAGCGCAGGAGGGAAAGAACACCCTGGCTGGACTGGTTTGCCTGAGCCAGCATGGCGGTGCCGGCCTGGGACAGGATGTTGGCCTTGGTGAACTTGACCATTTCCGAAGCCATGTCGACGTCGGCGATGCGGGACTGTGCAGCCTGCAGGTTCTCGCCAGCGACGTTCAGGGACTTGACGGTGTGCTCCATGCGGTTCTGGGCGGCACCCAGATCTGCACGGGAAGCGGACACAGCGCCGATGTGGGTGTCCACGGTGGCAACGGCTGCTGCCGACGTGGTGGCATCGGTGAAGGTCAGGCCCTTGACGGCGGTGGCGATGGCCTTGACGTCCATACCTGCTGAGCTAGTGGACACCGTGATCTGGTTGTCGGCAGTGGTGGAGCCTGCGCCGACCTGGAAGACCATCGAGCCCGCGCCGTTACCGGACGTGGCGCCGGAAAGGAGCTTGATTCCGTTGAAGTTGGTAGCGGAGCTCATGCGGTCCAGCTCGTCACCCAGGGCAGTAACTTCCTTGCCGATCGCCGTACGGGCGGCAGCGTTGTTCGAGTCGTTGCCAGCCTGGACGGAGAGGTCACGCACACGCTGCAGGATCGAGTGAACCTCGGTCAGGGCGCCTTCAGCGGTCTGGATGACGCTAATGCCGTCCTGAGCGTTGCGGGCGGCCTGGGCCGAACCGGTGACCTGTGACTTCAGGCCCTCGGAGATGGACAGGCCGGCTGCGTCGTCGCCGGCACGGTTGATGCGCAGGCCAGTGGACAGCTTCTCCAAGGACTTGGAAAGGTCGTTCTGCGTGGCGTTGAGGTTGCGGTAAGAGTTGTTTGCCGCGAGGTTGTTGTTAATGACGAAGCCCATGGTGTTTCCTCCGTGATTGGGACTGTAAGCGATGGCCCATCCGTGGGCCTTCAGGAGTAGTTATCGCCATCTGGGAAGCACAGGTAAGGAGAAATCCAAAATTGTTTTCGGATTTTCCCTCGCGCCAAATTCCGCGTGTTAGTCAGCCTTATTCCCGCTAACGGATCCCCGGACCCCGCCGATAGTTTGTACGAACCCCGCTGTAGGCTGCATCGTCCGCACGATGAAATAGATGCCTCGGCAACACTGCACCTGTCACCTGCACCATTCACACATGAGGGAGCCGTCCGGAACATGGCCATCCACGAACTTTCAGCCCTGCTGTGGCGGGAGCGTGAACTCCTGGACGTTCTGACATTCAAGCTTGAGGAGGAACAGCTGTTGCTGACCTCGGGCAAATCCCGCTGGTTGCCTCACGGGACCAAGGAAGTGGAGCAGGTGCTGGGCCATCTCTCCCAGGCCAGCCTGGCGCGCACAATAGAGGCCGCCGTCGTCGCCGAGGTCTGGGGACTTCCCACCGATGCCTCCCTGGCGGAACTGGCCGCCGCTGCCCCTGAAGGCGCCTGGGCCGAGGTCCTCACCGCGCACCTGACGGCACTGACGCGCCAGACGGCGCTGATCAAGGAACTGCGCGACTCCAACGAGCAATACCTGCGTTCAGCAGTCCGCTCCACCCAGGAGTCACTCGCCGACCTAAACCCCGCAGCCGCGGCAGGCACTTACGACGCCCACGGCAAGACCGGGCAATCCGCCGGCTCCCGCATCTTCGACCAGCAATTCTAAGGAGGCGACCATGAGCACCTTTGGCGCCCTGAACACCGCCTACCGTGGGCTGACCGCCGCCCAGCAGGGCATGAACGTTGCAGGGCAGAACATCGCCAACGCCGCCACCGAGGGCTACACCCGTCAGCGGGTAGAACAGTCCTCGCTGGCCGCACCTGCCCGCGGGCTCTTCAGCGGAGGCCCGTTGCAGGCCGGCCAGGGCGTTTCGGTAGACGCCATCGCACGGCTCGGCAACAGCTTCCTGGACGGCAGTGTCCGCTCGGCCGGAGCCCAGGCCGGCTACGCGAGTGTTCGTTCCTCGGCCCTGCAGGGCATAGAAAGCGGGCTCCACGAGCCCGGCGAGAACGGTATCTCGACCGCGCTGCAGGATTTTTGGTCCGCGTGGCAAGCCGCCGCCAACCAGCCCTCGGAGGACGGTCCAAAGGGTCTCCTGCTGAACGCCGCCAACTCCGTGACGGACAAGATCTCGTCCGCATACCAGGGGCTCGACGCGCAGTGGAGCAGGACCCGCGCCCAGGCCTCCGACAATGTGGACGCCGTCAATGCGGCCGCCGCCCAGGTCGCTTCGTACAACACGACAATCCGATCCACCCTTGCCGCCGGAGGATCGGCCAATGAATTGATCGACACCCGGGCCAAGCTCACGGACAAGATCGCCAGCCTCGCCGGCGGCACTGTCCGCGAGCAACCCGACGGGACCGTGGACGTGCTTGTCGGCGGCAATGCCCTCGTCACGGGTAGCTCTGTGCGGACGCTGGCTCTCTCAGGTTCCTCTTCGGACCGGATGGGAACCCCGGTTCAACTGGAGTGGTCAGACCGGAGCGGTGTCGCCGTACCTGTCGACGGCGGCGAAATCGCCGGAGCGCTGTCCGTGCTGGCTCCGGCCGCCGCACCGCCTTCCACGCCCGGCTCCGGCGGCGCCATCGCTGAGGCCGCTGAGAAATACAACAACCTTGCCGTCGCCCTCGCGACGGCCGTGAACCCCATCCACGCGTCGGGTGTCACGGGCACCGGTGCCACCGGCGTCGAATTCTTCACCATCACCGGAACCGGCCCCGCCGCGCTGAACGTCAAGGGACCCGCAAACACCACGGACATCGCCCTCAAGGCATCGACTGGCGGCGCCCTTGACACCAGCATCGCGGACAAGATCTCCCAGCTCGGCACTGGGCCGGCTTCACCGGACAAGGTCTGGTCCAGCATTGTCACGAGTATCGGCGTGCAGTCACGCGGTGCCCAGCAGCGCGAAGACCTCACCGCAGCGGCGCAGGCATCGGCGCTGACCGGCCGCGCCTCCCAGGCGTCAGTGAGCCTTGACGAGGAAAACGTCAGCCTGCTCGCCAACCAGCACGCCTACCAAGCCGCTGCCCGCGTGATGACCGCCGTCGACGAGGCCCTTGATGTCCTGATCAACCGCACTGGACTGGTAGGAAGATAGCCATGCTGAACCGGGTAACAAACCTAACCATGAGCGCGGCCGCCCAGCGCACGCTGCAGACCCAGCAGTCCAAGCTGGCGGCGCTGCAGGAAAAAGCGACCACACTCAACAAGATCTCGCGCCCGTCGGACGATCCCGCCGCCACGGCCCAGGCCCTCGAGACCCGTGCCCTCCTCGCCGCCAACGCCCAGTACGGCCGCAACATCGACGATGGCAACAACTGGCTCACTGCGGCGGACTCCGCCTTGGAGCAGGCCACCAATGTGATGCATCGGATCAAGGATCTCACTGTGCTGGCGGGCAATGGCTCCCTGCCTCAGTCCGGCAAGGACGCCATCGCCAGCGAGTTGGATTCCCTGAACAAGGACTTGGTCTCGATCGCCAACACCAAGCACCTGGGCCGCAACATCTTCGCGGGCAGCTCGGATGCTGCCAGCGCCTTCACCGGCACCCCGCCGGCGCTCGACGGGCTCCCCAAGAGCCCCGTGGAGCGCCGTATCAGCTCCACCGAAACCGTCCGCGTTGACGCCGACGGCGCCGCGATCTTCGGTAGCGGTACCGGCTCAGTCTTCGATATCGTGGGCCAGATGGCCGCCGACTTGCGGGCGGGGACGGACATTTCGCCTCGGGCCGGCCAAGTAGACACGGCCTTTAAGAACATCGTCAACGGCCGTTCGGAAATTGGAACCCGCCAGTCACTGCTGGACCGGGCCAGCAGCGTCAACACAGAATTGGAGGCCTCCTTGGACGCACAGCAGACGGGCATTGAGAAGGCAGACCTCGGCAGCGTCATCATGGACCTGAAACTCCAGGAGACCAACTACCAAGTGGCCCTCGCCGCGACGGCCCGGGTGCTTCAGCCCACCCTGATGGACTTCCTGCGGTGAGCGCCCCGGTCATGGACACTCCCGTCGCCAGCCTGCCCCTCACTTTCACCGCACCCATGCCGGGATTCGAGGATCTGCACGATTTTGTGCTGCGGAGCGTCGAGGGCGCGGCCGGACTGTATGCGCTGGAGGCCGGATCCAGTCCGGTGCGGCTGTTCCTGGCCGATGCCGCCGTGTTTGCGCCGAGCTACGTTCCGCCGATCCCGGCAGCATCGCTGGAGGCCTTGGAACTCGACGAGCAGGAGGCACCCCAGGTGCTGATCGTGGTCAACCACTCCCCCGGCTCCACGACGGTCAACCTCATGGCGCCGGTCGTTCTCAACGCCGGCACGGGCCGCTGCACGCAGCTGGTGCTGGACGGCCGTGACTTCCCGCTTCGGGCCGAGCTCGGCTCGCTCTAGCCAACCCGCTCACCCTAGCCAGTCCGCCTGCTCTGGCCTATCCGCCTGCTCTAGTCAATCCGCTTGGCAAGTCGCGCAGCTCGGCTCCACGCAGACCGGCTCTGCGCAGCCCCGGGCGTCACCAGAAGTGCGCCACATCCACCACGAGCCGTGACCCGGTTCCCGGCCCTGACAGGGTCTGGACCCGGAACGGCAGCCGCGCGCGGACACCCAGGCCAAGGCTGCTGTAACCTTCGAAGCTGCCAGCCCACGCCACCTGCCGGAATGTCTGGTAGCCGGCCACGTCGGTCAGCTCACTCTTGTTCACCGGGTTGTAGGTGGGATTGCCGGCGTCGTCATATGCAGGCGCATTGACCGTGAGCTGAATGAAGGCCTGGCCTTCCAGCGGGATCGGCAGGCCGGACCCGTCCTGTACCACCTGGGGCACGTACCGGATGGTGTAGCCGGCCACAGGGCCGTTCAGGTCTATGACCAGCCGGTCAAAACAGTAATGCTGACCAGTCCGCACGTTCACCACCTTGGCCTTGCTCATGGCCGGATCCGTTTTGCTCAGCGAACCCCAGACCTGTCCGCAGTACGGGTCCGCGGCGGCCGGCGCCAGACCAAGCTCCCCGAGACCGGCAGCCGGCGCCGGCGCAAGCACCCCGAGACCGGCGGCCATCAGCACTGCCCCGAGCAAAGCCTGGGTCTTCTTCACCGGGATCTTCTTCAACTGGGTCTTCTTCAACTGG
>Ga0157375_10001522_pt1 | contig 19958 bp, 20 predicted proteins | sample M35metaG_FD_115311 | JGI IMG/M metagenome (GOLD analysis project Ga0157375, IMG submission 115311) | Miscanthus rhizosphere microbial communities from Kellogg Biological Station, Michigan, USA - M3-5 metaG | ecosystem: Host-associated > Plants > Roots > Rhizosphere > Soil | place: USA: Michigan... | reverse complement strand
TGGAGACCTGCGTCGGCGGCATCCTCAACCTCGGCGAGACCGAGGAGCAGCGGGTCGAGATGGCCTTCGAGCTGACCGAGATCGACCCCACCTCGGTGCCGATCAACCTGCTCAACCCGCGCGAGGGCACCAAGTTCGGCGATCGCGACCCGATGGATCCCTGGGAGGTCGTCAAGTGGGTGGCGATCTTCCGCCTGATCATCCCCGGCGCCCTCTTCCGCCTCTGCGGCGGCCGGGTCGAGAACCTTGGGGAGCTGCAGCCGCTGGCCGTCAAGGCCGGCCTCAACGGGGTGATGATGGGCAACTTCCTCACCACCCTCGGGGCCGAGCCCGAGGACGACCGGGCGATGTTCGAGGAACTGGGGCTGAACGTGGCCCGCCAGCCCGACAACGGCGCCAACCCGCGCCCGGACAACCGCGACGGCTGGCTCGACGGCGAGACCCCCGCGACGCCGATGGAGACGCTGGTCGACCACCAGGACGAAGCCAACTTCTGGGATCCCTCGACGCAGCTGCGGGTGGTCAAGAAGGCGAAGAAGCCGCCGCCGTACCCGGCATCCAAGGCCGCCTCCTCGGCGTGACCGACGTCGCGGAGCGGCTGCAGGAGCTGCGCGACCGCGGGCTGCACCGGCGCCTGCGCCTGGTCGAGGGCGCCCAGGGCCCGCGGGTCCTGCTCGACGGGGCCGAGGTGCTGCTGCTCTGCTCGAACAACTACCTCGGCCTCGCCGACCACCCGGCGGTGCGCGGAGCGGCCGCCGAGGCGGCGCTGCGCTGGGGCGCCGGCGCCGGCGCCTCGCGCCTGGTCTCGGGCAACATGGAGCCGCACCGGCAGCTGGAGGAGCGGCTGGCCGCGTTCAAGGGCTACGGGGCGGCGCTGCTGTTCGGATCCGGCTACCTCGCCAACACCGGCGCCGTCGCCGCCCTCGCGGGAGCCGGCGAGGTCGTCTTCTCGGACGAGCTCAACCACGCCAGCATCGTCGACGGCTGCCGCCTCTCGCGGGCCGAGACCTTCGTCTACCGCCATGCCGACCTCGAGCACCTGGCCTGGGGCCTGCGCGAGGCCGACGGGCGCGGCGCCCTGATCGTCACCGACGGCGTCTTCTCTATGGACGGCGACGTGGCGCCGCTGCCGGAGCTGCTGGAGCTGGCCCGCCGCCACGGCTGCCGGCTGCTGGTCGACGAGGCGCACGCGACCGGCGCACTCGGTCCCGACGGCCGCGGCACCGTCGCCGCGGCCGGCCTCAGTGGCGAGGTCGACGTCGTCGTCGGCACCCTCGGCAAGGCGCTCGGCTCCTACGGGGCCTACGCCTGCGCGAGCGCCGAGACGATCGACTTCCTGCTCAACGCCGCCCGCCCCTTCGTCTTCTCGACCGCACCGCCGCCGCCCTCGGTCGCCGCCGCCGGCGCCGCCCTGACCCTGGTCACGTCCTCACGGGTCGAGCGGCTGCGGGCCAACGCCGAGTGCTTCCGCGCCGCCCTGGTCACCGAGGGGCTAAACCCGGGCCGCTCCCAGACCCAGATCGTGCCGATCGAGGTCGGCGCGGCGGAGGCCACGATGGAGCTCTGCGAGCGCGTCCTCGAGGGCGGCGTCTTCGCCCAGGGGATCCGCCCACCGACCGTGGCCGAGGGCTCCTCGCGGCTGCGCTTCACGGTGATGGCCACCCACCGCCCGGCCGAGCTCGAACGGGCGGCGAGGCTGGTCGGCGCCGCGGCCCGCGCCGCCGGCGTCGGCACTCCCGCCGCCGTCGCCGCCTGACCGGCCGTGGCCGGCGTCTTCGTCACCGGAACCGGCACCGAGGTCGGCAAGACGGTCGTCGCCGCGGTCCTCGCCCACACCGCGGCGGCGCAGGGACTGCGCGTCGCCGCCTTCAAGCCGGCGGTCACCGGCCTCGACGAGGAGGGCGAGACCGACCACGCGCTGCTGCGCCGCGCCTGCGGGTCCGGCCAGAGCGACGAGGAGATCGCTCCCTACCGCTTCGGCCCCCCCGCCTCACCCCACCTGGCGGCAAGCATAGCCGGCGAGGAGATCGCTCCCGAACGGCTGCGCGCCGCCGCCGCGGCGGCGGCCAGCGGCGCCGATCTCCTGGTCTGCGAGGGCGTCGGCGGCCTGCTGGTCCCCCTTGCGGGTCGAGCTGGTCGCTCTATACGCGACCAAGTCGACCCGCCCTACCTGGTCCGCGACCTCGCGGTCGATCTCGGCTACCCGCTGGTCGTCGCGGCCGGGCCCGGGCTCGGCACGATCAACCACACCCTGCTGACGATCGCGGCGGCCCGGGCGGCCGGGCTCGAGGTGGCGGCGGTCGTCCTCACCCCCTGGCCGGAGGAGCCGGGGGAGATCGAGCGCTCCAACCGCGAGACGATCGCCTCCCTCGGCGCGGTCGCGGTGCAGACCCTCCCCCTCCTCGACCTCAGCGCCCCCGCGACCTGGCCGCAGCTCTCGTCGACGGGCCTCAAACCCTCCATATAGGCGTATTTGAGGCCCGTCAACCGGAGGGGCCGACGATGACGTCGAGGCTGTTGGGCGTGAGCTCTACCTCGAAGCCGGCCGCGGCGGCGATCGCCGCCGCTCCCTCGGGGTCCGCCGGCGGCTTCTTGGCGAGCAGCAGCGCCCGGGCGACGTCGCCACGGACCGCCTTCGCCAGGTGGGAGACGGGCTTGCGGGCGGTGCCACTCTGGCTGAACGCCCGCACCGCCAGCAGGTTCGCCCGCCGCGGCGTCCAGGCCGCCGCGTAGGCGGCCGAGCGCATGTCGACGATCAAGCCACCATCCTCGTCCGGCAGCGCCGCGGCCAGCGCCTGGCGCCACCAGGCGGCCGGGGGCCCGATCCTGGCGAGCCTCGCCTTGGCCGAGAAGCGGTAATAGGGGATGCGATCCTCGGGCCGCACCACGCCCCAGAGGGCGCTGGCGATCAGGACTCGGCGGCGGGCCCGCACCGGCAGCTCCGCCAGCCGCAGGCGCTCGTAGAGGACGCCGCTGTAGACCGCGGCCGCGGGCGCCGCCGGGGCCGCGCGCAGGCCGGCGTCGATCGCGATCTCGCCCGCCTGGCCCGGGGAGAGGGCGAGCTGCCTCAGCGCCCGGCCCGACGCCAGCCCACCCACCCGTTCGAGCGCGTCGAGCAGCCGGGCCCGGCGCTCCCCCAGCTCGGCCGCAAAGGCCAGCGAGTCGAGGTCGAGCGGCTCGCCGCCCTCGGGGGCGGTCTTGCCCTCCGAGGGCGGCAGCAGGATCAGCACCCGCCAATCCTCGCCGATCTAGACGGTTTCCAGCTCGCTCTCGCGGGCGGCGACGGCGGAGCCGCCGGGGTTGACGTTGGCCTCGGCCGCCTCGACGGTCAGCCGGTGCTCGCCGTTGTTCTTCTTGGCCCGGATCGCGACCGCGCCGACGAGGGCGCCGAACAGGGCCACCCCGGCGCAGACGGTCATCGCGAAGCCGAGCGCGTCGACGAACTGCTGCGGCGAGGCGGTCTCGAAGCTGGCCCCGACCCGGGCCTGGAAGATCGCGCCGGTGACGGCGACGCCGAGGCTGCCGCCGACCATGCGGAACATCGAGAGCACGCCGGAGGCGACGCCGGCTTTCTGGACCGGCACCGCGTTCATCGCGGCGCTGGTCATCGGCGACATCGTCATCGCGATGCCGATGCCGAGCAGCATGAACCCGGGCAGCAGGTCGAGGTAGCCGGAATCGGTGGCGATGCCGCTGAAGCTGTAGAGCGAGGCGGCGACGATCGCCAGCCCGCCGGCGATCAGCCAGCGCGGCCCGAAGCGGTCGGAGAGGCGGCCGGCGACCGGGGCCACGCCGACGATCATCAGCGTCGAGGGCAGGAACCGGACGCCCGCCTCCAACGGCGAGTAGCCGAGGATGTCCTGCATGTAGAGGGCGAGGAAGAAGAAGACCCCGAGCATCGCGAAGGAGACGATCAGGGCCACCACGACGGCGCCGAGGAAGTTGCGATCGGAGAGCAGGCTGAAGTCCACCATCGGCACCTTCACCCGCCGCTCGATCGCCACGAATGCCCCCAGACCGAGCACCGCGCCGGCGAGCAGGGCGACGATTTCCGCCGAGCCCCAGCCCCAGCTGTTGCCCTCGACGAGGGCGAGGATCAAAGCGGTGAGGCCGACGGTGAGCGCGGCGACGCCGGCGTAGTCGACCTGGCGGCCGACCGTGGTGTCGCGCGACTCCCGCACGGCGAAGAGGGCAGCGGTGACGGCGCCGATCGCGACCGGGATGTTGAGGTAGAAGATCGCCCGCCAGCTGACGTGCTCGGTCAGGAAGCCGCCGAGCACCGGGCCGACGGCGAGCGCGAGGGCGGAGACGCCGGCCCACATCCCCATCGCCTTGCCGCGCTCGGAGGCCGGGAAGGCGTCGGTGATGATCGAGAGCGTGGCCGGCATCATCAGCGCCGCGCCGACGCCCTGGACGATGCGGCTGACGACCAGCGAGGTCGCGTCGGGCGCGAACCCGGCGGTGGCCGAGGAGAGGGTGAAGATGACGACGCCGGTGAGGAACATGCGGCGGCGGCCGAAGATGTCGCCGAGCCGGCCGCCGGTGGCCAGCAGCACCGCGAAGGAGAGGGTGTAGCCGTTGATCGTCCACTCGAGGCCGGAGATCGAGGCGTGGAGGTCTTTCTGGATCGACGGCAGGGCGACGTTGACCACCGTGTTGTCGAGCATGATCATGAACAGCGCGAAGCACATCGCCCCGAGCGTCCACCACTTGCGGTTGTCGTCGGTGATCAGGTGGTTGTAACGGGTCAAGAGGGTCCAACTCCCTTCAAAAGCTCATAGGTCTCGGCGATGTCGTCGCGGTCCATCAGCGAGTCGACGGCGGCGTCCAGCTTGCGGCGCTGGGCGGCGCTGAGGGTCGCGGCGAAGGCTTCGATGCCTGACTGGCGGACGGCGACCAGGGTCTCGACCAGATCCTTGCCCTTGTCGGTGATCCGGACCTGGCGCGCGCGCCTGTCGTCGGGGTCCTCGACCCGGGTCGCGAGGCCCTCCTTGACCAGGGCGTCGACCGCCCTGCTCATCGAGGGCATCGAAGCGCCGAAGAGGTCGGCGAGGTCGCTCACCTGCCAGGTTTCGGCGGTCTGCCCCAGCCCCCCCAGCTCCAGCAGGGCCTTGCACTGGGTCATCGACAGCCCCGACTCCTCGATCACCCGCAGCTGGTTGCCGCGGTCGTAGAGGAAGAGGTGCCGGAACAAAGCCGTCAGCCGCGCCGCCGTCTCCTGGGCCTCGGGCCCGACGGCGGCGGTCTGGTCGGCAACTGCCTTCACATCGCTTGCGTGCATGCGAGGAATAGTTGCAGATCAGCAACTATTCCTCAACAGCAATAGTTGTTCCTGTGATCTAACTCACACAGAGGCGACCTTCTCGCCGCGATACGGACCTGGCTTCGGACGCGCCTTGCCGCCGGGGAACGCCAGCCGCAGGATCGTCCGCTGCACCATCCCCAGCTGCTGCATGAAGGGGCCGCTGTTGTAGGGGAGCCCGTAGCGCTGACAGATGTCCTTGACCTGCGGCGCGATCTCCGCGTAGCGGGTGCTGGGCAGATCCGGGAAGAGGTGGTGCTCGACCTGGAACCCGAGGTTGCCGCTGGCGACGTGGAAGAAGGGGCCGCCCTCGATGTTGGCCGAGCCGGAGAGCTGGCGCACGTACCAGCCGCCGGCGCTCTCGTTCTCGACCTCCTCCTGGCTGAAGGTGTAGGTCTGGTCCGGGAAGTGGCCGCAGAAGATGATCGCGTAGGCCCAGACGTTGCGGGCGACGTTGGCGGTCGCGTTCGCCTTCGCCGTCGAGCCCGCCGCCCGGGCGCCCTTGTCGAGCGCCCGCCTCAGGCTCCCGGCGAGGCCGCCGCGCCGGCGCCGGCGGCCCGGCTCGCGGCGGTCGGCCACCGTCTCCAGCGCCAGCTCGACGCCGGCGGTCGCGAGGCCGCTGAGCAGCGGCCAGGCGACGTAGTCCTTGACGACCTGGCTTTTCGCCTTGCCGACGATGCCCTTGATCTGGCGGTTCACCTCCGCCTTCGACTTCTCGCCGGTGCGGATCGCCTCGTAGTCCATGTCGTGCAGGGCGACGCCCCACTCGAAGAACGCCATCAGCAGCAGGTTGTAGAAGGGCTGCAGGAGGTAGACCGGGTGCCACTTCTGCTCCGGGTCGATCCGCATGATCTCGTAGCCGAGGTCCTTGTCCTTGCCGCGGATGTTGGTGAAGGTGTGGTGGACGTAGTTGTGGGAGTGCTTCCAGGCCTCGGCGGTGGAGGCGGTGTCCCAGTCCCAGGTGGTCGAGTGGATGCGCGGATCGTTCATCCAGTCCCACTGCCCGTGCAGGACGTTGTGGCCGATCTCCATGTTCTCGAGGATCTTCGCCGCCGAGAGCGCGGCGGTGCCGGCGAGGCGGGCGGGCCGGTTGTTGGAGGCGAGCAGCAGGGCGCGGGAGATCGTCCCCAGGCGCCTGTGCATCTCGATCATGCTCTCGATGTAGCGGCGGTCCCGTTCGCCGAGGTCGGCGCGGACGCGGTCGCGGATCGCGTCGAACTCGTGGGCGAGCTCGTCGATCTGCTCGGCGGAGAGCCGGCTCAGCGGGCTCTCCACCTCGGTGGTGGCAACGGTCATCGGATTCCTCTCGGTTGTCTCAAAGTGCGATCTCGATCGGCCCCTCGGGGGCGTTGACGCAAGTTCTGACCATCTCTCCCTCGCTGCCGTGGACCTCGCCGGTGCGCAGGTCCCGCACCTGGCCGCAGCGCAGCTCGCCGACGCAGGTGTGGCAGATCCCCATCCGGCAGCCATAGGGGAGCGTCGCCCCGGCCTCCTCGCCGGCGGCGAGGATCGGGGTGGCGCCGTCGCACTCGGCCTCGACCCTGCTCTTCGCGAAGCGGACGGTGCCGCCCTCGCCGCCGCCGGGCTCGCCGCCGATCTTCGGCTGGAAGCGCTCCATCGCCAGCAGCCCGGGGTCGCCCTCCGCCTCCCAGTGGCGGCTGAGGTCGTCGAGCATCTCCCCCGGCCCGGAGGCGAAGGCGTGGCGCTCGCGCCAGTCGGGGCAGAGCCGGTCGAGGTCGGCGGGCGCCACGCGGCCCTGCTCGCCGGTCAGCCGCAGGTGCAGGTCGAAGCCCGGCTGGGCGGCGACCAGCTCCTGCAGGCGCTTGCCGAAGATCACCGTCTCGGCGGTCCGCGCCGAGTGGACGTGGACGACGTCGCCGACCTTGTCGGCGCGGACGAGGCTGCGCAGCATGCTCGCGATCGGGGTGATGCCGCTGCCGGCGCTGATGAACAGCAGCTTCTCCGGGCAGGGATCGGGAAGGACGAAGGTGCCTTCGACGCCGCCGAGGCGGACGATCTCGCCGGGGCGGGCATGGCGCACCAGGTAGGGCGAGACCTTGCCGGACTCGACCAGTTTCGGGGTGATCGCGATGCAGCCGTCGGCGCGGCCGGGATCGGAGGTCAGCGAGTAGGCGCGCCAGTGGTGGACGCCGTCGACGATCACCCCGATGCGCAGGTACTGGCCCGGCAGGTGGCCGCCCCACTCGTAGCCGGGGCGGATCAGGACGGTCGCCGCCTCGTCGGTCTCCGGCTCGATCCGTTCGATCCGCCCACGCAGTTCCTGGGTCGACCAGAGCGGGTTGATCAGTTCCAGGTAGTCGTCGGGCAGCAGCGGGCTGAACAGCGAGCGAACGGCTCGGAGCGCCTGGCGGCGGACTCTCGGGACCTGGGGTATCGCTCCTCGCTCAGCCATCTGAGGTGATCATGACATGAATCGATGTAACATCTGTGGGTGTAATCACACTGACCCTCTACCCGGATTCCGGCCGGACTCACGTCTAACGTCGAGCGGCGATGGCGTTGGACCCCGCGCAGCTCGACCACGATCGCCTCTGGCACCCCTTCACCCAGCAGCAGGGCTGGTCGGAGGAAGAGCCGCTGCTGATCGAGCGGGCCGAGGGCGTGCACCTGATCGACGCCGAGGGGCGCCGCTACATCGACGGCACCGCCTCCCTCTGGTGCAACGTCCACGGCCATCGCCACCCGCTCATCGACGCCGCCGTGCGCGAGCAGCTCGACCGCGTCGCCCACTCGACCATGCTCGGCCTCTCCCACCCGGGCGCGGCCGAGCTCGCCGCGCGCCTGGTCGGGATCGCCCCGGCCGGGCTCACCCGCGTCTTCTACTCGGACTCCGGCTCGACCGCGGCCGAGATCGCCCTGAAGATGGCCTTCCAGTACCAGGCGCAGCGGGGTCCCGAGGGCGAGGGCCGCACCGCCTTCGTGAAGCTGCGCCAGGCCTACCACGGCGACACGATCGGCTCCGTCTCGGTCGGCGGCATCGACCTCTTCCATGCCGCCTACGGGCCGCTGCTGTTCGAGACCCACGCCGCCGAGCCGGGCGACGTCACCGACCTCGAGCGCGTCCTCGCCGCCCACGGCGACGAGATCGCCGCGGTGATCGTCGAGCCGCTGGTCCAGGGCGCGGCGGGGATCCTCACCCACCCCCCCGGCTACCTGCGGGCGGTGCGCGACCTCTGCGACGAGCACGGGCTGCTGCTGATCTGCGACGAGGTCGCGACCGGCTTCGGCCGCACCGGGACGATGTTCGCCTGCGAGCAGGAGGACGTTGCCCCGGACTTCCTCTGCCTCGCCAAGGGCCTCACCGGCGGCTACATGCCGCTGGCGGCGACGCTGGCGACCGAGCGGGTCTACGAGGGCTTCCTCGGCGCCCCCGAGGAGCAGCGGACCTTCTTCCACGGCCACACCTACACCGGCAACCCGCTCGCCTGCGCCGCGGCCCTGGCCAGCCTCGACGTCTTCGAGGCCGAGCGCACGCTGGAGCGCCTGCAACCGAAGATCGAGCTGCTCTGGGCGCGCCTGGAGGAGGTCGCGGCGATGCCGGAGGTGGCGGAGGTGCGCGGGCGCGGCTTCATGGTCGGGATCGACCTCGGCGCCCACGACCCGGCGCTGCGGATGGGCCACCGGGTGACCCTGGAGGCACGCCGGCGCGGCGCGATCGTGCGTCCGCTCGGCGACACCGTCGTCCTCGTGCCGCCGCTCTCGATCGCGGCCGAGGAGCTGGCGCTGCTGCTCGACCTCGTCGTCGAGTCGATCGCCGCCGCCTGCGCCCCGTTCGAGCGCGAGGCGGTCCCGCTCGGCGGGACCGCGCGCGTCCCTTACGCCGCCTGAGCAGCGGCGCGGCTGGGCCGGGCCGGCGGCATTCGCCGATACTCGGCTGTGATGGATTCGCGGGCGGCCCGTAGTACAGGCGTGAACGAGACCCTCCTCGCCCCGGCCGCGCAGGCACCCGCCGCGGCGGACATCGCCTTCGACCGCCTCTACCGCTCGAGCCGGGACGAGGTCTATGCCTACGTCGCCAGCATGGTCCGCGACCGGGCCGCGGCCGAGGAAGTGACCGCGACCGCCTTCGAGCGCGCCTACCGCAAGCGCTCCCGCTTCGACCCGGGTCGCGGCGAGCCGCGCGCCTGGCTGTTCGGGATCGCCCGCAACGCCGCCCTCGACGAGCTGCGCCGCCGCGGCCGCCAGGCGGAGCTCGCCGCCGAGCCGGCCGACCTCACCGCGGCGCCCGCCCACGAGAGCGCCGAGGCGAGCGAGCGCCGGCTCACCGTCTCCAGGGCCCTGGCGGCGCTCCAGCCGCGCGAGCGCGAGCTGATCGCGCTCAAGTACTTCGCCGGCCTCGCCAACGCCGAGATCGCGCAGGTGCTCGGGCTCAGCGAGTCGAACGCCGGCACCAGGCTGCACCGGGCCGTAACCAAGCTGAGGGAGGCATGCGATGGAGCCGTTTGAGGACGACAGACTCGCCGCCGCGCTGGAGTCCCTGCGCCCGACCCCGGGGCCGGCCTTCGCCGCCGCCCTGGACGAGCGCGCCGCCGCCGGCTTCCCGCGGGCGGCCGCCGCGGGAGCATCCCCCTGGCGCCGCCTCGCCGCCTGGCTCGGCTCGATCGAGCCCCGGCGCGCCCTGATCCCCGCCGGCGCCACGGCCCTGGCCGCGGTCGCGGCGATCACCGTCGTGGTTGCCGTCGGCGAGCGGGGCGGGGGCACCCGCTCCGACTCCGGCGGCGGTTCCCTGCTCAGCCTCACCGGGGAGTCCCCGGACGGCGGCGGGGACGATGGGGCCAAGTTCTCCGCCCCGGTCCCGTCGATCCCGTCGCTCGCCGGCGCCCCGTCCCAGGAAGCGTCAGGCAGCGCGGCCGGCGCGGGCGCTGTCGCCGGGCACGACCTCGGCGGCCGGGAAACCGGCCCCTACGCCTCGCGCGCGCCCCATCGGAACGTCGAGCGCTCGGCCGCGATGACGCTCGGGGCGGACGCGGACGAGGTCGCGGACGACGCGGCCAAGGTCTTCGACGCCGTCCATGCCTACGACGGCATCGTGCTCAGGTCCTCCGTAGACGGCGGCGACGGCGGCGAAGCGAGCGCGGACTTCGACCTGCTGATCCCGAGCGCCAAGCTGGGGGACGCGCTCGCCGCCTTCTCCGGCATCGCCGAAGTGCGAGCCCGCCACGAGGCGAGCGACGACATCACCGCGCCGACGGTCCGGGTCGGCGAACGCCTGCGGGACGCGCGGGCGACCATCGACGGGCTGCTCGTGCAGCTCGCCGGGGCCGACAGCGACGCCGAGCGCGGCGAAGTCGAAGCCGAGCTGCGCAGCGAGCGCCGTCGCGCGGCCGGGCTGCGCTCGGGCCTCGCGAAGCTGGACCGGCGCGCCAACCTCTCGCGCGTCTCGCTGCGGATCGAGAGCGACTCCGCCTCGGATTCGAGCGGCGGCTCCGGCGGCTGGGGCGCCGACGACGCCCTCGGCGACGCCGGCCACATCCTCGGCATCGCCGCCGGGGTGGCTCTGGTCGGGCTCGCGATCCTCGCCCCGGTGGCGCTGCTCGGGCTGCTCGCCTGGCTCGCCAGCCGCGCCTGGATTCGCCGCGGCCGCCGGCGCGCCCTCGATTAGGGTGGGCCGATGAGTGAGAGAGAGCGCGGCCCGGCCGAGGCCCCGAACCTCGGCGAGCCCTCGGAGCCGCGTCCCGCGGCCTCCGTCGTCCTCCTGCGGCGCGGCGGCAGGCACGGCGACCGCGAGCTCGAGGTGCTGCTGCTGAAGCGCAGCGCCGAGGCCAAGTTCATGCCCAACGTCTGGGTCTTCCCGGGCGGCGCCGTCGACGAGGTCGACGGCGAGGGCGAGGCCGGCTACCGCGCCTGCGCGGTGCGGGAGCTGGCCGAGGAGGCGGCGATCGAGCTGTCGGCCGGAGAGGAGCTGGTGCTGTTCTCGCGCTGGATCACGCCGGCGGTGATCTCGACCCGCTTCGACGCCTGGTTCTTCCTCGCCCTGGCGCCCGCCCACACGCCGCCGCGCCCGGACGGGGTCGAGACCACCGAGGCGCGCTGGTTCCAGCCGGCAGCGGCGCTGGAGGCGCAGGCCGAGGGGGAGATCGCGCTCGCCTTCCCGACCGTCAGCCAGCTGCGCACGCTGCTCGAGTTCCGCACCTCCGACGAGGCGATCGCCGCCCACCGCGAGCTCCCGGTCGAGCCGATCCTGCCGGTCGTCGTCGGCGACCGCGAGAGCCACCGGGTGGTCATGCCCGGCGACCCCGACTACCCCTCCAGCCCCTCCTAACCGGCGGGAAACGGCTCCAGGCCGGCGTGCCAGGGGCCGGGTGGGTAGGTGTGGATGCCGCTCTCGTCCATCTCCCCCTGCAGCCGCTTGAACAGCTGGCCGGCGTTTTTCAGCGCCTCCTTCAGCTCCGCCTCGCTGCGCTCGCGCAGGCGCCAGAGGAACCAGAGCTGGCGATCGGTGATCCCGAAGTCGATCTCCCCGGTCATCGTCGTCACCCAGCCGAGGAAGCCGGGGCTGAAGAGCTCGCGCAGCGCCACCGGGTCGTACTCCTTCGGCACCGTCGCCCAGAAGCGCCTGTTGAAGTCGATCGACTCGAACTCGACCTTGCGCGAGAAGCGCTGGGCGACCGCCTCGTGCCCCTCGATCGACTCGACGTTGAAGGCGGGGACGACCTGGGCGAGGTCCGGCATGTGCGCCTTGGCGAGCAGCGCGGTCGGCAGCACCGCCTTGTTGAAGAGGCTGCCCACTTCCTTTTCGTCGGCATCGCAGCAGGCGCCCCAGAAGCCCTCGACGAGCTGCCCGGTGAGGCGGTTGACGCCGCCGACGCAGAGGGCCACCGGGCCGTCTTTGGGATTGATCCCGCCGACCGCCTCGTAGGTGAGGTCGCGGCGCCCGCCGTAGCGGCGCACCGTCTCCGTCCACTCCTGCGCTTCCTGCTTGGCGCCCATTCGGCGCCGATCCTATGCGGGCGCCCGCCGCGGCACTAGGATTGGCCTTCCGCCCCGGTCCGACCCACAGGAGCCCCAATGACCATCGCCCTCATCGTCATCGTCGCGATCATCGTCATCGCGGTCCTCTACTTCATCGCCAAGCGCAACTCGATCATCGCCTCGCGCAACCGGGTCGACGAGTCCTGGAGCGGGATCGACGTCCAGCTCAAACGGCGCCACGACCTCGTCCCCAACCTGGTCGAGACGGTCAAGGGCTACGCCGAGCACGAGAGCTCGACCTTCGAGAAGACCACCCAGGCGCGGGCCGCGGCGATGCAGGCGCAGGGCGTCGAGGAGACCGCCCAGGCCGAGCAGAAGCTGACCCAGGCGCTGGCCGACGTGAAAGCGGTCGCCGAGAACTACCCGACCCTGCGCGCGACCGAGAACTTCCAGCAGCTCAGCCGCAACCTCTCCGAGCTCGAGGACGAGATTCAGGCCTCGCGGCGGATCTACAACTCCAACGTCCAGTCCTACAACACGGACATCGAACAGTTCCCGGGCTCGATCGTCGCCAACCAGGGCAACTTCACCAAACGCGAGTACTTCGAGATCGAGGACAAAGCCGATCGCGAGCCGGTCGCGGTCAGCTTCGACAAATAGCGCCTGCCTAGAATCCGGCCATGACCGCTACCCAAGAAGTCACCCTCTGGATCTGCGACAGCTGCGGATTCATCTACGACCCGGCGATCGGCGACCCCGACGGCGGCATCCCCCCGGGCACCGCCTTCGAGGACATCCCCAAGGACTGGTTCTGCCCCGTCTGCGGCGCCCGCACCTCGGACTTCCGCCCGCTCGAGCCGGGCGAGGCCTAAGCCCCCGACCCGGCGCAGACGCTCGTGACCTACGACTACGACTGGATAGTGGTGGGGTCCGGGTTCGGCGGCTCCGTCTCGGCGCTCCGACTCGCCGAGAAGGGCTACTCGGTGGCGGTGCTGGAGTGCGGCAGCCGCTTCGAGGACGACGACTTCGCCGAGTCGACGCTGCGCGAACCGCGCCGCTACTTCTTCTCGCCCAAGCTGGGCATGAGGGGCGTGCTGCGGATGACCTTCTTCAAGGACGTCTTCGTCGTCTCCGGCAGCGGCGTCGGCGGCGGCAGCCTCGGCTACGCGAACACGCTCTACCGCGCTCGCCCCTCCTTCTTCGAGGACGCCCAGTGGGCGGAGATGGGCAACTGGGAGCGCGAGCTGGCCCCCCACTACGACACGGCGGAACGGATGCTCGGCGTCACCGAGTACGAAGGGATGGGGCCCGCCGACCTGCTGCTGAAGGAATACGGCGAGGAGATCGGGGTCGGCGACACCTTCACCAACACCCGCGTCGGCGTCTTCTTCGATCAGCCGGGCAGGACCGTGCCGGACCCCTACTTCGGCGGCGAGGGACCCGACCGCACCGGCTGCATGCGCTGCGGCAGCTGCATGGTCGGCTGCCGCCACGGCGCCAAGAACACGCTGGTCAAGAACTACCTCTGGTTCGCCGAGAAGCTCGGCGTCCAGATCCGGCCGGAGACGCAGGTGACGGAGGTGCGGCCGCTCGGCGCCGCCGACGGGTCGGGCGGCTACGAGGTGACCGTCGAGCGCTCGGGTTCCTGGTTCGGGCGCAACCGCCAGACCCTGCGCGCTCGGGGAGTGGTCGTCGCCGCCGGCGCCCTCGGCACCAACCAGCTGCTCGCCAACTGCCGCCACAGCGGTGCGCTGCCACGTCTCTCCGACCAGGTCGGCGCGGTGATCCGCACCAACTCGGAGTCGATCCAGTCGGTCACCTCGCTCGACGACGAGCGCGACTACAGCCGCTCCGTCGCGATCACCTCCAGCATCTACCCCGACCCCGACACCCATATCGAGGTCGTCACCTACGGTCAGGCCGGCGACGCGATGAGCGGCACCTTCACCGCGATGGCCGGCGCCGGAACCAAGCTGACGCGACCGCTGAAGTGGCTCGCGGAGATGATCCGCCACCCGCTGCAGAACCTGCGGATGCTGGTCCCCTTCAAGTGGTCGCAGCGGACCGTGATCCTGCTGGTGATGCAGACCGTCGACGCGGCGATGCACCTGCGGCCCAAGCGCAAGCTGATCGGCCGCGGCGTGCGGCTGCAGACCGAGCAGGATCCGAACCGGCCCAACCCGACCTTCATCCCGGCCGCCGCGGCGGCCACCCGCTGGTTCGCCAAGCGCACCGGCGGCGTCGCCCAGAGCGCTCTCACCGAGTCGCTTCGCAACACCCCCACCACCGCCCACATCCTCGGCGGGGCCGTGGTCGGCCCGGACCCCCGGCGCGGCGTCGTCGACGGTGCCAACCGGGCCTACGGCTACGAGAACCTGCTCGTCTGCGACGGTGCCGCGATGCCGGCCAACCCGGGGGTGAACCCGAGCCTGACGATCACCGCCAAGGCCGAGCACGCGATGAGCCTCGTCCCGCCCAAGGACGGGGCCGAGCCGCGCCACCTGCCGGACGAGGCCCGCCCCGCCGCCACGGCCGACCTGCGCGCCTAGGCGCAGGCCGGCATCTCGTCAGCGGCTCGTCAGCCGGCGTCGGCGAGACGCTGGGCGACGTAGTCCCAGTTGACGACGTTCCAGAACGCCTCGATGTAGTCCGGGCGCTTGTTCTGGTACTTGAGGTAGTAGGCGTGCTCCCAGACGTCGCAGCCGAGCAGCGGCGTGCTGCCGTCGGAGATCGGCGAGTCCTGGTTCGGGGTTTTGGCGACGGCGAGGCCGCTGCCGTCGTGCACGAGCCAGGCCCAGCCGGAGCCGAACTGGCCGATCCCGGCGTTTTTGAACTCGTCCTTGAAGGCCTCGAAGGAGCCGAACTTGTCGGTGATCCCGGCGCCGAGGTCGCCGCCGGGCTCGCCGCCGCCGTCGGGGCTGAGCATCTGCCAGAAGAGGCTGTGGTTGTAGTGGCCGCCGGCGTTGTTGCGGACCGGGCCCTGCTTGTCGGCCGGCAGGCTCGAGAGGTTCTTGAGCACGTCCTCGACGTCGCGGTCGGCCCACTCGGTGCCCTCCAGTGCGGCGTTCGCTTTGTCGACGTAGGCCTGGTGATGCTTGTCGTGGTGGACGCGCATCGTCGCCTCGTCGATGTGGGGCTCGAGCGCGTCGTAGGCGTAGGGAAGATCGGGAACTGAGAAAGGCATCTGGTGACTCCTCGGTCTAGTTCGGAACTGGTCCCCGGAGCCTAGCGACGGCGTTCGCTCGGGGCGGATGCGCCCTTTTCGGTCCTGCCGCCTTCTTCGCTCGCTCCCTCGCTCGGCAGCAGTTCTTCGCCGTCGAAGCCGAACAGCGCCTTCGGAACGACGTCGGGGTCGCCGCCGGTCCAGGCGTTGAAGCGGTACCAGGAGGGCTTGGCGGAGCGTTTTGTCGTCAGCAGGCCGGCCGAGCGGCAGAACTGGCAGCCGCCGCCTTCGTCGCTCCAGGTGAACCACCAGGCGCCGCCGATGTGCCAGTCGAGGCGGTGGGCGGAGATCATCCCGAAGGCCTGGGAGAGCTGCTGCGCCTGGCCGTAGAGGCCGCGCTCCCACCGGGTCGGGCCGCTGTCGGACCCCCAACCGAGCTCGGTGATGTAGATCGGCGTCCGCGAGTCGTTGTGGACGGCCATGATCCGCCGCAGGTTCTTCAGCTGCGCCCCCATCGCCTTGGCGCGGGCGACGTAGGGGTGCAGCGCGATGCCGTCGAAGTAGGGCTTTACCTTGCCGGCGCGGTAGACGCGCGAGAGGAAGTCCCCCGAGGCCATGTTGGGCGGGATCTGCAACGGCCGCCCGAAGAGCCCGCCGAGGATCACCTGGGCGTCGGGGTCGGCCCGGTGCAGCACCCGGCCCGAGATCCGCAGCAGGGTCGCGAAGCCAACCGGGTCGGGCCGGTCGACGAAGCTGACGATGTTCTCCTCGTTCCAGATCTCCCAGCGGTGAATCGGGAGGAAGTCGAGTTCGGGGTTCTCCTCCCAGAAGCTGCCTTCCGGGCCGTAGCGATCGGCGGCTTCGCGCAGGAACGAGGACCAGGCCCAGCGCTGCCAGGAACTCCGCACCGGCAGGTCGACCGGCTCCGACGCGACCCATTCGGGCGAGGCGGTGATGAAGGGCATGATCCGGATCCCGGCTTCGGCTGCGAGGCCCACCTCGTGGTCGTAGCCCCCCCAGTCCGGCTCCTTGACCAGCGGGCTCTGCGGCTCGACCGCGATCCAGTTGAGCGGCAGCCGCACGCTGGTGATGCCGGCCTCCCGCATCAGCTTGAAGTCGGAGGCGCTGGCCGGGCTCTGCGGCGAGACGCCGATGAAGCCCTGGGGCAGATACGCCTGGGCGCTCGCGGGAGCCAGCGCCGTCAGCGCCAGCGCCAGAATCAGGCAGATCTTTCGCGTCATCCCCTGCATCGAACCGTGCCACCACGCAAAGTAGCGGCCCCGGCCGCCGACCTGGACGGCCTTTCCGCTCGGCTCTGAGATAATCGCCGCTCTCGGGGCGTGGCGCAGCCTGGTAGCGCGCACCGTTCGGGACGGTGAGGTCGCAGGTTCAAATCCTGCCGCCCCGATGAAGCAGGACCTCCGTTCGATCCCAATCGCTCTCAGCCGGGCGCGGCGTCGCCCACGCCCGGGCTCACCAGCTCGGCTGCGAGCGCCCGCACCGCGGCGGCGGCGCGGCCGACGAGAGCGTCCCCCACCGAGGCGGGCAGCTCGGCGACGAAGGCGGTGCTGCCGGGGAAAGCGTGGTTCTCCCAGCTCGTGGCGCTGCCGGGGTAGCGGCGGAGGCGGACCAGCGGCAGCCCGGACAGCTGCGCGAAGCGGCGCTCCACCCCCGGGTCGCCACCGGAGCGGTCGACCAGGTCGAAGGGCTGGTGGAACCAGATCGTCAGGTCCGGCCGGAGGCGCTCGATCAGCCCCTCCGCGGCCCGCGACTCCGGCTCCGAGAGAGCGTGCGGGCCGGAGTATTCGCCGCCGCCGAGCGGCCGCCAGGCGAAGGGGAAGTTGCGGTTGAGGTCGACGCCGCGGGCGTTGCCCCGGGTCCCCGCGGCGACGCCGTCGGGGTTGAGCGTGGGCACGATCCAGAAGGCGGCGTCGGCCGGCACCCGGCCCGCGCTCAGCTTCCGCGCGATCCGCATCCCCGCGGTCTCGTCCCCGTGGATGCAGCCCACGACCAGCACCCGCAGAGCGGCGGTCGCGTCGTCGCCCCTCTCCAGGGCGACGATCGGGCGGCCCTTGACCGAGTGGCCGATCGCCGTGCGCCGCGCCGACGCGGCGCCGACCAGCCCCCCCAACAGGACGCATGCGGCCAGCAGGGCGACCGTCGCGGCTCGGGTCAGGGCGCTGCCGGGCACCGGCTCATCTTCGCGCAGGGCGGACGACGAGCGGCCTCTTGGCGAAGCCGTTCAGGCGCAACGGCAGCCGTCGCGATTCTTCCGGCGCCGTCTCGTATCGCCGGGTGGCGGGCGCGGCAAGGGCGGGAACGGCCCAGGCGCGTGTCAGCGAACCGCTTCGATCGCCCGTTCGATTTCGCCCAGCTTGGCGCCGTCCTGCAGGGTTTCGGTGCCGTTGGGGCCGCTGACGATCGCCGCCTGTCGCACCCGGATGCCGAGGTCGGAGCCGAGTTCCTCGTAGCTCGCGAGGCGTTCGGAGATCGGCCCGTCGGGGCCGCCGTTCTTTTCCAGGTCTTCCTTCCATTCCGGGAAGTTGAGTTCCTCGATGCCGCCGGCGATCGAGTCGAGGAAGTCCTGGTCGACGCCGAAGTGACCGGCTTCGGCCTGGTTGCGGAAGAAGAGGTAGACGTACTGCCAGCCGTAGCCCTGTTCGGCCGCAGCCTCGGCCCCGTAGAAGCCGAGCTGCTCGACGTTCTCGCTGTTGGAGTAGTGGCGGTAGAGCAGCTTGACGTCGCCCGGACGAGCGTAGCGTTCGGTCAGGGCCGGGATCGTGCCGAGGAAGTCCTCGCGGCATTCCGAGCACTGCATGTCGTTGAAGACCTGGATCGTCACCGGTGCGTTCGAGGAGCCGAGGCGGTCGCCTTCCTGCGGCACCCCGCCGAACAGTTCCTGGGCGTCGGCGATGCCGGCGACGTGGACGACCGGGTCCCCCGGCTTCACGGTCGCGATCGCGAGGACCAGGTAGCCGAGGCCGAAGAGGCCCAGGGCGAGCAGCAGGATCACCCAGAGCCGGCCCCGGCGGGGCATCGCTTTGACGGCGACTTCGCTCACCGTCCCATTATCCCGACCGGCCAGTCCGGCAAGCCGCAAGGTGCGGACGCGGCCATTGACACAGCCGCGCGGGAGGGTAAGACTGGCGTACCCACTTTCAACGACATGGGAGGTCTCTATGGCCCATCACCTGACGCCCAGCGAGCTCGCCGACCAGCTGCAGATGAAGCGGCAGGACGTGATCGGAAAGTCCGTGGAGATGGGCGTTCCGATCTTCCACGGGCGCATCGACCGGACCCTCTTCGAGACCTCCCTGCGCAGCATCTCGGCCCGCCGCCCGCCGGGGCGGGCCGCGACCAATTGAAGCTGAACTAGACTTCCCGCCGATGGGGCTATCCGGGCGGGGAACCAAGTCGAAAACGCTCGCTGATCTGCTGCCGCTCGCGGCGCAGACCTACGGCGACGCACCCGCCGTCCGCTACAAGGACGGCGAGGGCTGGGTCGACCGCAGCTTCGCCGAGGTGCGGGAGATCGTCCGCCCGCTGGCGCTCGGCCTGGCCGAGCTGGGCGTCGAGAAGGGCGACCGCGTCTCGATCCTCGGCAATACCCGGCCGGAGTGGACCTATTTCGACTTCGCGGCGCTGTCGATCGGCGCCACCGTGGTCCCGATCTACCAGACCAACTCTCCGGAGGAGTGCCGCTACGTCCTCGAGAACTCCGACGCGAAGGTCGTCGTCGTCGAGGACGAGGAACAGCTGCAGAAGATCCGCGAGGTCCGCGACCGGCTGCCGCAGCTGCAGCACGTGGTGCGGATGACCGGCAGCAGCGACGACGCGCTCTCGGTCGAGCAGCTCGCCGCCAAGGCCAGCGGCGACGACGCCCGCTGGGAGTCCCTCTACTCGGCGGTGACCCCGAGCGACATCTGCACCTTCATCTACACCTCCGGCACCACCGGCCCGCCCAAGGGCTGCATCATCAGCCACGGCAACTACCGGGCGATGCTGGACATGGTCAACGAGACCAGCGTCATCGAGGGCGAAGACGTCACCTATCTCTACCTGCCGCTGGCCCACTCCTTCGCTCTGCTGATCCAGCTCGGCAGCTTCGACCTCGGCGCCACGATCGCCTACTGGGAGCGGGACCCGCTGAAGATCCTGCCCAACCTGGCGGAGCTGAAGCCGACCTACTTCCCCTCGGTGCCGCGCATCTTCGAGAAGATCTACACCGCCGCCAACAGCGGCATGGAAAAAGAGGGCGGGCTCAAAAAGACGATCTTCCACTGGGCGATCGGGGTCGGCGCGAAGATGCGCGCCGCCGAACGCGGCGGCCGCAAGCCCGGCTTCCTGCTGAAGCGCCAGTACGCCTTCGCCGACGAGAAAGTCCTCTCGAAAATCCGCAACCTCTTCGGCGGCAAGCTGCGCCTGGCCGTCTCCGGCGCCGCCCCGATCAACCCGGAGATCCTGCGCTTCTTCGACGCCGCCGGCGTGCTCGTGCTCGAGGGCTGGGGAATGACCGAGACCTCGACCGCGGCGACGATCTCCTCGCCCGAGGACTTCAAG
>Ga0157375_10001519_pt1 | contig 19964 bp, 14 predicted proteins | sample M35metaG_FD_115311 | JGI IMG/M metagenome (GOLD analysis project Ga0157375, IMG submission 115311) | Miscanthus rhizosphere microbial communities from Kellogg Biological Station, Michigan, USA - M3-5 metaG | ecosystem: Host-associated > Plants > Roots > Rhizosphere > Soil | place: USA: Michigan... | reverse complement strand
TCGTTTGGATCGGTGCGAATGCAGTGTTGCTCGCTACCAGAGCGTTCGATCCTTATCCTTTCATCCTTCTCAATTTGATTCTCTCCTGTCTCGCCGCGGTCCAGGCGCCGGTCATCATGATGAGCCAAAACCGCGCCGAGGCGCGCGACCGGTTGCGGGCGGAAAACGATTACAAAGTCAATTTGAAAGCCGAGCTTGAGATCCGCCATTTGCACGAAAAAATCGACCATCTGTTGCGGAAGCAATACAACCGTTTGTTCGAAATTCAGCAGATCCAGATAGAATTATTGGAAGAGATCGGCCGCAAGAAACTGTAATCGCTTGGTTTCTTCAACTGAGAAGCTCAATCACTAGAAGACCAATGCCGCTGTCATGTTGAGCGAAGCGAAACATGTCTGTTTATTTCGGTTGGTGGATCGGTCGAAATTTGATCCGAGATTCTTCGCTTCGCGACTGCGGGATCAGAATGACATTATAAGATGGCTTGTGACAGACAGGAGGTAATTTCATGTTCAGGGGTAAAACAGTTCATCTTGCATTGTGGCTCGTTTTCTACTCGAGCCTGACCGTTTTTGGTCAATGGTCCGCTGCTAATTCGGGGACAACGAACAACTTGAATGGCATCTATCTAGTCGATTCAGGAATCGCTTTCGCAGTCGGCGATGCCGGCACGATTTTGAAAAGCACCGATGCCGGAGCGACATGGGCGCCGCTTTTGTCGGGAACAACAAACATTTTGTACGAGGTGTACTTTGTTGATGGTAATCACGGCGTCGCAGTTGGAGACCAGGGATTGATTCTACGTACCACCGACGGAGGGGCGATGTGGCAGAGTGTGGCCAGCGGCGTGGAGGATGCGCTTAGATCTGTCTTCTTTTTTGGGGCAAATGGAATTTCGGGCGGCGGTTCGAACACCATCCTCTATTCCACTGACTCGGGAGCTTCGTGGCAGATCAGTCAAACCGGATTTTTTGATCCTGGGTTCTTTGGAGCTCATATGCTGAGTCCAAGCATAGGGTTTGTGGCCGGACAAAATGCGATCTTTCAACCTTTGCTGGCGGCTACGACCGATGGCGGTGCCAATTGGGAGTTTCACGCATTTTATTTTGATAAGAACGAGGGCGGGGGCACCGATGTCCGTTTCCTCGATATAAATATTGGTGTCGTCTCAGGGTTCGTTTTCCTTGACGGAAGAGGCGCGATTGCGAGGACCACCGACGGCGGGATGAATTGGTCAACACAGTTTTTCGATCAGCCAATAGAGGGCGTTGATTTCCCAGTAACAAATACAGGAAATATTGGGTTCGCGGTGGGCTGGGGAGGCCGAATCCTGCACACGACAAATATGGGAATCGGCTGGAGCGACCAAGCCAGCGGGACCTCCGCCAATCTCAACGACGTTTCCTTCGCCAATGACGCGTTGCGAGGGATCGCAGTTGGCGACAGCGGCACAATTCTCTGGACAGCAAACGGCGGCGGACCGGCGCCCACACCAACGGTCACCCCGACACCCAGTGCAACACCGACAGCAACACCGAGTTCCACTCCTTTACCGACGGCGACTCCACGAGCTACTCCAACCGCACGGCCACGTCCGACACCCGTACCCCGCCCGACACCTCGCTGGTAACAGATCTGTTACCTTTTTTTGCAGCGTTTGACAGGTTTTGCTGCCGTTGCTTGAAGATTCTGCTTGCCTTTTTCGCAGACTGCTGCGCATTATCCTGAGCACTCCACCGCAGAGCGCCAGCTGCGTTTCGACACAACGAAATCCATAATGCTAGCGCATAGAAAAATAACAACAGTATGAAATTATCGAATGCAGCACGGTTGATTTTTTGGCTCGTGGCCATTTTTGCCATTGGAATTTTGATGAGGGCTGAATCCGGCCAGAAGCGGGCAAATTCAACGAACCCGAAGAGCGCGTTCTTGCGCATTGTCGATGAACACGGCCAGCCGGCGGCGAGCGGCGCGCCATCAGCCACCAGCACGATTTTCGATGTGCAGGTCGGACCGGGTTTCTCGTTTAACCCAAGCACCGTTAACATCTCAGTTGGCGACACCGTGCGGTGGACATGGGCCGACAGTGGTCACAGCGTCAGCAGTGGTCCTCCTTGCGTCCCCGATTCGCAGTTTTGTTCGCCTAACGACACGGGTTGTTTCCCAGGGACTCTTTCCAACGCGGGCGCTGTTTATCAGCACACATTTAATACGGCTGGTAGTTATTCCTACATCTGCATCGCGCACTGTCTTCTTGGCATGACCGGCGTGGTCAATGTTACGGGTGGTTGCGCACCATCAGGCTGGTCAGCGGCAGCGCCCCTGCCAACTTCGGGTGTCCGACTGGTTGGCGTTTATTTCCCGGCCAACGGGAAGTTTTACGCCATGGGCGGGCGCAGTGCCGACACGGCCGGCAGCGATTTCACTCACCCATTCGAATATGATCCGGTCGCCAATAGTTGGACTACCAAGTCGGCCACTTACCCCGACACGCATGTAAACAACATGGCCTGTGGCGTGCTAACTGACGCTGGAACGCCTTACATCTACTGCGTGGGTGGTTCGCAAGCTACCGTCGTCGGCACTTTCGATCGCGTATTCCGCTATAATCCTGTCACTGACGTGATCAGCGCGGTTGCTACTCCCTGGCCCGGTGGCCTGGGAATGGTTCTGCCCGGCGGCTTCACCGTGTTTCAGAACAAGCTGTACATTCTCGGCGGATTCGACACCGTCACGGGCGGAGGGCAAGGGATAAACCAGATCTGGGAGTTTACTCCGTCGCCGGCGGGCTGGGTGCAGAAGCCCACTAATCTCCCTGTTCCGCTGGGTTACATACCCACCACGACCATCGGCAGCCTCATCTATACGGGTGGGGGCAGCGATATCACGGCTGGCGCTCTTACCGATACCACCAACTCCTTTGTTTATAACCCGGTGGCGAATACGATCGGCACGATTACCGCCATACCGCGAGCGACAGGCGAGACGCGTGCACTCAACTTTAACGGTCTGATGTTGGTAATGGGTGGCGGAAGAACTGCGCCCAATCCATCGAACCAAGTGAATATCTACAATCCGGGTACGAATGCTTGGACAACAGGCTCGCCAGTTCCCGCTTTCACGACGGCAAGGCGCAACTTCCCTACTGACACAGATGGCACGACGAGGATTTGGTTGGCAGGCGGCTATGACAGTACCGGCGTCCCAGTGGCGTCGACGGAAAGATTCTGCATCGGCGGCGGAACGCCAACGCCAACACCTACTGCAACTGCAACTGCAACGGCAACGGCAACGGCGACTCCTACAGCAACTGCAACAGCCACTGCTACGGCAACACATACGCCAACAGCGACTGCGACTGCGACTGCTACGGCAACGCATACGCCAACAGCGACTGCAACGGCTACTGTCACAGGATCGCCAACGGCGACACCACCACCGGGAATTCGAGGTACGCCAACACCGCGTCCTCGCCCGACGCCACCGCCACGTCCATAGCGCTGTGAGCCGCTTCGCTGCCTGCCACGCCGAAGCTCCGAGAAGGCGGGCGCGAAGCGTACGGCTGGGACAATTATGGTGTGGTTGAGCCGCGTCTCACAGAGACGCGGCTACAGCGGCATTCTATTTGATGGCTCGATCAGCGTTCCGTTGGGACAGCGCGTGCGGTCGAGTTTCATCGGCTCACCAAATCTTAAAGAGCCGCCAGCGACTGTGCGTCCGATTCTTTTTTGTACGCAAGTTGTCTATGGGGAATGGAATTTTGAGATCGTACGCACTATTCGCATTTACGGTGTTGTGCGTGCTCACGGGTCTGTCTCCCGTCATAGCAGAGCAACCGCAGCAAACGCGCGAGGGAATTGTTACGACCTTCGCGCCCGTTGTGGAAAAGGTTGCGCCGAGTGTTGTGACCGTGTTTACCACACAGACGGTCTCGCGGGGACAGACGGCATTTTCGCTTTCCGATGATGCCTTGCGCCAGTTTTTCGGCGGACGCTCTCCGCAAGGACAAGGCAAACAAACGCTGCAAGGTCTCGGCTCTGGTGTAATTGTAAGCCCAGACGGATATATCCTCACAGCTAATCACGTTGTTTCAGGCGCGGACGAAATAATGATCGGGCTTGGCAACGATCTCCGCAGATTCAAGGCAAAAAAGGTCGGTAGTGATTCCGGCACCGACGTCGCGCTATTAAAAATCGACGAGAACAATTTGCCCTCCGTCAACTTTGCCGACAGCGATAAAGCGCGCGCCGGCGACATTGTGTTGGCAATCGGCAATCCATTCGGCCTGCGGCAAACGGTCACCATGGGGATCATCAGCGCAGTTGGCCGTGGCGGCATGGGCATCGTCGATTACGAGAATTTTATCCAGACTGACGCAGCCATTAACATGGGCAACTCCGGTGGTGGACTGGTGGATATCGAGGGCCGGTTGCTCGGCATTAACACGGCGATCTTCACCCGCAGCGGCGGAAACCAGGGGATCGGCTTCGCTATTCCCGCAAATTTGGCGCGTGAGGTGATGCAGAGTTTGCGTGACAAAGGTCGCGTCGTGCGCGGGTACATTGGTACCTCGGTGCAAACCCTCACTCCGGAAATAGCGGACGCTATGAAGCTCAAAGGGCAACAGACCGGCGCGCTTGTCGGTGAGGTTGAATCAAACGCTCCGGCGGCCAAAGCGGGAATTAAAACCGGCGATGTGATCACCGCTGTGAACGGGAAGAAAGTGAATGACCCACGCGAGTTGCGTTTAATGGTCGGCTCGATGGCGCCGGGGACCAAGGCGCACATGGAGATCAATCGCGAAGGTCAGACCAAAACGGTCGACGTCCAGCTTGGCGAGATGCCTCCCGGTGCTGCTGAAGAGAGCACCGAGACATCGCCTGAAGAAGCCGCGCAGCCGGAAAAAACAACTGTGTTCGGCGGCGTGGCGGTGACGAACATCAGTGATGACATCCGTACCGCGCTTAATCTTCCAAAGGACGTTCAAGGGGCAGTGATTGCCGATATCGATGCCGAGTCGCCGGCTGCGAAATCCGGCCTTCGCGAAGGCGACGTGATCCAGGAAGTGAACAAGCAGCCCGTGAAAAGCGCGAAAGATCTGCGAGCAATCAGCAAGAAGTTGAAGCCTAACGAGAAGATTCTGATGCGCGTTTACAGTCAGGGCCGCAGCAGTTACGTCGCACTGGAAGCAAAATGATGGTAGGGACGGCGCGCTGCGCCGTCCGGGCGCCGCAGCGCGGCGTCCCTACTTCAAATATCCAGAAGCACTCTCGCCTTCCAGCCGCCCTTCGTTCGCTCGACAGAGAAATCGTGAAGCGTCACCGCTTTCACATCCGCGCGTTGATGATGTCGTTCCGCATCGAGCGGTTCGCCCTCGGCCGTTGCCTTCACAAAATAAATTTCATCTCTTTTGTCGATTTGCACTTCTCGGATGCGCAAGAGCAAACGCTCGGCGTCTTTAAGAAAGATCAGCTCCTGCAGGAGGTCGAACAGCAACATGTCGAGCTTGTCGTTCGAAAGCTCGATCTGGCGCGTCTCGCGCGGCTGAATCGCCTCGATGTTGTCGATCATGACGTTGGTCGTCGCGTCCGCAGCGTCGCTGAACAATTCCGCCAAATCGCGCCCGGTCGCTTCAAAAGCGATATCGGCAGTTCCGATTTCCTCGAGGTATTCGTACGGCATTGGCAACAATCGTCATCCCTGAGCGGATCCCGCAGACGCGGGAGGAGTCGAAGGATCCCGCGGCGTTACTGAATGTAAGGCATCGGGGTTCTTCGACTTCGCTCGGAATGACCTGGGGCTAAACTTCGCATTTTCTCAATGCAATTATGATCGTCTCTCTTTCTGCAGCGATGTCCTTTCCGATAAACACCAGTTCTGTCCCCTCGGATTCAAATGGCTCCAGTTCCCAGCGCGCCGCCACGAAGTTGAAAAGGTGCGCGCCATCGGCGAAGCGGATGAAACCTTTGGCCCGAACCACGTTGGCCGGCAGGCCCTCGGCAAAGCCTTCGAAACAATCGCGCGAAAAAACTTTACCGGAAGTGAATGCGAAAGATTCGAATTCAGACTGATGCTTGTGCGTTGTAGCCGGGATCGGTGATCCCGGCTCTGCGGATGCGATTTTTCTCTCGCGTCCAATTCCAAACAACAGTTCCGGATCAATCCTGCAACGTTCGGTCCGAACAATTGCCGCAGTGGGATTGATTTGGCGCAGTTTCGTTTCGAGCGGCTCGTTTTGTCCCGGCTCGATGAGATCGATCTTGTTCAGGAGCAACATGTCTGCGCCCTCGATTTGCAGACGGGTCGTGTGGCCAAGTTCCGGGAAACGAATAAGCATGTCCGCATCGATGACCGAAACGATGCCGTCGAGCCGGCATTGCGGCAGCGCTTCCTCAATGTTGAACACCAGCGCTTCAGGTTCGGCGAGCCCGGTCGTCTCGACCACAATCCTCTCGGGCGCGATCTTCTCGATGATCTCGTTTACCGCAGCTTCAAATTCGCCGAGCAACGAGCAACACACGCAGCCACCGCCAAGCTCGGCGATTCGCACGTTTTTGCCTTCAATCACCTTCGTGTCGATCGCGATCTCGCCGAATTCATTCATCACGATCGCCATTTTCCCGGGTTGCGTTGCGAGTATATGACGGAGCAAGGTCGTCTTACCGCTGCCGAGCGGGCCGGTGATTAATGTGATTGGAGTGCGCGGAGTCACTGAAAACTACTTTGTCGTCATCCCGAGCGGAGCGGAGCGAAGTCGAGGGATCCCGCAGACAACCCTAACAATAATTCCACGGGATTCTTCGACTTCGTTCCGCTTTGCTTCACTTCGCTGAGAATGACAAATCATCCTTTCACATTCCCAATCGGCGTGAATCGCGCGACCGGCTTACTGATTCCTGCCATCTCCGTCGCTACGATTACCTCATCAATATCCTTGTAAGCGCCACCTGCTTCCTCTGCGAGACCGGCCCATGAAGTGCTGCGAACATAAATGCCGCGCGCTTCGAGATCGCGCTGAAGTTGTTTGCCGTGCCATTGCTTGCGCGCTTTGGTCCGGCTCATCGTGCGGCCGCTCCCGTGCGCTGTGCTGAAAAAGGTTCCAGAGCCCGAACTTGTGCCCACGAGTAGATAGGAACCAGTCTCCATGCTGCCGCCGATGATCACCGGCTGACCGGTGTCGCGATAGCGCGCGGGTAACTCGTCGTGCCCCGGACCGAACGCGCGCGTCGAGCCTTTGCGATGCACGAGCAATGTCTTTTCCTTCCCGTCGATCACGTGTTGTTCCAGTTTTGCGGTGTTATGTGAGACGTCGTAAACCACTCGCATCTCAAGGTCTTCAGCGCTGCGGCCGAAAATTTCGGAAAAAACTTCGCGGATCTGGTGAAGAATTACCTGCCGGTTGGCGAACGACATATTCAATCCGCATTTCATTGCCGCGAAATAATCGCGGCCTTCCGGTGAATCGAACGGCGCGCACGCCAGTTCACGATCCAGAATTTTGATGCCGTACTTCGGCTCCATTACTTTCAAGAACTTTTGGAGATAATCGGTGGCGACCTGATGTCCGAAGCCGCGGCTGCCGCAGTGAAACATTACGACTATCTGGTTCGGAATCGTGATCCCGAGTTTCTTAGCGAGCTCCTCGTCGCGCACGTCCTCTGGCCGCGCGACCTGCACCTCCAGATAATGATTGCCGCTTCCGAGGGTCCCGACCTGGTTGTAGCCCCGCTCGAATGCGCGCTCGCTGATTTTCGCTGCATCAGCACCCGCGATGCAACCGTTCTCCTCGGTAAACTCCAAATCTTCCTGCCAGCCCAGATCACGCTCGACGCACCAACGCGTACCTTGTTCCACCAAGTCTCGAAATTCGTTATGCGATAATTTGAGGAATCCATGAGTGCCAACGCCCGCCGGGACGCGTTGAAAAAGGCGATCGACGATTTCTTTCAAGTGCGGTTGCACATCTTCAAGGGTCAGGTTCGTGGTGACGAGACGCATGCCGCAGTTGATGTCGAACCCGATTCCTCCGGGCGAGATCACGCCGCCTTCGTGCACATCCATGGCGGCGACACCGCCGATGGGAAATCCATAACCGCTGTGACCATCCGGCATGCAAAGCGCGTAGCGCGCGATTCCCGGTAAGGTGGCGACGTTGCTAATCTGCTGATAAACCGCTTCATCCATTTCACGTACCAGTTTTTCCGTCGCGATGATCCGAGCCGGCACGCGCATGCCTTGCTTGTAAGTGGGAGGCAGTTCCCAAACCGTGTCAGAAATTTTTTGCAAGTTGTCAATGATGGCCATGGCACTGGCGTTCCTTAAACTCTTCGCGTGCGACCTGAGGGCCGCGTTTTATCTTAATCCGCTCCGCGGCTAACGATTGCTGGCCAGTTTGCGGCGCACCGCAATGTCGGCTGCGAGAATCTGATCAATGGTCGCGTTCACCGGCTTTGCCCACGCCTCGCCTGATTCGCGATTGTAATGGATCCCGTCGCCACCGGTTTTCCCCATGACGTAACGCGTGAATCGACGTGAATCGATTACTGGATCGCCCCGTGGCACCGCTTGCTGGATCAACCGGTAGATCCGATTCTGGACCTTTGAAAACCGCGACGAATCGGGCGGCCCGATCCAGATCATTCTTCGTGTGCCATCGGCGTGCACCGCGCCAACAAATCGCGCGAGGACATGGCGGATGTAATCGTCGGACAATGTTTGATCCATCCAGTTTGTGCCTAGCTGGACAATCACGATTGTAGGCTTGTATCGCTCGATCAGCGTCTCGATCTTCGGCGTGGCCATCGCTGGTGGCTTTTTGCCTTTGTGATAATCGGCATAAACATCGGTTGTAGGCGTCTTCTCGCGGTAGCCGCACCGCGTATAAAACACTCTTTCATCTTGCAACCAGCTCTCCGGTGAAGACCCACACGATGCAAAAAATGCCACGTTCTGGCGCCCGAACTCCCGTTCAAGATGTTCCCGCACCACATCGCCAAAGCCGCTTACAGATAGCGAATCGCCAATCATTAGCACCTTCGGTGGTGGCGGAGGGGCGGAGGGCTTCCACGGCTTCTGGAACTTACTGGCCAGGACAAGGGAGCCGATGACGACGAGCAAGCCGAGCGAGAATGAAACCGTACGAATCATCGGCGACCAATGTTTCTTATCGCCCGCTCTTGGGATATCGCGCTTCATCCTGGACACGAATGTACGGTTCCAGCTCAATCCGGCCCGAATCGTCCTTCGATTTTACTGTACTCCAAATCGAGCCGTCCAACGGGCGCAACTGAAGCTCGTAGCTCTTGCCAATTCGAAATTTCCCGAGTGATTGCGGTTGCAGCCCAATGTAAGCCGGGTGCATCACCAGAATTTGTTTCTCGCCATACTCGCCAGCAGTCACCTCTTCCACATCGTAAACAAATCCGACCAGGAATTCCTGATATGGCATTAATTCCTCCTTCTGAATCGGTTTCGTCGTAGAAACGAGTTTCGCCTTTACGACCAACGACGCCGTCGCGGGCGTTGCGCTCGGCGCGGCTACGGGCGCCAGTTTGGCGATCGATTCGCTAAGCGGTCGAACATCCGACCATGACTGCGCGGAAAGATCGCGGTCGATCTCTCCCCAAACCTTGTCCGCCCACTTGTTCATGTCTTCGCCGATGAAATGTTCCTTATCCGGCTCCATATGTTTGTAGGGATAGGAGATCAGTTTTCGACTATCGATCACCTGCGTTACGCCGCCGATACCTTTCTGCGTTTGGCCGAAGACAAACTCCTGAACTTCGCCTGAGACGCGTCCGGAAATCGGCGGCGCTATCCAGTAAATTTTTCGCAATTTCGACGGCGGCGTAATCGCTTTCTTGGTGAATGGCACGAGGTATTTTCGCAACATCGGCCCATCGCGATCGGGCTTTACCTTTTCGCGGCCTGAAAACAAACCGAACAGATTCGACCCGGTTTGCATAACGAGTATATCCGGCTGAATCGTGGCGAGGAGGTCGTCCAGTTTGGGAACCGTGTGTGATGCGGGCCGATGGCCGCTCGGTTCTCCGTAAGTATCGCGCTGTTCCTTGATCCCGTGCGAATCTGTCTTCGATTCGATGCTCCAGTAACCGCAATGGGTCTGAATGTGCGTAAAGGGTTTCTCTTTCAACCAGCTCATCGGGTTCGTGCCGCATGTGCAATAAGTGAAAACCGATTTTACGCGTGGATCGGCGCGAAATTTCTGGTCGAGCCGTTTGCTGAATCCGCACAACCCAAGTGAATCGCCGAGTATCAACACGGTGAGATCGCGTGGTTGATCAGCCCGAGCCGGAGTGTTTTGAACAAGTAAAGAAATAGCGAGGGTTGAAGCAATTGCCGCGACAGCCAGCCGCTTCGAAAAAAGGCTAATGTTCAACATCCAACCTTCGACGTTCAGTGAAGCAGCCCGTTCAATGTTGAGCGGTGAGCGTTGAGCGTTAGAGGTTGGCTTCCTCACTGACCTACAGGCACTTTGTCCCAGCCCTGGTCTGACTCGGTGAATTCGCGAGCGGCGAAACACCAGACGATCATTTTTTTCCTGGCGAGATAGCCGGGATCCTTCCGTGCGCGTCGATACAGGCTGATCCGGACGGAAGTGGAGCCGGAGCCGCGCGTGCCTATCAAATCAGGCGCAAAGCCGGTCTCATACGCAATTTGATCAAGCAAACCGGATTTCTCCGCAAGAAAATCGTGAAACACCAGTGTGTGGCTGTCGCCAATGATCAACAAGGGGCTGTTCGGATCCGGATTTATTGCCGCGCCCGTTTCTTTGTCGCTGATCGTTCGGATCGCGATTTTTTCCGGCTCAGGTTTCTTAATATTGGCGCCGGCAAGATCGCCGAGGTCGCCTTTGATCGTGATCTCTTTCCATTCTGCTGCGTAATTTTTCTGCGGTTGCGCGGTGAGTTTCTCGTGAATTTTGTCCTTTATCGTTTGTGCCGCCAGAACGCAACCAACTCCAGACCAGTGCGTATCGGTCTTGCAAAAAACCGGGCCGTGCTCGTTGGCACGGTTCTGAAGAAAGATTGGTGAGAGATCGACCACGTCGATTTCGCGTTTTCGCAGCTCGTCGTAAAATCGCGCCAGATACGGAGCCGCGGTTTCACCGTGCAGATCGACGTCAGGCAAGATTTTCTCTGGATAAATTGCTGCCTTGGGCGGAACTGGCATTAGCAGCAGATCGATTCCGCGCTTTTTCAGCTGCTCATGAAAGTCGACAATCGCCAGCATCGGATCGGCCGATTCGGGTTTATGTGCGCGGCTGACTTTCGCCGCGTCAGCGCCCCAGAATTCGCCGACCGAAAGAAATCGAATATCGCTGGAAAGGAAGAACCAGCCGTCCACGCCCGCAATCACTGCCGCGTTTTCACTCTGAGCCGCGCGAGATTTAGCTGCCAGTTCATTAAGAAATTTCTGTTGTGACTCCGACACCGGCTCCAGCTTTGGATCGCCCGCGAACGCTCTCGGCAGAATTAAACAAGCAAGGATAGCCGCGTAGAAACACGACTTGTGGGGCAGACTAAGAGCTTCTCGTGCGCTGCGTTTTGGCAGTGAGAGCGCTGTCCAACCCTCGCGGATTCCTGATAAGATTCGTATCGACTTCAACAGAGGGTCTTTCTATAACCGCGTTGCAAAAAAAAGCACCAAATATCAAGCGTGGTATTTAGCTCGCACATATTTATCTACTATTTTCTGCCGTTCGCGCTGCTCGTTTATTACGGGCTGTTTCGCGCGCGGCAACGCTGGCGTAACGCCTGGTTGATCGTTGCCGGATACACATTCTACGGGTGGGCGGAACCAAGGTTCATGGTGCTCATGTTCGGCACGACGTTCATCGATTGGCTCATGAGCCTGGTCATCGCGCATAACACCTGGCAAGTGTGGCGAGTCTGGGGGCAGCCGGTGAAACTTGTCGATCCGGCGGAGCGCAAGACGCGCGTTCGCCGGACAGCAATTACGATTTCGATAGTTTGCAATCTGGTTGTCCTGGGCTTTTTCAAATACTTCAACTTCGGCGTCGATACCTACAACTCGCTGGTGCAAAGCGTCGGGTTGGAGGGCACGCAGTTGAACACGTTTTTTCGCGTGGTGCTGCCGCTGGGCATCAGCTTTTACACATTTCAAGCGCTCAGCTACACGATCGACGTCTATCGCGGCAATGCTGAAGCGATGGCCAACTTTATCGATTTCTCCTGCTTCGTATCGATGTTCCCGCATCTTGTCGCCGGGCCGATTCTGAAGTTCTCGTTCCTCGCCGATCAGCTCAAAAATCGCCGTCTCACATCCGATAAATTCGCGCGCGGCGTCGCGTTTTTCATGATGGGCGTGGCTAAGAAAGTCTTGCTGGCGAATCCGTGCGGTAAAATCGCGGACACGGCATTCGATGCCGGCTCGATTCAAACGTTCGACGCGTGGGTCGGATCGTTCGCCTACTCGTTCCAGATTTATTTCGATTTCAGCGGCTACTCCGACATGGCGATCGGGCTCGGACTGATGTTCGGATTCGTTTTCGCGAAAAATTTTGATTCGCCGTATCTCGCACAGTCGATCACTGATTTCTGGCGGCGCTGGCACATCTCGCTCTCAACCTGGCTGCGCGAATATCTTTACATTCCGATAGGTGGCAACAAGGGCAGCCTTCCACGCACGTACGCGAACCTCACTATCACGATGCTTATCGGCGGACTTTGGCACGGCGCATCATGGAACTTTGTGATCTGGGGCGGCATTCATGGCGGGATGCTCGCATTCGAGCGCAGCCAGGGCCGCAAAGGTCTCTATCATAGTTTCCCCAAGGTATTGAGGATCGCCGTAACATTTGTGATCGTGACGATCGGCTGGGTGTTCTTCCGCGGCGGAACATTGCACGGCGCCGTCCAATATCTCGGCGCGATGTTTCACCTCCATCAGCCTTTCCCGAATGCGTCGTTGATTGGGGGCCTGATTTTCAAGCCCTATTACATTTTGTCCATCATCGTTGCGGGAATCGTTGTTTGGTTTGGGAGACAGACCTGGGATTGGAGCCAGGAAATGACCTGGCCGAAAACAGCGACTTGTTTCGCGCTCGGCTGGCTCGCGCTGGTCGTCCTGGCAACGCAGGAATACAACCCATTTATCTATTTCATTTTCTAGCGCGCTGAAGATGCAAGATAGCACAACATATCGATCACTTCGCCGGCCAACGACTCACGCACCACTACCGAACTATTCGTTGCCGAGATATGCCGACCCAACTCCGAGCGCGGCGCATCGGAAACTTCCGCGCGAAGAGGAAGCCGATCTGGCGTTAAAGAATACGAAGTTTACGCCGGGAACGCGGCAAGCTCTTATTGCGCTGTTTTTGTTAACGATTGTCGCTGTTCCAGTGATTCAGCTTGTTGGCGAATTTCGAGCGGCGGGCTCGATCAGCCGCCTGCCAATGGTTTCCATCTTCAAATCGCTGCCGTGGCTTCCACATGCTGAAGATCTGAAACGCGTCGAGCGCACACTGGAAAACGAGTCGTTAGTCTCGCAATGGCTCCTGCCGCGCATGCAATATCTGCTCACCGTGGTGATGGGCGCTGGCAATGAGCAGGTTTATTTGGGTCACGATCCCTGGCTGTTTTATCGGGCCGATGTCGACCACGTGATTGGGCCGCCGTTTCTCGATCCGATCAGGATGAAACACCGCTTGCAAACAAGCCGTGTCCAGCCCGATCCGATTAAAGCGATTGTAGATTTTCGCAATCAACTCGCCGCACGTGGGATCGATCTGGTGCTTGTGCCGGTGTGGGTGAAACCAAGTGTCGAAGGTGAAATGCTCGCCGTGTCTAGCGCCAATCGAGCTGAGGCTAAGGGCGGTTTACCCAATCCGTCTTTTAACGAATTCAAAACCCAGCTCGAACGAGAGAAAGTGCGCCTGTTCGATCCTGCTCCGTCTTTGATGGAGCGAGGAAGAAGTCGGCCTCTTTACCTCGATACCGACACGCACTGGCGGCCCGAGACGATGGAGTTTGTTGCGGAACGACTGGCAGATTTTCTCCAATTGCCAGCGGCGGCGGAATCAACCGCACCGTCGATTGTCGAAAAGGAAATCGTCGCCCGTGGCGATATCGCCGCAATGTTGAAGTTAACGAGAGGTGATAAGTTTTTTCCGCCGGAGAAAGTAACGATTCGACAAGTCGTCACTGGCAACGGCCTGTGGCGCCCAAGCAAGGAGGCCGATGTGCTTCTGCTCGGCGACAGTTTTTCAAATATTTTTTCGTTTGAACCGATGGGCTGGGGCGAATCGGCGGGATTCGCCGAGCATCTGAGCTTCGCGTTGCGGCGGCCCATTGACTGCATCCTGCGGAACAGCGACGCGTCGTTCGCCACGCGCGAGATTTTGAGCAACGATCTCGCGCGCGGGCGCGACCGCTTGGCTGGAAAAAAACTGGTAGTCTGGGAGTTTGCCGCGCGCGAGTTGTCGTTTGGGAATTGGAAACTTCTCGACCTAAAACTCGGTGAAGCGAAACCTTCCCGGTTTTTGACTTTAAAGCCCGGCGAGGAAATCGAGGTCACCGGAACGGTCGAAAGCATTTCACCCGTGCCGCGCCCCGGCACCGTGCCATACAAGGATCACATCGAGGCAGTGCATTTGGTCGACATCGTGTCTGCTGATTCACGCGGGGAGGCAGCGCCGCACGCCCAGGCGGTGGTTTATTTGTGGAGCATGCGCGATAACGTGTGGACACCTGCAGCACGGTTGCGGCCGGGCGAACCGGTCAAGCTGCGGTTGCGTCCATGGCCGGATGTCTCTGCGCAATATGAGAAATTTAATCGCACCGAGCTGGAGGATTCGGCGTTGCAACTAGAGGAGCCGGTTTGGGGCGAGGACATCGAAGTATTAAAACGCTGATCCCTGGGACAGCAGTCCGCTGTTTCAATTCTCAGAAAGATTTCGCCGGCGACCGCGAAACTTTCTCGTCAACTGCGATCCCGCGGCAAGGAATGAATCAACCCACAAAAAAACGTTCTCCTTACGAACCATGCGGCGCATCCGCTTCATTCGCGCGGTGCGCTCGGTTGGGCTCATACGGAATGCTTTCACAATTGTGTCCGCCATCTGCTCGATATCGTAAGGATTGACCAGCAACGCATCGGGTTTGAGTTGCTCGGCTGCGCCGGCGAACTGGCTCAGAATCAGCGCGCCATCCTCGTCGGTGTGGCAGGCGCAATATTCTTTTGCCACGAGGTTCATTCCGTCCTTGAGGGGTGTGATGAACGCGATATCGCACGCGCGATAGTGCGCGAGAAGATCTTCGCGATCCAGCCCGCGAAAATGATATTGCACCGGAATCCACGTGCTCGTGGAGAAACGGCCGTTGATATCCCCCACGAGACGGTCAATGCGGCCCTTGAACTCATGATACCGTGGAATTTCCACCCGGCTTGGCACGACGATCTGGATCAGCACCACGTGACCGCGCATCTCCGGATATCGCTCGAGCGCGTTGCGAAATGCGCGGAGGCGTTCCGGAATTCCCTTGCTGTAATCCAGCCGGTCCGAACCCAGCATCAACTGACAATCGGGAAAACTGGCGCGCAACTGTTGTGAGCTTTGTGCTACCGCTTCGGATTTGGCGCTGTTTTCGAACGAATCGAAATCGATGCCGATCGGGAAATGCCCGACGCGAATTTTTCGCTTTTCGAATCGGATCACGTGCGTCTCGCCCCGAGAGAGAACTTTCGCCTCCGGCATGACTCGTCGCACACATTGCAGAAGGTTGCGCACATCGCGCCGGCTCTGGAACCCGAGCAGATCGAACTGGAGCAGCGCCTGCAGAAGCGGCTGTTGTTGCGGAAGCTTCGAAAAAATATCGTACGGCGGAAATGGGATGTGCAGAAAGAACGTCAATCCCGAAAGTTTTCTGGAGACGCTCTGCTCGCGCAATCTCTGCGCGACGTACATCAAGTGATAATCGTGCACCCAGATGAAATCGTCGGGTTGCGCGCTCCGGGCGATGGCATCCGCGTACCGTTCGTTGACTTGCTTGTAAGCGTGCCAATACGCCGGCTCGAAATTGCAGAAATTCTGCAGGTCATGAAAGAGCGGCCAGATAACCTCGTTGGAATAGCCGTAATAGAATTCGTGGCGCTCGGTTCCGCTCAGCGCCACCGGAACGACATTGTAACCGGCGTCGCGGGTGGCTTCGGCCAGCGGTCCTTGTGGAATTTTGCCCGCGGTTCCCGGCCAACCAATCCACGTCCCACCGCGGTCGCGCAGCACCGGCTCAACTGCGGAAACAAGTCCGCCGACAGCAGGGGTGACCGTCCACAGATCTTCGCCTGCCGAATCGAGAGCGAATGGCAATCGATTGGAAACGATTATGAGACGCTTCATTGAAAGAGGCGGTTACAAGGTTAAAAGAGGTTGACGCGGATCAAACGTATGTCATTCCGAGCGAAGTCGAGGAATCCCGATGCATTACTTTCCGGTAGCGCTACGGGATCCTTCGACTCCGCTTCGCTCCGCTCAGGATGACCTCAAGGGTTTAACGATTCAACGATTTAACGACTTGAAAATCATGATTCCATCCGCTCTCGAGCACATTCAGGAAATCGGACGGCGCGGCGATCGATTAGCCGTTTTTCTCGACTACGATGGCACGCTTACGCCCATCGTTAGCCATCCGGAGGATGCGTGGCTTTCGGAATCAATGCGACAGACCCTGGGATCGCTCGTCGCGCGTGTGCCGGTCGCCATCCTTAGCGGACGCGATTTGGATGATGTTCGGGGTCGGGTGCTCGTTGATGGCATCGTTTACGCCGGCAGTCATGGATTTGATATCGTGGGTGCAGGCGGACTACGCAGGGAACTCGGTGCTGCGTATTTGCCCGTGCTCGACACGGCGGAGATGGAATTACGCGAAGCGCTTGATGAAATTTCAGGGGCTCAATTGGAACGGAAGCATTTCTCTGTCGCTGCCCACTATCGAAACGTAAGCGAACACGACGCCTTTAAAGTGGCGCTAGCAGTGGACGCAGTGGCAGCAGGACATCGCGAGCTTCGCAGGATTAACGGCAAGAAAGTTTACGAACTGCTACCCGATATTGATTGGAATAAGGGCAAAGCTGTGCTCTGGCTGTTGGATACGTTGGAACTTGAGCGGGGAAAGGCGTTTCCGATCTTCATCGGCGATGATCGCACCGACGAAGACGCCTTCCGCGCGCTCGAAGAGCGTGGGGTCGGGATTCTCGTCAGCGAGCAACCGCAGGTGACGGCAGCGAGTTATTGGCTCAACAATCCCGAGGAAGTCGAGCGCTTCCTGCGCGCGCTTATCGAGCACGTTTCCTTCTAGAATTGTAGGGCAACCGCTTCGGTCGCCGGGGCAGGCTTGCAACAGTTGCACGCAGCGGCGGTATTACACAAAGCTGTAGCCGCTTCGCTATGCGAAGCGCCTAACGTTCATTGAATGCGTCGCCCTGTGGGCGACGGCTACAACCTGCTGCTTGTATCGCCGCGCGATGCGACACCAGTAGCGAGGTATGCATTCGATGTCGCCGCGCGTGCCCATGAACGTTAGAATCATGGCGACACCCTAGCAAAGCGTTGTCATGTTGAGCGAAGCGAAATATCCCTGGTCATATTTCTGGTGATGGATCAGCTCCAAATTTAATCCGAGGTTCTTCTCCCGCGACTGCGGGATCAGAATGACAGCAGGTATGGAAAACACTAATCGTTCACCGCGGATCACGTACGTCTCATGGGGCAAACTGGAAGTCGAAGGCAAAGCTGAGCCCTACAAGGATGCAAAGCTTTTCCCTGGCGGCTCTCGCGAATGGAATTGGCGCGAGACACGAACTGCGCACAAGCCCGGGATTCAAATTGTCGATGTGCAGGAATTGCTGAAACACGGCTCGAAAGTCGTTGTGCTCTCGCGTGGAATGGCCGAGTGCCTTCACGTTCCGCGCGAGACGCTGGATTTTTTGAAAGACCAACAGATTCCTGTCCACGTATTGCCGACACAGCATGCTGTGGCGCTTTATAACAAGCTTGCGCAAACCGAAGCGGTTGGCGGCCTGTTCCATACCACTTGCTGATCTAGCGCAGCTTTGGTAGGGCGCATCAGGTTTCCGATCGGTTGCGCGCGATCGGTGTTTTCGCAGCCCAAAAATAGCCTTGACGGGTTAACCCGTTACCCTTAAAGGCTTTTCCCTTAAGGAGAACCCGAGTTCTTCCGTAAGCCCCCCCAGAACCATGAAAAAAACGTCCACTTCAAGATCCGCATTCTTTAATGTCCGCGTTTTAATCGGCCTGTCTATACTCCTGGCTGGCGTCTCTCTGGCGCTGCTGGGCTTGGGCGGGTTCTCCGCAAATGCGGCAAGTTCCGCACAGACGAAGCAAAAGCAAAAAACTGCCACAAGGTCTATCGACCTCAGCGTGTTGCCGCCTGGGTTTGATTGTTCCACCATTCACGAGAAGGGCATTGATAAGCAGGACAACATGCGCGCGGGCATGATCATGATTGCCTGCGGCCTCGCAGAAGGAGGTTCAGATCCCGACGAAGGTGCATCCGATACGGACGCAGTCTCCAGGTTGATCAAGAGCCTGCTGCCGGAACCTTTGTTCATCGGCGGCTCCGACGTGGACGTCGTCCTGCCGGACAGCGCGTACCCAAAAGTGACTCAATCGGAGAGTATGTCATGGGGCGGGCCCAACAACACCTGGGTCGTCAACTACAACGACAGCCGCACTTCGAGCGTTTGCTACGCCGGTCTCTCCTACTCGACCGATAACGGAGCTACGTGGCACGCCGGCCAGCCGCTGTGCACCGGCCACGGCACTAACTTTGGTGACCCGATCGTGGTGTACAACGCGCGCCTGGGCAAGTGGTTCGCCGGCGACCTGGCGGGGGGCTGCGGCGGCCAGGGCATCGGTCTCTGGACCTCCACCAACGGTATCACCTGGACCACCGACGCCTGTGCGGCCAGCGGCAGTAGCCTTGATCGCCCGAGCATGTGGGTGGACAACAGCCCGGGCAGCCCCTTCTACGGGCGGATGTACATCTCTTTCAACAATTTCAACATTGGAGGCGGCGCGCTGTATATATTCTACTCCGATGACGGCACCATTTGGAACCAGGTGCCACTGAACCCCGGCTTCATCCGCAACATCCAGGTCACTGGCGACGTGCAAGGCAGTGGCCGGGTTTACGTGGCGGCGATGAACGAAGGCAGCGGTGGTCTGACCACCCGGCAGAACGTGATGTATCGTTCGACGGACGGCGGCGTCAGCTGGACCAGCACCAACGCTGGCCCGAGCTTCCAGGCGCCGGGGCGTGCGAGCTGCACCCAGCAAACCTACTTTGCCTGCATGTTCAACAACGGTATCACCATCTGGCGGCACATGGGCTGGGGGCAGCCGGCGGCTAGCGGTAATGTGGTCAGCCTCACCTACGCTGCCTGCGGTAACCCTGCGGGCGGAGCCTGCAGCGGCCAGACCGATCACGGCAACGTTTACTACATTCGCTCGACCGATGGCGGGGCAAATTGGAGCGTGCCGCTCAAGCTGAACACCGATGCCGGCACGGCCATGCAGTGGCAGCCCTCGCTGGCTGCGACGCAGACCGGCACGCTATTCGCTGGCTGGTACGATGGACGCGAAGCGAGCGGCGGGGCCGATCTCAACTGTGTGGCCGGCTCGTCAACCCCGTGTTACCGGCGCTGGGGACGCATCTCGTTTGACAACGGCGCGACCTGGCAGGCCGACGACATGGTCGGGCGGGCGCTAAGCGGCCTGCCAACACAGCCGGATTCGGCGGTGCGGGCTGAGTATGAGGCGACTACGACTACAGCAGCGCCAACGGGGTGACGGCTATCGGCGCCTGGACCGATGGGCGGAATATCATCAGCGGCAACGCGCAACAGGATGTGTTCGTTAACTTGGTGCAAGGCCCGTCACCTACGGCTAGCCCTACGCC
>Ga0157375_10001517_pt1 | contig 19971 bp, 26 predicted proteins | sample M35metaG_FD_115311 | JGI IMG/M metagenome (GOLD analysis project Ga0157375, IMG submission 115311) | Miscanthus rhizosphere microbial communities from Kellogg Biological Station, Michigan, USA - M3-5 metaG | ecosystem: Host-associated > Plants > Roots > Rhizosphere > Soil | place: USA: Michigan... | reverse complement strand
TCGCCTACTCGACGCCTGCGACGGTGACAGTGCGGACGCCCGCAAAAGATTCCAGGAAGCCCGCACAGATGGCATCACGCTAGGGGAAGCGTTCGAACAGCACCTAGCCCAACTCACCAACGTAGGCCCGTACCAGATGAAACGGTACAGGTCCGCCATCGCCGAGCACTTCACCACACTCACGGGCCGCACGGTCGCAGGCATCACCCGCACGGACATCACAACCTGGGTAAACCAGATGCGCAAAAAGCCCGGACGTTATGGGGCTCCGATGGCGGCTAAGACAATAGCGAACCATCACGGCCTACTCAGCGCGTGCATGACTACGGCCGTGATCCTCGGTTACCGGCCAGACAACCCATGCAAGGGTGTGAAGCTGCCAAAGTCTGCGCACACTGAGGAAATCATCAGGTTCATCACGCCTGCCGAGTGGGCGAAGATAATGGAACACATGGACCCGCATTTCCGCCCGTTCTTCCAGTTCCTTGTGGGGACTGGGTTGCGTTTCGGTGAAGCTACAGCACTCATGGCCCGTGACTTCGTGTTGGATGGCCCGAACCCGTCAGTGACCGTGAGTAAGGCGTGGAAGGAAGATGATGAGAAGGGCTTCTATATTGGCCCTCCGAAGACTAAGAAGTCCCGCCGTACCGTTTCCCTCGCGCCGTCCACTGTTGACGCTGTACGGCCCCTTGTGGAGGCTGCGGGTGCAGGGTACGTGTTCAAGCTCAAACGCGGCGGTGTGATGCGCTCAGGGTCCACCTATAACCGTGGGTGGGAGCCGGCGCTAATCAAAGCCGGGTACACCAAGACCACGAAAGACGGGCCGGGGAACATGCCACGCATACACGACTGCCGCCACACTCATGCTTCGTGGATGATCCAGGCGGGCATGGAAATCTTCCCGCTCTCACGCAGGCTAGGCCACGAATCCATAACCACAAGTTTGGATAGGTACTCGCACCTCATGCCGGACGCATCATTCGCCGCCGCGAAGATAGCCCAGAAAGCACTAGGCGGCTGACCCTGCAAACAACAGATGGCCCCCACCTCGTAAGGTGGGGGCTTCGTTGTTTATTACACTTGGGCGGGTGGAAGTAACACTGACGGTAGAAGATCAAGAGGGCGGCATAGGGCACGTCACGGCGCTAGGGGCCGACTACGAGGACGCCTACACCAAAGCAACCGCGCTCATCCCAGACGGATGCAAAGCCATCGCCATACGCACAAGCTAAGCCACTGTTACGCGAGGGAACATAACCGGTCTTATGTTGCCCTTACACTAGACTCATGAATTCTGGGGGAATCACTAAGCGCACCTTCTGCGTATGGGCCGCTGTCGCCGCGTTTATCGTTGCCATGTTGTGCGCCATTGAATCGTCAACGGGCGGCAGCGCCGAGTACCGTGGACTCGCTGTCTGCTCGTTCGTGCTGGGCCTGATCTTCTTTGCCGGGGTCTTCGTCAACAGTTTCCAGCAGAACGCAGACCCCGACAAAGACCAGTGGTGACCAGCTAGACTGACGCCTTCAGAATCGGAGCCAGACCAGCAGCGAGGCCCGCAGCGATCCGCTCAAACCCAGCAGGGTAAGACGGGTGAACCATATCCTGACTGCGGTTGTAGTCAGCTGACCCGTTACCGCGCTGGTTGGTGATTGCCAGGGTAACTCCGCTGGCTGATGCAGTGGCAGCAGTTGACAGTACGGCGGTGGTGCCGTTGGTGACATTTGCAATTGTCGTCCCGGCTGGGATGCCAGTAGCGGAGACGATCCTGCCAATATCGCCTGACACGAAAGCTGCGGTAGCGGACGTCACGGTCGTTGTTGAGTTCAATACGGCATCCGTGACTGTCCGGTTTGTTCCGACCGCACCTGTGCCTGTGTCCGCATTCAGGAGGTCAATATACGGAACGCCGAGCGCCTCCCATGCCGCCTTTTCTCCAGCAGCGATTGTGACCACATTAGCGGTCGGCGCGGATGAGGAAAGAGGCGAGGTAGCAATGATAAGCACATTCGGCAGTGCTGCTTTCGTGGCCGCATAGAGCGCTTGGATCTCAGTTGTAAGGTTTGGAACCGTCTGGTTGTAGTCGTTGATCGAGCCTTGGTACACGATGACATCCGGCGCATAGGGGACCACATCAGCCGCGAGCCGGGCGCGGAACGTCGGTGCGGTGCCACCAGCGAGGTAGCCCGTGCCGCCGATTCCCCGGCCCCACAGATCTTCGATCTGGAGCAGTTCGCCAAGCTTGCTGATGTACCCGGGGCTGTTGACGGTGGCGGCACCATTGTGTGACTGCCCTGCAGAAAATGAGTCGCCAACGACCGCCAGGCGCAAAGCTGACGGCGGCTTGGGCGCGAAAACGAGGTCAGTCGGCAGGACGCGGACGCCGCCGAAGTATGCATCCCTCGCTAGTTCGATCCGAATGTCATAGACACCACGCGATCCGAGGTCCACCTTGACCAACTGGTCCGCAAATCCAGAGACGCCAATAGTTCCAAAGTCGGCGGTGGTGGGCAGTCCGTTCACCCAGATTCGGACGTTTGGGAGGTTCGAAGTGCGGATTTCGAACGCCTGCCCTTGGAACCCGAAGTGCACAGATAATCCGAGCGGCGGGACTGGCAGCGTCCCGCCCTTGTTGATGTAGGTAACGATTCCATAGGTGGATAGAGCGCGGTCAAGTTCAGCGCCCGTGTATAGGAAACGTGCATCTTTGTACCCAACCAGCGCCGAACCAGGCATGGCAGTGGTGGAGCCGCCGTTGGTGATCGTTGGCGTGATGGTGGACAGCCGTGACGGTGAGCGCAAGTTCCTGCCCCACTTCTCCGCTACGGACGAAGGGCGGAGAAATGTCCTTTTCGCGTGGGCCTTCGCCATGCCGAGTGTTACCGGATCCATAATCAGACCGCTCCTGTCAGATTGCCGCTGCCGTCGTAGGTGTAGGTGACCGTCTGCCCCGATGTCGTTTCGGTTGCCACGCCATTGGCCCCATATGTATAGGTGGTCGTCACGTCCCCGCCCGTCACGTGGTAGGTGATCGATGTCGGGTTGCCGCTGGAGTCTGTCGAATTGATCGTGAACGGCGCGCTGGCCCTTGTGGCATAAGTGGCATTAAGTGCCGTTGCTGTTTCGCTTGCGGGGTTCTGCACGAGGGCCTTGACTGAGGCGTCATCAGCCACGCCCGGAGCGCCCGTGTCACCCTTAGACGCATATGGCAGGAAGTTCCAGGCGGTAACCCCGTCGCCGAACTTCTGCTTGCCCGTGTTCGTTTCAATGCCCGGTTCGCCCTGAGCCAACACCGGGTTAGCGGCAGCCCACTGAGCCGCCGTACCACGACGTAACTGGATCCTGTTGGCCATCAGACCGTTCCTCCATCAATAAGTTGTTCAGAAATGTAGAGCGTGTCTGGTGCGCCACCGTCAAAGTTCGGGGGGAAGCGTGACTGTAGATCAGCTATCAGGTCTTGCGCTTTTTGGGCGTTGTCGCTGATTACGTTGTCGCCCTTTCGGAACAGCTCGTTACCATCAGGCTTTTTGAACCCGAGCGGGGTTACCTCAACAGCCACACGGGCCTCCTAAAACAAAGAGGCAGGACCACACCGCTACTGGTACGGTCCTGCCACGAAAAAAGGTGGGGGGTCAGGCTACGTGCTTACCGGGCGCGTCAGTCGTTTCAACATTCGTCGCAGAAGGATTACCATCCCGATAACCAGACACCACCGAAGTCAGAACAGACGCCAACGCAGCAGTAGCCGCAACCGACAACATCTCACCCCACGGCAAATGAGTGATCCCAATCGCACCAGTCGTCATAAACCCCAACAACACCTGAGCGAACGTCTTAACCGCACGCTCACCAGCAGCCAACCAAAAATCAACAGTCAGCATTACTTGCCGGCCTTAAGTTCCGCGACCTCAGAGCGGAGGGCGTCTACAGCTTCGAGGATCTTCGCGGCGTTGTGGTTGTCCAGGCCGCTGATCGAGAACCCGCCAAGGATCGACTCATTGGTGCCATCGTTGTTGAAGATCGCTTCGTGAACGGCGTGAGTCTCCTTGAACATCTCAGAGATAGTCGGCCCGCCAGTGAAAGCGGGAGTGTTGAGGAAAGTGTGCATGTCAGTCATGAAATCTACTTCTTCCGTAACAGGGGTGGGGGTGGTGACTTCGCCGGCGTATTCGATGGAGTCGCTAGTCTCGACCACCCGGACACGCTCGATGTCCTCGGACCAGCCAAGGTACGTAAGCGGCAAGCCCCAGTAGGCGTAGTAGCCCATCAGGTCAGCGAGGCTAGAGTGATGGTGCGGAACCGTGGACGGGTCACTGGTGGAATAAAGCGAACCGTCTGGGGCACTCAAGACCACGTGCCCCAGCGGCTCGTCTTCCATGAAGAACCACAGAGGGGTCCAGACACCACGAGGTGGCAGCTCGCCGGGGTGCTTGTACTGGGCGTTGGCCCACCCTGCCGTAGCTGATGGGTACACGCCGGGGGAGATGCCGTAGGTTTCGCGGACGTACTGCAAACACCAACCCGGCTTGCAAGGAATGTTCGGGTTCGGTTGGACCAACTGTGTAGCCATGACGTGTCCTATTCGTATAGGCCCTCAGGCCATTCGGGTGGCGGGGGAGGGTTGCCAGCGTTGATGTGATCGCGCAACCGGTTGATGTAGTTGTCGCGGATCATCTCGCGGCGGCGGGCTTTGTTCTGCTCAGTCTTCAAAGCAGCTATGTCACCCCGCATGGAAGTCATTTCCTCTTGGAGCTGGTCAATCAAAGCGTTCTCGGGTCGTCCTTTGTGCTGGATTTTTGCGGTCAACCACATGCCAGCGAGGCCGATCACACCAACAATCCACGGCGATGCGATGGCCCAGTTGAATTCACCCATTCGCGCCGCCCGGATCCCGCTGCCTGAGCATGTCTTGAAGGGCGGTAACTTTGATGAGGAACCCGAACACAAGGCCCGCGGGTGTCAGCCAACCAATCGCCGCGGATATGAGCGTGAACTGGGTGTAGCCCGTCGCAGCCCACATGATCGCATAACCGATGCCCCACGCGAACGCGAGACCAACAACAGCAGACAGCCCATGGCGGGTGTGGCGGTTGATCATGTCCGCGACACACAACACAGCAGTGATACCCCACACGGCAGCCCATGCACCCAGTGCGCGCCCGTCAGCGACGATGATGTTCTGCGCCTGGGACAACGACTCCGGAGCCGCCGTGGCGTAATACAGGGCGCGTGTCAGCGCGTAAACGGCCCCCGCAGTTAGTGTGATGTTCCTGCCGATCACGACACGCTTATGCGGCTTTACAGGTTTCACGGGTGGCCCCCCAATGGGCGTAGAGTTTGTTTCACCCATCCGGGCGAGCCTCCTTAACAGGCTGGTCATGTGTGGGCAACGGTGTTGCCCTCGCCTAGCCGCGAGGGCAACACTCCTCAAATCACGAGTTCCAGGACATCCCGGAGAGCGGGAACACCATGGACCCAACCGACTGGGACGGGACCGTGACCAAGAAGTAGATCTTCACCTGACCAGCCGGTGTAACCCATACGTTCACCTGATACGCGTTTGTCAGAATCACGAACGGCTCACTGTAAGTCTTCGGCGCGTACTCGACCGGGAACGTCGCCAACGTGTACGCAGTGTTAGCCGTGTAGTTCACCGGGACATCGTTTGCAAGAGCCCCTGCAAGACTCACGCGCCTGCCGATACGTGACACCGACGCGGGCCGCAAAGCATCCGTGAACCACGTACCCGCCTGCCGATAAGTTGACGTGAACGACAACACCGCGGGCGCCAATGGCAGCCAGTTAGTGCCATCCCACGTGTCCTCAGGTTGGCCCGGAAGGTCAAGGCGCTGCACCTTCAAGCCCGTGTACTTCGTCAACGCGTCACGCTGCGCCTGCGAGGAAACCCTGACCGCCCCGTTCGTTTTCTTGAATGCGTTAGCAAGGTCATCGGTCAGGTTGTACGGGTCACTGTTCGTCGGGACAACAACACCGTTTTCAAGAGTCTGCACTAGGCGCTCCAATCAAGTTCGAGTTGACCCGCCAAGGGGTCGGTGAGTCGGCTTGTCCAGCCGGTGTACGGGTCGCCCGCGAAACTAATACCGCCACCAGCGGCGAGGGTTGCTGCGATCCCAGCGAAAGCGGGATGGGCGGAAGAGATGTTCACCCAAGACGGGCCTTGACCAGCCGTGACACTGATGTCGAACGGGCCAGCGACACGGGCAACATCACCACCAGGGCGGGCCTGCGACGTATGCGCATACAAATGGATGGTCGCGGCACTGTTGTAGGAACCAACAGCCAACCGTTGCGGAACACGGAAACGAACCGCAGTGATCGTCTTCCCCTGCAACGCCGGACGTGGTGCCCCATAAAAAAACGAGCCCGTCAGCGTGTAACCGCCATACGAACCCGAATAAACCTTCTCGCCACCACCAGCCCAACGACCCCAACCACCAACACCAAACGTGTCAGACGCCGTAGCCGTCAACACCTCAGTGCCAGTACTGACCACAGGCGGCGGTGGGGGAGGCGGTGCAGGGGGAGGAACAGCAACCTCACCAATCACCCCAAGAACAGTCGGAACCCCCATCGTCCAAATGAGCTGCACCGGATCCAACACCGCATAATCCGACACGCTGCCGAGGTAACGCTTAGTCGCGTAAACCCCGCCATCATCACCAGCAAACAAGAGTTCATCAACACCAACAGCCGTGACCTGCCCAGTAGACGGACGCGGCTGCTCAGTAACACCAGAAAGAACAATCGCCGAAGACTGCCCCCGACCCTCATTAATAATCCCGACAAGAACGTTCGCGCCCTGCACAGCCTGCGTAGGGTCAGCCCAACGAGCCCCCAACGGGTTATCACCAACAACAGCCCACCAACGCGAACCGTCATACCAGGCTTTCCCAAGCTTGAGCGTGAAACTGTTAGGAGACATCGCAGCGAGCGTATGATCCAAGCCCATGCGTCCTCCTTAAGGTAGATCGTCCCAAGACATGACAGGACCGGCACCCCAAGTAGAGGGCATCCGATCCCAAGTAAGCGGCGGCAAATTCCCGGTAAGATGTTGCGCCCAGTCAGTACGTTCAAGTGCGGCGATCACGTCACCATAAGCGCACACCACCGTGAGTGATGTGGGGCCTGGGACTGTTGCGCCCGAACGCTTGATGCTTGTTATCTCGCCGGGGATCCATGCGATCCTGCCAGCGAACGGGCAACCAACCTCAATACGGTCACCAGCCTGCAACTCAGGACGCGGAACACACTCAACACTCAGTTCGAGTGCAAGGGACGCGAGGAACTTATCCCGCAACTCAATCGCATACAACACAGCAGCCGCAGTCGTCGTGATCATCTCAGACGAATAAAAAGTAGGCACACGACCGTGCGGGCCACCATACTTCAACGGCCCAGAATCAATACTCACAGCAGCCCGAACCGGGTTACCGCTGCCCTCTTCCTTACCCTCAACAACCCAACGGTTATACAACCCATCAAACGACTGCTTACGAGCAACCTTGACAAGACCCTCACTAGGCCCAACACGCCACACCGGTTCGGCAGCACGCGGGTACAAATGGCACTCACCATCGCCACCCATGCGATACCTTGCCGAGACCCTGCCGAGTAGATCCTGCACAGCCTCAAGCCGCTCACGATCAAACACCAACTGCCGCGACACCGAAACGTCACCAACACCAGGATCCACAACCACAGGAAAATACGGGTTCAGCAGACGCTTGACCTCGCTAATAACAGTCGCGCCCATACCCGGAGACTCAGGCGCCTCAAAACGGTCACGATCAGGCTCAACCGTCAAATCAACAGCCTCAAGCTTCACCACCGAACGAGTGATAAGCACACGACGCTTATGCGGTTCAAGCAACCCATCCGGTTCCTCATACCCATACTCATCAATGATCCGCGACTCAGTAACCTCATCAGGCTCATTCGACGTGACCCGGTACAGTCCATAATTCACAGCACCAGCACCACCAACACGGTAAATGACCTGCAATCGCGCGCCAGTAACAGCCAACGGATCATCCAACCGCCAAGCCCCAAGGCTCCCATCAGGATCCGCAACAGTCAGGCTTACCTTCTGCCCGACCTTCACGTTATCGCCGGCCTGATCCTCAAACCCCCAGCTAATAACATCCAACGGCTCAGCAACCACAAGGCTGTCACCACGCCACGCCCACACCGTCAACGAATCAGCAGGCCTAGAACCCTCCAACGCATCCAACGACAACTCATCAATCAGACGCAAAGGATTCTCCTAACCAAGCGGACGTTTCAAATCAAACAGGTACGTAGGCGACTCACCCGCAGCAGCAGCCGACGCAACCACCGCATCCTGCTTCGCCTGATACGTACTGAACAAGAGAGCAACGTCGCCATACGTGAACTCAGCAGTCAAAACACGGATAGTCGGGGCTTGCACAGTGTCACCAGTCAACGACCACACAGACAACACCCCGCCCATGCCAGCATCAACCGGAGACTCAGAAGCCGTAGCAATCAACGCGAAACAAGAACCAGGCAACGCATTCGTCCACAACGCCGGCACCCTAATAAGCATTTGAGCCGAGGACTGCACAAGATTCCGCAACCGCGTGTTCTGCTCTGCCGCGTCAGTGATCATCGAAAAATCAACACCAGACGCAGCCATGCGCTGACCAAATAAAGCCATCGGCTTATCGCTACCAAGCACACGGAACACTTGAGTCTCAGCAGCGTAATCAAGCTTCGACATCGCTGACACAGCAAACATCGGCTCGCCACTAGCCGTGCGCCCCCGATAAATCGGGACAGCAGTCTGAGGCACTAACGGATCCATGATCCAACCTGTCGCACTATCCACGGTCACAGGATCCGAAGTGACACGAGCAGCCCCGGAAGGGCCGCTAATAACCTCAACCTCATACGTCACGGGACGGCCAAGCGGCACATCAAAATCAACAACATAGTCAGCATCGTTCATCCTCGTACGCCGCGCACCGCGGACAGGGTTACGTTCCCCATCCGCAGTACGCCACACCGACACAACAGACGCGCCAACACCCAAGCCGGTGACAGTAATCCCAGCCCGAGGGCAAGGCGCATCCAACACCGCATCAACCGTTACAGCTACCATCAGCCCACCCTCATGTATCGTGTGTCAGCATCGGCAGACTGGACCACCCCAGACGAGGTATCCACCAAGTAGGCTTCAAACTCCCGCCCGGCAACCATCAGACCGACCCGCGACGGGAAAGCCTGAGACGGTTGCGCTTGCAACGCAGCGGTGTATGAACCGGAACCGAACGTCGGCACCTGCGGAATGGATACAAGATTGTTCACAGCAGCCGTGACGCCACCCTCGGACGCGTTTACGCCCTCAATCAGGCCCGCGCCGATCATCATGCCAACTTGAGCTTTGAACACCCGCGACGGCGAATGGATACCAAGGAACCCCTTGATCCCGTCAAGCATCGCCCCGCCAACGTCCTTCACTGCCTTCACTGCGCCGTCGATCATTCCCTTAGCACCATTTATCAGGCCTTGGATGATGTTCCGGCCAACATCGACCAGCCACGTCCCGGCGCCTGCCAGCGCACCCATGATCTTTCCCGGAAGGGCATTGAAGAAACCAATGAAGCCTGAAATAAACCCTGACACCCCAGAGTTGATGTTCGACCACGTAGTGGCGAAGAAGTTTCCGATGTTCCCAAGGACGGAAGAAACCACACCAGAGGCCATGTTTATGCCATTTGAAATGACAGAGCCAACTATGGCTATAGCTCCAGTCACAACAGACTTGATGGTGTTCCAGATGCCAGCGAAGATGTTCTGGATACCCGACCAGACCTTATCCCAGTCGCCCGAAATGATCCCGGTAACAACCTGGATGATCCCCTGCACGATCTGCATCGCGGACTTAATCACGTCAGCGACTACACCGAACACAGTTACCACAACAGGCATCAGAGCTTCGATGATCGGGATCAACAGGCCCGCGATGATCGTGATCAACGGACCAATAGCGCCGATAACATCACCAAAGATCGAGATGATGGGAGGGAGGATAGCTGTCACAAGATTCGTGATAATGGGGGCGAGCTGACTAATCAGAGTAGCGATCAGCGGAAGGATTGCGCCAAGGACGCCAGCAACAACCGGGATAATCTGAGAAAGCCCCGTGCCGAGCATCGCCACCAAACTTACAACCGTTGGCATGATCTGAACCAACGTCCCCGAGAGCGTAGTTACCAGCATCTGAATCAGGGGCGTAACCTGCGCCAACACCTGGCCTAGAACAGGTCCAATCTGAGCTGCGAGACTCGCGAACATCGCAGCTAGTTGGGGGAGGATCGGCTGGATTGTCTGGAAAATCAGGCCCAGCGGCGAGAACGAAGACGCAAGCTGTAGAACCTGCGGGATAAGTGGCGCAAAAGCGGCGCCTACTGACTGGAAAATCGGCCCCAACGTCGCAAACACCTGTGAAGCGACAAAACCAATCTGCTCCATAAAGCCCGGAAACCCGCTTGACGTTATATCGCCATCAGCCGCCTTGAACGCTGACCCGAACGCGGCGAACCCGCCAATGACTTCCTTAGTCACCGCAACAGCCCCAGCCATGGCAGGAGCAAGCGCAGACCCGAGAGCCCCAGTTAGGGCAGTAACAGCCGGCAGAAGAGCAGTACCCAGGGCAGCCTTACCGTCAGCCCACTGAGCGCTAAGAACCTGCTGCTTATGCGCCAGGGTGTCTGTCTCACGCCCGAAGTTCCCAGTAGCGTCAGCGGTCTGCTTCGTGATCAACGAAAGAGTTGCGGCCTGCTGCGCTGACTGATCAAACGCCCCATCAACTTTCTGGAACCCAAGAGCAGCGGCCTCAGCATCAATTTTTGCCTGGTTCAGCGAAACACCGTAGCGCTCGATCGGGTCACGCTCACCCTTAAGCGCTGAGGATAATGCCTCAACAGCCTCCTGCGTCGTGCCGCCAAACATGGAAGCAAGGTCAGCGCCAGTGCCAATCAGAGCCTTTGTCTTAGGCCCCAACTCGTCCATGGCAGTGCCGCCGTTTTTGAGCTGAGAACCGATCAACGTACCAAGGCTGTTGAACTCATTCTGAGTTAAACCAACATCAGTAGACGCCGACTTAGCCCACTCATGCATCTGCCCCGCGGAGCCTTTGAACACCGAATCAATCGCGCCAACAGATTGCTCAAGATCAGCAGCCCCAGAAATGGCAGACTTGAAAAACGAGCCAATGCCCAACGCGCCCAAAGCGGCAGCAGCAACACCAAACGCAGCACCAAACCCGCGCCCAGCGGACTTTCCCGCATCGGCACCAGAAGACTCCGCAGACCCAAACGCCTTCTTAATGTCACCAGCAAGAGTGTTGGTGCCCAAGCCAACGGATATAAAAGCAGACCCAAGTTCCGTAGCCAACAGGCACCAACTCTCTTATTTATTTACCAACCGAGCCAAGCCCGGATCGTCTCCACACTCTCGGCCTGCCCGCCAAACTTCTTACTCTCAGGCTGAACACCAGGACGCGGAATCGGCTTAGGCCTGTTCTTGTTCTTCTGCCCATCCCTGGACTGCATCCAATTCCCGGCGATCACCGCATCAGCCACAACCGCCAAAAGATGCTCACTAAGACCCCACGGCGCCGCGTCAGGATGCATCGCCCGGTACAAAGCAGAATCAGGGGACTGGTGCGCGACAACATCCCGCAAATCAGTCCAAGACAAAACGGACGGCACATCAGACGCCCGGTAGCCAAGACGAATAAGGTCGTAGTTCAGGGCTCCCCTGAACTCCCGAAGGAGTGTTAGGAGCCCTCGGATTCCCCCGCCGTGATGTCACTGTCAGCCTGCCAAGCCTTGATCAACGCAAGGAGCTGCTCCTTATCAAGGCCGCGCACCGCCTTACCAACGGCGCTGTCCTTCGCTCCGAACACGTCAAGGAATGGTCCGATAGCGTCAGCGGCGGTGGACTCGATAACTTCAAGCACACCCACCGGCAAATACTCGAACTTAGGTACCGTGTACGTCTCCGTGCCGATCTTGAACTCAAACACGTTCTGCTTCAACGAACGCTTAGCTGCTGGTACTTCAAACAATGGTGACTCCAAAAGAGGTAGGGGTGACATATTTCAAGGGGCGACTATCAGGGGTAACCGTGGGGCGGGGAGCCACCAACAACCCGCCCCACGGAGCTTCTAAGCTGAGAAGATCCCGTTATCCAGGAACTTGTAAGCCTTGTTCCCAAGGTCATCAGCGAAAGCCTCAACAGTGACCTGGTAACCAATAACCTCAGAATCGGAGTACGTGATTTCTCCGACCTCAGTGATCTGACCGTCCGGGACGTAAATGCGGATCTTCGCGTTCCCGTCCTTGACCTCGAACACGTAGGACTGGTGCGGCAGGGTGGACGCGTTGATAGCGACCTCATGCAGGGTGCCCGTCGAAACGGTTGCGGCAGTCGTCGTTACGTTGTCCTCGCCATACACGGCCTTGAGAACATAAGCATTCAACGTCTCCAAGAACGTGAACTGATAAGTGACGTTGTGCTCAGTCTGGACGACCTTCACAGTGTCACCGCCCCACGCCCGGATCCTGTCCGTGGAACGCTCATTCGTTTCAGTGACGCCGTCCTCACCGATGTAACCAGCGGCAGAGAACCCAGTCAGCACAGACAGTGCAGTAGTTGGGGCAGTAGCGGTGAGGTCGCCAATCAGGATCCCACCAGTCGCGAGCGGGGTGCCCGCGACAACGTTCGCAGCCGAATTGGCCATGATTTCCTCCATAAAAGGGCAAAAAGAATGCCCCCCATGCGGAGGGCAGGAAAATTAGATAGTTGCTGGTCTTACGTGCCAGCGAACCGTGAACTGATAACGGGGCTTGTTCGTGTCCGGGTCTGGGAAGTTCTGCACGCCACCCACGGTTTCAACCCTGCGGACGAACACCGTTCCAGCAGTCATCCCAGCAGCGGAAAACATTAGCCCCTGAGCCGTGCGTGCCATAAGCGATGCCGTAGGCTCGTCAGGCCCCCAACACTCAATTGTTGCCTGTGCAACATCAGTAGCCACGTCGCGGCGAGAACCGCCAGTCAGGGAAACCCGGACCATACGCGCCGGCATAGTCGCGGGAACCTTCGTGCCAACCTTGTCAGCCAAAGGGCCAAGACCATTCCGCAACCAAACAATCGCAGCAGCCTCAACATCAGGGGGCACAAGCAACTCGCCCATCAATCCCCCAACCTGTCAAAAACGCGAAGTAGCGTCTGGTTCTTAGCGTTATCCCGGATCGCCTTGAAATCATCTGTGAACACAGTCCCAATCGCGCGACCCAAAGTCCCGCGGCCAACACCCTGCACAACCGAACCAACATAACCAGGCCCAGCAGCCGCAGCCGCAGAATCAACCTTCGATTCCAACAACCGGACAGCCTCAGGAGAACGACGAACGGCCTCAAACCCCGCAGGATTCCACTTGAACTTCGGCTTAGCCACTAACCCGCCTCAACGTCGCAACAGCCCCAGCCAAACGACCAGACCGCATATGCTTCCAACGCCGCACAAACCCCTCAACCTCATACGTGTGACCACGCACAACCACCCGATCATCAGACTCAACCGGCATGTCATAAGGCCCATAAAGGGTCGGCTCAACAATCACACGATCCTGACCAGGAATCCGCGGCTCAGAAGAAGAACCAGGATCAAACCCATAAACACCCGAAAGCGTCACAGGATCACCCCAAGACTCAACCTCATTACCGTGAGAATCCTCACCAGTGCCCTCGTAAGGGATCCGCTGCACAACCTCACTCATTGAGTTCCCACGCATTCAGCGGCGACACATAAGAGTCAGAGAACGGCGAAGTGGACGGGAGCATGTCAATCGTGAACGCGCCAGTGCTAGCGCCGGCAGGAACCACCAGCTCAAGCTCAGCCTCAGTAACCCACAAAGCCCCCGGCTGATCCCCACCATAAGTAACAGACCCCGTGAACGGCCCCGTGCCCTCCTGACGCTGACGAACACCCTCAGGATTACGGAACACCCGATGAACCATGCCCGTAACAACGTCCTTGACGTTCCCCAGCAAGTCAGGCTCAACAACCGGATCCGCTGCAAGCCTCGCTTGCAAAGTTGGCACCCTAGACCGCAACAGCCTCTCAGCCTTACCGATCCAGGTATCAACCTTCCCGGTATCATCCGGCGCGTCATCACCAATCCAGGCGTCCAACACCTCAGCGGCGGTAGTCCAAGCCATCAGAACTCCTAGTCAGTCTTAGGCGGGCGTCCACGACGCCGCTGTGCAGGCTTCTCCGAAGGCGCCTGCTCCTGCTGGACCGGCGCATCAGCGTCAGCCCAGCCACCGGCACGGTAGCGCTCAGCAAGATCACCCTCGCAAGTCACCACCGTGCCAGCGGACGGATGCGTAAGACGCGCCAAACTAGACTGCGTCTACGTACTTCACGAAAGCCTGGTTGTCATTCACCAGGAGGCCGTACTCAGCTTCAGCACGGATAGCGACAAGGTTGTTCTCCCACAGGGAAGTCAGTTCGCCGTTGATGGTCACCGTGGCCTGCGTAGAAACGTCGTAGCTGATGCCACCCACAACACCCCAAACGACCTGCGACCAGTCACCGCCAAAACCAAGGACATCGGTGGCGGTGTCGCCAACGCCGTCGCCCATGAAAGCGGAACGGCCCAGCAGCTTGCCGGCAGTCAGGATGGAATCCTCAAACGGGGAATCCACGAACAACGGGCGCCCGTTCAGGTCAACAGCGCCAAGGAAGGTCGGCTCAGCGACGGAGTCAAACGCGAAACCGTTCAGCTTCTTCTTGTCATCGACCAGAAGCTTGAGGCCCGCAACAACGTCCCCGTAAACGCCGCCGTTAGCAGCCGTGGTTGTGCCAAGTTCGACGCTCTTGGTCGTAGCAGCGATGTAGTTGCCAGCACCAAACGGGGTGTTCGTGCCGTACAGTGCAGCAGCGTCAAACGCGAGGGCCATTGCCTCCGCAATGTCCTGCTTGAACAGCTCGACATAGTTGCCGGGGTTGGCGCGAACAACTTCCGAAGACACAACCGCAATAGCAGCGATCTTTTTCGGGGCGATAGTCTTGAGGCCGATAGCACCCTTGGAAGCCGGCTTCTTGCCGCCTTCCGCCACCCAGCCAGCCGTAGCCTTCGACGTGACAACAGGAATTTCCTGACCGTTGATACCAAGCGGCACCTGGCGGGCAAGCGACTGCACCACAGAGTTGCGGCGAGCCTGGTTGAAGTAAGCCTCAGCCTGTTCGGGCTTGAGGAAGCCAGCGAAATCACTGGTCTTTGTAGCGGCGGTAATAGCCACAGGTTTCTCCTAGAGTAGTCGGCTCGCCTTAGGCGATACCGAGAGCGTTCTTGAGTGCGGTTTCGATACCGTCACCGTTGAGTGCAAGACTTGGGCTCCCGCCCTCGTCAGGGATGACAAACGAAGCCGTCTGCTGCGGCTGCGCGCTTGTCGTAATGAGTGCTTTGACCTTCGCCGCGGAAGCTTCCAACGCATCAGCGTCAGAACCATGAACAAGATCGTGGTAATCAGCGGGGATCCCGTGCTTGGCGATCACAGCAAGACGTTCACGGTCACGTTCCGCCGTAGCGGCACGCTCCTGAAGCGACGTAAGCTGCTCCTGCAACTTCTGCGCTTCCGTTTTGTTCGCTTCCTCAATCTCCGCAAGCTTCGAGGCGGCGCCGCTATTCTCCTTAGCGCGGGCCTCCCACTTGCGGGCCTCAGCTTTCCAGTCGGTCTCCTGTGCAGGGGCCTGAACTGCCGGCTCGGTAGGTGCTGCGGTCTCAGCCGCGGTGGACTCACTCATTACTGTTTCCTCTCCCATGCGGGAACGCCCCAAGAACCTGTGCAGGCCAAAAAGGGGAATGGATGTTTGTTTCTGGTTTGCCCGTGCGGGCATGAAAAAACCACCCGAAGGTGGTTGGTCTATTTGGCGTCTACGTCTTGCCGGTAAAGGTCGTAGAGCGCATCAGGGTCATACCCGTACTCGACGCGGGCGCGGGTTTCATCCCACACCGGCATGGTGTTACAGCGGCACTTCCCATGAAACTTCTTGGACTGCCCCGCCGATGACTTCGAATACACGAACCCACGAGAAGCCAGCTTGAGGCAGAACTTGCAAGCACCGGGCTCAGGGATACGGGCATACGCTGCTTTGTCATCGTGTGCGGCACTCATTACAGTGTCCCGGCCCGGCTGCAACGCGTATTCGTTGGTCATCATCGCCACGAAACTGGTAAAAGCCTCAACGTCGCCAAGCCACAAAGGCCCACTAGCCCGCGACGCGTAACCAAGACGATCCGTAACAACTTCATCAGGTACCAGCGGTGCAAGTGGAGCCCTGAACCTGCCCCTGACACCCTCAGCAGCGCGCAACTCGTCATACCAATCAGCCGCCACCGTCGCAGCAACATCCCCATACTGAGCAACCAACACAGGAACGAACTCAAACACGGCACGCTGAACCGCCTCAGGCCTCTCAAAATTCAACGACGCTATAAACGCCGCTAGATCCCGATCAACCAGAGCCGCGATGCCATCATTCGCCCGCTCGAACGTCCTCAGCAGTTGCAGCGACATCAACAACCCCCTGCGTCGGTACCTGCGCGGCAGCAACCAACGCATCCATCCGAGAACCAGCCTGCAAACGACGCTTATCCGCCTGGAACCTGACAATCTGCTCACGAGTCAAACCCGCGTACTCCATACCAACCTCAGAACCACCGAAGCCCTCAATGGAAGACGCCAACTTAGAGAACGCATCAGCACGAGCAGACGGCGAAACAATCGCAGGATCCGTGAACTGAGCAGACAACGAACGCAACTCAGCCGGCACAGCATCCAAACCATCACGCAAACGAATAGCCAGATGAGCGGCCTGAGCGGCACCAAAGCCCCACATCGCATTAGCGTCACGAGTCGTCGTGATCAGCGTTTCCTTGGCAGCAAAAATAGCGTCAGCCGAAGACGGATTCGACGAGTCAGCGAACTTGACCTCAAGATCCTGATCATCAGCAAACAGGTTCGCCCACATGCGGAGCTGGTCCGTGTGAGGCTGCGGGGAAGCGCCCGTGAACCGGTGAAGATCCGGCTTATCATCGCCGTCCTCAACATCCATAGCCTTGATACGCCCCATAAGAGCCGTCCACTTGTCATCCCCGACAAACGCGGACACATCAGCGCCAAACAAGTAATACTCAGGCGCCGAATAGAACTCCGAAGACACCTCAGCACGAACAATCGTCCGCAACGCCGAATCCGAATAACCCATAGCAGCACGAGTAATCCTTGAGTGCCCCAACGGGCGCCCCAACTCATACTTATGCACCAGGGGAGACACGCTGACCACGCCCAGCGGGTTACGTCGAACGTCAGCACGCCAAGACTTCGAACCTCGTGTCAACGTCACAACCTTCTCAGGTGTGTGCATGATCATCTGCGAGATTTGATGCGTCTCATCCGTGTCAACCACAGACAAGAAACCCTTAAGCGCCCGCTTACGCCGATCCCAAATCGCCGCCGAAGCATCAGCAGCACGAGGCAACACCAACACCTCAGGCTCACCAGATGCAACATCACCCTGAGAAACCGTCAAGAACGAGCACCCATGCACCGCAGACGAAACAGCCGCAGCAGGAAACTCCACCAAAAACCGGTTATCCCACAAAATCTCAGACAACCCAAAAGGATCATCCGAACCATCCGTAGAAACAAACCCCTCAAACTTCGAACGATCCGTAACAGCATGAACACCCTTAGCCACCCAACCAAGAGCAGCCTCAATGTTCCGCATCTTCGGCGGCAAACTGATGCCGAAGTCCTTCAATGGCGCCGCGCCATCGTAATAGACCGACCGAATGAGATTCCGCGGACGCTTAGCCTCAAACGTACGAACCAACTCACCCAGAAGGGCAGCATCCGAATGATCAAGTACCAGCTCTGCACCAGAACCGATCACAGGATCACCACCTTCCTTTTAGCAGCGCCCTCAGCGCGGGGTTTCTTAGCGAACTTCACCGCACCGAACCATGCCGCAGTAACAGCCATGATCTGAGTCAGGTCAACCTCGAATGTCTTGCGGTTCCACTTCCAGGCGCCGCCCTCACCGAACTTTTGCTTCACAGCACCAGCCAATGAGGCATCAAGCGATTCCTGCCCGAAATGGGTCACCGTTTTGTCTTTCATCACCGCGTCATAAAGCCCACCGCACGCCTGAGACAGTTCATTGGGTCCAAGGATGAACACCTTGCAGCCCTTCTTCTTCAAAGCAGCCTCAATGGAACGGATCGGCGAGTAAGCATCAATGACAACCGGGATACGCCGACCAGCACGCGCAAACACCCAGTTCACAAGAGCCGTAGAACCGTCATCCGAAAACGGGGCATCCTCAGCTATCTCAAGATGCACACCACCAGGCGAATGAGCAGCAACACCAATCGTCACCTTCGTCCGCTCAGGATTCATATCCAACCCAAGAGCAGCCAGCGGCCAATCCTCAGGCACAACCTCAAGCAAACGCTCAGCCCAAGCCGCAGCAGGGATAGGCGAAGCTGTCTTACCCGCAACAGGCCACATGTTCAGCCGCTCACGAGCGAACGAACGCGCAGAGAACTGCTTCAACTCAGACTCAACCGTTGTCTGATTGATCCGGTAACCAAGAGCCGGGTTAGCGTCCTCCCAGTTCCGCCTATCCGAAACGAACCTGACCAACTCATCAGGCGTCATCTCATCAACGTCACCAACAGCAGAAAACTCAACCCAAGAAGCACGCTTATCCGAACCATCAACCGCGCCATTACGCACACGAACAAACGGCTCACCAAGCTCGCCCATATCCTTCGGAGGCGTACCCATGTAAATCGTTACAGGGTCACCAGAGGGCGCGGCAGAGATGGTAGGCAACAGGGCCTCAAGCTCATGCTCCTGTAACTCCTGCGCCTCATCCAACACCAAAACATCAACCGTGAAGCCACGCCCTGAACCCTTAGAGCGGGCCACAACCTCAATCACGCCGCCGTTATGAAGCTCAACCGCTTCCTGACCGTTCGTGTTGCGGACTTCCTTCACCAAAGCATTCAGCTCAGGGAACTTAGCCGTAGGATCGTTCGCCTTCTCACCAAAAAAGAACTTGATCCGCTTGAACGCCTTACGCGCAGTCTTAATCTCATGCGCCGTATGCAGGAACTTCAACCCAAGAGCGATAGTCCCGTACAGCTCGACAATCTCAAGGGAACCGTTCTTGCCATTCTGACGGGGAACAGTGACACCCCACGTCGAAGAACACCAAGTGCCCTTCTTCGTCCGCCGAAACCAAGACTTGCAAACTGTTTCCTGCCAAGGATCCGCCGTCAGCCCATATGCAGCGGCAAAGGCAACTGCAAGCTCAGCGTCTTCAACGCTGAAACCCTTCGGAGCAGGCGCTGTATCAAATCTAGGAAGTTGGGAACCGCGCAACCCCACGATCCCACCAACCTCTAGCTAGTCTTGGCTCGCCTCTCGGCAATCTTCTTCATCAACCCATCCAGCGGAGTTGCAACCGGCCCCTCGCCAGCAGCAGCACCAGCCTCGACAGGTCCAAGGGCTCGCAGGATCCCAGCAAAAGCCGTAGCCTGCTGCCTCGCCTCAGACAAAACGTTCTGAAACTTGACCTCAACATTGATGTTCAGAGAGTCGTCAGTGACTTCCTTATCAATGACCCGGAACTGCATCAGATTCAGAACACCCTTGCCCTGAATCACAGAATCAAGCTCATCCAAGCGGTCAGCCAAACGCGCAGCCTCCAACACCAGCCCATTCCGCGCCACATCATCACCCGAAAGCGCCTCCCACAACGCCAAACCACGTTCACCAAGGCCATACGGAACGCCCAAAACGGCCTCCTAAGCGTGGAGCACTAAGCTCGGGGGGATAAATGTCGCT
>Ga0157375_10001513_pt1 | contig 19986 bp, 20 predicted proteins | sample M35metaG_FD_115311 | JGI IMG/M metagenome (GOLD analysis project Ga0157375, IMG submission 115311) | Miscanthus rhizosphere microbial communities from Kellogg Biological Station, Michigan, USA - M3-5 metaG | ecosystem: Host-associated > Plants > Roots > Rhizosphere > Soil | place: USA: Michigan... | reverse complement strand
GGATTCCAGCGCTTGGTCTGATGACCGAAGTGAACGCCAGCTTCCAAAAGCTCTTTCATCGTAATAGAGACTGCCAAGCAAACCCTCCTTTTCGCGGTGACGTTTGAGTTGGACTGCGTGAGACAAAAAAGACAGGAGCGAAGGCCGCTCCTGTCTTCAAAAAAATCAAAATCGGGGAAGCCGGAACATCGGGATTAGCGCTTGGAGAACTGGAAGCGGGCGCGCGCGCCTTTCTGGCCGTACTTCTTGCGCTCCTTCATTCTCGGGTCGCGAGTGAGCAGGCCGGCCTTCTTCAGGCGCTTGCGCAGCTCGGTATTGAAGATCTGCAGCGCGCGCGAGATGCCATGACGGATCGCGCCCGCCTGGCCGCTCGGACCGCCGCCGTCGACCGTGACGACGATGTCGAACTTGTCGGCCGTCTCCGTCAGCGAAAGCGGCTGCTTGATGATCATCTTCAGCACGTCGTTGCCGAAGTACTCGTCGAGCGAGCGGTGATTGACTGTAATCGCACCGCTGCCCTGCCGGAGATGGACGCGCGCGGTCGACGTTTTGCGACGTCCCGTTCCGTAGTATTCAACCAGAGCCAATGAATCCTCCTAGACCTGTCAGGCGACTTCGAGCCGCTCGGGCTTCTGAGCGTCGTGGGGGTGAGTGGTACCGCGATAGACCTTCAGCTTCTTGATCATCTTCCGGCCGAGCTTGTTCTTCGGCAGCATGCCGAGGACGGCGCGCTCGATCATCGACTCCGGCTTGTCGGCGCGGACGAAACGCGCGGCCTTCTCGCTGAGGCCGCCCGGATAGAGCGAGTGGTGCCGGTAAATCTTGTCCGACTCCTTCTTGCCCGTCAGCAGGATCTTCTCGGCGTTGATCACGATGACGTGATCGCCGGTGTCGAGGAAGGGGGTATAGGTCGGCTTACTCTTGCCGGAAATGATCCGGGCGATTTCAGTCGAAATCCGGCCGAGGACTTTGCCCTCGGCGTCGATGATGAACCATTTCGGCTCGATGTCGCCCTGTTTGGGGAAATACGTACGCATGACTCTCCTGAACACACCACGAAAACGTAGAGATTTCGATCTTCGGAGGACCGCGGCGCGGGTGAGAACTGCTCAGCGCCGAACGTCATTCAAAGACAACCACACACCTTCCCCGCGGAAGGGGGTGAAACGGTAACACTGCCGAACAGAGCCCGTCAAGGAATTCATTCCCCGGGCGGGCACCAACCGCGCGTTCGTTGTTCGCGAGGCTTTTTCGACGTCAAGATGAGCCGCGGGTACCGGTGGAAGGCGAATGTTGAATGTGGAATGTTGAATGTTCAATGTTGAATGGACGGGAGATCGCGGACCGGCCTCTGCATTCATCATTCAACGTTGAACATTCAACATTTGTTTTCTCTCCTCATCCTATGGCACGGTGATGTCGACCGCCTGTTCGCCCGAGCTCAGTCCCACATGAACCGGCTCGCGCGGTGGCGGAGCGAACAGCGGCTGCGGTCCCCGGAACCCCCAGAGCTCGTACGATCCCGCGGGCAGAAGCGATACTCGGAGACCGCCCGCATCGGCTCGTGTCTTCTTCAACCGCATAACAACAGACCCCGGCACCCACTCGCCATTCCAGCGCATCGCCAAACCCGCACCGACCGATTTCAGCTCGGAGTCTTTGAACGTGACCACGAGCGAGGCCGCAGGCTGTGGAACGACGACGCGCAGCGGCTTCGTTTCGTCCGCCACCACGTGCACCTCTGCGAACGATCCCTCGTTCGGCACGATGAAGAGCGTCTTCGTGTCGGCGGTCCGCATCCGCACCTTCAGACGGCCGGACGGATCCGTTCCGCCCATCCACGCTGGATTGTGTCCGTCGCGAGCCACGCCCTCGATGACCATCGCGTTCGCCACCGGATCGCCGTTCGGCCAGACGAAGGCGATGATCTGCTCGATTCCCTTGCTCAGAGGGAAATCGGCTGTCTTCGACTCATCCTCGGCGCCGATGTCAATCGTTGTTTTTTGCGGAACATGATCGGGAGCAGTCGCTTCAAGATCGTAAACGCCGTCCTTCGTCGCGAGGAACGAATACGTGCCGTCCTCTTCAACATTGAGGACCGCATACAAGCGGCTCAAGCCCGCCTCGCCGGTCGGAGACTGCGATTTCGTTTCGAGCTCCATATACAGGCCGGCGTGTTCAATCGGCTCTTTGGTGTCCGCGTCGAAGATCCTGCCGGTGATGAGACGGCGCCGGAACGTGATGTCCCAAGTTGCCGGATCGCCTTCGAGAGTCGCTTCATGATCGACGGGAAGCGACCCGATCTCCTTCGAACTGACCCATGCACCGATGCCTTCCGTCTGCCACATCGGCCCGCCGAAATGCCCGTCGGCATCGATCGGGACCTCGGCCGACCAAGTGTGGTACTGGTCGTGGACGCCGACGCTACCGTTGCGCAGCGGTTCCTTTCCGAGGTGCACCGTTCCCTGAAGCTGAAACGGTACGAGGCGAATCTCATTCGACACGTCCTTCGCTTTCATCGGAATCGCCGTCGTCAGTTTTTCCAGTGGACCGTCGCCGCTCAACGTGACGTAGTACTCGCCCTCGGAGAGATCGGCGAAGACGAGATCATCATCTCCAGCTTTCAGCTCGCGGCTGGTGATGTTTGTGTTCTCGTACTGCGTTTTCGAGGCTTCCGTCAGTTGCGCATGGAGCGCCTTCGGTCGCACACCGTCCGCGCGAGCGATGTGGATCGTGAGCTTCACACCGCTGCTCAGCCGGATTACGCCGAGGTCTGTCTCGACCGTCAGGATGTGAAGGGGCACAACGTGCGTGCCGAGGCCGGGCGAACTGATCACCAGCTCTTCCGTTTGCGGATCGGTCACTTCGATACGAAACGCCCCTTGCTCGTTGGCTGACCCGATGATCTTCGCGTCGCTGCGGGCGACCTGCGCGCCGGCGACCGGCGTCTCCTTCGGCTCCTTCTCGTCGCCGCTCTTCTTCATCGTGACGACGCGGCCCGTGACGACGGGAAGCGGCGCCAGGATGACCTGAAGCGGCAGATCGGCCGTGGCGATCCTGATCGGCCGCCGGTCGGCTTTGTGATGCTCCGCCCCGATCTGCATCAAATACGCGCCGGGAAGCATCCGGATCGAGATAGGCTTCGCCATTACCTTCGCCGGCACACTCCAGCGCCATCCGCTGTCCTTGCCCGCCGCGATCCCGAAACGCGTTTCCACGGGCCATCCGCGCTGCGCGTCGCCGCGCACGGAGAGCGTGACGTTGTGCGCCTCCTTTTGCTGCAGATCGACGGACGTCGCTTTCGCGGGCAGCGTGCCGAGAATGAACCTCGATCCATCCGCGCTCGTCCAGACGAATCGCCGCTCAACATCGGCCGGCTTGACGTCGAACGCAGTCCCGGTCACCGGCGTGCAGTCCGTGCCGAAACAGATCGTCCCCTTTTCAGGCTCCGCGGCGATTAAGGATGTAGCGCTCAGCAGAAGCAGAAAAAGGACCTTTCTCATGTGTCTGGTCAGACGTTCGGTTAACCACCACGTCACACGCGGCGGCTTTTCAGTGCAGTGACTCGCGCCAGATGATCGAAGTCGCGATCACGGTGAAGAACTGTCGCGGCATGGCGAATCGCGCATGCTGCGATCAGGGAGTCGCCCGAAGAGCGGACGGTGACGCCCCTTTTGCGCGCCTCCCTAAAAAGCATGATGGCTTCGTGGAAGAGTTCGCCCGTCATCGGATCCTCGATCGCGCGAAGGTCGTAGAGGATGTCGCGCGTGTCTTCGAACCGATAGTCGTCGTCGAAACCCTGCAAGACCTCTTGAACAACCGGCAAGCAAGTAACGACGTCGTTGACGTCGACCAAATCCTGGATGCGGAACGGAGGGCGTTTGCTGAACACCGCAATCCAAACACTCGAATCAACAAGAATCACAGCTCGTCACGGCCATCGATCGTTTGGACATACATCGCCTGCACGCCACTCAAGGCTTCGCTGAGCAGTTTCTTCGCGACCGGAGTGGTCACACCCAAGCGGCCAGCGATCTCCTCGATGGGGAGTGACTTGTCGTAACGAAGATAAAGGGCTTCTCGGCCTTCAGCCGGCAAGTGATCCAACGCATCACGAAGCTTTCGCACCATCTTCATGTGACGCATCATTTCTTTCGCCTCTTCGGTAGGAGGAGGCGGCTCAGCGGAGGTCGGACGTCGTGGCACATCGCCGCGCATTTCGGAGAGATCGCCGTGCCACAATCCGAGCCCTTGAAGTTTCAGCAAGCGTTTCATCGCCTCACTAGGTTCGGCAAGACGCAGCGCCTCGGCGATCGCGCTCTCATCGATGATGCCTGACGTCATAAAGGCATTGTAGCGTCCAGGATTGCGCTACGCCACCTTGAGCAGACGCCGCAGCTTCTCGATCAGTTCGCCCGCTTGAAACGGCTTGACGAGGTACTCCTCGGCGCCGAGGGCGGCGGCGCGTTTGCGGTCTTCTTCGCGCGATTCCGTCGAGATCACCATGATTGGGATGGAGCGATGGACGGGGTGATTCTTGAGGAACGACACCAGCTCCAGGCCGTTGATGTCGGGCATGTTGATGTCTGTGAGGATGGCGTCGAACTTGTGGTGGGGCAGCGTCTTGAGCGCCTCGAAGCCGCTGGCGGCCTCCACGATCTCCAGGTCGTACGACTCCGTTCCACCTTCGATGATCGTGGTCAGGTAGGCCCGCATCGAGCTCGAGTCTTCGACGACCAGGACTTTCAACGTCGGGCCTTCTCCGCCGCGAAGACCGCGTTGCCGAACGCGTAGCCGGCCTGGCTGAGGAAAATCTCGAGTCCTGTCATGGTGTCGATCGGAGCGCGATGCGCGGCGTTGTCGCCGTACAGAATACCAATCGTCCGCTTCGCGTGCATGATCGGTAATGCAACGACTTCGGTCGGCAGCATTCCGCCGAGCTGATCGATGAGCTGCACGTTGGCCGCGGTGCGCCGCATCTTGCCGCGATGCGCCTCACCCGATGTCGCCACGTCGCCGAGGATCGAAGACTCCTTGCGAGGGATGCGCAGCGACTTCACGCGGTTCGGCATGTCCGCGCCGCCGAATCCGGAGATGCCTGTGAACTCCTCGTCGCCGGCGACGAAGAGCGCTCCTCGGTCGAGATACTCCGCCGAAAGCCGCAGGATCGTCGCGGACACTTCGCCGATGTCGTTCGGATTCGAGAGCTCGTTGATGAGTTGCTTGAGCAGGCTGAAACTGCGATCGACGTTCTCTTTCTCCGCCGTCTCGTAAAAACGCCGGCCGGCGTCGGGATCGAGTCCGCCCGTGTAGCGCTCCCACTGCTGAACGCGCGCTCGGCGAAGAGCACCAGCTCGTCGGCGAAGAGGCTAAGCTCCTCCTCCGCCAACCCGGGCTGCAGGCGCGCGGGCGACGGCTTGGTCAGATACAGATCGGCGCCGCGGCGCAACAGGTCGTGACGGCGCCGCAGATCGGCCTCGGCGTCGATGATCACGACAGGCAGCCGCGGATTCTTTCGCTTCAACTGCTGCAGCAGCACATCGGACTGATCGGTCAATTCGAGGAACGTGACGAAGAACGTGTTGGCGCGAATGTAGTCGCCGATGGCGACGCGGGCATCGTCGATCGTGCCGAACTGCGCGATCTTCACGCGATTCCGCCCGAACGCGCGGCGCGCGGCGACGCGGATCAACGGGTTGCGCTCGAAGAGGACGATGTTGCGATACGTGGCGTCAGGCGATTCGACTTCGATCAATCCGCCGGCGACTTTGAACTGGCCGGAGGACGCTCGCGGTTTCGGCGCAGAAGGCGCGGGCGCCGGCTCTTCAATATTGGGGAATGGCTCATCGTCCGGAACCGGCGTGAACGTCTGCTCTTCGCGCTCCTCGGGTGTCGGAAACGGCAGGATGTTGTCGTCGGGAACGAGCGTCAGCTCCGGCTCTTTCGCCTGGCCGAGGCCGAGATCGAGCGTGGGCGCGGGCGTATCGCTGGCGGCGGAGCGCAGCAATGCCTTGCCCACCTTCAGCGACTCTTCAAGGCCGCGCAGCGGCTTGAGCTTCTCGCCGTCCGCGGCGCCGACGATTTTCTGCGGCGCAAAACCGCCGTCCTTGAAAAGCACGTCCACGTCGTACTCGACGTCGATGGGCCCGACGTGATCGCTGAGGATGAAGTTGAACTCCCCTTCCCGGCTCTGCAGAAGCGGCGCGACCACGCTGACGACTCGCTCGTGAATGGCGGTGGCGAGGTCGGCAGCCGTGATGATGTTCATGTCCACCGCCGCGGTGCCGAGGGGGATGCCGCTCTCCTCCATCTGCCGAAGTCCTGGCGCCGCGGCCTCGGGGACGGAGCCGCGCGCAACGAGAAACGCCAGCAGGTCGGGATGTTCGGGAGACGACGCGTTGACGACCAGCCCCTGCCGGAACATCACCGTATGCCGTCCGCGATCGTCGACGATCTCCAGCACGCCGGTACGCCGGCTCAGGTGGACGATCTGAACGATGTCGGTAAGGGATAGATCTTCCAAGCGGCCGAGGAGACTCATGCGGCCCTCGAAAGGCGGAAGGCAGAAAGCAGAAGGCAGAAGTGGTCGACGAAACCCTTCTGACTTCTGCCTTCTGACCTCTGCCTTCTCACGTGGCGAGATTGTAGCGTTTCAAAATACCGTCGAGGATGCCGTTGATGAACTGCGACGATTTATCGTTGCCGAACTTCTTGGCGATTTCGATGGCTTCGTCGATCACGACCAGCTTCGGCGTCTCGCTCTCGTGCAGAAATTCGTAGACCGACAGACGGATGATGTTGCGGTCGACGACGGCCATCCGCGAGAGGCGCCAGTTATCGGCCTGCGCCTGGATCATGCCGTCGATGTCGGAGAGGTGATCAACGGTGCCACGGAAAATTTTCGCGGCGAATTCGCGCGTGTTCGGCTTCGACTTCTGCAGATCCTCGAACGTGTCGATGATCATGTCCGGCACGTTGCCGGAGAGGTCGTACTGATACAGCATCTGCACGGCCAGCTCCCGTGCTTTGCGGCGCGCTCCCATCTAGTAGTTTTCCTCGCTGCGAAGCGCGCGCCACAGATTGGCCATCTCGATGGCCGCCAGCGCCGCTTCCCACCCTTTGTTGCCGCTACCCGGCGACGATCGCTCGACCGCCTGCTCGATCGTGTTGCACGTGATGACGCCGAAGGCGATAGGGAACTTAGCCTCGGTGGCGACGCGCGAGAGATCGTTCGTAACCTGCGCGGAGATGAAGTCGAAGTGCGGCGTGTCGCCGCGAAGGAGACAGCCGAGTGTGACGATCGCGTCGAAGTCGTCGACATCGATCAGTTTCGCGGCGAGCGTTGGAATCTCAAACGCGCCGGGGACGCGATAGACGGAAATCGCGTCATCGGCCGCGCCGTGGCGCGAGAGGCAATCGAGCGCGCCGCGGAGGAGTCCGTCGACGATCTCGTCGTTGAATCGGCTGGCGATCACGGCGAAGCGCAAACCTTCCGCGTTGTGATCACCTTCAAAAGAGCGAGGCATAAGCGGCGGCGATTATATGCGCGAGATTTTGTAGCGCCTGGTCGTAGCGCCGCCGGCTCGGCGACTGTACCGCCAGCGGCTCGCTGGCACGTGACGCGAACGCGATCGTTGCCGCCGAGCCCCTTCGCTCCGCTCAGGGCAGGCTCCGGCGGTACAGCCAGCGGGCCGCTGGCGCTACGCGTATGACTACCGTCCGCTCGCGATCGCGGGCGCGGTGCGCTGCACATCGTCTTCGCGATCGTTGTAGTAGTTCACCAATCCCTGGTAAATCGCCTCGGCCACGCGCTGGCGATACTTCTTCGTCTTCATCAGCGCGCGGTCTTTGTCGTTGCCGAGGTTGCAGATTTCGAGGAGGAGTCGGGTGGGGATCAGGTTGTAGCGGATCACCGCAGGCACCCACTCGCGTCCGTTGCGGACCACGTTGTCGCGAACGGGATTGAATGGATGGACTTTGAGTCCGTCGGAGTCGAATGCATCGATGATCGACTCCGCCAGATCGCGTGACAGCCCCTCGGCGGTCAGCGATTCCTTCTCCGAATGCTTCACCACGGGACTCTCGCGCACCTCGGCGCGGGCTAGGTAGACCTGCTCGCTCTTTTCGTACGACCCGGTCACGTAACGCTGGCCGGGGATGTACGCCATCGCGCCGCGCAGCGACGGATGCAGCGAATCCGCGTGAATGGAGAGGAAGACCACTTTCTCGCGTGCCACGCTCGCTTTCATGGCGCGGCGAAAGATCGAGTTCGCGAGATACCAGCGCAGGTTGACGCCGACGGCCGGATCGCCGATGACGTACTTCGGCGACGTCAGGACGATGTGATCCGTCGCTTCTTCCAGCTCGTCGTCATCGGGAATGTCGTAACCGGCCTGTTTCGACTTCGTCGTCGCCGCGACCGTCGCTCCCGATTTTTTTTCCAGGATGTGCTTGAGGCGGCACATCACGTCGTAGACATAGTTCGATTCCCATACATCATCGTAGGTGGCGCCGACGTCGCGGCCGCCATGACCGGCGTCGAGAATCACGCGCACGCCGGCGAGCCCTTTCGCGCGCGGACGCACGGCAAGCTTCGCGCTGGCGCGCTTCACCTCTTCGTTGGCGACGCGCGCCGGATCGTCGGCCGGCAGATACTCCGGCAGCAGCAACGACATCGGAATCTTGACGCGATAGCCGATCGGAATCCGCGCGACGTCGTCGATGCCGTTGAACGTGACGATGCGGTCGAGCACATCGCCGACGTCTTTCGAATAGACGCGGCCCGTGAATCGGATAGCCACCGACGAATAGAGCGCCTCGCCCTTCTGCAGCCGATAGACGGCGAACGGTTCGGCGGAGGTCCGGTCGTACGTCAGCGCCGGCTGGCCGGAAACGGCCACTGCTTCAGGTAGCGAAGCTGCCGCAACATGACCATCCGTGCCCGTACGCTCTTCCGGATCGTCCTCCGATTTCCGAACCTCGGCTGTCTTCGGTGCATTACGTTCCTCCCTTTCGCCGCGGCGAAATGCCGAGGCGAGCAACTCCTTCGGGATGAGGATCACGTCACCTTTGCGGGTCGAGAGTCCCTGCGACGGGTTCGCGGCGCGGATGGCCGCGTAATTCTCGCCGCGGCCGGTAAACCACTCGGCGATGTTCCAGAGCGATTCGCCTTCGATGCCGCTGCTGCCGACGACGACATGGCGCCGTCCCGCATTCGTATCGGTATCGGATGGGAAGAGCGCCGCGGCGACGTCGCGCTGCAGGTTGGGACGGAGGAGGTTGAACGGAATGCGGACGTGTTGCTCGGTGGTGAGGTTGCCGCCGGCGTGATTGAAGGCGGCGATCTCGTTCCAGCGATCACCGTCGCCGGTGACGCGCTTGGCCAGCCGGCTCCACGCGTCGCCTTCATGCGGAGTGACGACGACGTCGATCGTGTAATCGCTCGTCAGCGACGCGCGCAACTCGGGCGTAATGGTCTTAAAAGGAGCGGCGGCCAGAACTGCCGCCGGAAGAAGCACTCCGAGGAGGCCCACCCACCACTTACGCACGGGGGAAAGTGTAGCAGAGAGAGGCAAAGGTAAAAGACGAATGTTGAATGTTGAATGTTCAATGGTGAATGTTGAATGTTGAATGAAAGGACGACCGGGCCAACTTCATTCAACATTGAACATTCAACACTCAACATTCAACATTCGCTTTTCCCCGACGTTGACCCGATCGAAGCCGTATTCATATTCATGCGCAAGCTGCTCCTCGCCGCTCTCCTGTTCCAGTCAGTGAATGCATTCGGCCAGACGATCAGTGCCGAGATCTCGTCGGGGCCGATTCCGTTCACGAACGTGGGGGCCTTTCTGCCAGCGCCGGCCGTCGCGCTGGCGAAAGATCGAACGGGTGTCGCGATCGCGTGGCTGATGCCGGACGCTATCGGCGATCGGATCTCTGTGGTTCGCCTCGATGCCACCGGCCACTTCACCGGTCAGGTTCAGACGATTCCCACCGCCTCATCTGAACTCGTCTACGTCGTCGCGCCCTCCATCGCGACCGTACCGCGCGGCGACGGGTTCACGCTGGCCTGGCTCGAAATCGTCTCCACCACACTGACGCGCGCGGTGTACTGCCGGCTCGATCGCGACTTGAAGCCGTCCACCCCAGCGGTGCTGCTCGCCATCCAGAAACCGATCACGGCGCCGGTGATCGTCCGATCCGGCAAAACTACGTGGATCTCGGTCGACACCTCGATATGGCAACTCCGCGACGATGGCTCGCTCGGCGAGCCGCTCAACGCAGGCATCGACGCAACGGACATGACGGTGGCGACCGACCTTCCTCAGATCGTCGGCGTCAGTCATGCCGGCGTCGGGATCATCTGCCCGCCGGGGTGCGGCCGCACCGGCCACTTTGCCACCTGTGGCTGCCCGCTCGCTGCACCAATCGCGTACTCAGTGCAGTTCACCTCGCTGTACAGCATCACCGCATCGAGGATCTTTGATTACGACAGCGACGCGTCACCCGCGATCGGCAGCGACGGCCGCGATGCCGCGATCGTTTGGCTTCACGCGGCACACGTCAAAGGCGGTCCGGTCGTGATGTCCCGGATTACCCCGCCGGCATTCAAGGATTTCGCGACCACCGTGAATCAATTTCGCGAAATTGGCACCTTCGGTCCCGAGGGCGGTCCGACGCGTCCCGACATCGCCAGCGACGGCGAACGGTACGTGGTGGTCTGGCGTACCGAAGTCGGCGATGGCACGCACGACATCGTCGGTGCATCGATCGATCACTCCGACAATGTCATCCCGCTGACGATCGCCAATTCAACCGCCGCCGACGAGCGCGACCCGTCCGTCGTTTCCATGGGCGACGGCAGGTTCCTCATCGCTTACGAAAAACTCAGCAACGGACAACGCCAAATCGCCGGCCGGTTCGTGACGTTCGATTCGCGCACGCGCGCGGTGCGGTGAAAGCACAAACGCTCAACCGATTGAAGCCGTATTCACATCATGCGCAAGCTGCTCTTCGCCGCTCTCCTGTTCCAGGCAGTGAATGCATTCGGCCAGACGGTCAGTGCCGAGATCTCGTCGGGGCCGATTCCGTTTACGAACGTGAGCTCATTTCTGCCGACGCCCGCGGTCGCGCTGGCGAAGGATCGAACAGGTGTCGCGATCGCGTGGCTGATGCCCGGCGCTGACGGCGATCGGATCTCCGTCGTTCGCCTCGACGCCACAGGCCACTTCACCGGCCAGGTGCAGACCATTCCCATCGCTTCGTCCGAGCTCGTCTACGTCGTCGCTCCGTCCATCGCCGCAGTGCCGCACGGCGATGGGTTCACGCTGGTCTGGCTTGAAATCGTGTCCACCTCACCGCCGGTGACGCGCGCGGTGTACTGCCGGCTCGATCGCGACCTGAAGCCGTCCACGCCGGCGGTGCTGATGGTGATAAGGCAGGCGGTCACGGCGCCGGCGGTCGTCCGCTCCGGCAAGACCACCTGGATTTCCGCCGGCGCTTCGGTGTGGGAGCTCCGCGACGATGGCTCGCTCGGCGAGCCGCTCAACGCCGGCATTAACGCGACGGACATGACCGTCGCCACCGATTTTCCCCAGATCGTTGGGCGCGATCAGGTCCTGGGCAGCCCGTTTACCTGCGATAAGCTGCCTGGCTGCAGCGCTGCGCCCGCTGGACCGTTCCGCGGTTTCTGCATCGAAACCTGCCGAAAATTTCAGTCCACGTACCTGCTCCGGTTCACTTCGCTCTTCAGCATCAGCGCATCAAAGTCATTTGATTTCGAGAGCAACGCCGCGCCCGCGATCCGCGGCGATGGCCGCGACGTCGCGCTCGTATGGCTTCAGGGCGCGCGCGACAAGCAAGGTGACGTCGTGATGACCCGCCTTCTTCCGCCGTCATTCACGGACTTCGCAACCAGCGTCAATCAATTGCGCGTCATCGGCAGCTTCGGTCCGGACGCCGGCCCGACGCGTCCCGATGTCGCCAGCGACGGCGAGCGATACGTCGTGGTCTGGCGGACGTCAAACGGCGACGCGACGCACGACATCGTCGGTGCCTCCATCGATCGTGCCGGCAACGTCATCCCGCTGTCGATCGCTACTTCGTCCGCGGACGAGCGTGATCCGTCCGTCGTGTCGATGGGCGACGGCACGTTCCTGGTCGCCTACGAAAAGTTCAACAGCGACCGCCAGATCGCCGGCCGGTTCGTCACGTTCGGGTCGCGCACCCACGCGGTGCGGTAGAAGAGCGGAGTGCGGCCGTCTCGGCTGCATCCGGCGGGCGTCTCGCCCGGCGGTGGTTTCTTGGATTCAATTCCCGGACTGCGATGATTCCAGAAACCCCCGCCGGGCGAGACGCCGCGGCGGATGCAGGCGGGACGCCTACACCACGCTTGAACGTCTCCTAAAGTTTTAGTTGACAATCGCCGGCCGCGGACCGATCGTGTCTCCTAACGTTTTAGGAGATACGAATGCCGCGACGCAAACGCAACGATCAACTCACCCCCGTCGAGCTCGAAATCATGAAGGTTCTGTGGGACGACGGACCGGCCTCGGTGTCCGAGGCGCAGCAGCGGCTGGGCGGCAAGCTCGCGTACACGAGCGTGCAGACCATGCTCAACGTCCTCGTGCGGAAGGGAAAAGCGAACCGGACGCTCGTCGATCGCGCCTACCGCTACCGCGCCGCCGTCTCGCGCGAGAAAGCGCTCGGGGCGACGCTGCGCGACGTCGTGCAGCGCATCTTCGGAGGCTCCGCCGAGGCGCTGGTGATGAGCCTCGTGGAAACGAAACAGCTGACGCCCGCGACGCTGCGGCGGCTTCAGAAGATGGTCGAGGAGGAGAGCAATGGATCGCATCGCTGAAGCAGCGGTGACGTTCGTCATCAACGCCGCATGGCAATCCGCCGTGATCGCGCTCATCGGAATCGGCGCGGCGCGGCTGCTGCGCCGCGCGCCGGCGCGGTTGCGCTTCACGCTCGTCGCGTTGACCTTGATTTCCGCCGTCGCCGCTCCGGTGATGACGCTCGTGCCGCGATCCGGGCCGCGCACGCCGCGCGTCGTATCGATGTCCGGCAGTGCCGTTGACACAATCGCCATTCAGCACGATTCGGTTTCGGCGATGCGGCCGTCGCTGAATCGCCGCTCCGCGGAAATGGTCACGATTCTTTACGGCATCGGCTTCCTGCTGGCTGCGGCGCGTCTGTTTGCCGCCGCAAGGCGGACGCGGCGTCTGCTGGCGAATTCGCAGGCGTTCGCGAACGGCATCCGAATCTCCGACGAGATCGCGTCGCCCGTCACGATCGGCGCGATGATCCTCATCCCGCGCCTGCTCGACGGGAGCGATCTGCTGGATGCCGCTATCGCCCACGAGCGCGCCCACATCCGCCGCCGCGACTTCGCGGTGAACGCCTTCCTGCAACTGGCGGCGCTTCCGTTATGGTTCCATCCGGCCGCGTTCTTTCTTCGCCGCGAGATCGCCGAGTTGCGCGAGCTCGCCTGCGACGAGGAAGCGGCCGGCCAATCGTCGCCGCGCGCGTATGCCGCGGCCCTGGTCCGCATCGCCTCCATGACCGCACGCCGCGATTTCGCCCTCGGGATGTCCTCGACGTCGATCGAACGCCGCGTGTCGCTGCTCCGGCATCCATTCCCGCGAAGCCAGGCCATCTCGATCGTCGCCATCATCGCCATCGCGATTCTGCCGCCGGCGCTTTTCGCGGCATGCTCGCGGACATCGATCGCTCCCGCCATCGCCGCACCGAGACTCGACGGCAACTGGAAGCTCGTGCCCGCGGAGAGCGATCTCCACATGATGGTGCCGAAGTCGTACGACAGCTTCACGCAGTCGATCGCGCAGGACGCGCAATCCGTGCAGGTCCGCCAGCGTCGCGTTGCCGGCGGCCGCGCCGAAAATCACAACTGGCGCGTCGTGACGGACGGCAAGTGGCGCGCCTTCGACGGAATGGCGCGAACGACAGGCCGCGCCGAATGGCGCAACGGCCGGCTCACGCTGTCTCTGAAAGGTCCCGGCGCGCACCGCGAGGACGCCGCGGCCTGGATTTCCGGCGGACGCCTGATCTGCGACGGCGACACGGAACGCGGCCACTATCACACGGTTTTTCAGCGGGAGGATTGATGCGCATCGCCATCGCCGCGTTCGCTTTGATTGCCGCCGCGCAGTCCAACGATCTGCCAGTCGAGCAGACCAAGAAGAACATCAAGGTGCTCCAAGGTCTCCCGTCGTCGCAGCTCATCCCGGTCATGGCCTTCATGTCGAACTCGCTCGGCGTGACCTGCGCGCACTGCCACGCGAAAGCGTGGGAATCGGATGAGAAGCCGGCCAAAGACACCGCGCGAAAAATGATGGCGATGACGCGCGCGATCAACGAGCAGCAATTCGGCGGCAAGCTGACCGTCACCTGCAACACGTGCCATCAGGGCCGCGTGAAACCGGTCGCGACGCCGGACATCGCGAACGCGGGTTGGAACCCTCGGTCAACGCCGCCGACGAAAGTATCACTCGCCGCGGAAGATGCGATCGGACGTTTCCCGAAGACGCCCGCCGAGGTCACGCGGCGTGTCGTGCACGGAACGGTCGAGCGCTACAGCGGTCGCGAAGAACCGGTCAGCGGACCGTTCACACTCACGGTCGGCAGCGGCAATCCTTCCTACGAGACCAAGCTCGCGCATCCGCCCGAAGCGTCGCGCGCGTTGGCGATCTATCTGCTCGCGCCGCCCGCGATCGAGAAGCTTCACGGCGAACGTTGGTCCGTCGACGGCGACCTCACCGCGCGATATCGCGAGACTGCCACGCCGCTCGGCAATCTGCCCGAACAGATCGACTACTCCGATTACCGCGACGTCAACGGCGTCCGTCTCCCCTTCCGCGCGCAATGGTCGCGCGCCGATTACCGCGTCACGTTCACCGTGACGAGCATCGAGTGAGGTAAGCGATGAGAATTCGAATTCAGATTGCCGCGCTGCTTTTTGCCACCGTCGCTTTCGCGGACCAGCCGGTCGAGGCGACTCGGAAAAACATCAAAGCGCTTCAAGACCTCCCGGAATCGCAGCTCTTCCTGGCCATGAATTTCATCAGCGATTCTCTCGGCGTCCACTGCGACTACTGCCACGTGAAGTCGGGCGACAAGTGGCTGTGGGCGAGCGATGAGAAGCCGCCGAAGGCGACCGGCCTGGCCATGATCCGGATGGTGCTGGCGATCAACAAGGAGCACTTCGACGGCGGCCGGAAACTGACCTGCTACTCATGCCACCGCGGCAGCCTGCAAGTCGCGACGCTCGTGCCGCTTCCGCCGCACGACCTGTTCAAAGAGCGCGCCGCGATCGTGCCGCGAACGGTGCTGCCGCCCGCGGAGATCGTTGCGCGGTACCGGTCGGCGATCGGCGGCGACGCGGCGACCAACGTGCGCACGATCGTGATGAACGCGGCCGTCGATCGCGAGGCGGGTCCATCGACTGTCGAGATAGTCCTGAAACCGCCCGATCGAATGCTGATCACCGCCACGACGGAAAAGGGAGTGGCGAAGCAAGGGCTCGCCGGCAGTTCGGGATGGGTCCTGAGCGGCGGCACGCTGACGACACTGCCCGCGGAGTCTGTCGCCTCGTTGCGAAACGCCGCCGCGACCTTCGAGGCAGTCAAATTCGCCGAGGACGTCTCGCGTCTCCGCAATCCGCGCATCGAAAAGGCCGGCGACCGCGAGGCGTACGCGGTCGACGTCGTGGCCGATGCAGTTACGACGCGAACGTACTTCTTCGACATCCAGACCGGACTGCTCCTGCGCCGCCGCATCACGACGCAGACGATGATCGCGCCGCTCTCGGAGCAGGTTGATTTCGACGACTACCGCGACGTCGGCGGCGTGAAGCTGCCGTTCCTGATCCGCTCCTCGGACGTCGCCTCGTACGACACCACCACGCGCACCGTCACCACAATCCGCACAAACGTCGCAGTCGATGACGCGATCTTCAACGCGCCGGTAGTGAAGTAGCAAAAGCGTTTTCACCACAAAGACACAAAGGACACAAAGAGAGCGCCTTTGTGGTCTTTGTGTCTTTGTGGTGAAACGCCTTGAGCGAGACCTACGTCGGCGGCGCTTCGCGCCAGTAGTTGGTCTCACGTTCGAAGAAATCTGCGGCGCGGAACATCGCGCGTTCGGCGAAGTGCGGGGCCATGATCTGCAGCGAGAGCGGCAGATGCTCGCGTGAAAAACCGGACGGGATGGCGATTGCCGGGATGCCGACGAGGTTCGCGGGAGCGGTGAAAATGTCGGACAAGTACATCGCCAGCGGATCGTCGGTCTTCGCGCCGATCGGAAACGCCTTCTCGGGCGTGGTCGGCGTGAGCAGGTAGTCGACGCGACCGAAAGCCGCGGCGAAATCGGCGCGCAGTTTCGCGCGCACGGCCTGCGCGCGGCCGTAGTAGGCATCGTAATAGCCGGACGACAGCGCGAACGTGCCGAGCATGATGCGGCGCTTCACCTCGTCGCCGAAGCCTTCGCCGCGCGACTCGAAGTAGACCTCGCGCAGCGACTTCGCGCGGCCGCTACGGTGCCCATACCGAATCCCGTCGAAGCGCGACAGGTTCGCGCTGGCCTCGGCATTGGCGACGATGTAATAGATGGCGATGGCGTAGCCGATCGACGGCACGCTGACCTCTTCGATGATTGCGCCGCCGCCGCGAAGGACGGCCAGCGCATCGTCGAAATTCGCGCGGACTTCTCCTTCCAACTGTTCCACCGCTTCGCGGACGACGCCGAAGCGAAGGCCACGAACGCCGGCATCGAGATCGGCGGCGTAGTCGTCGACCGCGTTCGTTGCCGACGTCGAGTCGAGCGGATCGTGTCCCGCGATCATGCCGAGGAGATTGGCACATTCGCGGACGGTCTTGGTGATGATGCCGATCTGATCGACGCTCGATCCGAACGCCACCAGGCCGTTGCGGCTGATGCGGCCGTAGGTCGGCTTGAGTCCGACCACGCCGCAGAGCGCGGCCGGCTGGCGCACCGAACCTCCGGTCTCCGATCCGAGGGCGGCGGGGACCATGCGCGCAGCAACGGCCACGGCGGAACCGCCGGACGAGCCGCCGGCAACGCGCGACGGATCCCATGGATTGCGCGCCGGACCGAACGCCGAGTGTTCGGTCGAAGAGCCCATCGCGAACTCGTCGAGATTCGTTTTGCCGGCGATGCTGCATCCGCCGCCGCGCAGGCGCGCCACGGCTGTGGCGTCGAACGGCGAGCGAAAGTTGGTGAGAATTCGCGATGCGCACGTCGTCGGCATGTCGGTCGTGACGATGTTGTCCTTCACCGCCACCGGCATTCCTTTGCCGATGTCACGACCAATGTGAAGAAACGCGTTCAGCTTCGGATTGAGGCGATCGATGGTCGCAAGCGACGCCGCGACCAACTCCTTGCCGCTGGCCTGTTCGCGTGCTTCATGCCACGGCAGGTTCAGAAGATCAGTCACCGATCACCTTCGGCACGATGAAGTGGCCATCGTCACTGAACGACGGGGCATTCGCAGCAACCGCATCGCGATCGACCGGCGGGCGTGGCACGTCGTCGCGCAACGGCGTCGACTCCGCGGCGGCGCTCCACTCGAATCCGGCCACATCGGCTTCGCGGAGCTGGTCGATGTATGAAAGGATCTTCGTCATTTCGCCGGCCATGCGTTCGAGGGCCGGATCGTCGAACTCCAGGTGCGCCAGCGTTGCGATGCGTTTCGCTTCGTCGCGATCGATCTTCATCGCCGCGGAGTCTAACGTGCGCGCAGCATGTCGACGAATTTCTGGGCGAGATCGGGATCGAACTGCGTGCCGGCGGCGCGGGCGATCTTCGAGGCCGCGGTCTCCAGCGGCTCGGCCGGCGCGTAGCTGTCGGCGGCGATCATGGTCTCGTACACGTCGCAGATCTGGACGATGCGCGCGGCCATCGGGATGTCGGCGCCGTGCACCTCATTCGGATAGCCGGTACCGTCCCAGCGCTCGTGATGGCAGAGCACCGCGCGGGCGATCTCATTGCCGAGGAGCGGCTCGACGATCGACGCGCCAACGGCGGCGTGCTCTTTCAGGATCGACAGCTCGTCCGCGGACAGATCCTTCTTACGATAGAGGCGCTCGTAATCGAGCAGGCGCATGCCGGCATCGTGGACGATGGCCACGATGCGCGCCGTCTCCGCATCCGCCGGCGACAGCGACAGGAATCGCGCGAACGCTTCCACACGTGCGACCACCGCGTCGGTGTGACGCCGCAACTCCGCGTATTTTGTGAAGTCCGGCTCGACCAGCGCGTCGGCGATGCGCTCCCGCGTCGACTGCATCTCGCCGCGGTCCATCGAGTACTCGATGGCCGTCTGCAACTGCTTGTGAAATGCGGCGAGCAACTCGTGCGCGCCGCGGTCCGGAGTGGCCGCGAAAACGACGGTCAGGTACAGCCCGCGCAACGATCCGGCGGAAATCGGCGCGGTGAAGACTTTCTGGATGTGTGCGGCGGTGATCTGCGCGTCCTGCGCGCCGAACGGCAGGTTGATGTTCGTCCGCACGAAGCCGCCGGCGTCGCCGCGCTTGGTCAGCCACAAATTCAGCTTCGACTGCAGCACGTTCACCGCCTCATCCGTCAGCGACGAACGCGCGGCGATTTCCTGGACGCCGCCCATGTGGCCGTACGCGGACACCGACGCGACGACGGCTCCGGGAATGAGCAGCATCGAGCGGAGCAGGTCGCGGATGACCGTCAGCTCCGCTTCGCCGATCGTCTCCGGCGATTCCGGAACGGCGATTCGATCGGCGTTGCTGCGCGCCTCGATGATGAGCGTCGACAACGCGGGCACGTTCGACGGCGCGGATCGCTCCGCTCCCCACAGCGACGGCTTGACGCCGACGGCCGGTTTCGGCGGCGTTGGATCGATCGGCGCCGCTTTCGCCTCGTTCACCGGCATCGACGGCGGAACGATCGTGGCCCGCGGCGGCGCCTCGGACAGCGTGATGAATCGCTGGTTGAAGACGTTTCTGTTCGCGAACTGCTCGGCAATGCGCTCGGCGATTTTTTGCGCCTTCGGCAGATCGGCAACCTCGAACGGCGCTTTTGCCGCTTTGTCACGCATGTCGATGAAGCCGACCATATTTCCGCGCAGATAAATCGGCGCGCCGAGGAGGCGGTCGCTTGCCGACTCGAACATGACGTGCGAAAAGCGCGGCTCGGTGTTGAGGCCGTTGATGAGGAACGGCGTCCGTCCGCGGCCGCAGCGGTCGACGACAGGATCGGTTCGATCCGCCAGCGGCCGGATGACGCCTCGATACCCGTACTCCGTGATCAACTCGAACCGCGCGTCATTGGTGAGCAGGTACAGCGCGGCCTTCGTGGCGCGGATTTCGACCGCACAGTCGTAAAGGATTTCCTTGAGCTTGGTCTGAAGCTCCTGTACCTCGGGATGCACGCGCGGAGTTTAACCGCGCCGGACAGGAGTGTCTGTCACGCATCGAACGTAACGGAGCGCCGGCGGCTCGGCGGCATTTATATGCGTTACGCGCCAGCGAGCCGCTGGCGGTCCAGCCGCCGGGCCGGCGGCGCTACGTCCGCAAGTCAGCCGCGCAATTGGTCGAGGATCTCGCGCTCGGTCGGGAACCGGCCTTCTTCCTTCTTCGAGAAGATCTTTTTTCCGTCGACGGTGATGACGAAGATCCCGCCGCTGCCGCGGACGATCTCGCTGTCGATGCCGAATTCTCGTTTGATCTCAGCCGCCAGACTGGAGGCTCGGGGGAGGTAGTTTCAAACCCCGCAGTAGTCGATTCGAACGTGCATGGTAGTCAGTAGATTAGTGGATTAGTCGATCAGTAGATCAGGGGGTTAGCAGGTCACGCGGATCGGCCGGGCGGGCCTGATCTACTGATCCACTAATCTACTAATCCACTACGTAGTCTTCACCAGAATCGCCGTCACGTTGTCGAGGCCGCCGCGCTCGTTGGCTGTGTCGAT
>Ga0157375_10001512_pt1 | contig 19993 bp, 17 predicted proteins | sample M35metaG_FD_115311 | JGI IMG/M metagenome (GOLD analysis project Ga0157375, IMG submission 115311) | Miscanthus rhizosphere microbial communities from Kellogg Biological Station, Michigan, USA - M3-5 metaG | ecosystem: Host-associated > Plants > Roots > Rhizosphere > Soil | place: USA: Michigan... | reverse complement strand
GCCTCGGCGAGGCCTACGGCGACGCCGATGCTGCGAAGGAGTTCTTCGACGCGGGCCGCGCCCAGGGCACGGCAGGCGGCGGCTCGCTCACGGTAGTAGCGGCCCTAGAGCGCTCTAGCGGCGACTAACGCCGGTAGGCGATTCTGCGCCAGCTCGGCTCTTTGCTGAGCTCGATCAGTTCGTCGCTGCGATCGGGCTGGACGTAGCCGAAGGTCTGGGTGCGCTCGTCGAAGACGACGTCGAGCTCGCCCTCCTTGACCCGCTGGTCGAGCCAGGCGCCGCGGAAGACGAGCCGGCGCAGCCAGTGGACGAGGCTGCGGTTGGAGGGGCCGACGAGGTCCTCCCAGTTGACGTTGATGTGCTCGCCCAGCTCGGAGCTGGGCTCGGAGATCTCACCGTTGACGGCCAGGTCGAGCAGGTCGTCGAGCTCCTCGCGGCTCAGCCCCTGCTGGACGAAGCCGAGTTTGACCGCGGCCTGCTCGACGCGCTGGCCGAAGTCCTCCTCGTTGAAGGCGAAGCGGAGCTCGCCGTACTCGAGCACGTAGTCGGAGCCCGACTCGTAATTTCCTCTGCGGGTCGTCTTCTTGTTCATTGAGTTGAAGCCAATCCACCGTCGCAGCCCAGCGAACGGCAGGTGCTGGATCATGCCTGTCATCGTAGCCGCGTGCCCTTAAGCGGCCACCGCTGAACGAGGTTTTGCGCTTCGGGGACTCTCGCCGCTTGATCGCCCCCTGACGTGCCGTCGCTTAGGGGGCCGCTATGGGTGCCTGAGCGACCGCACGCCGTCAGGCAGGCGGGCGCAATCCACCCTTTACAGGGGGGAGGAAATCGCACGCTGGGCTCTTAACCCGAGATGCCGGCTCGTCGCCTGCGCAATCTCCCCTCGGCAACCGTCCTCGGCCGCGAGGTCGGCGTAGCCTCGACCCGGCTCGCCCGCCTGCTCGGGCTCTCGCATCTCGACCGGGAGGAGGCGGGGCCGGGGCTTCTGATTCCGCGCTGCCGCGGCGTTCACACCTTCGGCATGCGCTTCCCGCTCGATCTCGTCTTCCTCGATCGCGCCGGGAGGCCGGTCTCGTTCAGGCGGGCTGTGCCGCCGTGCCGCTTCGCCTGGGATCGCCGTGCGCGCGCGACTCTTGAGCTACCCTGCCCGCTGGGAGAACGGGTCGCCGCGGCGGAGCGCGGCGCCCGCCTTGAGCCGATGACCGCCAGCGAGGTAAACGTCCCGACCCGCTCGCTCGAGCGACTGCGCGACGTGATCGACCCAGAGGCCTGGCGGCGCTTCGAGGCCGGCCTGCGAAGCGCCCGCGAGCTGTTCGAGGGGCGCCGTGTCTGGAACGTCAACTCGACCTCCGTCGGCGGTGGCGTCGCCGAGATGCTCTGGTCCTGGGTCGGGCTGGCGCGCGGCGTCGGCGTCGACATGCGCTGGCTGACGATCGCCGGCCCGCCGGACTTCTTCGCCCTGACCAAGCGCCTCCACAACCACCTGCACGGCGAGCTCGGCGACGGCGGTGGGCTGGGTGAGGCCGAGTCGGCCTGCTTCGAGCGGGTCAGTCGCGAGAACGCCGGATCCGTGCTCGGGCGGCTCGGTCCCGAGGACGTCGTCATCCTGCACGATCCGCAGACGGCCGGCCTCGCGCCTCACCTCGCCGCCGCCGGCCGCACGGTGATCTGGCGCTGCCACATCGGCGCCGACGACCGTAACGAACTGATCGACGGCGCCTGGGAGTTCCTCGCCCCCTACGTGACCGCGGCCGACGCCGTGGTCTTCTCGCGCCGGGCCTTCGTCCCGGACTGCTGTGAGGGGATGGTCACGCGGATCGTGCCGCCGTCGATCGACCCCTTCTCGCCCAAGAACGAGGAGATGGAGCCGGATCGGGTGCGCGCGATCCTCCGTCGAGCCGGGTTGCTCCGCGCCGCGGGCTCCGAGCCGGCCGAGCCCGTCTACCTGCGTGCCGACGGCAGCGAGGCGCGGGTCGAGCGCCGTTGCGAGGTCGCCGGCGAGGGCGAGCTTCCCGGCGCCGGCGCCCGCCTCGTCGTCCAGGTCTCGCGCTGGGACAGGCTCAAGGATCCCGCCGGGGTGATGCACGGCTTCGCCGAGGTGCTGGCCGGCGGCGGTGACGCCTGGCTGGTTCTGGCCGGCCCCAGCCTCAATTCGGTCAGCGACGATCCCGAAGGCGGCGCGGTGCTGGCCGAAGTCGAAGCGGAATGGCGGCGCCTGCCCGACCCGATCCGCTCGCGGGTGCTGCTGGCGTGCCTGCCGATGGAGGACCTCGACGAGAACGGCGCGATCGTCAACGCGCTGCAGCGCCAGGCGGCGATCGTCGTGCAGAAGAGCCTCAGGGAGGGCTTCGGGCTCACCGTCACCGAGGCGATGTGGAAGGCGCGCCCGGTGGTCGCCACCGCCACCGGCGGCATCGCCGACCAGATCGAGGACGGCGTCACCGGGATGCTCCTGCCCAATCCGCTCGACCTGAAGGCGTTCGCCGCCGCGATCGGCGGCCTCCTGGCCGATCCGCAGCGGGCCGAGGCGATCGGCAGAGCAGCCCGCGAGAGCGTCCGCGCCCGCTTCCTCGAGGACCGTCACACCCTGCAGTACGTGGAGCTGTTCGAGCGCCTGATGGCGGTCTGAAAAGCCGCGATTTGCGGCTGTGGCGGCGGGCCGCGGGGGGAGAGTTTCCGTCTCTGCGGGCTTAGAGGGCCACATGCTGCCCCAGAGACGAGAAATCGCCAGCATCGTCGTCTGCGAGGACGACACCACGACGCTCGAGCTGCTCTGCGACAACCTGGTCGCCGATCGCTTCGGCGTGCTGCCGGCGCCGACCGCTTCCGACGCGCTGCGCCTCTGCCGTTACAAGCACCCGGACCTGATGCTGCTCGACCTGACGCTGCCCGACGCCTCCGGGCTCGACGTCCTGCAGGAGATCCGCGAAGCGGACGGCGTCGTCTCGCGCTTCGACCCGCGACTGCCGGTGATCGTGCTGAGCGGTCGCGGCGCCGACCAAGACCGCGTGCGCGGCCTCGAGTTCGGAGCCGACGACTATCTGGTCAAGCCCTACGTCTACCCGGAGCTGCGGGCGCGGATCGCGGCGGTGCTGCGCCGGGTCGACCAGCGCAGCAGCGGACCGCTGCGCGTCGGCGACATCGTCGTCGACCCCGGCCGCCGCCGCGCCTGGGTCGGCGGCCGGGAGGTGCACCTGTCGAAGAAGGAGTTCTCGCTGCTGCGGGTGCTCGCCGTGGACCCGCACCGGGTCTTCTCCAAGCGCGAGTTGCTGGGCGAGGTCTGGGGCTACCGGACGCCGACCAAGACGCGCACGCTCGATTCGCACGCAAGCCGCCTGCGGCGCAAACTGGATCCCGAGCGGGCGCGTTTCGTAGTCAACTGCTGGGGCGTCGGGTATCGCCTCCTCGACGGATGATCGAGCCGACCGAGATCGCCGTCGGATGGCCGCTCGCCGCGACGATGGCTGCGGTGGCCGGCGGCCAGGCTCTGCGCAGCGGTCGGCGCCGTGGCGCCCTCAACGAGGCGCTGCACGAGCTGCGCCGGCCGCTGCAGGCGATCTCCCTCGCCGGCGCCGGTGGGTCGGCCGGTTCGCCGACGGCGGTCGAAAGCTCTGTGCGCCTGGCCGCGGCGGCGCTGGAGCGGCTCGACCGCGAGGTGAACGGCGGCAGCTCGCTCCGCCGCCCCGACGAGGCGGTCGAGGTGCGACCGCTGCTCGAAGCTGCGACGCGGCGCTGGCGAGCGCGGGCGAGCCTCGGCGGCGGCTCGCTGAGCCTGCGCTGGCGCGCCGGTCGCGCGGTGGTGATCGGCGACCGGGTCGAGCTCGCCCAGGCTCTCGATAACCTGATCGTCAACGCGATCGAGCACGGCGGGCCGGCGATCTCGATCGATGCCCGGCTGTACAGGGGGCGGGTGCGGATCGTCGTCGCCGACTCCGGTCGGGCCGCGCGCCCGGATGGCCGCCAGGGCACCCCCGCCGAGGTGATCGCCCGGCTCTCCGGCCGCCGCCGCAACGGTCACGGGTTGACCGTCGTCCGGGGGGTCGCGGCGGCCCATCGAGGCCGCTTCGCGCTGCGTCGCTCCGAGCGCGGATCGCTTGCCCTGTTCGAGCTCCCGCTCGCCGACGACCGCGACCCGTCCGCCGCATGAGCCGGCGCAGGCGGGCGCTCGGATTCCTGGTGGCGGCCGTCCTCGCTGCGGCGGGCGCGGCGGCGATCGCCGAGGGATACGGAGCGAGCGCCGTGCGCGGCTACGGTCCGCTGCGGCCGGTGGTCGTGCTCGCGGCGAAGATCGCGGCGGGGCAGCGGATCGGGCCCGAGGAGATCGGTACGGCGCTCGACGTGCGCCGCGTACCGGTCCGGTTCGTGCCGCCGGGAGCACTGCTCGCGCCGCAGGAAGCGTTGGGGCTGACCGTCCGTGCGCCGCTGCCTGCCGGGTCCTATCTGCTCGCCGCGCAGCTCGGCATCGTCCACCGTGCGCGGCCCGGAGACGCGCGCCTCGGCGACGGCCGGCGTCCGGTGGAGATCGACGTCAGCGGCGCCGACGCCCTGCCGGCCCCCGGTTCGCCCCCGCCCGGGTCGCGGGTCGACGTCGTGGTGACGAGCGAACCGGCGGGCGCCGAACCGGGCCGGACCTATGTCGCCGCGCCGCACGTCCCCCTCCTGGCGCTGCGACCGGGCGAAGAAGGCCCCGGTCCCGGCACGATCGCCACGGCGACGCTGGGGTTGACCAGGGACCAGGCATTGCGCCTGATCGCCGCCGAGAGCTTCGCCCGCAGGGTGACCCTCCTGCCGGAGGGCTGAGTCCGGTGGACGCACGGCAACGGCACCTCGACGATCTCGCCGGTTCGCTGCGCGGCCGGCTGGTCGAGGCTCGGCGCGAAGCCGTCGCCGCCGGCGCGCCGCCGGCCGAGGATCTCGCCACGGAGGTGGCCGGCCTGGTCGAGCGCGAAGCGGCGCTGCTCGGCCCGGCGGATCGGGAAGCGCTCGTGGCGCGCGTGCTGCGCGACACCGTGGGGCTCGGACCGCTGGAGGACCTGCTCGCCGATCCCCGTGTCGAGGAGGTGATGGTCAACGGGCCTAACCGGGTGTATGTCGAGCGCGGCGGCCGGATCGAGCTGACCGATGCCCGCTTCGGCGGCGAGGAGGAGTTGCGCAACGCGATCGAGCGCATCCTCGCCCCGCTCGGCCGGCGCATCGACGAGCTCAGCCCGATGGTCGACGCGCGCCTCGCCGACGGCTCGCGGGTCAACGCGGTGATCCCGCCGCTGGCGATCGACGGGCCGGCGCTCTCGATCCGTCGCTTCGGCGCCAGGCGGCCCGGAGCGCGCGAGCTGGTCGAGCTCGGGACCCTCACCGAGCCCCAGCTCGAGCTGCTCGAGCGGGCCGTCGAGAAGCGCCGCAGCGTCCTCGTCAGCGGCGGCACCGGCTCGGGCAAGACGACCCTGCTCAACGCGCTCTCGGGTTTCGTCTCGCCCGGCGAGCGCCTGGTGACGATCGAGGACGCGGCCGAGCTGCGCCTGCAGCGGCGCCACGTGGTCCGGCTGGAGAGCCGACCGGCCGGGGTCGAGGGCAGGGGGGAGGTGACGATCCGCGACCTCCTGCGCAACGCGCTGCGCATGCGGCCCGACAGGATCGTGATCGGCGAGGTGCGCGGCGCCGAGGCGCTGGACCTGCTCACCGCGCTCAACACCGGCCATCGCGGCGCGCTCTCGACCGTCCACGCGAACTCGCCGGCCGACGCTCTGGCGCGAATGGAGACGCTGGCTCTGATGGCGGGTCTGGGGCTGCCGCACGAGGCGATCGCCGCGCAGGTGCGCCGCGGCATCGACCTCGTCGTCCACCTGGAGCGGCTCGAGGACGGTTCGCGCCGGGTCGCCGAGATCGCCTCGGTGGCGGAGCTGGAGTGAGCGGCGGGCCGGGAGCCCTGGTGCCGCTCGGCGGCGCCGCGGCGGGGGGCCTGGCGGCGCTTGCCGCTCGCGAAGCCGTGCTCGCGAGCCCGGCCCTCGCCGGTTGGCTGCGGCTCGCCCTGCTGCCGCTGCGCCGGGCGGGGGAGGAGGGCTACGCGCCCTCGACGCTCGAGCGCCGCAGGCTCGCCGCGGTCGGCGCCGGCGCCGCCCTGCTTGCCGGCTGGTTCCTCGCGGGCCCGACGGTGGCGGCGCCGCTGGCGGTCGCCGGGCCGGGGCTGGCCGGTTGGGCGGTGTCGAGCCGGCGCCGGCGCTATCGGCGCGCGCTCGAGCGCGCGCTGCCCGAGGTCGCGGTGGCGATCGCGGATTCGCTCGCTGCCGGCCGGTCGCTGCGTGCCTCGCTGCCGGCCGCGGCGGCTTCGGTCGACGGCGCAGCGGCGCTCGAGCTGGCCCGGCTCGGCGTGGAGCTCGAGCTGGGAGCAGCGACGGCGGTGGCGATCGAGGGATGGCGAGGGCGGATGCGCTCGGCGAGGATCGATGCCTTCGCGGCGGCGCTGCTCAGCCAGCAGCGGGCAGGCGGCGATCTCGCCGCGCTCCTGCGCCGCTTCGCCGACGGGGCGGCGGAGCGGGATCGCGCCGCCGAGGACGCGCGTTCGGCGACCGCGCAGGCGCGCTTCACCGGTCTGCTCGTCGTCGCGATGCCGAGCGGCGGCGCTCTCTTCGCCGAGTTGATCCAACCCGGCTTCCTGGCCAGGGTGCTGGCCGCTCCCGCATCGGCGGCCCTGCTGGCGCTGGCCGCCGCGCTGCAGCTCGCCGGCTTCGTCGCGATCCGCCGCTTTGCGCGGGTGGTCGAGTGAGGTTGCGCGCATCGCCGGCGCCGAAGATCGCCTGCGCCGTCGTGGGTGGGGTGGCGGCGGTCGCCGCTGCCCCCGCCGCGCCCGGCCGGATCTCGCTGCTGGTCGCGCTCGGCCTGCCCGCCGCCGGTTTCTTCCTGCCCGACGCGCTGCTGGAGCGCCGGGCGCGCCACCGCCATCGTCGCCTGATCGCCTCCCTGCCCGACGCGCTCGACCTGCTCGCCGTCGGCTCGGCGGCCGGGCGCAGCCCGGCGGCTGGTTTTGCCGAGATCGCGCGCGCCGGCAGCGGTCCGCTGGCCGAAGAGCTGCGCATCGCGACCGCGGAGCTCGGCTGCGGCCAGCCGCTGGCCGAGGTTCTCGTGGCGCTTCGCCGGCGTGTCCCTGGAACCGAGATCGCGACCCTCTGCGCCTCGATCGAGCGCTCGCGCCGCCTCGGCTCGCCGCTGGCCGACCAGCTCCGTCGCCAGGCGGCGTCGCTGCGCCGCGATCAGCGCCGCGCGGTCGAGGAGCGAGCCGCCCGCGCCGCTCCCAAGATCCAACTCGTCGTCGCCCTGCTCCTCGTCCCCTCGGTCCTGCTGATGATCGCCGCCGCCCTGATCGCCAACGCCGACGTCCTGCTCTCGGGCTTCTGAGCTACTCCAGCGCCTCCTCGCGCAACCGCGTGGCGACGGCGGCAGACGCGGCGCGGATCGTGTCCAGCTCGGCCGCCTTCTTCCGGTGGCCCTTGACATAGCAGCAGAGCGTGCCGTCGACAAGCTCGAAGGCGAACTTCTCCGGGGCCGAGTCGGTCAGCCAGACGATGAAGGTGGGGGAGAAGAGCTGGCGCAGGCGGTTGGCGTCCTCGCCCTTGGCGGCGAAGATCTCGTAGCGCTCGTCGAGCGTCTCGCTCTCCAGCTTGACCCGTTCTTTGGAGTGGCGGAAGACGTCCTCGAACTTCTCCAGCGCGCGCAGCCCGGACTTGCGCCGGCAGTAGAGCTCGGGGACGAAGCCGGCGCACTCTGGCAGCTCGGCGAGGCCGACCGTGTAGTGGTAGTAGTTGGTCTGCCTGTTGCCCTCGCTGTCGGTCGTCTCGTCCTCGTAGGTATAGAGAGCGAGGAGGCCGTCGACGCCGCCGGCCAGCGGCCCTTCCAGCATCCGCTCCGCATAGCGGTCGTCGCCCTTGCGCAGCAGCGGCGTCGCCCGCGGCAGGCGGCTGCGGCCGTAGACGGTCATCCCATGCTGCTTTCCGTAGACGTCGAAGAAGGCGTCCTCCGAGCGCGAGTCGGCGACTGCGAAGACGATCAGGAGAGCGACGATCAGGGCCGCCGCGAGGCCGGCGGCGCCGATCGCCGGCCCGGCGAGCAGCGTTCCGGCGACGGCGCCCGCGATCGCCGCCAGGGCGATCGCGACCCGGACGCCGGTCTTGCCGAGCAGGAGGCGGAAGTAGTAGCCGCGCAGGTCGTTGGCGTCGTCGGGCGCGGCTGCGCCGGCGGCGGCCGGGGCGGGTTTCTCGTCGATCGCGCTCATCGAAGTGGCGAGCCTACCCCCTGCAATCGAGGTTGCGAATGGGACGCCTGTTTGCGGTTGTGTTGCAAAGTGGGGGAAAGTGGGGTACTGTGGCGCTCGAGTTGAAGCCCAGGACCGGGGTGGTGAGGCTCCTCCCACCTCATCACTCCGGTCCTAACTCTTTCTTCCGCCCGCAGAAAGGACCACGGGGATGGCATTTCGGGGTCTCTACGAGCACAGCCTCGATTCCAAGGATCGCCTCACGGTTCCCTCTCGCTTCCGGGCCGCGCTCTCCGATGGAATCGTTCTCTCCAAAGGCTTCGACCCCTGCGTCTGGGTGCATACGACCGCGGAGTTCGAGCAGCTCTCCGACCGCTTCCTCTCTCCCCACAGCCCCTTCGGCAAGGACGCGCGCAGCCTGCGCCGCCGCTTCCACGGCGGCTCCTTCGACGAGAAGCTCGACTCGGCCGGGCGCATCCGCGTGCCCAGGCCGCTGATCGAGCACGCCGGCCTCGCCGGCCCCTGCGTCGTGATCGGCGCCGGCGAGTACCTGGAGATCTGGAACGCAGAGGCCTGGGCCAAGCAGGAGGAGGAGCTCGACGCCTCCGCCCCCGAGATCGCCGAGGGCCTCGCCTCGAGTGGAGCGGCCGTCTGATGCAGGCCCGGGCCGAGCATGCCCCGCGGTCCGACCGAGCCCGTCGCTACACCGGAGCCCGCAGCGCAACCCTTGTCTATATGCCGACCGAGCACGAACCAGTCCTCGCCCCCGAGCTGACTGCCCTGCTGGCGCCCCAGTCCGGGCAGACCGCCGTCGACTGCACCTTCGGCGGCGGCGGCCACGCGCGCCGGATCGCGGACGCGATCGGCGCGGAGGGAACCCTGATCGGGATCGATCGCGACCCCGCCGCGCAGGCCCGTTTCGAGCGCTTTGCCGCCGAGGCCCCCTGCCGGACCCGATTCCTCAGCGGCGACTACTCGGCAGGTCTTCGCACCCTGGGCGGCGAAGGCATCCGCCCAGACATGGTGTTCATGGACCTCGGAATGTCCTCGATGCAGGTCGACGCCAGGGAGCGGGGGTTCTCCTACTCCTACGACGCGCCGCTCGACATGCGGATGGACACACGGCAGGAGTTCAGCGCCGCCGACCTCGTCAACGAGTGGCCCGAGTCGCGCATCGCCCAGGCCCTGCGCCGCTACGGCGAGGAGCGCTACGCGGGCGGGATCGCCCGCGAGATCGGCCGCCGCCGGCCGCTGCGGACCACCGCCGAGCTGGTCGACGCTGTCAAGGCCGGGATGCCGGCCTCGGCCCGCTTCGGCGCGGGCCATCCCGCCAAGCGCACCTTTCAGGCGATCCGGATCGCCGTCAACGGCGAGCTCGACTCGCTCGAGGACGCCCTGCCGACCGCCTGGTCGATGCTGCCGGTCGGCGGGCGCCTGGCGGCGATCTCCTTCCACTCGCTCGAGGACCGACCGGTCAAGCGCTTCCTCGCCGATCGCGCCCGCGGCTGCGTCTGTCCGCCCGAGCTTCCCGTCTGCGCCTGCGGACGCGAGCCCGAAGCCGAGCTGCTGACCCGCCGCGCGATCGCGCCGGAGGCCGCCGAGATCGCCGCCAACCCGCGCTCGAAATCCGCCCACCTGCGCGCCGCGGTCAAGATCGCCGAGGCGCAGAGCGCCGGGAGCGCCGCCTGATGGCCGCCGCCGCAACTGCACGCAAGACCGCTTCCGCTCAAACCCAGGCGCCGCGCCGTAAACGGCCGCTCGTCATCGCCTCGAGTCGCACTGCCCCGGCTCGCAAGGCGCCGCTGGCGCGCCGCAGGGCGCCGGTGCGCCGTACCGGCGGCCAGCTGATCCCGATCGCGGTCGGCACCGCGACCGCCGTCCGCAACCTGCCGGACTCGGGTCTGGTTGTGCGGATGACCCGCGGCCGCGCCTGGATCGCCGTGCTCGGTGTGCTCCTCGTCGGGATCGTCGCGCTCAACGTCGTCACCCTCAGCCTCGCCGCCGATTCGGGCCACATCGCCGAGAACATCCAGGCGCTGGAAGAAGACAACTCCGTCGCGCGCAGCCGCGACGCGCAGAAGTCCGGCGCCGCGCGTATCCGCAGCGAAGCCGCCGCCCTCGGGCTCAGCGCGGCGGCGGTCGACCAGGTCGGCTCGGTGCAGGCGAGTCCGCACGACGTGGAGACCGCGGCGCGGCGCCTCGCCGCCGCCGGAACGGCTTACTGAGGCACGATGCGCACGATCGAGCGCAGGATCGGCCTCCTCTTCGCCGGCTTCCTGCTCTGCTTCCTCGTCATCGCCGGACGCGCCTTCTGGCTGCAGGGGGTGCAGGGCTCGAAGCTCGCCTCCGAGGCCGCCTATCAGCAGACCGACGTCGTCACGGTTCCCGGCCTGCGCGGCAGCGTGCTCGACCGCTTCGGCAACCCGCTTGCGGTCTCCGAAGACGCGAAAACGATCTACGCGACGCCCTACCAGGTGAAGAAGCCGCGGCAGGCGGCGGCGAAGCTGGCCTCTATCCTCGGCCTCGGAGAAGAAGAAGTGTTGAACAGCCTGAGCGAAGAATCGGGCTTCGCCTATGTGGCCCGCAAGGTCGACGTGCCGACCGCGGCACGGGTCGCGCGGCTCGAACTGCCCGGCATCGGCGAGCTGCCGGACAGCCGCCGCACCTATCCGCAGGGCGATCTGGCGGCGCAGACGATCGGCGCCGTCGGCGAGGAAAACCAGGGGCTGACCGGGCTCGAGATGGGTGAGGAATCGGTCCTGCACGGCACCGACGGCGAACGGCGGATCGTCAACGACGCGCTGGGCGAACCGATCCGGCTGGAAACGGTGAAGGAAGCCAGCGACGGTGAAGACCTGCAGCTGACGCTCGACCCGGCGATCGAGAAGGAGACCGAGCAGGCGCTGGCCGAAGTCGGCGAAACGTACGCGCCCAAGGGCGCCACGGCGATCGTGATGAATCCGCGCAACTCGCAGGTCCTGGCGATGGCCAACTGGCCGCCGGTCGACCCGGGCGACCTCGAAAACGCCAACCCCGAAGACCTGATCAACCGCGCCACCGGCTTCACCTACGAGCCCGGCTCGACCTTCAAGGCCTTCACCGTCTCGGCAGCGCTCGAGGAAGGCGTGGTCACGCCGACCAGCACCTTCACGATCCCACCCTCGCTGCAGGTCGCCGACCGCACGATCGAAGACGCCGAGGAACACGGCACCGAGACCCTGAGCGTCGCTGAAATCCTTGCCAAATCGTCGAACATCGGCGCGGTCGAGATCGGCGAGGAGCTGGGCGACGCGCGCTTCAGCAAGTGGATCGATCGCTTCGGCTTCGGCCGGCAGACCGGCGTCCAGTTTCCCGGCGAGGAAATCGGGCTCGTCCCGAAGCTCGACGAATACTCCGGCTCGACGATCGGGAACCTGCCTATGGGGCAGGGCCTTGGCGTGACCCCGATGCAGATGATCGCCGGCTACGCGGCGATCGCCAACGGGGGTATGCTGCGCCCGCCGCAGCTGGTCGAGCGGATCGGCGAAGAACCGGTCGAGGAGCCGCGCGGGCGCCGCGTGATCTCCCCGCTCGTCGCCGAAGAGGTGCGGACGATGCTCGAGGGCGTGCTTGCGCCGGGGGGCACCGCGTCGGAGGTCAGCGTGCCCGGCTACACCCTGGCCGGCAAGACCGGCACGGCGCAGGTGGCCGAAAACGGCGCCTACTCGAAGACGAAGTTCATCGCCTCCTTCATCGGCTTCGCGCCAGCCCGGGATCCGCGGCTGTTGGTGGCCGTGGTCGTCGATCAGCCGCAGGGGGAAATCTACGGCGGGTCGGTGGCGGCGCCGGCGTTTGGCAAGATCGCGGCGTTTGCGCTTCCTTATCTCGGAGTGCCGCAGGAATGAAGCTCGGGTCCTCCTTCTCTAGTCGCCGTCGCATGTGCAACAATTCGTCTGCAGCAGTTGGATTTCTGGATCTCCGAGAGGCCCGCCACCGGCGGGTCTCTCGCGTGAGGGAAGTTCCGGCGCCCACAGGGTGACGCCGGAGTCGGTGGCTACTGTCGCGTGCTCTGGACGATCATCCAGAGCAGCAAAAGTTGGATTTCCGGACTGATCTCCATGTCACCTCCTCTCTCGGGGACAAACCGGGGAGGGATGCCCGCTGCGAGAGAATCGGAGGTGGGGAGACCTCCAGATGATCCACGCCACCTTTTGTCAGGTTACAAAACGTTGCGGCGGCGATTGGAGGCTGGGGGTCGGGTGCGCCTCCGGCTTGCTGGGTTTTTCGCCAGAAACGTCACCGGCCGTCCGAGAGTGCTTGTGGCGCGAAAAACAGGACGCCGCTGCGCCGGAGGGGCACCCGACCCCCAGCCTAGAATCGCCTGCGTGAGATTGGATGAGGTCGTCGCCGCAGCGGGGGAAGTCCAGATTGTGGGCGACCCCGCTACCGATGTGGTCGAGCTGGTTTATGACAGTCGCCGGGTTGGGGCTGGGACGCTCTTCTTTTGTGTGCCCGGGGAGAAGGTCGATGGGCATGCGTTTGCTGCCGGGGCGGTTGAGGCTGGGGCGGTCGCCTTGGTGGTTGAGCGGGAGCTGGAGTTGGAAGTCGCGCAGGTCGTGGTGGCTGACGCGCGAGCCGCTATGGCGCCGGTTGCTGCGCGCTTCTTTGGGGAGCCGACCTCGGAGTTGAAGGTGGCTGGGATCACCGGGACGAATGGGAAGACGACCACGGCCTTCCTCTTGCGGGAGATCTTGGAGTCGGCGGGGATGCGGTGCGGGCTGCTGGGGACGGTGAAGCAGGTTGTCGGCGAGGTCGAGGAGGAGGTCGAGCGGACCACCCCCGAGGCGATCGATCTGCAGCGCACCTTTCGGCGCATGCTCGACGGAGGGGACGTTGCCTGTGCGATGGAGGTCTCCTCACATGCACTGGTTCTGCACCGGGCCGACGCGATCGAGTTCGACGTCGCCCTCTTCACCAACCTGACCCAGGATCACCTCGATTTCCACACCGACATGGAGGACTACTTCCGCTCGAAGCGGCGGTTGTTCGAGATGGGGCCGAAGACCGCGATCGTCAACGTCGGCGACTCGTACGGGAGGCGGTTGGCGGACGAATTCGAGTGCGTGACATTCTCGGCCGCGGGGGGCGATGCCGACCTCGTGGCAGGTGACGTCGGCATCACCCCCCTCGGTGCGGAGTTCAAAATATCCCTGCCGACCATGGACGAAAAGCTCCCCCATGGGGGCCAAAAGCGTCCATTCGGCGAGGTGGTCAGTGTGCGGACGCGGTTGCCGGGGGACTTCAACGTGGCCAATGCGCTGGGGGCATTTGCGGCGGCACTGGCGCTTGGGGTCGAGCCTGAGGCCGCGGCTGCCGGCCTGGCGCAGGCGGAGGCCCCGCCCGGGCGCTTCGAGCCGATCGACGAGGGACAGCCGTTCGCGGTTCTCGTCGACTACGCGCACACGCCCGATTCGCTGGAGAACGTGCTGCGGGCGGCGCGCGGGCTGGGGGAGGGGCGGGTGATCTCGGTCTTCGGAGCCGGTGGCGACCGCGACCGGGGCAAGCGGCCGCAGATGGGACGTGCCGGCGCCCGGCTGTCCGATCTGGCGATCGTCACCTCGGACAACCCGCGCTCCGAGGAGCCCGGGGAGATCGTTGCCGAGGTCCTTGCCGGGGTGGAGGACTGCGACGGGGTCGAGGTCGAGGTCGACCGGCGGGCCGCGATCGCCCTGGCCCTCTCTCGGGCCGAGGCAGGCGACACCGTGGTCATTGCCGGCAAGGGTCACGAGCAGGGGCAGGAGTTCGAGGACGGTCGCAAGCTGCCGTTCGACGACCGTGACGTGGCGCGCGAGGAGCTGCGCCGGTTGTGAACCTGACCCCTGAGCAGATCGCCGCGGCGATGGGGGCGGAGGTCCTGGTTCGTGGCGAGGCGGGCTCGCCGCAACGTGGCGTCATCGACTCCAGCGAGGCCGGCGCTGGCGATCTCTTCTTCGGCCTGCGTGGTGAGCGGGTCGACGGTGGTGAGTTTGCACCCGCCGCCCTAGAGGCCGGCGCATGGGGAGCGGTCATCGGATCGGCGGCGCGTTCGTCCTTTGTCCCGGATAGCGGTACAAAGGACGAACGCGCCCGCTCCGACGCCTGGGTCTTCGCCGTCGCCGATCCGCTTGCCGCGCTGCAGGCGCTGGCGCGCGCCTGGCGCCGTGAGCTCGGCGCCCCGGTCGTCGGCGTCACCGGCTCGGTCGGCAAGACCTCGGTCAAGGACATCGCCCGGGCGCTGCTGCCGGGCCGCGTCCACGCCAACCGCGAGAACCTCAACACCGAGATCGGCCTGCCGCTGACCTTGCTCGAAGCCCCGGCGGACACCGAGCTGCTGGTGCTCGAGATGGCGATGCGCGGCCCCGGGCAGATCGCCGAGCTGGCCTCGATCGCCGAGCCGCAGGTCGGCGTGATCACCAACGTCGGCCCGGTCCACGTCGAGCTGCTCGGCTCGGTCGAGGCCGTGGCGGCGGCGAAGGCCGAGATCCTCTCCGCGCTGCCCGCCGATGGGACCGCCGTCGTCCCGGTCGAGGCGGGCGAGCTCGAGCCCCACCTCGACGCGGCCCCGAGCCTGCTTCGCTTCGGCAGCGGCGGCGATGTCGATGCCGTCGAGCAGCGGCTCGCGGACGGGGTCACGGAGGCTCTGATCGTCACGCCGGCCGGGCAGGCGCGCTTCCACTTCCCCTTCCCCGAGCGCCACAACCTGATCAACGCGCTTGCCGCCGTCGGCGCGGGCGTGGCCCTCGGCGCTTCGCCCGAGGAGATGGCCGACCGCGCTGCGAACATAGGCTTCTCCCGCTTCAGGGGCGAGCGCCTCGAGCTCGGTGACGGGATCGTCCTCGTGAACGACTGCTACAACGCCAACCCGGTATCCATGCGCGCGGCGCTCGACCACCTCGCCTCGATCGGGGGGAGCCGGAGCATCGCCGTGCTCGGCGAGATGGCCGAGCTCGGCCCCGGCGCCCCCGCTTACCACCGCGACGTCGGCGCTCACGCCCGGGCCGAGGGCGTAGACATGTTGATCGGGATCGGCGAGCCCGCCCGCGCCTACGAGCCCGACGAGCTCGTCGGCGACCCCGCCGAGGCGGCGGAGCTGCTCGCCGCCCAGCTCGAGCCGGGCGACACGATCCTGGTCAAGGGCTCGCGCTCGGCCGGCCTCGAGGCCGTGGCGGAGAGCCTCCAGGGCCAAGTCGCCCCCGGACGCGGGAGTGGGGGCCAGTCGCAATCTGACTCTTCTGGCCCCCACGGGAGCAGAGGAGGCGACGCCTGATATGGGCGAGGTGCTGATCGCCGGCATGGCGGCGATGCTGATCTGCATCTTCCTCGGCCCCAAGTTCATCGAGTACCTGCGGGTCAAGGAGTTCGGCCAGCACATCCGCGAGGACGGGCCGCAGGAGCACCACGCCAAGGCCGGCACGCCGACGATGGGGGGGCTGATCGTCTTCGCCGCGATCACCGTCCCCTACCTGGTCCTCTCCGACCGCGATGCGCAGAGCCTCGCCGTCTTCGGCGTCGCGATCGGCTGCGCCGCGCTCGGCTTCGCCGACGACTTCATCAAGATCGTCAAACGGCGTTCGCTCGGCCTCTCGGCGCGCTGGAAGCTGGTCGGGCAGCTGTTCCTCGCGCTCGGCCTCTGGTGGGTCGCCCGCCACGAGGTCGGCCTCGAGCCGACGCTCTTCTTCCGCATCGGCGACGCCAGCCTCGACCTCGGCCCGGTCCTCTACTTCGTCCTCGTCTTCCTCGTCATCGCCGGCACCTCGAACGGGGTCAACCTCACCGACGGCCTCGACGGCCTCGCCGCAGGCTCCTGCGCGATCGTCCTGCTCGCCTACACGGCGATCACCTTCGTCACCAACGAGCAGCAGAACCTGGCGCTGCTCTCCGCCTGCCTGGTCGGCGCCTGCATCGGCTTCCTCTGGTTCAACGCCTTCCCGGCGTCCATCTTCATGGGCGACACCGGCTCGCTCGGCCTCGGCGGCGCGATCGGCGCGCTGGCGGTGATGACCCAGACCGAGGTCCTGCTGATCATCATCGGCGGCATCTTCGTGATCGAGGCCCTCTCGGTCGCGGTCCAGGTCTTCTCCTTCAAGGCCTTCCGTCGCCGCGTCCTGCTGATGGCGCCGCTGCACCACCACTTCGAGATGATGGCCTGGTCGGAGACGAAGATCATGCTGCGCTTCTGGATCATCGCCGCCGTCTGCTCGGGCATCGGCTTCACCCTGTACCAGCAGTCGATCGGCCGCTAGCGCGCTCCCCGCGCTGGCCAGAGACTAGAAAACTCGAGCTCCTCGGCGAGTCATCGGGATCGGGAGATCGAGCTCAGGCAGGGCTTTCCGACTGTTCAATGCCAGGGCTGTGGTCGAAGAGGCTTCCCGAAGAGCTCGAGGCGCCTCTGGTCGAGCAGCTCGGAGAGCCGGCGCATCAGCTCGTCTGGCTCTGCCATCACCCGCCGTGCCGTGATCCGCACCATCTCGATGCCTGCCAGCTTCAGGTCCTCCTGTCGGCGCCGGTCCCGCTCGAACGAGCGTCGGCCGCTGTGGAACTCGTATCCGTCCAGCTCGACCGCGAAGCGCTCCCGCTCCCAGTACATGTCGAGCTCGAAGCCGGCGACGAAAACGTTCGCAGACGGCATCGGGAGTCCCGACCTGCGGACGAGGTCGAGGAAGCGGCGCTCCAGCCACGATCGCGTGTACGCGGGATCGCGGTGGAGCTCGACGGCGTCGCGCAGCTTCGCGCACCCTGGGTGCCTGCCGGCGCGGGCGAGCAGGTGGTCGATCGCAGCTACGTCGAGGAGCCCGAGCCGCGCGACGCGGTCGAGGTCTCTGTCGAGGCTCCGTCGAGAGATCGTCGCCGCCCGGTCGATGAGCGTGCGGGGCACGGCGGTCGTCGGCAGACCCTCACGGGTGGCGACGTCCTCGGCGGCGAGCCGCGGGAGGTAGTGGATTTGGATCCCGCGCCGACGGTGTCCGCGCGAGCGCAGCGCGACCTCGACGATCGCGCTCAGCGTGGCCTCGAGCCCCCACAGCCATGCGGAGGAGTCGTGGCTGAGCAGCGCCCGAGGACCGCAGGCGAGAAGGGCCGCGCGACAGCGCCCGTGCGGCGAGAGCCGTCGGTGGCCAACGGCGTACACGCCGCGGTGAATCCGGTGGAAGCGTCCCGACCGGACGGCACGGTCGATCGCGGAGCCCGAATACCCAAGCTCGCGCAGCTGGCCTCGGGAGACGACGCCATGCTGCGCCTCGGCGAGTCGGGCGAGGCCGTGGTGGGTTCGCTCTTCGCCCCGCATACCGACCACAAGTGCGAACGCAGCCCCATCTCTCCCCCCCGAGAGACCGTAGCTTCGGCGTCCGTTCGCAGTTTTCGTCGGAACGAGGGGCAAACTGCGAACGGAGAGCGGGGGGAACATCTGTTCGTCTGGGTAGACTCGGCTGAGTGGCTGCCTCTGAGCGGATCGTGATCTCGGGTGCGCGTGAGCACAACCTGAAGGACATCGACGTCGAGCTGCCCCGCGACGCGCTGATCGTGATCACCGGGCTCTCCGGCTCGGGCAAGTCGAGCCTCGCCTTCGACACGATCTACGCCGAGGGGCAGCGGCGCTACGTCGAGTCGCTGTCGGCCTACGCGCGCCAGTTCCTCGGCCTGATGGAGAAGCCCGACGTCGACTCGATCGAGGGGCTCTCGCCGGCGATCTCGATCGACCAGAAGACGACCTCGCGCAACCCGCGCTCGACCGTCGGCACGGTGACCGAGATCTACGACTACCTGCGCCTGCTCTGGGCGCGGATCGGCGTGCCGCACTGCCCCACCTGCGGTGAGGAGATCACCGGGCAGACGCAGGAGCAGATCGTCGACCGCCTGATGACCCTCGAAGAGGGGACGAAATTCATGGTCATGGCGCCGGTCGTGCGCGGGCGCAAAGGCGAGTACGGCAAGTTGCTCGAGCAGATGCGGCTGGAGGGCTACTCGCGGGTCAAGGTCAACGGCGAGCTGCTCCGCCTCGACGAGGAGATCGTCCTCGACAAGAAGTACAAACACGACGTCTCGGTCGTCGTCGACCGCTTGGTGATGAAGACCGACCTGCGCCGCCGCCTCTCCGAGTCGGTCGAGGCCGCGGCGGGCCTGGCTGGAGGCTTGGTCGAAGTCGAGATGGTCGACAGGGAAGCCGAGACGATGCTCTTCTCGGAGCAGTTTGCATGCTTGAGCTGTGGCAGCTCGATCCCCGAGCTGGAGCCGCGGATCTTCTCCTTCAACTCGCCCCACGGCGCCTGCGAGCGCTGCCACGGGCTCGGCTTCCAGCGCGTGATCGACCCCGAGCTGGTCGTCCCCGACCCGACGCTCTCGCTGGCCGAGGGCGCGCTGCAACCCTGGAACCGCGGCGTGACCGCGTATTGGCGGCGGTTGATCGGCGCGGTGGCCGACGACTACGGGGTCGACGCCGACAGGCCCTGGGCGAAGCTGAAGAAATCCGAGAAAGAGGTCTTCCTCTACGGCACCGCCGGCGAGCGCCACCAGGTCACCTACACCAACCGCTACGGCCGCCGCCGCTCCTACAAGGTGCGCTTCGAGGGGATCGTCAACCAGCTGCAGCGGCGTTACGAGGAGACCGACTCGGAGTCCAACCGGGAGCGGATCGAGAGCTACATGGCCGAGCAGCCCTGCCCCGACTGCAAGGGGGCGCGGCTGCGGCCGGAGAGCCTCGGCGTGACGGTCGGCGGCCTCAGCATCGCCGAGTACACCGACCTCTCGGCGCGGGCGGCGAGCGAGTGGATCCGGCGGTTGCAGCTGACCGAGACCGAGCGGGCGATCGCCCGGCTGATCGTGCGTGAGATCTCCGAACGGCTCGCCTTCCTCGAGAACGTCGGCATCGGCTACCTCTCGCTGGCCCGCTCGGCGCGCTCGCTCTCGGGCGGCGAGGCGCAGCGGATCCGCCTGGCGACGCAGATCGGCTCCAGCCTGGTCGGCGTGATGTACGTCCTCGACGAGCCCTCGATCGGGCTGCACCAGCGCGACAACGAGAAGCTGATCGGCACGCTCGACCGCCTGCGCGACCTCGGCAACACGGTGATCGTGGTCGAGCACGACGAGGGCACGATGCGCGCCGCCGACCATCTGGTCGACCTCGGCCCCGGGGCCGGCGAACACGGCGGCCACGTGATCGCCGCCGGCACGCCGGACGAAGTCGCCAAGGATCCGGCCTCGCTGACCGGCCAGTACCTCTCCGGCAAGAAAGAGATCGAGGTGCCGGCTGAGCGCCGCCGGCCGCGCGGCGCCCTGCTCGTCCGCGGCGCCCGCGAACACAACCTGAAGGGGATCGACGTGACGATCCCGCTCGGCGTCTTCTGCTGCGTCACCGGCGTCTCCGGCTCGGGCAAGTCGACCCTGGTCAACGAGACCCTGCACCACTCGGTCGCCAACCGCCTGCACCAGGCGAAGCTGCGCCCCGGCGCCCACGACGGGGTCGACGGGCTCAGCCAGATCGACAAGATCATCAACATCGACCAGTCGCCGATCGGCCGCACGCCGCGCTCCAACCCGGCGACCTACACCGGCGTCTTCGACCACATCCGCCAGCTCTTCACGCAGACCCAGGAGTCGCGAGCGCGCGGCTACAAGCCCGGGCGGTTCAGCTTCAACGTCAAGGGCGGGCGCTGCGAGGTCTGCCGCGGCGACGGCCAGATCAAGATCGAGATGCACTTCCTGCCCGACGTCTACGTGCCCTGCGAGCAGTGCCACGGC
>Ga0157375_10001511_pt1 | contig 19994 bp, 20 predicted proteins | sample M35metaG_FD_115311 | JGI IMG/M metagenome (GOLD analysis project Ga0157375, IMG submission 115311) | Miscanthus rhizosphere microbial communities from Kellogg Biological Station, Michigan, USA - M3-5 metaG | ecosystem: Host-associated > Plants > Roots > Rhizosphere > Soil | place: USA: Michigan... | reverse complement strand
GCTTGGGCAGCGAAGTTCTGTACCAAAGCTATCTGTTTATCAGTGAAAGGCCGAACTTCTCTGCGGTAGATTGCAATCGCACCGACCATCTCGCTCTCCTTGAGCATCGGCACGACGACCAATGTGCGGATGCCGGCAAGTTCGACGGCAGCAACGTACAATGGAGCACGGTCAAGGTAACCCTGATCGGCACTTAAGTCATCAACTTGGACTGTCTGCAGAGTTCTGGCAACGCGAGTGATGGCGACTGCCTCGCTCGGCTGCCAAATTCGTCCATCACGCAACTGCTCAGTGAATGCCGAGGGCAACGCGCCATGTAGCGCGACGGCGCGAAAACCACCTCCCTCGCAAAGCCACAAAGTGCCGTAGCTGGCTTCGCAGATGCGAGTCGCGTTTGCCAGCATGGCCTGGAACACCGGCTCCAGTTCACCCGGCGAGCTGCTGATGACTTGCAGCACCTCCGAGGTCGCCGTCTGCTGCTGCAGCGCCTCGCTCAGATCCTCCGTGCGCTGACGCAGCTCGTTGAGGAGCCGGGTATTTTCGATGGCGATCACGGCCTGGGCAGCGAAGTTCGTGACTAGCTCTATCTGCTTGTCGGTGAACGGGCGGACCTCCTGCCGGTAGATGACGATTGCGCCGACCATCTCATCTTCCTGGAGCATGGGGACTGCAACCACGGTCCGCGCGCCGGCGAGGGTGGCGATTCCTGCGGTGCTGCCGAGGCCAGGCGTCGCATGGGAATAGCCCGGTTCGGCCTGCACGTCGGCAATCTGAACCGTCTGCTTAGTCGCGGCCGCGCGTCCGAGCGCCGTTCCGGGGCTGGGATGGAACACCGGGTTGCGCCGCCGCTCGTCAGCAAGGGCCGGGGGTGCGCCGTGCAGCGAAACGACTCGAAACGCATCTCCCTCGCGTCGAAATATCAGCCCAAGATTGGCATCGCAGATGCGCGTGGCGTTGGCGAGCATGGCTTGGAAGACCGGTTCGAGTGCGTTGGGCGAGCCCGAGATCACGCGCAGGACATCGGAGGTCGCGGTCTGCTGCTCCAGAGCCTCGTCGAGTTTCTTTTTCAGGTCCGCGTTGGCTGCGCGAAGGCGTTCAATCGCCTTCGTTCCGGTCGAACGAAGACCACGAACGCGGGGTTGGCTCTTCGCCCCCTTGCGAGACAAGGTCACCTCGTCGGCACAGTCACTGGTCCCTTCCGGGTGGGAGGTCCCCCAGCCCCAGGGATGGAGGCCGCAATCCTAACAGAACCCCACCGGGAACTCGCGCGGCCTCATCATTCAATCACCTCGTCGGCACGAGCGAGCAAGGTCGGTGGGATTTCGAGGCCAAGCGCCTTGGCCGTTTTCAGGTTGATAATCAGTTCGTATTTGGTCGGCAGTTGGACTGGAAGATCAGCAGGCTGCACCCCTTTGAATATCTTGTCCACATACCGAGCTGCGCTGCGGTACGTATCCGCGATATTCGTACCGTAGCTGATCAGTCCGCCATCCTCAGCATATTCGCGATAGCCGTACACTCCTGGAACCCACATTTCGCGCACGCTGTCCACGACCAGCTTTCGGGCAGTGAACAGGAAGGGGTCATTAAGGTTCACGAGTACGTCGGGGGGAGATTGCTTGATACGCGCCAGGCTATCGGTCAACTCGGGAACATCACGAGCATCGTAAAGGATGACGGTGAGACCGTTTGCGTCAGCGAACTCCTTCGCAACTTTCCATTCAAGCTGTGCATTTGAGCCGTTCGAGTTCCAAAGCACGGCAGCGCGTTTTGCTTCCGGCTTAATCTCTTTGACCATCTGAAAACGCTTTGCTGCAGTCTCGGGGGCAGCCGCAATAAATCCAGTGAGGTTGCCGTTCGGTCGCGCCAAGCTACCTACGAGGCCAAGTTCAACAAGATCTCCAACACCTGCCGCAACTATGGGGATGATTGATGTGGCTCGTTTCGCTGCCTCTGCGCCGACTGATCCTCCAGCCACGATGACATCCACTTGCTGATGCACCAGGTCGCGCGCCAACTCGGGGAGCCGACCGACATTCCCCTCAGCCCACCGATACTCGATCCTGATGTTCTGACCTTCGAGATAGCCTGTCTCGGTCAAACCATTACGAAATGCCGCCAATGAATGGCGGTATGACGTTGGAGAGCCAGTGACCAACCATCCTACAGTAGGGAAGTTCTTCTTCGTTGCGCTTTGCTGCGCGCTCGCCGCCAGCGGCCACGCCACCGCCGCGCCGCCGAGCAGCGATATGAACTCTCGCCGCTTCATTCGATCACCTCATCGACGCGCGCGAGCAGCGTCGGCGGGACGGTGAGGCCGAGTATCCTGGCGGTTTCCGCGTTGATGACCAACTCGAACTTGCTCGACTGCATGACGGGCAGATCCGCAGGCTTAGCGCCTTTGAGGATGCGGCCGACGTAGACCCCCTGCTGACGCAACCCGTCCACGATGTTGGCTCCGTAGCTCATTAACCCGCCGGCTTCGGCAATTTCACGCGCCTGGGATGCCAGGGGAATCGCATGACGCGCGGCAAGCGTAGCAAGTTGCACTCGGCGGCTGGTGAAAAACGGATCGCTGCCGAGGAAAAGGGCTTCAGACCGCTCGCGCACCATGGCGGCGAAGGCTGCATGGATTTCCTGGCTAGTACTGGCTTTTAGGACCTGGATTTTCAGACCGGTGGTGCGCACAGCCGGTTCGAGATCCCGTAACACGGTCGCCGTGGCCGTTGCATCGGCTGGATTGACGAGTACGGCCACACGAGCAGCAGCGGGGACAAGCTCATGCAGAAGCTCCAGTCGCTTCGCCGTCAATTCACCGCTGACAAAGTTGATGCCCGTCGCGTTGCCGCCCGGCCGTGAAAGGCTAGCGACGAGTCCAAGCTGGACCGGATCTTCGGCAAGCAAGAAGACAATGGGGATCGTCGTGGTCGCCGCTTTTGCCGCGAACGTCGCAGCGTTGGCGCCTGCGACGATGACCGAAACCTGCTTGCGGACCAACTCGGCAGCCATTGCTGGCAATTGATCGTATTGACCCTCGGACCAGCGGTATTCGATCGCAACGTTCTCGCCGACGATATAGCCGACCTCCTTCAGGCCCTGATGAAGTCCGCGCAGACGTTCCGAAAGCAGTCCAAAGGATGTAGGGCTGAGATACCCGATCACCGGCATCGCCGGCTGCTGCGCCTGCGCGCCGAGCGGCCACGCGACCGCCGCGCCACCTACCAGCGCGATGAACTCGCGGCGCTTCATTCAATCACCTCGTCGGCGCGGGCGAGTACGGTTGCCGGGATGTCAAGGCCCAGCGTTTTCGCGGTCTTGAGGTTGATCGCGAGAACGTACTTCGTCGGCCGCTGCACCGGTAAATCGGCCGGCTTCTCGCCCTTGAGGATGCGATCGACATATCCGGCCGCGCGCCGGTATTGGTCGGTCAGATCGGCACCATATGAGATCAGCCCGCCGGCGGCGGCGAAGTAGCGAAACGGGTAGATCGCCGGTAAGCGATGCCGTGCTGCGCTCGCAATGATCGCCTGCCGGTGAATGGTCGCCGACGAGCTAAAAGACACGATCAGGCCGCCATTCGAGCCGCGCGCGAATGCGGCAATACCGCGCTCCATCTCGTTGACGTCGCGAATTGAAATCGGAGTCAACTCCACTCCGATTTGCTCTGACATAGCTTGAATGACAGCCCATTGCCCGATGCCTGCGGAGCCAACGCCCAGATCGCGAAGCACGGCCACGCTTGTTACGCTGGGTGTGAGCTCCTTGAGTAGCTGCAGCCATTTTCCACTCAAGCTGTATTCGAATTGCGTGAAGCCTGTGACGTTGCCGCCCGGCCGCGCCAGGCTCGCGACGTAGCCGGCACCGACCGGGTCGATGGACTGTGCGAGCACGACCGGCACCGTCCGGCTCGCCCGTTGCACCGCCTCCGCGGCTCCGCCTCCAGCGACAATCATAACGTCCGGCGCGAGCGCGACCAGTTCCTGCGCCCTCTGGCGAAGGTGCTCAGGATCAAGCGGGCCCCAACGGTGATCGAGCCGCAGGTTGCGCCCGATGCTCCAGCCTAACCCCTGCAATCCCTGCTGAAACGCCGCCATATAGAGTTGCGCTTCTTGATCGTCGGCCGGTAGGTTCATCAGTGCACCGACGCGCCGCAGGCGCTCTTGCGCTCGTGCCGCCAGCGGCCACTCGGCCGCCGCGCCGCCGAGCAGCGCGATGAACTCGCGCCGCCTCATTCGATCACCTCGTTAGCGACGGAGAGCAGCGTCGGTGGCAAGGTGAGACCGAGCATTCTGGCGGTCGAGGCGTTGATGACCAACTCGAACTTGGTCGACTGCACGACTGGCAGGTCCGCAGGTTTCGCGCCCTTGAGGATGCGGCCGGCATAGACTCCGATCTGACGAAACGCATCCGTAATGTTGGTTCCGTAGCTCATCAGCCCGCCGACTTCGGCATATAGGCTGTCTTGATGTGTTGCAGGAATCGAGTGGTGTGCTGCCAATTGGGCCAATTGAACGCGCCGGTCGATCAGGAATGGATCATTGGCAATGAAGAGGGCGTCGGTTCGCTCGCGAACAAGCGTAGCGAATGCGGCGTCGATCTCTCTGATGGTGCTGGCGTTGAACACTTGGACTTGCAGTCCCTTGGCGCGAGCAACTGCCCCAACGTCTCTCAACGTAGACTCGGTACTCGCGGTATTGGTCGGATTGACGAGCACAGCAATCCGACTGGCCCCAGGCACCAGCTCTAACAAGAGTTCCAGCCGCTTTGCTGCCAATTCGCCCGCGAGAAAATTGATCCCTGTCAGGTTGCCGCCCGGGCGAGCGAGGCTGGCGACAAGACCGCGCACGACCGGATCTTCACCAACAACGAAGACGATGGGGATCGTCGTCGTTGCTGCCTTTGCAGCGAATACGGAAGGAAATCCTGCGGTCGCGATCACCGCGACTGGCCGCTGCACCAATTCCCTCGCGAGCGTCGGCAGCCGATCAAGTTGGTTGTCGGCCCAGCGGTATTCGATGGCCGAGTTCTCCCCGTCGATCAAACCCGTGTCTTTCAATCCCTGCCGGAATGCACGGGGGCGGTAAGCGTCGGGCGCTGAGGGGTGGAGAAATCCGATGACCGGCACCGTCGGTTGTTGCGCGCGGGCACGCCTCACGTTGGCCGCGAGCGATAGGCCAGCGCCCCCGAGCAGCGTGATGAACTCGCGCCGCCTCATTCGATCACCTCGTCGGCGCGGGCGAGCAGCGTCGGTGGAACAGCGAGGCCGAGCGCCTTCGCGGTCTTGAGGTTGAGCACAGTTTCGTACTTGGTCGGCGTTTGCACCGGCAAGTCAGCCGGTTTCTCGCCTTTGAGGATGCGATCGACATAGGTCGCGGCGCGCCGAAAATTATCGACCCGGTCGGGTCCGTAGGACAGCAGGCCGCCGGCGGTGACGAAAGAGCGTTCGAAGTAGACCGCGGGCAATTTATGCCTGGCCGCCAGCGTGATGATCAGATTGCGATGACGCGACGCCGACCCGCCCGCCGCCACGATCAGACCGCCGTTGCCGGAGCGGGCGACAGTCGCAACGGCGCGCTCAATCTCGCTGACGTCACGCAAATTGACCGGGATGGCTTCCACGCCGAGCGACGGCGCGACTGTCTGGATAGCGCCAAACTGGCCGGTCGCGGAGCCTTGGGTGGGATCGCGAAGGACCGCCACTCGAGTCACGCCGGGCGCAATTTGCTTGAGCAGTTCCAGCCATTTCCCACCCATGCTGTATTCGAAAGTCATAAAACCGGTGGCGTTGCCGCCCGGCCGCGCCAGACTGTCTACGAAGCCTGCGCCGACCGGATCGCCGGCGACCGGGAACACGATCGGCACGGTGCGGGTCACCTGAAGCAACGGCCCCACAGTCGAGCCGCCATGGGCGAGGATGACGTCGGGCGCGAGCGCGACCAATTCCGTCGCGTGTCTGCGAATCTCGGTGGCATTAGCCGTCGCCCAGCGCGTGTCGATCCGCACGTTGTGGCCGATCGTCCAGCCCAATTGTGCCAGCCCCTGTAGGAATGCCTCGACCCAACTCTGAAATTCGGGATCGTCAGAGGCTGCTGGCAGGATCATGCCGATGCGCCGCACACGCTCCTGCGCCCGCGCCGCCAGCGGCCACGCTGCCGCAGCACCGCCGAGCAGCATGATGACCTTGCGGCGGTTCACTCGATCACCTCGTCGGCGCGGGCGAGCAGCGTCGGCGGCACGTCGAGGCCAAGCGCCTTGGCAGTGGTAAATTAATGATGAAATCGAATTTGGTCGGCTGCTCGACCGGGAGGTCGGCTGGCTTTGCCCCGCGCAAAATCTTATCGACATAGTCTCCGGCGCGTCGGAACAAGTCCGGGTTGTTTGCTCCGTAGGACATGAGACCGCCGGCGTCGAGATAATCGCGCAAAGGATGGATGGTCGGCAGCCGCGCGCCGAGGGCCAGGATGTTGATACGTGCGTGGTTGGCATTTCGGGTTCCCGTCGCTGTCGGTTGTCCGTGCGCCCCAAGCGGCCACGCGGCCGCTGCGCCGCCGAGCAGTGCGATGAACTCTCGGCGCTTCATTCGATCACCTCGTCGGCCGTGGCGAGCAGCGTCGGCGACACCTCGAGGCCGAGCGCCCTCGCGGTCCTGACATTGATGCCCATGACGAATTTGGTCGGCGACTGCACGGGCAGATCCGACGGGCGTGCTCCCTTCAGGATTCGATCGACGTAGGACGCCGCCCGCCGGTGCAGGTCGGTCACGTCAACTCCGTAGGAGATCAAACCGCCTTCCGACGGAATATAGCGAAACGGGTAGATCGCCGGTACGCGATGGCGAGCGGCCAGCGCGACGATCAGTTTGTTGTGGATGGCCGTGAAATTGTCCGGAAGCATGATCACGCCGCCGTTTGGCTCGCGCACCAACTCCTCCACCGCATGCTCGACGCCGGACGTGCCATTGACGGGTGCTCCGATCACTTTGATACCCGACGAAGCGGGCTCGGCAGCACGCAGAAAAGTAAATCCCGGTCCGGTGTCCGGATTGAAGAGGAGCGCGGCGCGGGTCACGCGCGGTGCAATCTCCTTGAGAAGGCCCAGCCACTTGCCGGCCAACGACGGCTCATAACCGGTGAATCCGGTGACGTTTCCGCCCGGCCGTGGGACGCTCGTGACAAAGCCACTTCCGACCGGATCGGCAACGTTCACGAACACAATCGGGAGCGAGCGCGTTTCCTGCAGCAGCGCGGCGACCATGGCCGTGTTCTGGGCGACCACAAGGTCCGGCCCTTCATCAATCAGCTCTTTTGCGAGTGCCCGCGTCCTCTCGGCACTGCCCACAGCCCAGCGAATGTCGACCCTGAGATTGCGCCCATCCGTCCAACCCAATTCCCCGAGCCCATCCAGAAGAGCCGTGCGGTACGTTTGCCCGAGCGGGTTATCCGCGAGCCCCATCAGCACGCCGATGCGCCGCATGCGCTCCCGCTGCTGCGCGCGCGCAGCGAGTGGCCACGAAGCCGCAGCGCCACCAAGCAGCGCGATTAACTCGCGTCGCCTCATTCGATCACCTCGTCGGCGCGGCCGAGCAGAGTTGGCGGTACTTCGAGGCCGAGCGCCTTCGCGGTCTTGAGGTTTATGACGAGATCATACTTTGTAGGGTTTTGAACTGGCAATTCGGATGGCTTGGCGCCCTTGAGGATCCGGTCCACGTAACTCGCGGCGCGCCGGTAGAGATCATCGTTGTTCGTCCCATAAGATATCAGCCCGCCTTTGACCGCGAACCATCTAAATGCTTGCAGTGTCGGGAGTCGGTGACGATCAGCAGCGATCATTAGTCGGTCAGCATTCACTGTTGTCGCGGGATCGGGTAACACGATAACAGCACCATGGGGCTTAGCGCCGAAGCCATCAATTGCCGTTTCAATATCGAAGGCATTACGCACCGCAGCGCCTGTCACGAGAACCCCTGCCGAAGGAGCAACTCCCTCGATGGTGCGTAACAGTGATCGCGATGTGTAGTTTTCCTCATTGAGGAGCACCAGAACGCGCGAGAGCGATGGGACGGTCTCCTTAAGCAATTCAACCCATTTTCCGCCCAGTGAATACTCAAAACTGGTGAATCCAGTTATGTTGCCCCCTGGCCGTGCCATGCTCGCGACGAAGCCGCCATCCAACGGATCGGAGACATTAACGAACACGATAGGAGTAGTGCTAGTTTGTTTGTGAAGTGCCGCTAAAACTGGCGTCGCCGCTGCCAAAATTACGTCAGGAGCCGAACGAACCATTTCGGCCGCCACCAGATTTATCCGAGCGGCGTCGCCCGCTGTGTAGTGAAATTCGATCTTAACATTGCCACCTTCCGCCCAACCGAGCGACTTGAGCCCCTCCTGAAATGCTGTGGATTGTTTCCGAGTTTCAGCATTGTCAGGAAACCCGCTGAGGAAGCCGATCCGCCGCACAGGGTTGGTAGGCTGCTGCGCCCTCGCAGCGAGCGGCCACACCGCCGCACTCCCCAGCACCGTGATGAACTCGCGCCGGGTGCTCATTCGATCACCTCGTCAGCGCGGGCAAGCAGCGACGGCGGCACGATGAGGCCGAGCCCTTTGGCGGTCCTGAGATTGATAGCAAGCTCGAACTTGGTCGGCTGCAGAAATGGCAAATCTGCGGGTTTGGCGCCGCGAAGGATGCGGCCGACATAGACGCCGGATTGATAATACTGATCCAGAGTGCTGGCACCGTAACTCACCAGGCCGCCGGCAGTAGCAAATTCGCGTCGGCCGTAGATTGCTGGTACGGCGTGGCGCGTAGCAAGCGCAGCAAGAACGTCGCGTCGGTTAGTGAACAGTGCATCGTCCGACACGACAAGTGCGCTTGCACGCTTCTCCGCTAAAGTCGCAAAAGTAGTTTCGAAATCGGCCTCGACGCTCGCTGGCAAGATCAACACCTCCTGTCCGACCTTCCGAGCGACGTCGTTCAACTCCCGCGTGGCGGACAGATGCGCCAGGTTAGTCGGGTTCACCAGAAGGGCTATCAGTGGGGTTGTGGGTAGCAGTTCGCGCAGGAGTTCAAGCCTCTTCGGCCACAGAGTATTCGTGATGACAGTCACACCGGTCAAATTGCCGCCCGGTCGATTGAAGCTCGCGACCAGTTCGGTTTCAACTGGATCGCTGCCGGTAGCAACGACGACCGGAATTACTGCCGACGCCACCCGCAAGGCACCGACCGCGACATCCGCTGCACCGGCGAAAAGCACGGCCACTTTCCGCTCGATGAGCTCGGCTGTCAGCGCTGGGAGCCGACCACCCCGACCGTCGGCCCAGCGAAACTCGAGGGCGACATTTTGGCCCTCGGTAAAACCGTTGTCTCGCAAGCCCCGACGGAAGCCTTCCACCAGATAGGCGTCGGAGCCGGGCGACCGTCCACTCACGAACCCGACCACCGGAACGCCTTGCTGCCCGCGCGCTGCCATCGGCCACGCCGCCGCGCCGCCGAGCAGCGTGATGAACTCGCGCCGCTTCACTCGATCACCTCGTCGGCGAGCACGAGGAGCGCGGGCGGGATGGTCAGCCCAAGCGCTGCCGCCGCCTTCGCATTGAGCACGAGTTCGAACGTGATCGGCTGCTCAGTCGGGATATCCTCGGGGCGTGCGCCCTTGAGGATGCGATCGACTTGTCGTGCCATTTGACGATACAGCACGACTATGCTCGGCCCATACGACATCAGGCCGCCGGCCTCCACCGATTGGCGCATGCCGAACAAGCCCGGCAGCTTGTTCTCGGCTGCAAATGCCGCAATGCGCTTCGCATGCAGTAAGAAAATCGGACCGCTCGGCACCAACAAGGCGTCAGCACGCTCGCGCAGCATGTTCGAAAAAGCCGCGTCGAGCTGCTCGGATGTGTCGACCTGAACTTGAATGACCGTGATGCCGGCGGAAGCGGCGACTGTCTGAAAAGCGTCCAGCGCCTCGCGCGGCGCCAGAAAGGCCAGGCGCGTTACGCCGGGGGCAACATCTCGCAGGAACTGGAACGCTTTGGCATAGAATTCCGGTCCCGTCGTGCGCGTCACACCGGTCAAATTGCCGCCCGGTCGGGCTAAGCTTGAGATGAGGCCGGCGGCAACAGGGTCCTCTCCGAACGGTGTGACTAGCGGGATGGTATTCGTCGCGCGCAGAGCCGCCTCGTGCAGCCAGCGAGCGCCGCCCAACAGGATGACGTCGGGCCTGCGTGCGACCACCTCGGCGAGGATGGCCCCAGCCCGCTGGGGCTGGCCCTCGCTCGATTGCCGCTCGATCGTGACCGTACGTCCATCGATCCAGCCCAAATCGCGCAAGCCGCGTTCGAAAGCTCGCATGTTCACGCCGAGAGGGTCCACGCCAGCCATCTCAGGGACTGCGCCGATGCTGTAGACCATGGCAATCACCGGCAGTCGCTTCCCCTGCTGCGCGTGCGCGGCGAGCGGCCACACGGCCGTCGCCCCGCCGAGCCCCGCGATGAACTCCCGGCGCCTCATTCGATCACCTCGTCGGCGAGCGCCAGAAGCGTCGGCGGGATAATTAGGCCGAGTGCCTTTGCGGTGTTGAGGTTGATCACCAGTTCGAATTTAGTGGACTGCATGACTGGCAAGTCGGCGGGCTTCTCGCCCCTGAGAATCCGCCCAGCGTAGATGCCGACCTCGCGATAGGCATCGGGTTGGCTAGACGAGTAGCTCATCAGTCCGCCGGTCAGGGCCGCTTCGCGATTGGCATGGCTCGCTGGCAGCCCATGGCGCGCCACGAGCGCGACAACTCGTTCCCGATGGGAGTTGAAGAACGGGCCTCCACCCACGAGCACTGCGCCGGCCCCGCGTTGGACGCTCGTTTCAAAGGCCATCTCGATGTCGTTGACGGTGCCGACATCGAAAACGATGAGTTGCTGCCCGATAGCTTGCGCCGCGGCCTGCACATCTTTTCGCTCCGCCTCGGTGTCGGGGCTGTTCGGGTAGACGAGCATCGCGATGGTCGTCGCCGTGGGCACAAGCTGGCGCAGCAGTTCCAGTCGCTTCGCTCCCAAAACTGAGCCGAAAAAGACTACGCCGGTGACGTTGCCACCTGGCCGGTTCAAGCTCGCCACAAGGCCGTCGTGAACCGGGTCGCTCCCGGACGCGAAGACGATTGGTACTGTTGTCGTTGCAGCCTTGGCCGCGAGTGCCGAAGCGGTGTTTCCAACGATCACGGCCGGCAAAAGGCGAATCAGCTCGGTCACCAGCGTCGGCAAGCGATCACGCTGGTTCTCGGCCCAGCGGTATTCGATCGCGACGTTCTGGCCGTGGACGAAACCCGCCTCCTTCAGACCCTGGTGGAACGCGATCACCAGGCGCTTCGAGTCAGCGGGCGAGGTGCTCCGCAGGAAGCCGATTACCGGCATCGCCGGTTGCTGCGCCCGCGCTGCCATCGGCCACGCGGCCGCGCCGCCAAACAGCGTGATGAACTCCCGCCTCCGGATCATTCGATCACCTCGTCGGCGCGCGCGAGCAGCGTCGACGGCACCTCGATGCCGAGCGTCTTGGCGGTCTTGAGGTTGATGACCAGCTCGTACTTGGTCGGCGCCTGCACCGGCAGGTCGGCCGGCTTTTCACCCTTCAGGATGCGATCGACATAGCTAGCGGCGCGACGATACTGATCGACCAGATCGGGCCCGTAGGACATTAGGCCGCCGTCTGCGACCAGAAAGCGTTCGAAATAGATTGCAGGAAGCCTGTGCTGGGCCGCCAGCCCGATGATCTGCCCGCGATGCTGTGTCGCTGGAGGACTCGCAGGTACAATTAAGCCGCCGTTCGCCGAGCGGGCAAAGGTCGCGGCCGCGCCCTCGATCTCATCGGGGCTGCGCACGTTGATTGTGCTCAATTCTACCCCAACTGACCAAGCCACCGCTTGAATAGCCGCGAACTGGCCGATCCCAGCTGCCGATGTAGGATCGCGAAGAACCGCCACTCGCATGACGTTGGGTGCAAAGTCTTTGAGCAACTCCAGCCATTTCGCACCGATGCTGAACTCGAACAAGGTAAACCCTGTCGCATTGCTGTTGGGCCGCGCGAGACTGGCGACGAAGCCGGCGCCGACGGGATCGACAGCGTGTGCAAATACGATCGGCACAGTGCGCGTTTCGGCCTGCAATGCCGCCACGGTCGGGCCCGCCGTGGCAAGCAAGACATCTGGTGCCAGCGCGACCAACTCGGCTGCATATCTCCTGCTACTGAGATCCAGATCCCCTGCGGCCCAGCGCAGATCAAGGCGTATGTTGTGACCTTCAATCCAGCCTAATTGTTCCAAGCCGCGCAGGAATGATCCGATGCGAGCCGGCGCGTTCCTATCACTTTCCGCCGTGCTCATCAGAACGCCAATGCGGCGCGGGCGCTCTACCTGCTGAGTTTGCGCCGTAAGCGGCCACGCTGCCGCGCCCCCGACCAGCGTGATGAACTCCCGCCTTCTCATTCGATCACCTCGTCGGCGCGGGCAAGCAGCGTCGGCGAAATATCAAGTCCCAGCGCTTCGGCGGTCGTCAGATTGATGACGAGATCGAATTTGGTCGGCTGCTCAACCGGGAGATCGGTCGGCTTGGTCCCGCGCAGAATCTTGTCAACATAGTCAGCGGCGCGCCGGTTTAGTTCTAGGTAGTTTGGCCCATAGGACATCAAACCGGCCGCTTCGACATACTCCCGTTGTGCGTAAATCGTGGGCAGGCGCGCTGCCAGCGCAAAAGTATTAATGCGGACTTTCTGTGTGTTCACGAGCGGGTCGCCTACAACGTAAAGTGCCTCGGCGTGGCCCTTGAGCGCCCGGAAAGCAGGAGCGATATCACCCACGCGCCGGATCGCCATTGGGACGACCTCAAGGCCGAGCGAACGCGCTGCCGCGTCAATCTCTGCCCTCTCCCTCACGCCTCCTGAATAGTCGCCGTTAGCCATAACGGCCAACCGACGCAGACTAGGGGAAACCTCACGCAGGAGTTCAAGGCGCTTGGCAGCGAGATCACTTCCGAGATTTGACAGGCCGGTGACGTTACCGCCCGGTCGAGCCAGTGAAACGACCAGAAGGCTGCCGATCGGGTCTCCGGCCACCGAGAAGACAATCGGGATGACCGACGTCGCCTGCTTTGCCGCGATCGCCACTTCGGTTCCGCCTGCTAGAATGACATCGACATTGAGCCGGACAAACTCGGCCGCGATCTCCGCATAGCGCTCGACGCGTCCCTCTCCCCAGCGGTACTCAATCGCGACAGTGCGCCCATCGATCCAGCCCAGTTCCCGCAGCCGTTGCGCAAAGGCGATAGCCCATTGGCTCTGGCTTGAAGGCGTGCCTCCGCCGAGGAACCCAATGGTTGGCTGCTTCGCAGCCTCCTGCGCCCGCGCTGCGCGTGGCCACGCCGCCGCAGCACCGCCGACCAGCGTGATGAACTCGCGCCTTTTCACTCGATCACCTCGTCGGCGCGGGCGAGTAGCGAGGACGGGACATCGAGACCGAGCTCTTTCGCGGTTTTGAGGTTGACAATCAGCTCGTATTTGGTCGGCGCCTGAACGGGCAGGTCGGCAGGCTTCTCGCCGTTGAGGATACGGCCAGCGTATCCTCCTGCGTGAGCGAACTGGTCGATAAGATTGGGTCCGTAGGAGATGAGGCCGCCAGCGACGACGAAGACTTTCCGATGATAGATCGCGGGCAACCGGTGCCGTGACGCCAGCGCAACGAGTAGATCGCGATGGACTACTGCCAGCGCGCTCGCGGTTGCGATCACCCCGCCATTCGCAGAGTTCGCGAAAGCTCCGAAGCGGCGTTCGATTTCGGCGGGGTCGCGCACGTTGATCGGAACAACTTCCATTCCCGCCGAGGGCGCCACGGACTGGACGACGGCGAACTGGCCAATCCCTGACGTAACAGTTGGGTCGCGCAGAACCGCCACGCGCGTCACGCGCGGTGCGATCTCCTTGAGCAGTTCCACCCACTTTCCGCTGAGGCTGTATTCGAACTGCAAAAATCCGGTAACGTTTCCGCCCGGTCGAGCCAGACTGTCGACAAAGCCAGCGCCCACTGGGTCGGCGACATTGACAAACACAATAGGCACCGTGCGAGTCGCCTGCAGCAGGGGTGCCATGGACGCGGTGCCGCTGGAGATGATGACGTCGGGCGCCAGAGCGACGAGCTCGGCCGCGTATCTTCGCGTGGCCTCCGGATTGGCCGCAGGGAAGCGGTAGTCGATCCGCAGATTGCCGCCTTCGACCCAGCCCGCCCGTTCCAGCCCTTGCTCCAACGCGGCCTTGCGTGCTGGCGCCTCCTCATCATTCGGGCCACCAGCGCCAGTGAGAACACCGACACGGCGGATGCGCTCCTGAGTGCGCGCCCCAAGCGGCCACGCAGCCATCGTGCCACCGAGCAATGTGATGAATTCCCGCCGCCTCATTCGAGCACCTCGTCTGCGGTCGCGAGCAGCGAGGGCGGCACGGTTAGGCCGAGCATGCGAGCGGTTTCGGTGTTGATGACCATCTCGAACTTGCTTGCCTGCAATACCGGCAAGTCCGACGCCTTGGCTCCTTTGAGGATGCGGCCGGTATAGACGCCGGCCTGGTGCCAGGCAGCCGGTAGGCTCGCGCCATAGCTGATCAGTCCTCCGGCTTCGACATATGTCCGCCCCGTGTATATCGCTGGAATTCCATAGCGAACCGCGAGCAGAGCCAATTGCACACGCCGAGCATTGATGAAGGGGCCGCTGCCGACGAGAAGTGCGTCAGGGCGGTCTCGCGCGAGGGCAGAAAAGGCTTCACCAATTTCTCGGGCAGTGCTGGCGTTGAGGACCTCAACCTTCACCCCGATGTCGCGAGCGGCCACCTCAACATCTCTCAAAGTGGCCTCTGCAATCGATGCATGGGCCGGATTGATCAACACGGCAATTCGCACAGCCCCAGGCACCAACTCACGCAGAAGTCCAAGCCGCTTTGCTGCCAGATCAGCGGCGAAAAAGTTGACACCCGTCAGGTTGCCACCCGGCCGGGCAAGGCTAGCGACGAGCCCATCCCTCACGGGGTCGCTGCCGGTGTTGAAGACGATAGTGATTGTCCCGGTGGCGGCTTTGGCTACCAGTGCCGAAGGGGTATCCATAGCGACGATGACTGCCACCTGTCGGCGAACCAGATCGACCGCTAGCGCCGGCAACCGGTCGGTTTGGTTCTCGGCCCAGCGGTACTCGATCGTCACATTGTCACCTTCGACAAAGCCCGTCTCTTGCAGACCCTGGCGAAATCTCCGCAACATCTCAGAGAGCACCTCAGGTGATTGGCTGTAGAGGAACCCAACCACCGGCATCGTGGGCTGCTGCGCACGCGCCGTAACCGGCCAACCGGCCGCCGCGCCGCCGAGCAGCGTGATGCACTCCCGCCGCCTCATCACTCGATCACCTCGTCGGCAAGCTGCTGAAGATGCAGAGGCACGTCGAGGCCGAGCGCCTTGGCGGACTTGAGGTTGATCACCAGTTCGAATTTTGTTGGTTGGAGAACTGGCAGATCGCTCGGCTTGGCGCCCTTGAGAATACGCCCTGCATAGGTGCCGGCTTGTCGATATCCATCCCTAAGGTCAACGCCATAGCTGATCAGCCCGCCGGCCACGGCAAATTCACGCAATTCGTAAATGGCCGGGATCGCACGGCGAGCCGCCAACGCTACCAGTCGATCGCTCCGGCTAAAGAAGAATGGATCGCCGCCGATTATCAGCGCACCAGCGTGAAGCTCGGCGATCGCTGCAAAGGCAGGGCCGAAGTCGCTTTCGTTGCTAGCATTGACGATATGAATGCGATGGCCTGTCGTTGCGGCCGCCTGCTGCACATCCTTCGTAACGCTTTCGGTCAGCGGATTGCTGGGATTGACCAGAATTGCAACCATAGCCGCGTTTGGCACAACCTCCCGCAACAGCCCCAGTTGCTTTGCCCCGAGTTGGCCAGTGAAAACGCTAACTCCGGTGACATTCCCGCCCGGGCGATTGAGGCTCATGACTAGGCCGGACTTGACCGGATCATCCCCGCTCGTGAATACGATCGGTATCGTCGCTGTTGCGTCCTTGGCCGCCAGCGCCGCCGGAGGGCCGCCTCCGAAAATCACGGTCACCTTGCGGCGAACTAAATCGGCCGCGAGCTCCGCCAAGCGATCATATCGACCGTCCGCCCAGCGGTACTCCACGGCGACGTTGCGGTCCTCGATGTAGCCAGACTCGTTCAGGCCTTGGCGGAAGGCGGCCGTGAGATGCTGGAGCGCGGAGGATGAGCCGCTATTGAGGAAGCCGATCACCGGCATCGTCGGCTGCTGCGCGCGCGCCGCGAGCGGCCAAGCTGTCGCGCCGCCGACCAGCGTGATGAACTCCCGTCTTCTCATTCAATGACCTCGTCGGCGCGGGCGAGCAACGATTGTGGTACCTCGAGGCCGAGTGCCCTGGCAGTTTTGAGGTTGATCGCTAACTCGACCTTCGTGGCTTGTTGGACCGGCAGGGTGGCGGGCGTCTCGCCCCTGAGAATGCGGGCAGTGTAGATGCCAGCTTGGCGATACATCTCTGTAATGCTGGTTCCGTAGCTCATCAGACCGCCGGCCGCGACGTATTCGCGCCAATTGAAGATCGCAGGTATCGCGTGGCGCGCCGTCAGTGCGACCAGTTGATCGCGCCGGCTGTTGAAGAACGGATCGGAGGCAACAAGGAGCGCGCCAGCGCGCTGTTGCGCAAGGATCGCGAAGGCCGTGTCGATGCCACTTTCGCTGCTGGCCTTCACGACATGAATCTCTTTCCAGATGGCGCCCGCCGCTGTTTGCAAGTCTTTCAGTTGGATCTCAGCATCCGGATAATTTGGGTTCATAAGCACAGCGATCACCGCGACATTGGGAACCGCCTCGCGCAGCACCTCCAGGCGCTTGGCCTCCAAAGAGACCGAAAACTGGGTGAAGCCAGTAACGTTGCCGCCTAGCCGGCTGAGACTGGTGACAACGCCTGACCGGACCGGATCTCCGCCTGTCGTGAAGACGATGGGAATCGTCGCCGTCGCCACCTTAGCTGCAAGCACAGAGTGCGTGCCTCCGGTGCAAACGAGCACAGCCACTTTACGGCTAACAAGGTCCGCCGCCAGCGCCGGCAGGCGATCGTGTTGGCCTTCTGCCCAGCGGTATTCGATGATCAGGTTCTGGCCCTCGACATAGCCGGATTCGCGCAAGCCTTGGCGGAATGCAGCCACGAGGTACGCCGAGTCATCCTGTTTCGTGGTCCTAAGAAATCCGACCACCGGCATCGCAGCCTGCTGCGCACCCGCGGCGAACGGCCACGCTACCACCGCACCGCCAAGCCCCGCGATGAATTCCCGCCGCTTCATTCTATGACCTCGTCGGCGCGAGCGAGCAGCGCCTGTGGCACGTCGAGGTCGAGCGCCTTGGCGGTCTTGAGGTTGATCACCAGTTCGTACTTTGTGGCGCGGTCGACCGGCAGGTCAGGGGGTTTGGCACCCTTGAGGATGCGGCCGGCATAGATGCCGACCCGTCGATATGCATCGGTTACGCTGTTGCCGTAGCTGATCAGGCCGTCGGACGCGACGAAATCGCGCAAGTTATAGATTGTGGGAACCGCATGCCGCGCCGCCAGCACAGCGAGTTGCCGGACGCGGGCCGCATAAAATGGATCAGAGCCGATAGCCACAGCATTCGCCCCTTGCTGCGCGAGCGTTGCGAACGCCGCGTCGATTTCGGGTGCCGTGCCGGCTTTAAGGACAAGCAGTCGCCGTCCGAGAGCGCGAGCGCCGTTCTGTGCAGATTGCTCGTAGAACGCCCCTTCTGGATTGTTTGGATTTAGCAGCAGGGTAATCAGTTCGGCTTTGGGAACAAGCTCGTGTAGCAGCTCAATGTGCTTTTGCCCAAGCTCCGCTGAGAACCAGCTGACCCCGGTTACGTTTGCTTCCGGCCGGTTGAGACTCGCGACTAGACCAGCCTTGACGGGATCGACGCCGCTGGTGAAGAGGATCGGAATCGTGGAGGTGAGCGTTTTCGCGACCAAGGCCGTATTGTTGCCCGCGACTGCCGCGATGACGGTGACCTTGCGAGCGATCAGGTCGACCGCCAGCGGCCGCAGCTGATCCATTCGATTGTCCGCGTAGCGGTATTCGATCGTGACGTTGCGGGCCTCGGCATAGCCGGTCTCGTTCAGGCCTTGCCGGAACGCCTCCGTATGGTGGGGACGGTCCGCGGCCGAAATGCTGCTGAGGAAGCCGATCACCGGCATGGGTTGCTGCGCCCGCGCAGCGGCCGGCCATCCTGCCGCCGCCCCGCCAAGCAGCTTGAAGAACTGGCGGCGCGGTATCGTCATTCGATCACCTCGTCGGCGCGGGCGAGTAGCGACGGCGGAATTTCGAGGCCGAGCGCCTTGGCTGTCCTCACGTTCACCACGAGTTCGTATTTGGTTGGCGCCTGCACCGGCAGGTCGGCTGGTTTCTCACCCCTGAGGATGCGATCTACGTAAACCGCAGCTTGGCGATAGGGCTCAATCAGATTGATGCCATAGGACATCAAGCCGCCGCTCATCGGATAAATGCGCGATAAATAGATTGAAGGGAGGCCACGGCGTAATGCGACGCTGGCAATCAGTTCGCGATGCGCGGTGGCGACCGGGCTCGGCAGGAGGATGAGGCCGCCGTTCGGGACAAGAGCAAAGGCGGGGATTGCGGCTTGAATATCGGCTGCAGTGTTTACCGGCGCTGCCGTGACCTCGACGCCCATCCCGGACGCGACTGCGCCGATCGCGCGCAGGTAGGAATTCCAGGCCGGATGATCAGGGTTCTGCAGAACAGCCACTCGGATAATGCCGGGAACGACCTCCTTGAGCATCTCCAGCCATTTTCCGGCGAAAGCGTGCTCGAAGATCGTGAAGCCGGTGATGTTGCCGCCGGGACGCGCAAGGCTTGCAACAAAGCCGTCGGAGACCGGATCGGTGACCAGCGTGAACACGATCGGCACGGTCTTGGTCACGCGATGCAACGCCCCCAAAATCGGTGCACCCGTTGTCACGATCGCATCCGGATTGAGAGCGACGAACTCGGCAGCGGCGGCGCGGTTTTCGTCGACCGTGTTGGTGGTGGGGAAGCGGACTTCGATCTTGATGTTACGGCCGTCAATCCACCCCAGCCCGCGCATGGCGTCGCGAAAGGTCACATCGCGTTGCTGGCTGGAGGTATCGTTGCTGCTCCCGCCGATCCAGACCATGACGCGGCGGACGCGTTCGGCCTGTTGCGCGCGCGCCGCCATCGGCCACGCGGCCGCCGCACCGCCGAGCAGCGTCATGAACTCGCGCCGCCTGATGCCGGCCATGGACTCCCTCTCAGGTGCCGATGCCGATCATAGCAGGTAGGAACCGCCGGGCGCAGGCGGTTTGACGCATCAGGAGCCTATCCGCGCAGGACCTTGGGGCGGGGCCTGAATTGTTCTGAATGGGGGCGAGGCCGATCTTCGAGAAGCAGCTGCAAATCCGCGCCTCGCGGCCGCTCCGTTCGCCAGACCCAAGGCGAAGGCACTCACAGAGGCCTTGCGGCTTCATTCCAGATCAACCGGCCTTTCGAGCAAATTTCATCTCGCAAATCCGCCGGATCGTCGCAACAAGGCGCTCGAACTCGATCGGCTTGGTGTCGAACTCATCGCACCCTGCGGCGAGCGCTTTGTCCCGCTCACCGGCTAATGCGTGTGCAGACAGGCCGACGATTGGGATGTCGCTGGTTTCAGGCATGCTTTTTAGCCGCCGCGCGGCTTCCCAGCCGTCCATGACTGGCATTTGCAGGTCCATCAGAATGATGTCCGGTCGCTCTGCGGCGGCCATCTCGCAGCCCCTCTGACCGTCCTCCGCCGTCAGAACCTCGAAATCACCGAGTAGCTCAAGCCGCATCTTGAGCATATAGACATTGTCATCGTTGTCTTCGACGTAAAGCACTTTGGTCATACGTCACTCCCCTTGTGCATGGTCGGGT